>Ga0070741_10020961_pt1 | contig 10224 bp, 9 predicted proteins | sample Coa_R1_4_FD_66440 | JGI IMG/M metagenome (GOLD analysis project Ga0070741, IMG submission 66440) | Surface soil microbial communities from Centralia Pennsylvania, which are recovering from an underground coalmine fire - Coalmine... | ecosystem: Environmental > Terrestrial > Soil > Unclassified ...
CCCCACGGTCGTCGACGCCGCAGTCGATCAATCGTCGTCGGCGATCGTGCTCTCCGGCAAGAAGCCGGGAACGACGTTCGTCACCGTTTCCGACGCGCGCGGCCTGACGCGCGACGTGCAGGTGCGCGTGGCGTACTACGCCGGAACGGCCGCGTCACAGACGACGCTCTCGATCACCGGCGATCCTGCGTCGTCGGATTTCGTGCGCCAAGAGGTCGTAGCGGCAGTCGTCCGCGCGGCGCAACCGCGTCCGGGCGCGCAGGTGGTCGTTTCCGCCGACGACGTTCCGTTCTCCGGCACGCTCGCACAGGATCGCGTAGCCGTCGTGAACGTTCCGGTGCTGATTCAAGGCACCGATTACATCGAAGTCGACGCCACGACGCGCGTCGACGTTCGCAACGTCGCCGCACCGCGCATTTCTCCCGATTCGCTCATGGTCAGCGACTATCCGGAACGGCTCGAAGAAAACGGTACGCTCTTCACGGCGGATCTGCGCAGCGAGCAACCTTCGCGCTTTCTCTACTTTCACTATAATCCGCCGGGGCAGCCTCCGCGGCGCGTGGTCCTCCGGGTCGACAACACGTCGCCCGAGCCCGCAAACATTCAATTCATCAGCGGACGCGGGGGCCCGACGGCCAACGAAATGGAGGCCGGTCACACGGCGACGCGCGCGTTTTTAATCGACGTCGTGCAGAATCAGGGGCGGCTGATTACGATTCCCGGGAACTCGTCGCTCAACATCGCCGAGCAGAGCCTTCCGCCGGGAACGATCGTGTGCAATCTGCTCCAACTGCGCGCGCTTTCGGGCAACGGCAGCGTCCACTTGACGCTGACCTCGCAACCTGCCGACGGCGACGTTGCCGGCGCAGCCGGCGGCGCGCTGCTGGAAGCGGAACGCAAGCACGCGCGCGGCATCTACCCCATTCCGGAGTTCTACTACGCGGCGCAATGGAACGTCAACGGCGATTATCTCGAGGTTCCCATCGGTCAGATCCCGCTGCCGAACGACCTCCAAGGCCAAGCGCTGGCCGGTGACTACGGCGTGCTGCAATCGTTCGTCGTGACGGTGCACAACCCGGGGTCGACGCCGCAGTCGGTCGCCATCTACGAAAATCCGCGCGGCGGACGCGCGACCGGCACCTTCATCATCGACGGCGTGCTCGTGCAGTCGCATCAGGTCCCGGCGTTTTCGCGCTATAAGATCCGGCAGTACGTCATTCCGGCGCGCGGATTCGTGCGCGTCACCATCGTGACCATGCCCGAAGCCGGCTCGAGTTACCCGCTGCGACTGATCTTCGCACCCGACGACGGGAGCGTCGCGCCCGGCGCTCCCGGCTCGCCGGTGTATTAGCGACCCGCTTCGCTAAGCAAAACCGGCGTAGAGGTCGCGCATGCGCCGGGCGCTGGCCGGCCACGAGAGCCGTTCGATCGCCGCAGCGCGCGCCGATGCAGCGCGCGCATCGTCGTCGCCGCGAAGCGCGCGACCCAGCGCACCGGCCCAACGCGATGCGTCTTCTACCGGCACCACGGGGGCATCGCCGCCGACGACTTCCGGCAACGCGCCGCGATCCGAAACGACGCAAGGAACGCCGGCGCACAGCGCCTGAGCCGCGGCGTACCCGAATCCTTCGTACTGTGACGGCACGGCCACGACCGCGCAGCTCGCATAGAGATCGAGCAGGTGCCGGCGGTCGACGTATCCGCGAAACTCGACGCGGTCGGTCACGCCTAGGCGACGCGCCGTCGCCGCGCACTCGTCGCGATAGGATGTCGGCGGTCCAACCGAAACGATGCGGGCGCCCGGGAGGTCGGGAAGCAGCCGCACCAGTGCGTCGAGATTCTTGCGCCGTTCGACGGTTCCGACGATGAGGATCGTGCGCGCGTCTCCGCCGCGGCGTTCCAGGGTGCAAAAATCGTCGGCCACGCCCGGATAGACGACGTGCACGCGCGCCGCATCGTAGTCGTCGAGCACGCGCAGCAGTTCTCGCCGCGAGAACTCCGAGTCGACGGCAATGCGCGCGACGCTGCGGTACCGTTCGAGGGAAAAGCGTCCGAAATAATAGCGCGCGTAAGCGGGTGCATGCGCCTGCACGCGCAGCCACGCGACGTCGTGGACGGTTGCGATGACCGGCAACGGCGCGGCGAACGGCACGGTGCCGGAGGCACAATGCAGCACGTCGGCGCGAGCGCGGGCGGCGCGGCGAGGTAACAGCACTTGATCCCACAAGATCCGGCGGTCGAACCGCCACGGGTCGAGCGACGGTTCGCAGAGTTTCACGAGATCGATCTCCGGATCGTCGCGCAGCGCGCGCGCCAGGCCGCGCACGTATTCGCCGATGCCGGTCGCCGTGCCGATCGCGAGTTGCGCGTCGAGCGCGACCCTCACCCTCAACGCAGCTCGCGTTCCAGGGCCCGGACCATCAGCGCTTGCGGATCGATCCGGCGCGCGCGCTCGAGATACCGGCGTGCAGCCGCCGCGTCACCCCGCCGGTGCGCGACGACGCCCAGGCCGGCGATGGCATCGGCGCTCGCCGGATCGGCTGCGGCCGCGCGCGCGAAGAGCGCCGAAGCGTTGTCCAGATCGCCGAGCAGCACGGCTTGATTGGCGGCGACGATCGCGTACTTCTCGGAAAGCGGCGCGAGATCGGTCGCGATTTGCATGCTGCGCATCCCGCGGCGCAACCACGCGACCTGCGCCGCGCTTCCCGAAACTTCGCGCCACGCTTGCCGGTTGGCGAGGTCGCCCATGCGCCAAGCGGTCTCGGCCACCGCGTCGGGATGCGTCGCGCTCATCGAGAGGCGTGCGTTGAGCGTTCGCTCCAGGGCATAGGCTCGCGCCGGGCTCGACCGCTCCAGCGACTGCACCACCAGCTGCACCGCATCGACGTCGGGCGCTGCCAAAAAGTACTCGAGCGCGAGCGTGCGGTCGTCTTCCGCCGCCGCGATGCGCGCCAACAACTCGTCACGCGAAGCGGATGGCGGCAGCCGCAAGGCGTAGCGCAGCGCCTCACCGGTTCTTCCCTGCGAGAGCGCGTACGAGGCGAGCGTCGACTCGACGTACGGAGCGGGCGCGACGCGATCGAGCGCGCGATACACCGCCACGCCGAAGGCGACGGGGACGCGCGACGGCAGCGTGCCGGGCGCCGCCGCGGTCGCCGCAAACGCATCGGATGCCAACTGAATGACGCCGAACGCCGCCAGCAGCGAAACGACGGCCGCAGTGACGAAGAACCGCGTTAGAATTTGACGGTGAAGTTCACGTCTTCACGGGTTTCCGTCGACGTGTTGACCGGAATGAGTCCGTCGAGGTAGTGCATCTGTCGTGCGGAGACCGACAGCGTGCTCGACGAGTGCGGAATCTGGAAGGTCAGCTTTCCGCCGTACGAGTTGTCGAGCGTATCGAGATTGTTCAAACCGGGAAGACCGTAAGCGCCGAACATCCGGTCGGCGGCGTAGTCGAGATTGAGCGTCAAGCCGCTCACGACCGGTACCGCAATGCCGGCGCCCAACGAGACTTTGCTCAGATCTGCATAGTTCGGAACGGCCAGCGGCACGCCCGCGCCGGGCAACTGCCACGAAGACGCATCGCCGAGCGTTGCCGGCGTCAAACCGCTCGAATCGCTCCGCGTCAATCGCTCGTAGTCGCTCGAGAGACCGAACGTGAGCGTACGCGCTCCGGCCCGAACGTCGAGGTTTGCTCCGGCAGCCGCACCGTTGTCGTTGAGACCTACCGACGGTGCGGTCACCGACGCGCTTTCCAACCGCGTCGTAAATTTCAGCGGGCCTAAGCGCACCGCCGTGGGTATTGCTTGCACCGAGCCGGCGGACCCCGCAACGGTGCCGCTCTCGCCGAACGCCAGCGCCGAGCTCGCCGCGACGGCCGGCGCCGTGCCGTGCACGAGGCCGCCTAATGAGAACGCGCCGGATTGCGGCGAAACGAGCGTGACGCGAGCGACGGGCTGGTATTGACCGGCCGTGAAGGTGATCGCCGAAATGCGCGCGGCATCGGCGCCCGCCGGCGCGTCGCCGTCACTTTGCGGATTGACTGCGAAACGGAGATTCGAACGCAGCAGCGTCGCGCGAACGGTTTGCGCGAGATCGAACTCGTCGCCGTCCGACGCAACGAACTGCGCGTTACGCGACGGTGCGAACGCCGGTATCGACCCGGGTCCGCGTTCGAGCGCCGCCCGGCGCGCCGCCGTAGCGCCCAAGGCGAGATCGCGTAACGGAGACTCGCTGATGCGATCGCCGTAAGCCGCGGCAAGCGATGCGGTGCCGTCGGAAGACTCTCCGAAAATGCGCATCATGACTTGCGCGGGAAGATCGAACGATGCCGTGCGGATGTCGGACAACGAAGCCGGGGCAATGCGAGGCACGAGCGCTACCGCGAGCGCCGCCGTGGCGATACTGCCGGCCAGCCTACGCATGTCCTCCTCTGCCACTTTTGAAAGACACCCTTACCCGTAACGTAGCCAAAGGCCGCCGCCGTTCGCTCCGTTCGGACGATACCTCTTGGAGGCTCCTACGCGTGGTCCCTGGCGAGAAATCGCCGGGCTATCAAAATTGCGGCGTAGTCGTCGACGGGCACGGGCGGCGTCTGGAATCCGGCCGGAACGAGGCGCCGCCAGCCGCGCGGCGGGTGCTCCCGGAAGTAGAGCTCCCGCGCCCGGCGGGAGGTCTCAAACTCGTCCACCAGATGGATCGGCACGCCCAACACCAGCAGCCGCTCCCGCAGCGCGGCGGCGTTGGTGCCCCGGCCAAGCGCAATCGCCGCGACCTCGCGGCCGGCGAGGACCGCGCGCAAGCGCTCGGCCACCCCGAGCACCGGCACGACGCCCGCTTCGACGACGTCCCCCGCTGCATCGAGCAGGGCGAACCCCGCTTTGTCGCGGCCGGGATCGACCCCCAAGACCGCGCCGGCGTTCACGGCCGCTGAGGCGTGAGGACGATGACGATCGGAATGCCGCCGATGTGCGGGTAGAAGTCTTCGGCCGCGAAGGCGGTCAGCACGTAGGTTCCGGGTTTATCGATGCGCTGCTGCATCTGCGCTGCGTCGGGAATCAGCTGCAGCGCCTGGACGTTATCGGCCAGGAACGGCGGCAGTCCAAGCCGCCGAGCCGAGATCGAGACGTAGTTCTGCACCTGCCCGAGCGCGATGTTCGCGCTGGCGCCGCTGCGCCCCGGGACCGTCAACTGCGCGATGACTTGACCTTTTTGAAAGTAGCGCTTGTCGTCGGTCCCGTTGACTTCGAAATGGATCTCGTCGTTTTGAAAGAGGTTTTGATCCGACGTGACCGTCAGCATGACGTTCGACTGCGTCGTCTTCGCAATCATCGTCAGGTTGTCGGCGAGCGCCGCGAGCCTTTTGTCGGCATCGGTTGGTATCGCGTAAGGCTTCAACCCGAGCTGCGGATAGTTGGCATTCACGAACTTGACGGCGTCGTAGTAAAACGAACGAATCGTTCCGAGCCGCTGCGACCGCGATGCGTTCTGATCGATGATGCGATAGAACGGTACCATCAACGCGTCGACCTGTACGACCAATCGCCCGGTGTTGACCTTTTTCTCGAGATCCCGCTCGCGGCGCGTGAGCTCGGAGATCTGCTGGTTGAGCGAGTTGAGTTTGAAAAACGCCGTCTTCACCTGTTGCGACGCGAAGATCGCGACCAGCGTTACGACCAGCGCGATGATCATGCCGGTAGCGATCGCGACGATGGTCGACGTATAACGCGGCCGGATGCCGAACAGCGAGAGCCGCTGGCGTCCGACGCGATGACCGACCCGGTCGCCGACGTAGGCGACCGCCCCGGCAATCGCCATCACGAACATGACGTTGCCGATGCCGCGAATGAACTCGACGAAGTTCACGCGTCGCGCACCTAGACGAAGGCTGCCCGGCGCAGACGCGCGAGACCGATCGCGGTGAAGAGCATGTTCGGCATCCACGCCCAGAGCCACGCCAGCGAGAGAAAGGCTTCGCCGAGGAACGAGCACACCGTCATGACGATATAGTAGACGAAGACGATTGCCAGCGACAGTCCGAACCCCAAGCTCGTGCTGCTGCCCCCGCTCCGCATCGCGCGCAGCCCGAACGGGACCGCGATGAGAATGAAGACGAAGCACGCAAACGGACGCGCAAGCTTTTCCTGGTAGGTGGCGACGTACTTTCGCAACTCGCTCTCCGTCAATTGGCCGGTTCGAACGATCGCGGCAATCTGAGCGCGGCTCATGCTGTCGGGATCGTCGTTCTTGATGCGTTTGACGAGGTCGGTTGGATTTTGGCCGATTTCGACCTGCTGTTGCGGAATCGGCGGCTCGGCCAGCACCGAGCCGTCGGGATTGAAGCGGTAAAGGCTCGAGTCTTGCAGCAGCCACTTGTCGACCGTGAACTCGGCGCGGTCGGCGAAGACGATTTGGCGGGGCCGGTTTCGGCTGTCGTATTGTATGAGCGTGACGTGAAGCAGCGCGCGCGAATTCGGCTCGTAGGCCGTGGCGACGGTGAGCTGGCGGCCGCCGCCTGGAAGCGGCGCCGTTACCGTAAGGTCGCGACCGAACGCGCTCGTGTGATTGATGACGGCGCTCTCGATCTCGACGAGCTGGTCGTTGGCATATGGAACCAGCTCCTCTTGCAGGAAGAGCGTCGCGAACGACATCACGATGCCGACCGCCAGCAGCGGCATGACGATCCGAGCGAAGGTGATGCCCGCCGCTTTCATGGCCGTCAGCTCGCTGTCGCTCGAAAGCCGCTGGATCGCCAGCAGCGTGCCGAGCAACAGCGCCATCGGGATCACCAGCACGATGTACGCCGGCAACGACCACGCGAACACCAGCAGCGCCGCCCACAGCGGCGCGTGCTCGCTGCTGACGAGTTTCCCGACGTTCAGAATTTCGGTCGCGGCGAAGATCAGCGTAAATGCGCCTAACCCAAAGCCGAACGGTCCCGCCAATTCGGCGAGCATGTAGCGGTCGAGGATTGTAAAGCGCAATGCTAGACGAAGTCCCGGGAAACGCCGTAGAACAACGAGCAAATCACGCGCAGCTAAAGCCTAAAACCTTCGCCGAGATAGAACGTCCTCGCGATCGGTGAATCGAGCACTTCTTGCGCGCTGCCCGAAACTTCGATGCGTCCGTTGTTCATGATATAGGCGCGATCGACGATGGCAAGCGTCTCGCGTACTTGGTGGTCGGTGATCAGAATGCCTAAGCCGCGGTCCCGCAATTGGCGAATCATCGTTTGAATGTCGGCGACCGCAATGGGGTCGATGCCCGTAAAGGGTTCGTCGAGCAAGAGAAATGCCGGTTCGATTGCGAGCGCCCGCGCAATTTCGACGCGCCGCCGTTCGCCGCCCGAGAGACTGTCGCCGCGGGCGTCGACGAAAGCGCGCAGGCCGAACTCCTCGAGCAGCGCCGGCAATCGCCGCTCCCGCTCGTCGTGCGGTATGCCGTTCTGTTCCCAAATGAGCCGGATGTTGTCGCCGACCGACAGCTTGCGAAAGATCGAATTTTCCTGCGAAAGATACCCCACGCCGTTGCGGGCGCGCGCGTACATCGGCGCCGACGTGAGGTCGATCTCCTTGGATGGCGTGTCGAGCAGCACGGTGCCCCCGTCGGGCTTCACGAGACCGACGACCATGTAGAACGTCGTCGTCTTTCCGGCGCCGTTCGGACCGAGCAGCCCGACGACTTCGCCGGTGCCCACTTCCGCGGAGACGCCGTTGACGACGGTGCGCTCGCCGTAGCGTTTCACCAGACCGCGCAGCTTGATCGAAGATTCTTGACCGTTCATTGCATCTGCATGTGCGTGAGTGAGATATCGGATTCGAAGCTCGAGCCGGTGCCGCGAAATCCTTTGGGATCGACGATGACGACGTTTCCGTTTCCGCGCAGCGCTTGTCCGGCGCGATCGTAGACGAGCCGGTCGCAGTCGAGCTGCATGCCGGTGCTCGTCTGCGCGTGAACCGGGTTCAGCAGGGTGATCGTATTGGCATCCTCGTCGAGAACCGCTTGGGGCGCGACCGCCGTCATGGTTTTTCCGTCGCGATCGTGGAACGTGACGCGGGCATCTTGGAAGATCGCCCTTGCCTTGCCCTGCGGGCCCTTGCTCTCGTACGATTTCGCGATCAATTCATACTCGACGCGGTTTTGGACTTGCTGAATGATGCGTACCGGCCGGTGCGCGCTCCCTTGGCCGGTAATGTGCAGCGACGGCGCGGTTGCCGCGCCGCGCGGCGCAGCGGCGCGAGCCTGCGGCGTGGCCCGGGATGCGGGAGCTTGGGGATTGCAGGCACAGAGCAAGAGGGCGGCCGCGAACGGGGCCGCCCGGCGAAGATTTACCGCTTTCAAGCTTGCCGCTCGTCTGCCGGCGGCTGCTTCGGACCGGCCGCCGCCAGCGCCAAGCCCATCGCCGGCAGCCAGAGTCCGAAGATGGCGATGCTCATCGTATCGACCAGCCCTTGCACGGCGATACCGGCGAGTCCCGCCGTTACCGCCAACGCAAGCACCGGCGACGCAGGTTGGTGCGACATCCTGGCGCGCAGTTCCACGACGAATCTCCACGCGAGCCAAGCGAACGCGGCCAGCATCAGTATTCCGCCTTCGGCGAAGAAGGTGAGATAGATGCTGTGCGCGTGAAACGCGGTCGCATCGGCGTCGGGAACGTGTACCAGCGCATACAGTGACGGAAAGTCGAACGGTCCCACACCGGTGAGCGGGAAACGATCGATAATCTGCAACGCCGCTTGCCAAATCGAGAGCCGCGTGTAATCTTCGCTGGGATCGTGGTGGCTGTTGAACAGCAGCAGCACCGCGACCGCACCTGCCGCGATCGAGAGCAGCGCCACGAGGTGCCCGTGGCGGCTTCCGCGCGAGCGCACCGCGACGAAAAACGCGGCGGCGGCCGCGGCGCCTATCCAGCCGGCGCGCGAAAACGTCAGCACCAGCGCGGCGAGGCCGATCGCCATGGCGATCCATCCGAGTGCGCGCAGCGCGCTCTGATGGGCCTCGCGCGTTGCTGCGTAGGCGACCGGCAACATCACGATCAGATACGCGGCGAGTTCGCCGGGTAGCACGAACGTACCGGTGGCGCGCCCGTGCTGCAATGCATAGAGCGACGCCGGCGTACGGGTCACGACCATCGCAATCGCCGCCGCCGCAGCGAGCGTCCCGGTGGAGAGGTAGGCCCAGAAGATGGCTTCGGCGACGTTCGGTTCGCGATAGAAACGCAGCAGCGAACAATGCCACAAAAGGCTCGTTCCGAAAATTCCGACGAACAGCAGACCGCGCAGCGGATCGAATCCGGCGAGCGCCGCGAGCAGTGCCGCTGCGAACCCTACGAGCATCGGCAGCAGCAACGGCTGGGAGCGGCGCACGCGATAGACGGCCAGGAGGGCGCTCGAATAAAGGACGAGCGCACCGACGAGTGCGAGCACGGCCAACGCGAAGGGTTTGGGCACGACCGAAACGCCCGGATATGCGACGCTCGTCAGCACGATGAACGCCGGGTAGAGCGGTAACGCCGCATAGACGGCCGCGAACCCGAGCGGGAGTGCGCCCTTCAGCATGTCGCCGGGGACGCCACTTCCGCGATGCGCTGGGCGACGCGCCGGGCCGCGCCCGGTTCGCCGATGCGTTGCTTTCCGGCCGCCGCCATGCGCGCGCGTCGCTGGGGATCGTCGAGAAGCGCCAATACGCCCGCCGCCGCGCTCTCGCTCTCGGCGGGAAGCACCGCCATCGCGTCGCCGAGCAAGCCCGTCTGACGTCTGCGGTACCATCCCGAATCGCGTCCCGGCGGCTCGAACGCGACGACCGGGACGCCCGCGGCTGCAGCCGCTTCGTTTGCGGTGCCGGCTTGCCCGAGCACCAGCGCGGCGCGGCGCAGCAGCGGACCGATCGCGCCGCGCCAGGCGCGCGCTCCGATGCGTCCCGCGGACGCGAGCGTAAAGGGAATCGCATCGTCCGCCGCCGCGGCGACTTCCCAGCCGCACCGGCGTGCGACCGCTGCAAACGCTTCGGCGTCGAGGCCGCGCGCGACCGAAAGGACCGCACCGGCATCGGGCCGCGCGAGCGCAACGCGGCGGGCCACGTCCAACAGAAATGCGGCGCTGGCATACGCGCCGGAACGGCTCCCCGGAAAGAGCACGATCGGTTGAGCGAACCCTTCCACGGCCCGGTCCGCGCGCGGGTCGTCGGCCGTCGCGAAGAGATCGGCGATAACGTTCGCGGGCG
>Ga0070741_10020962_pt1 | contig 10223 bp, 8 predicted proteins | sample Coa_R1_4_FD_66440 | JGI IMG/M metagenome (GOLD analysis project Ga0070741, IMG submission 66440) | Surface soil microbial communities from Centralia Pennsylvania, which are recovering from an underground coalmine fire - Coalmine... | ecosystem: Environmental > Terrestrial > Soil > Unclassified ...
AGCCAAGGCGGCTGTCCCTACGCATGCATTTTCATTAGGCGACGGCGGCGTTGCTCAAGTTAGCAGGAAGGGAAACCGTTTTGCCGGGACCTTGAGCAAACGCGTGTTCGAGCGCCTGTTCGGCGCGATTGATGACTTCGGTGACAATGTCGGCAGCATCGAACTCTTGCCGCACCACCGCTTCGGCCAGCCCAGCGCTAAAGCGAATCGGATCATCTTTGTCGGGCAGCTTCACTTGCGCCAGGATCTTTCGCAGCTTGTCTACGGCCAGCATGGCTTCTTTTTCTGCTGTCTCGCCGAGCACGATGGCTACGCTGGTTGTCCCGTAGCGGAAGGCAAGATCGTTCTGCCGGATATTGGCGGAGAACAATTGGCCGACCTGCCGCATGATCCCATCGACGCCGGCATCTCCGAACTCTTTCAGCATGGCTGAGGCTTTTCCAAACTGCATGAGAAGCACGGTAACTGGCGTAGCTTGCTGCACTGCCCGGCGAGTCTCGGCCATAAGCAGGTCGAGATACGAGGCGCGCTTGAGCAGCCCGGAGTGCTCGTCGGTCACGGAGAGATTTCGCACCAGGCGCCGCAGACCAGCGTTATTCAGCGCGATTACCATCTGCTCACAGATGGTCTTCAAAACCACGACCTCGCTAGAAGACCACCCGCGCGGCGTCGCGGCGGTCAATATCACTGTACCCATCTGATCGGCGCCGTCGCTGAGCGGGAACGCCAGCAGTGAAACGATGCCGAGTGCCGCCATACTTTCGCGAACACTCTCCAGCTCAGGAGCGGCCTGCGCGTCAGGGACAATCAATGTCCCCCGAGCCACGGCAACGTCCTGTACCGCAGTGACGACTTTGGCCAGGGAAATCGAATCGCCAGCTTGCACTCCTTGTCCGCAAAACTCCTTCACGGCGGAAGGCGCCAGTCCGGGCTTACGCATGGCCGCGATGCAACGGGTGACTTTCCACTGCGCTCCAATTTCATTGGCGGCAGTAGTGAGCACCGCATCGGTGTTGCTCTGCCGATACAGCTTGCGAGTGACCTCGGCCACCCGGGTCAGATTGCTGACATCGGTCGAATCGCCGGCAGCCGCAGTAGGCGCGTGAGACGCGGGTGCAACCCGCGATGAAGCGGGCGGCGGCACCGGGGCCGTATCGGTGTAGCGCGGAGTCATGCCGGCAGATAGGTAGAGCCGCTGCAGATCGGGGTTGCGTTCCTCCTCGCGCGGAAACAACTCCTGGATACGCTGTAGCCGTTCGATGGCTTTGGCGCGCATGCCGTATTGCACCAGGATCTCAGCCTGCAACATCAGGTCCTGCAAAGCGGACGCTCCGAGGGTCGGCTCGTCGTTATGGGCCACTTCCACCGTCGAGGTATTCATGCTCGACATTCGCGAGGCGATTACTTTGTAGCGATTGTCGTCAATCTTCCCGCGCAAAGATTCCATGCGCTTTTGATGACCGGGCTCATAGGCGTCGACTTCGACGGCCCGGTCCAGGCATTCGGCGGCTTTGGCAAAATTCCCCATGCCGAAATGCAGATCGAAAAGTTTGAGCAGAGTCTGACAATAATCCCCCTCGCGATTGGAGGCGTTGAACAGCTCGCTCATGAACTCCAGCATTTCCGGCGACGCCCGGTGCCCGGAAGCAATCTCCTGCATCATGGCTAAGAATGTGCGGCGTTCCCCACGCTTACGCTGAAACTGTTCGAGCTTTCGCGCCAGGGCAACCGCTTCTTTGTCCTGGGTAGCGTCGAGAAACGCGCCGATCAGCTGCGAAATCTCCTGCACGCGTGAAGGATTCTGTTCGAATAATTGCCAGACTAGCGGTTCCGCTTCCGTAAGCCGGCTCGCGGCCAGCAAAGCCTTCGCGTAGGTCTCCTGCAATTCCTGAGAGGGAGGTCCTGCCTTCAGCAGCGGTTCAAGCACGAAGATCGCAGCCCCAACCTGGTTGGGGTCGGCACTCAGGCTCTTAGCGTAGGCCAGCGCGATCTCCGGATCGCTCTGATCTTCGGTATAGGCACGTTCGAACCATTGAGCTGCACTGCCGCCCGCAGCTTCAGTCGCGCGGGCCAGTTTGAGGAAACACGCACCGGCACTCTGGCGATCGCCCACTTCGGAGGAAAGTTCGCCAAGACGGAGCAGGTTCCGCTCACTGGCATCAAGTGCAACCACTCGCTTCAGTACCAGCAGGGAGTCCTGCTTACGCCCCTGCTTGGATAATTCTTCGAGCGCATTCTCGTAGGTTTCCAAAGCCAGTTTGCGGTTGGAGTTCTCGAGCAGCTGTCCAAAGCGGAGTTTCTGGTCCCAGGTGGGGGTTACGTAACGCGCAAGCTTCTTATAGGTGATACTGGCCCGGGTGGCGTCACCGGCGTCGGCCTGGTGGTCGAACAGCTCTCCTAACAGGCGGACGGCGTCAGGAAGGCGCTGTACAGAAAGGCAGAGGTCCGCTGCCATCTGGCGTACCGTGTCGTTGCTGGGATCGTCTGCCAGGGCATGGAGATATTCCTCGAGCGCGTCCGCTGTTTTCCCCTTTTGCAGGAGCTTTTCTGCACGCTCAACTCGCTTGGCGATGTCGGCTCGATCGATGCGACTGGTAGTGTCAGCCATGGGATGAAAGACGGAGTAAGTCCCCTGAAATTATCGGCGGTGCCGCCAGCCGCAGCAATGAAGGAAGCACCCCGGTTGGTTACCAACGTCACCCTCGGATTATCCTTTGGTGCTCAAGCCCGGTTCTGATATACGTGCCGAATGGCTGACGCTCCCGACATCGCCCATGAGCAAGGTCTCCGCCGTCAACTCAGCGCCGGACAAATGGCGATGGTCGCGGTGGGGGGCTCCATCGGGACGGGCCTGCTCCTGGGGTCGGCTGCGGCACTTGAGATCGCCGGGCCGGGTGTCATTCTGAGCTTCGCCCTCGCTGCCTTGATCAATCTCACCGTGACCCTCGCCCTGGGCGAACTGTCCAGCGTGCATCCAGCCGCAGGGTCGTTTGGGATTTATGGCGATATTTATCTGAACCCATGGGCGGGATTCGTCTCGCGCGCCGGATATTGGGCAGCAATCGCGATCTCGATTGGAGCAGAGATGGTCGCGGCCGCTACCTACATGGCCTACTGGTTCCCCGGCGTGCCCGGCGTGATTTGGGTGGCCGCTTTTTCGTTGCTGCTTTTGTTGGTGAATATGCGAACCGTCGGCGACTACGGCCGCTTTGAATATTGGTTCGCCATGATTAAGGTGGTTACCATCGCGGCCTTTATTGCGATTGGCGCGGCTCTGCTGATGAGCGGACGAGTAGCGCAACAATACACTTCCCAAGGCGGATTCCTGCCGAATGGCGCGGTGGCCAGCTTGCTGGCAATCGGGTTTGCAATTTATACATTCGGCGGGATCGAGATGGTCGCAATCACCACAGGAGAATCCCGATCACCTGCGGAAATCCCTCGCGCCGTTCGGCTGACGTTCATCACGCTGGCGTGCGTGTATCTGGGAGCCATAGTCGTTCTAGCTGGAGTGATGCCGTGGAACCGCGCCGGAGTAGGTGAATCGCCATTCGTTAGCGTCTTCCGCCTTGCCGGAATTCCGGCTGCAACGCACGTGATGAATTTCGTGGTCCTGACCGCAGCGTTGTCGGGCGCAAATGCAGCCCTTTATGTCTCCGGACGCATGCTGTTTTCGCTCGCACGCACCGGCTGGGCACCCGCAAGGTTCGGACGGCTGAACAAAGAAGGATCGCCGACGCCGGCACTGGTGGCATCTTCATTCGGCATTGTGGTCGCGCTGGTACTAGTCAAGTGGGCGCCAAAGGATGCCTTCGTCTCGATCCTGGGCGCAGCACTGGTCGGAATGCTGCTGTCCTGGCTGGTGTCACTTGCCGCCCATGTGGTATTTCGGCGGCGGATCTCTCCTCAGCAGTTGTCTGCGCTGCCCATGAAGTCTCCGTTCGGGGCCTGGGGCTCGGCAATCGGATTCGTTCTGGTGATCGCGGCCATTCTGGAAGCCGGGGTCAAGTCGCACCTGACACTCATTAGCGGCGCGGTGTACATGGTGTTGTTGACCCTGGCGTATTGGGCTATTCAGAAGCGGCGGGTTGCAGCCCCACAGGATATGGTGAACGCTGCCACACATCAGTGACCGTACTCTGCCGCAGTACAATACTCAGCATGGCTGACGACCTGCTTCGCTACCGCGCTGAGTTCCCCATCCTGGAGCGCACGACATATCTGATATCCAACTCACTGGGCGCCATGCCCCGCGGCGTGTACGACGCCATGCACAACTATGCCGATACCTGGGCCACTCGGGGTGTCCGGGCATGGGAAGAGCGTTGGTGGATGCTGGCGGCTGAAGTCGGAGACCAGATCGGCGCACTCATGAACGCGCCCAGGGGATCGGTTTCGACTCACCAGAATGTCACTACCTGCCAGGCTGTAGTCGCATCCTGTTTCGACTTTGCCGGCAAGCGCAACAAGGTCGTTTACACCGACATGAATTTCCCCTCGGTGATGTATTTCTGGGAAGCGCAACGCGGCCCGCGCGTGCACATGGTCAAGACCGACGACGGTGTGACCGTCCCCACCGAGCGTTTGCTGGATGCAATCGACGACGAGACGCTGCTGGTGCCGGTTTCGCACGTGATCTTTCGCAGCGCCTATATCAATGATGCCAAGGCAATCATCGAGAAGGCTCACAAGGTCGGAGCACACGTGGTGCTGGATACATTCCAGTCACTCGGAACAGTTCCCGTCGATGTTCAAGAGCTCAACGTGGATTTCGCGTGCGGCGGCGTTCTGAAGTGGCTGTGCGGCGGACCGGGAGTCGGTTATTTGTACGTGCGGCCGGACCTTGGCCGCAAACTCGAGCCACGCTTCACCGGCTGGACGGCGCACGAAAATCCGTTCGCATTCGAAATCGGACCCACCCGGTACACCAATCCACCGTACCGGTTCATGAATGGCACCCCGCATGTGCCGGCACTTGAAGCGGCTGGGCCGGGGTTGAAGATCATCGCGGAAGTCGGCGCGAACCGCATTCGCGAAAAGTCAAAGCATCAGACTGCCCGGCTCATCGAACTTGCCGACCAGCACGGATGGCGAGTGAATACCCCGCGCGATCCCGAGAAACGTGGCGGAACTGTATCGATCGATATGCCGGATTCGCGCGAAGTCTGCGGTGAACTTCTGAAGCGCGACGTCCTGGTGGATTGGCGCCCCAAAGCCGGGGTGCGGATGTCTCCGCATTTCTACAACACAGATCAGGAACTCGAGACCGCCATTGCGGCTGTCGAAGAGATTCTGAAGGAACGAGCCGTCGCGACGCGCTAGCTTGGATTTAACTCGCGGCTCCGACGCCCTGCGCTGCTGATTTCGTAGAACTGAAATCCCGCAGCGATAGTTCCAGCCCACCGAATTCCGGATGATCGTTTTGATCCAGGCTGAAGGCGATATCCAGGGTGTCGCCAGGGAGAAGCTGTGCCTGCTGCATTCGTTCGGCCATGTGCCAGCCCAAAGCGTCGAATGTAACTGCGTTCCGCCAACTGCTGCGAGCGCGATTGTCGTTGCGATTAGCCTTTTCGTCTGATCGAAACGCGGCGGCATCAGGATGGCAACGCGGGGTCGCAATTACCGCCGGGTCAGGGCTGGGGACGATTGCTGCCCCTAACTTAACCTTGACGTGCTTGTCTTTCATCGTCCGCCACGGCGCCAGCAAACGCACGCCTCGTGCGACGAACACAGGTTCAGGATTCGCCATTCCGAACGGCTCCAGTCGTCGCAACGCTTGCAACAAGTCCGGGGTCACGTCTGCCAACGAGAGCTCGGCATCGACGCTCAGCAATGGTTCGAAGTCGGTCACGGTCAGATGTGCGCGGGCATAAGTATCCAAGTGCGAGCGTAACTCGGAAATCTTCGACGCAGGCAGCGCGAATCCGACGGCGTGCGCGTGTCCTCCGTAGCGGCTGAACAATTGGCTGCAGGATTCCAACGCGTTCAGCAGATGAAATGCGGGAATCGAGCGGCCCGACCCGTGTGCCTCGTCACCATCACGTGAGATCACCAGTGTCGGCCGGCAATAGCGCTCGACGACGCGGGTGGCGGTGATGCCAATCACGCCGCGGTGCCAGCCGTCGCCATCAATCACAATGCAGTAGGCGTCACGCAACGTGGGGTCTTCGTCAAACCTCTCGGTGATCGAATCGAGGATGCGGCGCTCCTCCTGCTGACGATCGCCATTGAGCTGATCGAGACGCCGCGCTAGCTCTCGCGCGCGCTCAGCATCTTTGACGGAGAAAAGCTCAATGACATCGCGGGCAACGTCCATTCGTCCGGCGGCGTTCAGCCGTGGAGCGACTCGAAATGCAACCTCACCCGATGTGAGCGGGCGTGCCGCTGCCACCTGTGCGACTTCGAGCAGGGCGCGTAGGCCGGGGTTCACCGGGGCACGCAAGGCTTCTAAACCGAGTTTCGCGAACACACGGTTCTCGCCGCTGAGTGGAACCGCATCGGCAATTGTGGCAATGGCAACCACTTTCATAAACGACATCAGCAGCCGTTGCTGATCGCTATGAGGCAATCGCCGCTCCAGCAGCGCCTGCGCGATTTTGAATGCCACTCCCGCGCCGCATAGTGCTTTACAGGGATACTCGCAACCGGGTTGATTCGGATTGAGCACCGCAAATGCGGCGGGAACACCATCCTGTCCGGGAAGATGATGATCGGTGACGATGAGGTCGACGCCCAAGCGGCGCGCCGTTTCCGCCGCAGCAAACGCCCGAATACCAGTGTCCACGCTGATGATGAGCCGGACGCCAGCGGTGGCCGCGCGCTCGATGACATCGTCCTTCATGCCGTATCCTTCGCGAATCCGGTGCGGCACGTGGAACTCAGCCGTCCCGCCACACAGCTCAATGGCAGTCTTCAGGATCACGATCGCGGTAGTCCCATCGACGTCGTAGTCACCGTAGATGAGAATTCCTTCTTTTCGGTCGATCGCAGCATCCAGGCGGTCGACGGCCAGTTTCATGCCGCTCATCAGGTACGGGGAGTGAAGATGAGCAAGCGATGGCGCGAGGAATCTCTCGGCTGATCCGCCGTCGCGAATGCCACGAGCTACCAGCAGGCGAGCAACCACGGATGAGAAATTTGTGCCACGAGTGGCGTTTCCCCGCAGCTCAGCCGCGAGTACCTCGACTTCGACGGGATCAGCCATTTTGGGGACCCACCGCATTTGGACTAAGCACCGAGGAGAACGACGACTACTGAGGTCTTTCGAAAACTTGCGTCAACCATACACCACCTATGTTGCCGCAACGCCGGCTGCTACTGCGCTACATTTCATCATCCTGATCGGGCTCGTCGATCGGAATGCCGAGGAAATCATCCGCCAATTCCACTAGCCGCTGGTAGCGTTCATACCACGGCGTTCCAGCCTCGTACACCCACATGACGCCCTGATGAGCGAACCCCAGCTGGACGAATCCGGTTTTTCCGATGTACGTACGCAACCAGCGCGCGTCTTCGAGTTCTTCGTCACTGGTGAATTCCGCATGAGACAGCCGCTGCACCAAGTCGTCGAGCTCTTCGCGCTCGAGAACCCAGAAATCCATAGACAGGAATGGGGCCCCCGCGGCTTTGGCGAGCTCGACAAAATCTTTCCAGGCCTCAGGATTTCCTTCCGTCTTACAAAGCAGCGACGGCACCTCTTCCGAGTCCACGAAGGCAGGAAAGCGGCGCATGCCGTGGCCTTCGATGAAAGCCACCATGTCGTCTTTGAGGCTGGACAGATCGTCGGGAAATGGCGACATAAATTTCGCTTAAAACAGCATTGTATGCTCGATTCGCAGCAACCGGAAAGGCTGGTGCCCGCGCCCGAGCCGCGAATGCTCCTGTGCTACACTAATTTTTCGCACGCCAGCATCTGATCGTTACTATGCTTCTTTCGAAAGAATATGTGGCCTACCTGGGCCGCGAACTTACCAAAAGATTACTCGCCGAAGAGTTCATCGAAACCAAACAGCCGGCCGCCGTCACCGAAAAGGTGCATGCGGCCATGCTCGAGGAACTCTCGCTTGAGGACCGCATCAACGACGAAGTGCGCGTGATCCTCGAGGCGTACTCGGAAGAAATGCGGAAGACTGGGGCGAACTATCAGGAAATGTTCCGCAAAGTAAAGAACGAATTGGTGCGAAAGTATAAGGCCGTGTTGTAGGCCGAAGCAGCGAACCAGACGAGGGATATCGATTGAGGCTCAGCAGGGACAAAGTAAACAAAGTCGCGCACGTGGTGAGCGATGCGCTGGCTGAGATGAGCGAAGTCGACTTCGTCGAAGATCGCAATACGATACGCCTGGAAATTCGCAAGGTTCTCGAGGACCTGCTCAATCAGGAAGAGAAAATCGACCAGGCCGCGCGACAAAAAATCGAAAACCAGAAGCGCACCATCCTTGAAGGCAGCCAGGAGTGGGACATCCTCTACCGCAAGTACTACAACGAGGAAGTCAAGAAGTTAGGTATATAAGAAGTTCCTGGGCGGTCAAATTGCCGGCGCGTGTGGGCCGGTTACCTGCAAATCGGTAGTCGCAAGTCTTCTTCGTTCCTTGATCGCAACCAGCTTCTGGTGCATCGCCATCGCCGCTTTCCGAGCCGCTGCCACCGCAGTAACCACCAAGTCGGCGCCGCGGACATTATCTCCGGCAGCATACAAATCTTCGCGTGTGGTGAGGCCGGTTTCTTCGCTTTCGACTACTACCGATCCCCATTTCGTCGTTTTCAGATTGGCGGTGGTCTCCGGGATATCGGTTTCAGGGCTATAGCCGATCGCGAGCGCGACCGTGTCGCACTGCAGGATGAAGTTTGATCCTTCAATCGGGACTGGCGAGCGTCGTCCCTTGGCGTCTGGCGCGCCAAGTTTCATGCGGATGCACTCGGCGGCCGTAACTTTCCCTTCGGAATCGCCGATAAATTTGACCGGCGCAGTCAGCCATTCGAACTGCACTCCCTCTTCCACCGCGTTGACGCGCTCTTCGTAACGGCCGGGCATTTCAACTTCGCTGCGACGATACACACAGTAGACCTTCGCATCGGGATTCAGACGTCGCGCCGTGCGCACACAGTCCATGGCGGTGTCGCCACCACCAATCACGATGGTCACGCCCGTGTGGTTCGGCTTAGGATCGGGTAGGTCACGCCACACTTCAGGCAGCAACTCCGGGGGAAGATTTCCGCGGACAAGATATTCGGTTGCCTGATACACGTTCTTGAGCGTGTCCTCGCCCGGAATTTTCATCTCGCCGCCCTTCACCGCACCATAGCCCAGAAAAACCAGATCAAAGCCCTGCTTAAAGAAATCTTCGACGGGATGCTCCTTCCCGACACGGAAATCACATATGAAGCGGATGCCCATCTGTTCCAGGTAGTTGATCTTGGAGAAGACAATTTCTTTGTTTAACTTGAACCCCGGAATGCCATAGAGCAGCAGGCCGCCGGGATACGGCCACATGTCGAAGACGATTACTTCATGACCGCGCACCGCGAGTTCTTCGGCGACGGCCAGTCCGGCCGGGCCGGCGCCCACGACGGCGACCTTCATTCCGCTGGGCACGGCTTTTTCGCGTATGGGATAGCCGTAGTTCTTGCGGACGTAATCGATGACAAACGCTTCCAGCTTACCTACGCACACTGCTGGATTGCGCGGCACAACAACGCACGACCCCTCGCATTGTTTTTCCTGAGGACAAATCCGGCCACACACGTCGGGAAAGTTGGAGGTCTCCATGAACTTCAGCGCCGCACCTACGAAGTCGCCCTGGCCCAGAAGAAAGAGCGCCGCCGGAATGTCGTTGTGCAGCGGACAGGCCTTGCTGCACGGGGCGTGATCGCAATACAGGCAGCGTTGCGCCTGCTCCATTGCCATTTCGGGGGTGTAGGACTGCGACACCTCGTTGAAATTGTGCACGCGCGCCTGAGGGTCCTGCTTGCCTGGCTTGACTGCCTCGATCTTGAAGCGCTGCCGACGGTTGATCATCGCGCCGCTCCTTCAGCCCCATTTGTGCGAAAACCCGGGCCGGTTCCGAAGACCCGGTTCCACCCTGCTCCAAGATGCCCTGCAGAGGACACGTCTGGCTGTGTCGTAGATCACAGCCTCTGGTGACGTTTGCTACAGGGTCTCAAATAGAATGGATTGGCGAGAGTTTCGGCATGCAGCTCAGTGAAATCACCCAACTCGTAAAG
>Ga0070741_10020963_pt1 | contig 10223 bp, 8 predicted proteins | sample Coa_R1_4_FD_66440 | JGI IMG/M metagenome (GOLD analysis project Ga0070741, IMG submission 66440) | Surface soil microbial communities from Centralia Pennsylvania, which are recovering from an underground coalmine fire - Coalmine... | ecosystem: Environmental > Terrestrial > Soil > Unclassified ...
GGATTCTGCGCTGGCGTAGTACGGGCCATTGACATCGTCCGCATAGCCTTGGAGACATTTGGCCCGCCCATCTACGTGCGCAAGGAAATAGTACACAATCGCTTCGTGGTGGAGGAGCTTTCGGCCAAGGGCGCGATTTTCGTAGATAGCGTTGATGAAGTCCCCCACGGCGAACGCGTAATTTACAGTGCCCACGGGGTCTCACCTGAAGTACGGGAGGGAAGCCAGGGGCGCCAGCTGCGGGTGATTGATGCCACCTGTCCGCTGGTCACAAAGGTACACGTGGAGGCGGTAAAGTTCGCCCGCGAGGGTTATACGCTCATCCTGATTGGCCACCGCGACCATGATGAAGTAATTGGAACTTTGGGCGAAGCGCCCTTGGTTACACAGGTAGTTGGCACTCCCGAACAGGTAGCATCTTTGGTGGTGCCCGACCCTGACCGGGTCGCCTACCTCACTCAGACCACATTGAGCCTGGACGAGACCACCGGGATCATCGAAGCTTTGAAACAGCGTTTCCCCAACATCACGGGACCGGCCGCGCAAGACATCTGTTACGCCACTGAGAACCGTCAACTCGCGGTGAAGCATGTGGCCGGTGATGCCGACCTGCTGCTCGTCGTAGGCTCGGACAACAGTTCCAACTCCAACCGCCTGGTCGAGGTGGCGCGTAACCAGGGGACCGCTTCCTACCTGATCGAGAACTGCCGCGCGATACGGCCAGAATGGCTGGAAGGGGTCAACACGATCGCCCTGACGGCTGGGGCATCGGCGCCGGAAGTATTAGTGGAAGAGGTGGTGGAGTTCCTCTCAAGCAAGGGTTTCGACAATCTACGCGAAGTCGAGGTCATGCCGGAAAACGTTCGCTTTGGACTGCCGCCGGAGATCGTGGAAGCCATTGCCAGTGCGCCTGCAGGCGCCCCAGCGGAGTGAATGGCATGGAGGATATCTCGGGGAGTACGCCGATCGCCCCGCAGATGCGTTTCGGCAAAATTGACGATCTCAAGAGCCGTGTAATGGCGGCTGCCGATGCCGCGCGGAAGTTCCTCTTTTCCCAACAAGACGAGCGTGGCTATTGGTGTGGCGAATTGGAAGCCGATACCACGCTTGAATCGGACTATATCCTGCTCCACACCCTTCTAGGCACCGGCAGGCCGGAGCGTATTACCAAGTCCGCCCATACCATACTTCAAGGCCAGAACGATGACGGCGGTTGGAGCATCTACGAAGGTGGGCCTTCCAACATCAGCGCCACAGTGAAAGCGTACTTCGGCCTGAAGCTGGCTGGTTATGAAGCGGACCATCCTGCGATGGAGCGTGCCCGCGATTGCATCTTCGCACTCGGCGGCGTTACCGGGATCAACACTTTTACTAAGATCTATCTCTGCTTTTTCGGGCAATACGACTACGACGCGGTACCGGCGATTCCACCGGAGATTGTTCTGTTTCCGAAATGGTTCTGGTTCAATATTTACGAGATTTCATCATGGTCACGCGCCATCCTGGTGCCGCTGTCGATTGCGTACGCCAAAAAGCCATTTAAGAAAATTCCTGTCGAACGCGGCATCGCTGAATTGTTCCCCAATGGATGGCAGGGCACCAACATGCACCTGAAGTGGTCGCCAAAACTGGTTTCGTGGCGAAACTTCTTCCTGTTTCTCGATCGCATGACCCACTGGTTCGAGCGCGTGCACGTACGTCCCCTGCGCTCGATCGCGCTGCGCGCTGCCGAGAAATGGATGCTCGAGCGGTTCGAAATGAGCGACGGCCTGGGCGCGATCTTCCCCGGCATCATGAACTCCATCATCGCTCTGCGCTGTTTGGGTTACTCGGCAGATGATCCGCAATTCATCCGGGCGATGGACGAATTCGAGGCGCTCGGAATCGAGGAAGAAGACAGCTTCCGCATGCAGCCAGCTAAATCGCCGGTATGGGACACGGCTTATGCCCTGTTTGCGTTGGGCGAGAGCGGAGTTCCGCCCACCGAGCCACGTATGGTTGCTGCCGCTGAATGGATGCTGCAAAAACAGGTCACGCATAAGGGCGATTGGGCGGTTAAGAATCGTAAAGCAGCACCGGGCGGTTGGTACTTCGAGTTCAACAACGAGTTCTACCCTGATGTGGACGACACTGCCATGGTGAATCTCGGGCTCAGTCACGTCGAGCACCCCAATGGACGTTATCAGCGCGAGTCGGTGCAGCGCGCCATTGATTGGGTGCTTTCCATGCAGTGTAAGAATGGCGGCTTTGCGTCGTTCGACAAAGACAACGACAAGATGGTTTTTCAACACATTCCCTTTGCCGATCACAACGCCATGCTTGATCCGCCCACCGTTGACATCACCGGGCGGGTACTGGAGATGCTGGCCGCCTACGGCTACACCCGTGACTCTGTAGCCGTGAAGCGCGCCATCCAATTCATTCAGAGCGAGCAGGAGCCGGATGGTTCGTGGTTTGGGCGCTGGGGTGTCAACTACATCTACGGCACCATGCAGGTGCTGCGCGGGTTGGAAGCGATGGGCGTGGATCATCACGAATCCTGCATCCAGCACGGAGCGGAATGGTTGCGCTCGATCCAGAACCCTGATGGGGGCTGGGGAGAGACCTGCGGGTCCTACGACGACTCTACGGTCAAGGGCATCGGTCCAAGCACACCCTCGCAAACCGCCTGGGCAATACTGGGCCTGCTGGCCGCGGCAGATACTCGTAGCGATTCTGTGGTCCGGGGCATTGCCTATTTGCTGAAGACCCAGAAAAAAGACGGTTCGTGGGAAGAAGAGTCTTTTACTGGCACCGGGTTTCCCCGCGTTTTCTATTTGAGCTATCACTTGTACAGGCAATATTTCGCGCTGCTGGCTTTGACCACCTACGCCAAGGTGATTGCCGCAGTGAACAACATGGCTGGATCGGTTTAACGGGACCAACGGGGACCGAGGGAGAAGAATGGCAGTACCGATTTCGCAGATGTGGACGGTGGCAACATACGTCCTTAAGCAGAAGCTCAAGCGACGTAAGCAGTATCCGCTTGTGCTGATGCTGGAGCCCCTTTTCCGCTGTAATCTGGCTTGTGCCGGCTGCGGCAAGATTCAGTACCCCGCCCACGTCCTGAAGATGGACCTGACCCCGGAGGAATGCTTCCGCGCGGTAGATGAGTGCGGTGCTCCCACCGTGGCCATTCCCGGTGGCGAGCCCCTGCTGCATCCCAAGATCGGCGAGATTGTTGCGGGATTGGTGAAGCGCAAGAAATATATTTATCTCTGCACCAACGCGCTGCTGCTCAAGCAGAAAATTCACCTGTTTACGCCCAGCAAGTACCTGACCTTCTCCGTCCACATGGATGGCGAACGGGAACACCACGACTTTTCGGTGTGCCTGGAAGGTGGTTACGACAAGGCGCTCGAAGGAATCAAAGAAGCCCTGAATCGCGGCTTCCGCGTTACTACCAACACGACGCTATTTGATGGCGCCGACCCCAACAGCGTGCGGGCTTTCTTCGATCAGATGATGGAACTCGGAGTCGAGGGCATGATGCTCTCTCCCGGCTACTCATACGACAAAGCGCCGGACCAGAGCCATTTTCTGGGAAGGGCGCGTACCCGGCGATTGTTCCGGGGAATTCTTTCCAATCGTAAAAAGAACTGGAGATTCAACATGTCTCCACTATTTCTCGAGTTCTTGATGGGAAAGCGCGATTATGCATGCACTCCCTGGGGAATGCCGACATTTAACGTCTTTGGTTGGCAGAAGCCCTGCTATCTGCTGCAGGACGGCTACGCCGACACATTTAAGGAGCTTCTGGAAACCACGGACTGGGAACGCTACGGCACGGAGTCAGGTAATCCGAAATGCGCCAACTGCATGGTGCACAGCGGCTATGAGGCCTCTGCGGTGAATGACACTTTTAGTTCTCTGCGCGGGCTGTGGGAGACGGTGCGGGCCACTTTCTCCAACCGCTACGAAGATCGCGGCGCCCTCGATCTGCTGAATGAACCAATTCGACCGGTGCACAGCTTCAATCCGCTGGTTCAAATTGAGAGCGATTCGCAGCAGGAGACGCGGGTATGAACGCGGGCGATCCGGCAAAAGACCTTTCGACAGAGTTGGATACCGACGCCCTGGAAGTTGCTCCCGGCGCCGCTCACGAGCAATTGCAAGGCTGGGTCCCGGAACTTGCGAGCGATGAAGAACTCCGCGCTGCTTTGGAGCAGGCATTCGATTATCGCGGTGATGTGCTGATTACTCGCAAGGATGGTTCGAAGATCGAAGGCTATATCTTCGACCGGCGCAACGGGCGCACGCTGGCTGACTCTTTGGTACGGATCATCTCGCAGGATAACCAGAAGACGTCAGTCTCCTATTCCGACATTGCGGCGCTGGCCTTCACCGGGCGCGACATGGCTGCGGGCAAGAGCTGGGAGACATGGGTCCGCCAGTATTGGCAGAAGAAGATGGCGGGTGAGAGCATTTCGCTCCATCCGGAAAAGCTCGAGTAGCGGCGGCTGCGCATTCCGATGAAGGTGTTTGTCACCGGAGCTACGGGTTTCGTCGGCAGCCATGTCGCCCGCCTTCTCGCTCAACAAGGCGCTGAGTTGCGCCTGCTGGTCCGCTCCACCAGCCCGACTGCCAACATTGATGATATTCCCGCCGAGCGGGTGATCGGCGACCTGCGTCAGCCGAATGCGCTGGGCAGTGCCATGACAGGGTGTGAATTTGTCTTCCACGTGGCTGCCGATTATCGCCTGTGGACACGGCGTCCCGAGGAGATGTATGCCTGCAACGTGGAGGGTACCCGGGGGATTATTCAAGCGGCGCAGCGGCAGGGCGTGCGGCGCGTGATCTATACCAGCAGCGTGGCCACAATGGGTTTCACGTCCAATGGGCATCTCGCGGATGAAGACTCCCCGGTCAGTCTCGACAACATGATCGGCCACTATAAGCGGTCAAAGTTTCAGGCGGAGCAGGTAGCGCTCGAAGCTGGTCGCAGTGGTTCCGATGTAGTGGTGGTGAATCCCACCACCCCGGTTGGCGAGCGCGACATAAAGCCCACCCCCACCGGGCGCATCATCGTGGATTTTTTAAAGCGCAAGTTTCCCGCATACGTGGACACCGGCCTGAATGTGGTGGATGTGGCGGAAGTGGCCCGCGGGCACGTAGCGGCGATGGAACGAGGCAGGAGTGGTGAGCGCTACATATTAGGTGGCGAAAATCTGACCTTGAAACAGATTCTGGACAAGCTGGCCGCCATCACGGGCCTGCGCTCCCCGAAAGTTAGATTACCGTATGCCGTGGCACTAGCCACGGGTGTGGTGGACACGGTGTTCACCGGCTTAGTGTTACGTCGCGAGCCGCGGGTGACGCTGGACGCGGTCCGCATGGGTCGAAAGAAAATGTTTGCTTCGTCCGCAAAGGCCGAGCGCGAGCTGGGTTGGAAAATTTCACCGGTAGAAGGCGCGTTGCGCCGCGCCGTGGAGTGGTTCCGGGAGCAGGGATATGCCTAGGACCGCCATCATAAGCGCCCTGGAGCGCGAGGTTCGCGGCGCCATTGGCGACTGGCGCATCGTGCGGCGCGATCATGGTGGCCGTCGTTTCAGATTTTACGAAAACGACCAAGCCGTCCTGGTTTGCGCTGGCATAGGGCCAGAGGCCGCGCGCCGAGCATGCGAGGCGATCATTGTGCTGTATCAGCCCGAGATGGTGATATCGGCGGGATTTGCGGGCGCGCTTGATCCGGCGCTCAAGGTCGGCGATTCATTCATTCCGCGGAGCATTGTGGACGTTTCCGACGGGAGCACCGTCGAGATTAATGCAGGCGATGGTGTGTTACTCAGTCTCGGTTCAGTTGCGGGAGCGGAGCAGAAGAGGAAACTGGCTCAGGTTTATAGTGCCCAGGCAATCGACATGGAAGCAGCAGCGGTCGCGCGCGGCGCCCAGGCCCGTGGGGTTCGGTTCGCGGCATACAAGGTGATTTCGGACGAATTGGATTTTGAACTGCCTGAGTTGGACCGTTTCATTACATCAGAAGGGAGATTCCGCACCGCAAGTTTCGTGTTTTTTGCCGGGCTGCGGCCGTGGCTCTGGAGCAATTTCGTGCGTCTGAAGGTGAACAGCGATAAGGCGGCCGAATCTCTCTGTCAGTGGCTGGAGCAGTACAACCGTCCTGCGGAACGTAACAATATTCGGACGTCAGGCGTATATCAGTCCGGCCAAAGCCGGGTAGTCGGCAGTACGAAGTAAATATGGCAGTGGCAAAAGCATCCACGCTTAGCGAGCGCCCGCAGGCCATTCCGGCGACCATGCGAGCTGCCGTGTATCGCGGCAAAAATGATGTTCGCATGGAGACCGTATCCGTCCCGGAGATCGGGAGCGGCGAACTGCTCGTCCGAGTGCACACCTGCGGCATCTGCGGGACCGATCTGAAGAAGATCAGCACCGGGTCGCACTCCGTCCCGCGCATCTTCGGGCATGAGACTTCGGGAACTGTTGCCGCTGTGGGTACAGGGGTTCGCAACTTTCACCCTGGGGATAGGGTTATGGTCTTTCATCACATCCCTTGTGGCGAGTGCTACTACTGCCTCCACAAAGTGTTTGCGCAATGCCCAGTGTACAAGCGAGTTGGCTGCACTGCCGGATTCGAGCCTAGCGGCGGCGGTTTCGCCGAGTATGTACGGGTGCTGGATTGGATTGTTCAGCGTGGTGTAGAGCGCATTCCAGACAGCGTCTCATTCGAGCAGGCGTGCTTTGTGGAGCCGGTGAACACGTGCCTCAAAGGTATAGAAACGTTGCGCCTGGAACCGGGTGAGAAAGTCCTGGTTATCGGACAGGGCCCTATCGGTATCATATTGGCAGCATTGGCCAAACGTGCAGGCGCTAGCGTAATAACTACCGATTTGTTCAGTCAGAGGCTTACAATATCTAAGAGATTCGGCTTACAGGAAACCGTGGACGCATCGCGAACCGACATGGTTCAGCGGGCGAGAGAACTCACGGAGGGACGCGGGGCGGACGCGGTGATCCTGGCGGTTGGGGGAAATAGTCTGATTCGTCCTGCTATGGACGCCGCCCGTCCTGGCGGGCGAGTGTTGCTTTTTGCGCAAACGGTGCACGGCGAGGCATCAATAGATCCTGCGGCCGTGTGTGTGGAGGAAAAGACGCTGCTGGGATCGTATAGCGCGTCGGTAGACCTTCAGAAGGAATCGGTGGGGCTGGTGTTCAGCCGCGAGCTGGATTTGGAACCGTTGATCAGCCACCGTTTCCCGCTGGAGCAAGCGGTGGAGGGGCTCGAACTGGCTGCCCATCCTCAACCAGAGTCGCTGAAGATTGTTATTCAGCCGGGCAGCTCGTGGGAAGGAAAGCTAGAGTGAACGGAAAAATGACAGCCGCAGTCCTCTATGGAAAAGAGGACATCAAGATTGAACAGGTACCAATACCCCGCCTGGCCGAAGGCGAGGTACTCATCAAAGTCCAGGTAGCCCTCACTTGCGGAACTGATCTGAAGGTTTATCAGCGCGGCTATCACGCGCGCATGATTGTCCCCCCGGCGCTGTTTGGCCATGAACTGGCCGGTGTAATCGAGGAAGTTGGTCCCAATGTGCGCGGCTTCAGGCGCGGCATGCGGGTTGTCGCACTGAATTCCGCCCCCTGCCAGATGTGTTTTTATTGCTCCAAACACCAGGAAAACCTGTGCGTGGACCTGCTCTTCAACAATGGCGCTTACGCCGAATACATACGTGTTCCGCGCCGCATTGTTGAGACCAATATGCTGGTTGTGCCCAACAGCGTCTCCTTTGAAGACGCCGCCATGACCGAGCCTTTGGCTTGCGTGCTGCGTGGCCTGCATGAGACTACCCCCGAAATTGGCGACACCGTGGTCGTGATTGGCGGCGGGCCGATCGGCATGATGTTCATCCAGGTTTCCAAGCTCACCGGGTGTAACGTGATTGCCGTAGTGAAGCGGGACTCACAAGTGGCTGCCGCCAAACACATGGGCGCGCACGAAGTTGTGCAGATCACCAAAGTGACGGACCCGATCGAAGCCGTGCGCTCACTCACCCCTGAACGCAGGGGTGGTGACGTAGTGATCGAGGCCGTAGGCCGCCCGCAGGCGTGGGAGTGGGCGATTGACATGGTCCGCAAGGGAGGCACCGTCAACTTCTTCGGTGGCTGCGCCAGTGGCACCAAGGTGCAACTGGACACCAATCGCCTGCATTATTCTGAAATTACCTTGAAAGCCACATTCCATCACACTCCGGAAACCGTACGTCGTGCCTTCGCCCTGATTGCAGAAAAGAAGGTCCGGGGCAACGACTACATTACTGGAGAAGCTCCGCTCTCAAGGCTGCAGCAGGTGTTGCGGCATATGTTGAATCGCAACGGCGACATAAAGACCGCCATCATTCCAGGACACTGATTCTCAGGGAATGACCGCGGCGCGCCGACCGGGAGACGCGAGTTCCATGGCATCCACCGCCAGCAAGCTTTCTAAGCAAAGACCGGAAATTGATGTTGCTGATGTGAGTGCCTGGAGCAAGTTGCCCGTGAAGTATGCCATTCCGCGCACCGCTCCCACTCTGGCGGAAGCTCGTGTTTATTGCGAGCGCCTGGCGCGCAGCCATTACGAAAATTTTTCGGTAGCCAGCTGGTTCTTACCGCGTCGCTTGCGGCAGCATTTCTACAACGTTTACGCCTATTGCCGAATTTCCGACGACCTTAGCGACGAGGTTGGCGATCCCGCCCAGTCGCTCGAGCTCTTGGACGATTGGGAATCTGAGCTGGAGGCCTGTTATACCGGCACCGCCCGGCATCCAGTTTTTGTAGCATTGGCTGAGACCGTACATACCTGCGAGGTCCCCAAGCAAACTTTTGCTGACCTGCTGATAGCTTTTCGCCAGGACCAGCGCGTAAGCCGTTACGAGACGTTCCAGGACGTCCTCGGATACTGCCGCTATTCTGCCAATCCCGTGGGACATCTAGTGCTCTACCTGTGCGGCTACCGCGACGCGGAGCGCCAGCGGCTATCTGATTTCACCTGCACAGCCCTTCAACTTGCGAACTTCTGGCAGGACGTGGCTGTGGACTTCGCTAAGGGACGCATCTACCTGCCGCTTGAAGACATGCGTGTGTGCAAGGTGAGCGAGGAAGACATTGCGGAGCGCCGCGCCACACCACAATTTTTGGAGTTGATGGAATTTGAAGTGGGACGCGCTCGCCAGTGGTTCGCGCAAGGTCTGCCCCTGGTAGATAAAGTTGACGATGAACTCGCGATTGACATTGAGCTGTTTAGCCGCGGTGGCCTGGCGATCCTCAGCGCAATTGAGCGGGACGGATATAACGTTCTACAGCGCCGTCCGGTTATCTCCAGGGCGCGCAAGCTTAGCCTGGTGGCCAGAGCCGCACTCAGGAAGTTGATGTGAGCGGCAGTGCGGGGTGCCGGCATGGGTGAACCTTCCCAATTCACGCCCTATACAGCAACTCCCGAGCAGCTGAGGACGGCGTACGCCATCTGCCGGAGCGTAGCCCGCGCCGCCGCCCGAAACTTCTACTATGCCTTTCTAGTGCTCCCACGGCACAAACGTGATGCCCTGAGCGCGGTGTACGCCTTCATGCGTCATTGCGACGATATTAGCGACCAGCCCGGGCTGTCTCAGCAGGAACGACGGGCCCGTCTTGATTCCTGGTTGGAATCCCTGCACCGCGTCCTCGAAGGTCATGCCAGTGATGACCCCGTTTTGATCGCCTTAGCAGATGCAGTCCGAGAGTTCCGCATACCAGTGGAATTGCTGGATCAGCTCGCCTACGGGACCGCGATGGATTTGGAGGACACGACTGTAGACCCCGCCACGGGCGCGATTTCCAAGATCCATTACCGTACTTTCGAAGAGCTGTATGTGTATTGCTACCGCGTTGCCTCGGTTGTCGGCCTGGTCTGCATTCGCATCTTCGGATATGAGGATCCCAGTGCGGAGCCTCTGGCAGAGGCTTGCGGGGTCGCCTTCCAACTCACCAACATCATTCGTGACGTGAAGGAAGACGCTGCAATGGGGCGGGTCTATTTGCCGGAGGAGGATCTGGCCAAATTCGGACGGTCGCCCATGGAGTTGAGCAACGGCTGCGATCCGGCGCGTTTCCGTCCAGTGCTGGAACTGGAAGCGGCGCGGGCGAGGGATTTCTACCGCGCTGCCGACGATTTATTACCTCTGATCTTTGACGACAGTCGCGCCGCTCTG
>Ga0070741_10020964_pt1 | contig 10223 bp, 9 predicted proteins | sample Coa_R1_4_FD_66440 | JGI IMG/M metagenome (GOLD analysis project Ga0070741, IMG submission 66440) | Surface soil microbial communities from Centralia Pennsylvania, which are recovering from an underground coalmine fire - Coalmine... | ecosystem: Environmental > Terrestrial > Soil > Unclassified ...
TGCACTACTGGTGGCCGAAGATCAGCGGCCGGCTCTACAACGAGTGGCTGGCGAAGATCGCCGCGGGGATCATCTTCATCGGCTTCAACCTGACGTTCTTCCCGCAGTTCGTCCTCGGCTACCTCGGCATGCCCCGGCGCTACCACGCCTACCCGCCGGAGTTCCAGGTCCTCAACGTGCTCTCCTCGGCGGGAGCGTCGATCCTGGGCGTGGGCTATCTGATTCCGATGGCGTATCTGATCTGGTCGCTCCGCTACGGGCGCGTCGCCGGGTCGAATCCGTTCGGCGCCGCCGGCCTCGAGTGGACCACGACGTCGCCGCCCCCGACGGAGAACTTCGAGGAGACGCCCGAGGTCGCGACCGATGCCTACAACTACCCCGCTCCCGTGGAGGGCTCCGTTGCCTGATCGGCGGTCCTCGAATCCGGCGGCCGCGAGCGCCGCCGCCCCACTCGGCGCGGGTCGTCCGGCGGCTAGCGGGCCGCGGCTGTCCGCCCAGACTGCCGGAGTCGTCGAGCATCCGGCGCTTGCGCACCAGTTCGACGACCTCGAGCAGCAGCGGGAGGCCTCCACGCTCGGCATGTGGGTCTTCCTCGTGACCGAGGTGCTGTTCTTCGGCGGCATGTTCGCCGCCTACTCGCTCTACCGAGGCTGGTACCCGGACGCCTTCGCGGCCGCGAGCCACGAGCTCGTCGTGTGGGCGGGCGCGGTGAATACGACCGTGCTCATCACGAGCAGCCTGACCATGGCGCTCGCCGTGCACGCGGCGCAGACGGGCGAACGCCGCCAGCTGCTGCTGTTCCTCCTCGCAACGATTGCGCTCGGCCTGGTGTTCCTCGGCATCAAGGCCTTCGAGTACCGCACCGAGTACGTCGAGCACCACGTGCCAGGCCTCGGGTTCGAGTTCGAGCCGATGTACTTCCGGCACGCGCAGCTGTTCTTCTCGCTCTACTTCCTCATGACGGGCCTGCACGCGCTGCACATGGTCATCGGCATCGGGATCATGGCCGTGATGGCCTGGTGGTCGTGGCGCGGCATCATCACGCGCGAGTACTACAGCCCGATCGAAATCAGCGGCCTCTACTGGCACTTCGTCGACATCGTCTGGATCTTCCTGTTCCCTCTGCTCTACCTGATCGGCAGGCACCTGCACTGATGGCCGAACACATCGTTCCGCGGCGCACCTACTACCTCGTGTACCTGGCCCTGCTCCTGTGCACCTACCTCACGTGGCAGGTCTCGGTGTTCGATCTCGGCCCCATGAACACGGTGACCGCGCTCGCGATCGCCGTCTTCAAGGCCGCGATCGTCGTGCTGTTCTTCATGCACGTGAAGTACGCCACGCGGCTCACCTGGCTCGTCGTCTTCGGCAGCGTGTTCTGGCTGGGCATCCTGCTGGCGCTCACCTTCAGCGACTATCTGACGCGCGGCTGGAGGACGTACGGCTGACGCCGGCGCTGCTCGGGGTTCGGTGCGCGGTCGCCCTGCGCCGCGGGCGCCGAGCCTGGTGGGGGTGGCCGCGGCCATGCTGGCCGCCGCGCCGCTGTGCGCTCCAGCTCTCCAGGCTCCCCCGCTCCCCTGGCCGCTCGACCGGATCGATCAGCCCGCGCTGCCGCTCGACGGCCGCGTCCTGCGCGGCGGCGACGGGACGGGCGTGCACGCGTACGTGATCGACACCGGCATCCGCATCACCCACCGGGAGTTCGGCGGGCGCGCGGACTGGATTGGCGACTTCGTCGGCGGCGCACCGGGCGGGCGCGATGCCGACGACTGCGATCCGCCCGGGCCGGCGGGCGGCCATGGGACGCACGTGGCAGGCGTGCTCGGCGGCGCGTGGTCCGGCGTGGCGCCGGGCGTCAGGCTCCACGCCCTCCGGGTGCTGCCCTGCACCGGCACCACGCGCACGGATGTCGGCGCCATCGTCCGGGCCGTCGACTGGATCACGGCCCACGGGATGCGTCCCGCGGTGGTGAACATCAGCGCGGCGAGGACGGCCACGCCCGACCGCGCGCTCGACGAGGCGATCGAGCGATCCATTCGGGCCGGGTTCACGTACGTCCTGTCCGCCGGCGGCGCGGAAGACCTCGCCGCCTACTCGCCGCAGCGAGTGGAGGCGGCCATCACGGTGGGATCCACCGACAAGGCCGATCGCGCGCAGCAGCCGAAGTACGGGCCGTCGCTCACGCTCTTCGCGCCGGGGGTCCGGATTCCCGGCCCCGGCAACGCAAGCAACACGGCGAGCTTCACGGCCGACGGGGATTCGTATGCGGCGCCGCTCGCCTCCGGGGTCGCGGCGCTCTATCTCGAGCACCATCCGGAGGCGGCGCCCGGCGAGGTCAAGGCGGCGCTCGTCCGCGCCGCCGCTCGCGGCGTCGTGCGAAACGCCGGCGACGCGCCCAATCGGCTGCTGCACGTGGTCCGCTGAGAGCGATCGGACGCAGCCGCCGGATCGGAACGGAAGCGGGACCGGAGGACGCAGGCGGCGCATCTGGCGGCTCCTCGGCAGGAGTGGCATACTGATCGCCCAGTGGGCGACTCCTCCCGGCGGGCCCGCCGTCGCACGCTCGAAGAGACGGCCACACGTCAGCAACTGGTTGCCGCCCTTGAGAAGGCGGCCGAAACGGCTCGTATCGGCAGCTGGGTCGTCGAGCTCGACGGCTCGCGCCGCATGATCTGGTCGGCCGAAACGCACCGCATCGTCGGCGTGCCGCCCGACGGCTTCGCCGGCACGATCGAGGAATTCGAAGCGCGCGTCCACGACGACGACCGGCCGGCGGTGCATGCCGCCATCAGGGCGGCGCTCGAGCAGGGCCGCGCGTACGATCTCGAGCACCGGATCGTCACTCCGGCCGGCGAGATCCGCTGGGTCCGCAGCTGCGGCGCCCTTGTCTGCGACGCAGAGGGCAAGCCGCGGCGTCTCGTCGGCGCCGTACAAGACATCAGGGAGCGCCGCCAGCTCGAGTCGCAGCTGCGGCATGCGCAGAAGACCGAGGCCATCGGGCGCCTGGCCGCCGGCGTCGCCCACGATCTCAACAACGCCTTGACCGTCATCGGTGCGCACACCGAGCTGGCACTCGCCGCGCTCGACTGCGACCGCCGCGGGCGCGCGGCCGTCGAGGAGATCCGCCGCGCCGCCTCCCGGGCCGAGTCGGTCACGCGGCGGCTCCTCGCCTTCAGCCGGCGGCAGCCGCTCTTCGAGCCGCGCCCCCTCGATCTCAACGATCTGGTCGGCTCCATGGCCGGGCTCCTGTCGCGGACGCTCGGCGCGGACATCGTCCTGAGCACGCGCCTGGCCCCGTCGCTCCCGCGGATCGTAAGCGACCCCGGGCAGATCGAAGGCGCCATCGTCAACCTCGCGATCAACGCCAAGGACGCGATGCCGCAGGGCGGGGACCTCGTGCTCAGCACGTCGCTCGAGGACATCGACGAGGCCTTCGCGAGCGCCCATCCTCCCATGCCCCCCGGCCGGTACGTCGTGCTGTCGGTGGCCGACACGGGCCACGGCCTCGACCCCGAGACGCAGGCCCGCATCTTCGAGCCGTTCTTCACCACGAAGCCCGTGGGCCGGGGCACGGGGCTGGGGCTCGCGATGGTCTACAGCACGATGAAGGAGAGCCGCGGCTTCGTGTTCGTCGAGAGCGAAAAGGGGCGTGGCGCGACGTTCCGGCTCTACTTCCCGGTCGAGGTCGATGCGCCCGCCCTTGCCGCCGCGCCGCAGCCGGACTCCGGGACGGCAGAAACCTCCACCATCCTGGTGGTCGAGGACAACGCGCCGATTCTCGAGCTGATCGAGACGGCCCTCGCTCCCGAAGGCTACCGCGTGCTCTCGGCGCGATCCGGCAGCGAGGCGCTCCGAGTGCTCGAGACTCACGGCGGGCCGATCGGGCTGCTCATTGCCGACTACCGGCTGCCGGGCATGACGGGCCTCGATCTCGCTGGATACGTGCAGGCTCGACATCCCGGCGTGCCCGTCGTGCTGATGTCCGGCTACCCGGAGGCCGTCGCCGAGTTCCAGGGCGACCGGCGAGCGACCTCGATCCTGCAGAAGCCCTTCACGCCGCAGGAGCTCCGCACCACGGTGAAGCAGATCCTGGACGCACGACGAGCGGCCGAGGCGAAGTAGGGAGCTCGTCGAATCCTCTACGCGGCGGCCAGGATCGACAGGTCGCGCGCCCAGCGCAGCGCGTCCGCATAGGCCGCGCGCAAGACGTCTCCGGCGAGGCCGATCGCCTCGGCCCGCTCCGCGGCCTCGTCCCATGCCCCCCGCTCGTAGGCCACGACCGCGTCGAGGACCGACCGCGCGGCGTTGGCTTGGCCGAGCAGCGCGCCGCGAAGCTCGCCGGCGAGCGGCAGATCCTCGACCGCCTGGGCCATCGGCTGACCCAGCATGACGTCGAGCAGCGAGCACAACCCGAGCAGGAAATACTCGGAGGCCGCCTCCGGCGGCATCAGCTGGCCGGCCACCAGCTCGCAGCACCGCGCCCGCAGGAGAACCGTCGTCACAACCTCGGGGCTCGACGCGCTGTTGAGGCCCGCCAGGGCCCAGATCGACGCCCACTTCCGCACCTGCTCGACGCCCAGCAGGACGAGCGCTTCCCGGATCGATCGAATCGAACGCCGCAGGCCGAACGCCGCCGAGTTGATGCAGCGGAGGATCCGCAGGCTGAGCGACGCGTCGTGCTTGATGAGATCCTCCATGTCGGCCAGATGGACCTCTGGCCGGTTGACCTCGACGAGCAGCCGCGCGTACGCGGCGCGCCGCGCCGGCATCGCCCCCGATCGCACCGTCGTCGGGCGGCAGAAGTAGTAGCCCTGGAAGAGCTCGTGGCCGGCGGCGCGCGTCTCCTCGAACATCTCCGCCGTTTCCACCTTTTCCGCGACCAGCCGGACGCCGCTCGGCATGGCCTCGCGGATCGAGCGGCGCTCCTCCGCCGACGTCGCCAGCACGTCGACCTTGACGAAGCGCGCGTACGGCAGGAGCGCCTCCGCGTTCGAATTCAGGGTGAAATCGTCGAGCGCGAGCGCATAGCCGTCCGCCCACAGCCGCCGGCAGGCCTCCACTACCGCATCGTCGACGTCGACCGATTCGACCACCTCGATGACGACGCCTTCCGGCGGCAGCAGCGCGGCGACATCGTCGAGCAGCATCTGCCGCGTCAGGTTGATGAAGGCCCGGCGCCCTCCGGTCAGGGTGTCGAGGCCCAGGGTCAGGACCGCGTCGTTGAGCACGCGGGCCGCACACGAGTCGCCGGCGTCCTCGCAGCGCGTGTGGTGGGCGGCGGCCCGATAGAGCAGCTCGTAGCCGAACACCTGGCCGGCCGCATCGAGGATCGGCTGCCGGGCCACGTACACGCCGTCTCGCAGATCGACGTTCGGCTCCATCCGAATCTGGGACAAGACCTAAACGCAACGCCTTTCGGAAACTGTTGGCCGAGGGGGCTTGTGGCCGTTTGCGACGAACCCCGTCCCACTTCCCACCGCGCACACCACGCGCGGTGGGGGCCCCGTCGGAGCACGCCGCCGCCGGTGGCACGGAACCGGGGCGGATCGAGAAGCCGCGGCGGTTCGCGGCTGAGTGACCGTGTCTCCCAAGAGGCCTGATCGGGCTCTTCCCTTGATGCCCTCCTGCGAACACCCATACCGCCGCGGGGGGCGGCCGGGAACCGAGTCGGAGCCCCGGCTCCCGGCGTGCGGAGCTCGGCGTTCGGAGCAAATGGCCACAGGCCCCGTCTGCGAATTTCCGAAAGGCATGGTGTAAACGGTAATCGGCCCTTGCGGCTTCTTCCTTTACTTCGTGGTTATCAACGCGACGGAGTGCGACCGGTTCGGCCGAGCACACGCGTGGAGCGAGACGACTTCGCACCGGGCGCTCCCACCTTGGGCGGCGATGCTATCCTCGCTCACGATGCGCCCTCTCCTCCCGATCCTGGCGGTGCTGCTCATCTGTGCTGCCGCGTGCAGCCAGCCGGCGGGCACGAGCCGGCGCGCCCATCTCATCGAGCGCACGCACGAGACGATGGGATCGGAGCTGAAGGTCACGATCTGGTCCGACGACGAGCAGGGCGCCGAAGAGGGGGCGCGGCAGGTGTTCGCCGAGTTCGACCGCCTCGACCGGCTGCTGAGCGTGTGGAAGCCGGGGAGCGACATCGAGCGGCTGAACGCCGCGGCCGGCGATCATCCCGTCGCGGTGAGCTCGGAGACGCTGGAGGTGCTTCGGGCCGCGCGGCAGGTCAGCGAGTGGACCGGCGGCAAGTTCGACGTCACCTTCGGCGCGCTCTCCGGGCTGTGGCGCTTCGATCACGATCAGGACAATCGGATCCCGGATCGGGCGGCCGTCTTGAAGCAGCTGCCGCTCATCGACTACCGCGCGCTGAGGATCGACGACCCGGCCGGGACGGCGTTCCTGGCCCGCCACGGCATGCGCGCGCACCTGGGCGGGATCGGCAAGGGGTACGCCGTGGACCGCGGCGTCGCCATCCTGCGTGCGCGCGGGCTCCGCGACTTCATCGTGCAGGCCGGCGGCGACATGTACGTGTCCGGCCGGCGGGGCAACCGGCCCTGGCGCGTGGGCATTCGCGATCCGCGCGGGCCCGAGGATCAGAGCTTCGCGGCGCTCGACCTCACCGACGGCTCGTTCAGCACCTCAGGCGACTACGAGCGGTACTTCATCGCGGGCGGGCGGCGCTACCATCACATCCTGGACCCCGCCACCGGCGAGCCGGCGCGCTTGTCCCGAAGCGCGACGATTGTCGCGGAGACGGCTACCCTCGCCGACGCCCTGTCGACCGGCGTGTTCGTCCTCGGCCCCGACGCCGGGATGCGCCTCGTCGAACGGCTGCCGCACGTGGAGGCGGTCATCGTGGGCGCCGCCAACGACGTGGTGATCTCGCCGGGCCTGCGCGGCCGCCTCATGCTGCTCGCCCCGCCCACAGGGCCTTGACGGGCGGAGGGGGCGGAGGGTCGAAGGCCGCTACGCCCGGCCGGCCGGCACAAGCGTCGTGCCCTGCCTTTTCAGCAGGACGATCCAGTGCGGACACCTCGTCCGATCGAGGTAGAGGCGCTCGCAGTCGTCGCAGCGGACGCATTCGCTGACGAGGATCTCCGGCCCGCGAATCGCGTTCCACTCGCACGCCTTCTCGCAGATCCTGCACGTCCGGCACTCGCTCCAGCGCGGAATGCGGAAGATGGTCAGCTTCGAGAGCAGGCCGAGCGCCGCGCCCACGGGACAGAGGTACCGGCAGTAGAGGTTCCGGACGAAGATCGTGGCGGCGAGGAGCACGCCCACCCCGATCCAGGTCGCCGTGGTGCCATGGAGGCCGAACATCCAGAACGGCTCGATGTAGCGGTAAATCGATCGGTCTCGCGTGGCCGCGAAGTACAGCAGGGCCCCTGCCAGCACCACGTACTTCACGCCGGCGGCGCGCCGATCGAAACGGGCCGGCAGCTCCCGGCGCCAGCCGGCGGGCACGACCTTGTCCATCAGCTGCGTCAGCGCGCCAAAGGCGCATATGCGCCCGCAGTACAGCCGTCCCCAGAGAATCGTCGAGACGACCGCGGCCGACGCCAGCAGGTACCACGCGAGGCTGTAGCGGACGATCGGCAGGTTCCACTCGACGAGCGCGAAGAGGTTCACGATCGACAGAAGCTGGCTCTTGAGGAACCCGAGGTAGATCACGGCGACGACGAGCGTGATCCTCTTGAGCCGGGCGCTCTTGCGGAAGAAGCCGGCGAGCGCCAGCGCCATGAAGGCGGCGACACCTGTCAGATCGGGCGCCTGCACGCGGACCGCCTCGCCCCAGCCCGGCGCGGCGTCCTCGTCCTCGAAGCTCCACGCGCCGGACGACGGCCCGCCGGCGGCTGCTGTCTGCTCCGCGCCGTCCGCCTGAACGGCGACGCGAGCAGGATGGCTCCATACGGCCAGCGCGATCAGGCACGCGGCCGCCCGGCGCGTCATCTCGCGCCCTCGGGCGTGAGCAGCTGGCGGGCGATCCGGCGCGCGCTGTTGCGCACGGCGCGCGACGCGCTCGTCACGCTGATCGTGGCGCGCGAGACGGCGTCGATATCGGCGCCCACCTTGAACGGGTCTCGGATGTTCTTCCCCCTGAACTGCGCCGCGAACTCCGGCCGATCGATCGAGAAGTCGCCGTAGGGCTCGTGATGCTCGGCGACGATGATGCCCGTAAGGACGCCCTTGGTATCCATGCCGACCAGGATCTTGATGGGGCCGTCGTAGCCTCGCTCCAGCGGATCGAGCTCCGTCGTCCAGAAGGCCAGGCCGAGGAGCGTCTGCCCGCCCGACGGATCCGCGCCGAACGCCTTGAAGTGCGGCGGATCGCCGCCCTTCGGCGAGAAGGCCGCGGCGGCCGGGAACAGGCGCCTGAGCTGGGCCTGCAGCTTCGGATCGACGGCCGGCTGCGCGACAACGGCCATGGTGCCAGCGGCCGCGAACAGCAGGGCGAGAGCGGGCGCGAGCCTCAACGACGGCCTCCGGGATCGGCGATTATATGCCGATGGACGATATCGACCGTGCGGCGCACCATCGCCGGAGAGGACGCCTCATCGACCGGCTCGCGGCGTGGGCCGCGGCGGCCGCTCTGCTGGGGGCCGCCCCGCTCGCCCCGCCGGCGGCGGCGCAGGCGACCGATCAGAACCCGCTGGCCTCGGTCAAGCGGCTCGCGTGCCGGTTCCCCGTGGCCAGCTCCGGCAGCTGGAAGAACGGCGCGCCGGCGGCCCAGATCCGGCAGGGCCAGGAGTTCTCGCTGGAGATCGACGAGATCGACGCCGACGGCGGCGAAGCGCGCGTGACGACCGCGTCGGGGCCGGTGCACGTGACGGCGCTCCTCACCATCAGCAGCCTGCATTTCATGGAGCGGTCCGTGACCGGCACGCTGAATGTGACGACTGTCTTCGCAGCGGACCCGGGCGCCCGCCGGTTCCGCGCCGTGCACTCGCGGCACGACTACCTGCCGATGTCGCTTCCCGGTTTCGTCTCCGAGCCGAGCGTGTCGCAGAGCTACGGGGAGTGCGAGGCGCCCTGAGGACCGGGCCTCACTTCGCGCGGCCGCGGGCGGCCGCCTCGAGGTCGGGGGACGCCGAGTCGATGAGCGCGGCGAGGCGCTCGAGCGCGCGCGCGACGCGGCCGATTTCGCGCGGCGTCGCCTCGAACTGCCCCTGCTCGATGCTCTCCCGGACGCCGGGCACGGTCTTGACGCTGTAGCCGGTGTAGAGGCCCGGCGCGTACAACAGGTGGCGGTACCACTCGCGCCCCGGCAGCCCGGCCGGGTCGGTGAGCTGCGATTCGGCCCGGCGCAGCTTCGCGTTCACGGCGGCGAGAGCCGCGCGGTCGCGGGCGAGCGCCGCGCCGCCCACCGCCCGCGCCGTCTCGAAGCGCGCCGCGCTCGCGGCGAGCGATCGGGCGGCCGCCCGCAGCGGGCCGAAATCGAAGGCCGGCGGCACCGGCAGACGCCGTGGCGGTGCTTCCGGCCGCCGCGGATCGGCGACCGCTTCGAACACGCCCTCGTCGAGCTCCCGATTGCGCTCGCGCGCCTGATCGCGCCGCCCGTCGGCGAGCGCGATGAGCTCGGCGATGTACTTGTCCACCGTGTCGGCGAGGTTGCGGAACTCGAAGGGGAGCAGATCGGCGTCCGCCAGGCGGATGACGGCCGTGCCCGCGGTCTGGGCGAGCGCGCGGCCGTAAACGAAGTCCCGATCGAGGAAGCGGGTGTAGAACGAGAAGTCGTCGTAGATCGAGTGATAGATGCCGTCGCGGTCCTCGTCGCCGAACCCGAGGTTGAGCGAGGCGATGCCGGCGTGCTGCAGGAACGGGGAGTAGTCGGAGCCCGATCCGAGCGCGCCGATCCGCAGGTCCGGCCGCTCCCGCGCCTCGCGGCGGTCGTCGTTCGACCCGCGGGCGATCGAGCGGGCGCGGCGGCGCTGCCACACTGTCAGGCGGGTCTCCGGGTCCTGAACGTCCCGGGCGACGCCGTTGATGAAATGCTCGAGCGTCTGCGAGCCGTCCATCGAGAGGAAGCCGCGCCCGTTCGAGTCGCTGTTGATGTACGCCACAGCGTGGGCCTGGAGGTCGGCCGCGTGCGCCTCGACCCACTCGGTCGATCCGAGCAGCGCGGGCTCCTCGCCGTCCCACGCCGCGTAGATGATCGTGCGCGCCGGCGCCCAGCCGCGGCGCCGCAGCTCGCCGAGCGCGCGCGCCTCCTCGAGCAGCTC
>Ga0070741_10020965_pt1 | contig 10223 bp, 12 predicted proteins | sample Coa_R1_4_FD_66440 | JGI IMG/M metagenome (GOLD analysis project Ga0070741, IMG submission 66440) | Surface soil microbial communities from Centralia Pennsylvania, which are recovering from an underground coalmine fire - Coalmine... | ecosystem: Environmental > Terrestrial > Soil > Unclassified ...
GAGCGCGCCGCGGACGGGATAGACCTGGTCGCCGCTCACGCCGAGCCGCTCGGTGAGCCGCGTCAGCATCTCGTGCGACACCGACCCCGAGACCTCGAGCCGCACCACCGAGCCGAACCTGCGCCGGCGCACCTCCGTCTCGACCGCCTCGAGCAGGTCGTCGGCGTCGTCCGAGATCTCGGTCTCGCCGTCTCGGGTCAGCCGGAACGCAACGCGCTCGACGACCTCCATCTCCGGGAAGAGCCGATCGAGGAAGTGCGCGATCACGTTCTCGAGCGGCACGAGGAGGCCCCGCTCGCCGACCGCGACGAAGCGCTCCAGGCCCTCCGGCACCTTCACGCGCGCGAACCGCTCCTCGCCCGCCTCGGGGTCGCGCACCTGCAGGCCGAGGCTGAGGGAGAGACCGGAGATGTACGGGAACGGCTGCCCGGGGCCGACGGCGAGCGGCGTCAGCACCGGGAAGATGTGCCGTAGGAAGAGTTGCTCCAGCTCGTCGCGTTCCGCGGACGTCGCGTCCTCGACGCTTCCGACGACGATCTGCTCCGCCGCCAGCGCCGGGCACAGCGTCTCGCGCCAGAGCCGTGACTGCGCGGCCGTGAGGTCCAGCACTCCCCTGCGGACGTCGACGAGCGTCTGCTGCGGGGTGCGGCCGTCCGGCGTGCGGACCGAGGCGCCGGAGACCACCTGATCCTCGAGCCCCGCCACGCGCACCATGAAGAACTCGTCGAGGATCGACGAGACGATCCCGCAGTACTTCACCCGCTCGAGCAGCGGCTCGCCCGGGTCGGCTGCGAGATCGAGTACGCGCCGGATCAGGTCGAGCTGGGAGAGCTCGCGGTTCAGGAAGGGCGGAGCCGCAGTCGCGGGCGCCGGGTGCTTCGTCGCCGCCACCGGGAAGCTAACCCTCCCACAACGGTGGTGAACGATGGGTTGCATTGTGGTGACCGACGCCTGCCGTCTCCGCTCCACATATCCTCGCGGCATGCGAAACGACCGTCTGCTCGCTCTCGTCGCCGTCCTCGCGGGGCTCGTGCTGATCGTGATCGCGATCGTCTACTGGGCCGAGCCCGCGAAGTCGCTGCCCGGATTCTTCCCGGGTCATCAGGCAGGATCGGCCCACCACCACGTGAAGCACGGGATCGCCGCGTTCCTCGTCGGGCTCGCGTGCCTCGTGTTCGCCTGGTTCCGGACCGGCCCGAGCCGGACGACGACGCGCGCGTGATCCTCGCCTCGCTGATCTCGTATCCCCAAGCGATCGTGCTCGGGCTCCTGCAGGGATTCTCGGAGCTGTTCCCGATCTCCAGCCTCGGGCACAGCGTCATCCTCCCGAAGCTGCTCGGGTGGAACATCCACCAGAACGATCCGTACTTCCTGACGTTCCTCGTGGCGACCCACCTCGCGACGGCGATCGTGCTGCTCGGGTTCTTCTGGCGTGACTGGGTCCGGATCCTGAAGGGGCTCGGCCGGTCGCTGCGCGACCGCGGGATCGCGCCGGACGACGCCGACGCGAAGCTCGGCTGGCTGCTCGTCGTCGGCACGATCCCCGCCGGCATCCTGGGGCTGACCCTCGAGCACTCGCTGCGGAAGATCTTTGCGTCGCCGACGTCCGCGGCGATCTTCCTCATGTGCAACGGGGTGCTGCTTTACGCCGCCGAGCTGCTGCGCCGCCGCGCCCCGCAGGTCGAGGAGGACGACGATGCGAGGATCGCGCGCCAGATGTCGTGGGGCGGCGCGTTCGGCGTCGGCGCCGCGCAGGCGCTCGCGCTGATCCCCGGCTTCTCGCGTTCCGGCGCGACGATGGGCGGGTCGCTTTTGATGGGCCTCTCGAACAAGGACGCGGCGCGCTTCGCCTTCCTGCTCGCGACGCCGGTGATCGGCGCGGCGGCCTTGCTCAAGCTGCCGGAGCTCTTCGGGCACCAGGGCGACGGCGTCCGCGGCCAGGCGCTCGTCGCGGCACTGTGCGCCGCAGCGACGGCCTGGCTCGCCGTGAGGTTCCTGATGAGGTTCTTCGAGACCAATACGCTGACGCCGTTCGCGGTCTACTGCCTGCTGGCCGGAGCGGCCTGCACCGTGTACTTCCTGAGCTGAGAGGGAAGCGACCCGCGCGTGGCACTGAAGCTCAAGCCGCAGAAGCGTGAGTTCTTCGACCTGTTCACGCAAGCTGCCGACAACGCGCGCGCGATCGCGCGCGCTCTCGTCGAGCTGCTCGGTGAGTGGCCGGAAGGGCGTGAGCGGCTGCGCGACATCCGCGAGCTCGAGCACGAGGGCGACCGCCTCACCCACGCCGTGATCGACCTGCTGAACCGGACTTTCGTGACACCGCTCGACCGCGACGACATGTACCGGCTCGCGACGGCGATCGACGACGTCTGCGACCACATCGACGAGGCCGCCGACAACATCGACGCATACGAGGTTCGGGACGTGCCTGAGCGCGCGCGGCAGCAGGCGGAGGTGATCCACCGCGCGGCCTCCCGGCTCTGCGAGGCCGTCGCGCTGCTCGAGGGCTTCCGCGACGCGCGGAAGCAGCTCGTTGCGCTGCGCGAGCTGGAGGACGAAGGGGATCGCCTCGCCCGGGAGGCGATCGCCGAGCTGTTCCGCTCCGAGTCGGATCCGCTGACGATCATCCGCTGGAAGGACATCCACGAGCAGCTGGAGGAGGCGGTCGACGCCTGCGAGAACGCCGCTGACGTCCTCGAGGCGATTCTCGTCAAGAACCGGTGACGCTGCTCGTCATCACGATCGTCGTCGCGCTGGCGTTCGACTTCACGAACGGGTTCCACGACACCGCGAACGCGATCGCCACGACGGTCTCGACACGCGCGCTGTCGCCGAGGCTCGCCGTGCTGGTGGCCGCGATCGCGAACTTCGCGGGCGTCTTCGTCACGGCGGCGGTCGCGAAGACGGTGGGGAAGGGAATCATCGACACGCACCTCGCGAATCCCCGGACCGTTCTCGCTGCGCTTCTCGGCGCCATCGTCTGGAACCTCCTCACCTGGTGGCTGGGCCTGCCGTCCTCGTCGTCGCATGCGTTGATCGGCGGCCTGGTGGGCGCTGCGCTCGCGCAGTCGGGCGAGCATGCGGTGCAGTGGCACGGTCTCGCGCACAAGGTCGTCGTCCCGGCGCTGTGGGCGCCGACGATCGCGTTCGCGGCGACGTTCGTCCTGCTCCTCAGCATCTACTGGATCTTCCAGTGGATGACGCCCGGTCTCGCGAACCGGTCGTTCCGGCTCGGCCAGCTCGCGAGCGGCACGTGGGTCGCGTTCACCCACGGCTCGAACGACGCGCAGAAGACGATGGCCGTGATCGCGCTCGCCCTGCAGACGCACGGCACGATCCACTCGTTCTACATCCCGCGCTGGGTCCAGATCGCCGCCGGGATCGCGATCGCGGCCGGGACCTATGCGGGCGGGTGGCGGATCATCCGGACGCTCGGCCAGCGCGTCTTCCAGATCGACCCGCCGGCCGGATTCGCCGCGCAGGCGGCATCCGGTGCGGTCATCTTCGCCTCCACGAAGTACGGCTATCCGCTCTCGACGACGCACGTCGTCTCGGGTGCCGTGCTGGGAGCCGGCGCGACGAAGCGTCTCTCGGCGGTGCGTTGGGGCATCGCAGGCAACATGGTCGTCGCGTGGGTCCTGACGATCCCGGCGTCGGCGGTGATGGCGGCGGTGCTCTGGTTTCCGGTGAAAGCGATCTTCTGATGCGTCTCGGTCTGGGTTCAGGGAGCGGCGAGATCCACGACCTGCTGGCGGAGGCGGGGACGGCGGCAGCGGACGTCGCACGTCTCGTCGAGCGGAGGTTCCTCGAGTGGCCGTCCGGACCGACGCAGGACGAGGTCAAGGAGCTCGAGCATCGCGCCGACGCCGTCGTGTCCTCGGTGCTCCGCGCGACGAACACCGTGTTCGTCGCGCCGTTCGACCGCGACGACCTGGTGACACTGGCATTCGCCGTCGACGACGTCGCAGACGCGGCAGAGAACGCGGCGGAGCTCCTCGGTTTGTACAGCGTGCAGACGCCGACGAAGCAGTCGTTTCAGCTGTGTGGGCTGCTCGTGCGTGCGGCCGACGAGCTCGCCCTGCTCCTCCGGGACCTGCGCACCGTCCGCGGGTCGTCGCCGCGTATCCGCGCGATCAAGGAGATCGAGGACGAGGCGGACGACGTCGCGCGTGCCGCGCGCGCGAGCCTGTTCAAGGACGACCGGATCGACCCGGTGATCGTGATCCGCTGGAAGGACATCTATGAGGCGCTCGAGGACGCAGTCGACGCGTGCGAGACGGCCGCCCATCGGGTCGGCAACGTCCTCGTGAAGAACGCGTAAGAATTCGGAGACGGCGCTCCGGAACCCGGCTCCGACCGGGAACCATGTGGGTGAGATGCCGACGAAGCCCAGTCCGCTCCTGTGCGAGCTGCATGCCCACACCACGTGGAGCGACGGCGCGCTCACGGTTCGCGAGCTGTGCGACCTCTATGGCACGCGAGGCTTCGACGTGCTCGCGGTCACCGACCATGCGCCGCGCGACGGCAGCGGCGTCGGCGATGCGAACTACGACGACTATCTCCGTGCGGTGCGCGCCGAGGCGCTGCGCGCGCGAGAGCTCTACGACCTGCTCGTGATCCCGGGCCTCGAGCTCACGTACGACGACCCCGATCCGCTGCGTGCAGGGCATGCCGTGGCGATCGGGCTGCGCAGCTACGTGGACGTCTCGGCCGGCCTGGAGGCCGCGCTCGCGCAAGCCCGCTCGGCCGGGGCGGCCCTCGTCGCCGCCCACCCGTACTCGCCGGAGCAGCTCGAAGGAGCGACCCGCGGCACCGCTGCCTTCGGCGCCCGACCCGAGCTGGCAGAGCTCGTAGACCGCTTCGAGCTCTTCAACAGACACACGCTGTTCTCCTGGGTGGCCGCGGCCGGGCATCCGACGGTCGCGACGGGCGACTTCCACCGGCCCGAGCACCTCGCGACGTGGAAGACGCTCCTGCCGTGTGACAAGAGCGAGCCGTCCGTCGTCGGTTACCTCCGATCGGCGCGCCCGGCGTACCTCGTGCGGCTCGAGGACGAGCTCCGCCTGGCGGCGTAGCGCGAACTCCTAGCGCCCGATCAGGACCGTCAGGACGAGCGCCGCGCCCAGCAGTGCCCCGGCGACCACGAGCGCGAGCGACAGACGGTCGGAGAGCGGCGCGAAGCGTTTCTGCTCGAGCGCGTCCTCGACTGCGCGCACGCGGAGGTAGCCGACGACGAGGAACGCGATCCCGAGGATCCCGAAGCCGGCGCCGACGAGCTCGTACGGCCATCGCGTCGCGTGCTTGGCGACGCCCGGGACCAGTTTCCCCACGCCGACGCAGACGGCGAGCGACGTCAGCCCCGTTCGCCACCACGCGAGGTACGTCCGCTCGTTCGCGAGCCGCGTCCTCCGCATCGCATCCTCGAGCGCGGGGTCGCCCATCGGTGCACTCTAGGGGCTGCGCCCCCCGGAGCTAGGCCGGGTGCGAGGCGTCGCTGAACTCGCGGAACTCGCCGGTGACGAGGTAAGCGACCTGCTCGCCGATGTCGACGGCGTGGTCGCCGATCCGCTCCACGCAGCGGGAGACGACCAGCATGCGCAGCCCGTACTCACGCTCCTGCGGCGAGTCGCCGAGCGACAGTACGTCCTCCGTTGCGTTCCGGTTCGCCCGGTCGATCAGCTCGTCGAGCTCGACGAGCGTCTCGGCCTTCTCGGCGTCCCGCGCGGCGAACGCGTCCATCGCGACCCGGATCATCTGCTCCGCGCGCTGGCCCATGTCCTCGATCGACCGCGCGATCGCGTCGTCCGAGACGTCGAGGTCTCCCATCAGCTTCGTCAGCTTCGCGACGGTGACGCAGTAGTCCGCCATCCGCTCGAGGTGCAGGTTCACGCGCAGCACCGCGAGCACGAGCCGCAGGTCGACGGCGACCGGAGTCTGCCGCGCGAGGAGCGACTGCACGCCCGTCTCGATGGCGACGTACCGGCGGTCGACCTCGTCGTCGAAGCTGATCACCTCGTCGGCGAGCTCCTCGTCGCCGCGGGCGAGCGCGTTGAGCGCCGAGCGGAGCGCGCGCAGGACGAGGTCGCCCTCCTCCTGTAGCGCCGCCTCCAGCTGCGCGAGCTCCTCGGTGAACGAGATCCGCATCAGCCGAAGCGTCCCGTCACGTATCCCTCCGTCCGCTCGTCGGACGGCTGGGTGAAGATCTTCTCGGTCGCGTCGTACTCGACGAGGATGCCGTGGCGCGATCCGTCGTCCTTGACGTCGAGGCTGAAGAACGCTGTCATCTCGGCGACGCGCGCAGCCTGCTGCATGTTGTGAGTGACGATCACGAGCGTGTAGTCGCGCTTGAGGTCGTGCATCAGGTCTTCGATCGCCGACGTCGAGATCGGATCGAGCGCCGACGCCGGCTCGTCGAGCAGGATGACGTCGGGCTGCACCGCGATCGCGCGGGCAATGCAGAGGCGCTGCTGCTGGCCGCCCGACAGCCCGAGGGCGGAGCGCTTCAGCCGGCTCTTCACCTCGTCCCACAGGGCGGCGCTCTTGAGCGCCTGCTCGACGCGGTCGTCCAGGTTGTCCTTCATGCCGAGGATGCGAAGGCCATACGCCACGTTGTCGTAGATCGACTTCGGGAACGGGTTCGGTCGCTGGAACACCATCCCGATCCGACGGCGCACCTCGATCGGGTCGACGCCCTGGCCATAGAGGTCGATGCCGTGGTACAGCACCTGGCCGCCGACGACGGCGCTCGGCACGAGGTCGTTCATGCGGTTCAGGCACCGAAGCACGGTCGACTTCCCGCACCCCGACGGGCCGATCAGGGCCGTGATCGCGTTCTTGTGGATCGCGAGGCTGACACCCTGCACCGCCGGTGCCTTGCCGTAGCGCACCGAGAGGTCCCGGATGTCGAAGACGACGTCGCGGCTGACGTTCGCCGCCGACGGCGGCGCGATACCGAGCTGCGGCGTTCGCTGTTCCCGACCCGAATCCATCGTCGTCACCCCGGGAGTCTCCCCAGGGCGCCGCGGCCGCTGGGTGCACGGGATGTGAACGTCGCGTGTCGAAGTGGTGACCGGTCCTCCGGTACGCGGGGGCGACTGGAATGCTGGCGCCGTGGAAGCGGCGTCGATCCCCGCCGGCAGCCTCCCGCGGACGCGTCACACCGGCGACCGCGTCGGCGACGGGCTCCTCTACGGGCTGACCGCGCTCGCCGCGATCCTCGGTGTGCTCGTGATCGCGGCCATCGTCTGGCGGGTCGCCGACGGCGCGTGGCCTGCGCTCCGCGTCTACAAGCTGGGGTTCCTCTGGCACAACGAGTGGAATGCCGTGACGAGCAAGTTCGGAGCCCGCGACTTCATCATCGGAACGATCGTCACGTCGTTCGGGGCGATGTTGCTCGCCGCCCCGCTCTCGATCGCCATCGGCCTCTTCCTGAGCGAGCTCGCCCCGCCGTCGATCCGCGTGCCGGTCGGAACGTTGATCGACATGCTGGCGGCCGTGCCCTCCGTCGTGATCGGGCTCTGGGGCATCTACGTCCTCGCGCCGTTCGACGCGAACCACGTCCAACCACTGATCCATTCGGTTCTCGGCTGGATCCCGATCTTCGGCGGCAACGCCCACACCGAGTCGACCGTGTTCACGGCGATCGTCGTGCTGACGATCATGACGATCCCGATCACGTCGTCGATCTGCCGTGAGCTCTTCATCGGGGTGCCGTCGGAGCTCGAGGAGGGCTCGATCGGACTCGGCGCCACTCGCTGGGAGATGGTGAAGACGGTGGTCGTGCCGTCGGTGCGCGGCGGTGTTGTCGCCGCGATCATCCTCGGCCTCGGCCGCGCGCTCGGCGAGGCGATCGCCGTGACCCAGGTGATCGGGAACTTCATCCCGCTCAAGCACACGCTGTTCGCGCCGGGCGACACGATCGCGAGTCGCGTCGCGAACCAGTACCAGGGCGCGACGACGACGATCCAGATCGCGGCGCTGATCTACCTCGCATTGATCCTGCTCGTGATCACGTTCCTGACGAACCTCGCAGCACAGCGCGTGGTCAAGCGGTTCGAGTTCCAGCGGACGGGAGGCGACTGATGGAGCCGACGGCCATCTCGCTGCGCGCGACGGGCCGCTCGCGCCGGCGGCTGCTCGTCAACAAGGCGGCGGAGGGCGGCGCGGTCCTGGCGGCGGTCCTCGCGATCGGCGTACTCGCCGTCGTCGTGTGGTCGGTGGGAAGCCGGGGGGTCGGTGCGATCAACCTCGACTTCTTCCTCAAGGGACCGAGCTCCGACTTCTTCGGCGGCAAGGGTGGCATCGCGCCCGCGCTCGTGGGCTCGCTGCTCCTCGTCGGGATCGCGACGGCCATCGCGTTGCCGGTCGGCGTCCTCACCGCGTTGTTCGTGAGCGAGTTCGCGCCGCGGCGCGCCGCGGAGCAGGTGCGGCTCTGGCTCGACGTGCTCAACGGCTTCCCCTCGATCGTCATCGGCATCTTCGTCTTCACCCTCGCGGTGAAGACGAAGGTTCCCGTCCTCGGCGTCGGTCATCACCAGAGCGCAGTCGCCGGCGGCTTCGCACTCTCGATCATCATGCTCCCGCTCGTCGCGCGCTCGACGATGGAGGTCCTCCGTCTCGTTCCGAACCACCTGCGCGAGGCCAGCTACGCCCTGGGGGTGTCGAAGTGGCAGACGGTCCTTCGCGTCGTGCTGCCGACGTCGCTCGGCGGCATCCTCACCGGGACCACACTCGCCGTCGCGCGCGCGGCGGGCGAGACGGCGCCACTTCTCTTCACGTGCGCCATCGCGGGGCAGATCGTCGACTGGAACCCGACGCACTCGGTGCAGTCGATTCCGCTCACGATCTTCGAGTACTCCGAGTCCGCCGATCCGGGGCTCCACCAACAGGCGTGGGCGGCGGCGTTCGTGCTCATCGTCTTCGTGCTCGTGACGAGCCTCGCTGCGCGCCTGCTGCTCGAGCGGTCGCGCCGGAAGCTCGGCCTGGCTCGGTAACCACTTCGTCACCTCGCGGTCACACCGCGTCAGCCCACGTCCGGTTCGAGAGGGGCTGGAATGGACGCGTCAAGGACGCAAACGCAACTCCCCCAGGGACAAGGAGAGGAACCCGATGAAGAGAGGGCTCGCCCTCATCGCCACCGCTCTCGTCGCGCTCGCCGCCGTCGCGGCCGCCGGCGCGAAGAGCAACGACACGACGATCTCGGGCGCCGGCAGCACGTTCGTCGCGCCGCTCGTCGCCGCGTGGACGCCGGCGCTCGGCCACGCCTTCGGCTACACGATCCAGTACAGCGCCGTCGGCTCGGGCGCGGGCATCGCTGCGATCACGAGCAACCAGGTCGATTTCGGCGCCTCGGACGCGCCGCTGAACGAGGCTCAGCAGCAGGCGTGCCCCGACTGCATCGAGATCCCGTGGGCGTTGTCGGCCGTCGCGGTCGCCTACAACGTGCCGGGCGCGCCGGTGCACCTCAACCTCGACGGCAGCACGCTCTCGAGGATCTTCCTCGGCCAGATCACGAACTGGAGCGATCCGGCGATCAAGGCGTTGAACAAGGGTGCGAACCTGCCCAACCTGGCGATCACGCCGGTCTTCCGCTCGGACGGCTCCGGGACGTCGTACGCCTTCACCGACTACCTCTCGAGCGTCAACGGCACCTGGAAGACGAAGATCGGGACGTCCACGCAGCCGGCGTTCCCCGCCGGGCAGGGTGCGAAGGGCTCGTCGGGGGTCGCTGGCCTGATCTCGCGCACCTCCGGCTCGATCGGCTACGTCGACGTCGCGTACGCGATCAAGAACCACATCCGGTTCGCTGCGGTGCGGAACGCAGCCGGGAAGTTCCTCTTCCCGAGCCTCCGGCGCATCGAGGCGGCCGCGGAGGCCTACCCGAAGGTGCCGGGCAACAACGAGATGCACATCGTGAACCCGCCGAAGTCGGCGAAGCTCGCGTACCCGATCAGCACCTACACCTACGTGATCGTGCACAGCTCGACGCCGCACGCTGCCGAGCTGCGGAAGGTGATCTTCTGGGCGCTCACCCAAGGACAGGGCTCGCAGTTCGCGGCGAAGCTGACCTTCGCCCCGATGTCGACGGTGAAGCCCGTCCTCGTCGCGGCCGAGAAGACGCTCAAGAAGCTCCACACCTAGATCAGAGCCGAGCAGGAAACGTCGCGCGGATTCGGAGGCCCCGCCCGGGGCCTCCGTCCGCGTCGATGTCGCCGCCGGCCGCG
>Ga0070741_10020966_pt1 | contig 10222 bp, 12 predicted proteins | sample Coa_R1_4_FD_66440 | JGI IMG/M metagenome (GOLD analysis project Ga0070741, IMG submission 66440) | Surface soil microbial communities from Centralia Pennsylvania, which are recovering from an underground coalmine fire - Coalmine... | ecosystem: Environmental > Terrestrial > Soil > Unclassified ...
GGCGTTCCCGTCAACAGTCCCGCGGGCGTGAGCTGCGTATATTGCGGGAGCTGACCGCCGAGGAGCACCCACTGGTACGGCGGCGTCTGTTGCGGGTTGCTGACTCCCGAGACGGCGAACTGGTAATGCCACAGAATTCCGGTGATGGGCGGGAATTGCGGCGTCGCGATCGGAATCAGCGGGCAGAGCGCGTGCTTTTGTCCGTCGGACTCGAGATGCGCCAGACAGGGATCGATGACCTGCGCGGCCGCAACGGTCACGAGGACCAGAATGATAAGGGTGAGCTTGCGCATTTCTTTCTCCTCAGTGAGTTCCCGTCGACGCGTCGAAGATCTGAAATATTCCATTGGTGTGCTCGATCAGGTGATAGACCGCGGCCGCGGGATCGAACGTCACGCTCCGGCCGTTCCATTGCCCTGTACCTGGCGCCGGCGGTGCGGTGAGCGTCGTCGAGCCCTTCGTCCACACGTTATTCACAGCATCGAAGTCGTACGGCGTGTTGGTCGCGTCGAAGAAAGTCCAAACGTGACGCAGACGGTTGTAGGTGACCGCCGGCCAGCGATTCGCTTGCGAGTTGTCCGCCGGTGGCGTTCCCGTCATCGCGGCCAGAGAACACGACGGCGCGCTCGAGCCGAAGCTCGGCTCATTCACGCAAACATCGCCCGTCGAATCGTCGTAATAAGCGACGGTCCGCGTGTTGACGCCGTTCCCGTATCCCATGAAGAAAACGAACTTCTGGAGATCGGGATCGTATCCGCCGCGCGCTCCGTCCCGCGGTCCGGTGTTGCCCGCGTGGAATGTGACTTTCTTCCACGCTCCGACAGGACCGCTCCCGTACGCGATCGGCAGACTGTTGCAGCGAACGTAAAGATCAGACGTCGGATTGCTGTGCAGTCCGCCGAAATAAACCGAGCAGTCGAGCGTCGGATCGTACTGCGTTGTCCCCTCCTGGTAATTCAGAGGGAACGGTCCGGTCGAGTAAGCCGGGAAGTATGTCCAACCACCGGCAACGTTCGTGAGGTCGAGCGTGTAGCGGACGGCATTCGTCCAGGTTTCCTGCCACGTCCCGCCATCCTCGACGAGCAGATTATTCTCGAGGTGAGGATTCTGCGAGGTGTGATACGCCGGCGGATGCACGCCGACCGGACAGAGGAGATTTATCTCGGCGCCCTTGCCGGTCCGCCCGCCGCTCGTTCCGTGAGCATAGGGCGGAAGAAACCCGCGGTCCTGATACAGTCCGCGCGCTGTAAGCGCGAGCACGATCTGCGTCGAGCCGATGCCGCATCCCGAGACGCATTGATAGCTCGCCGCCTCGTCGTCCATGTAAAGCGTTCCTGACGCCGGCCACACATTGTTGCCGTTGAGCGCTTTTCCGTTCACCTGGACGACGGTGATCGTGGTGTCGGTTGGACCGATGGGCGCGGCCGCAACGAACTGAAACTCGCGGATCTCGTTCGTCGCGTTGCATCCGCAATCCGTGAGCTGGACCAGGGGATTGGTGACTGAGGTCGAGCTCTGTGTCGTGTACGTCGAGAATCCCGTCGCCTCGGGACCGTTAGCGGCGACGCCAGGCTGCAGCGAGTTGGTTGTCGCGAGGATGGTTGAGCCGATGGTTTCCGAAAACATCGCGGCGTTGTAACCGTGATCGCCGCTGACTGCGCCGACGAAGATCCAGCACCAATCATTTGCGGGACATGGTGACGACTGTCGGATCGACGAGGCGCCCGCGGATGCGACCAGGAGACACACGGCCGCGATAATCTGCTTAATCACTTTCATTTTTCCTTTCTTTAGTCCTCGCCGAACTGCTCGAGCTTGCGTCTCTTTTGCCCGCCGCCGGCTGCCGCCGAAATGCCGGTACGCAGCTCAACCGCGGCCGCCGCCCAATTGGACGAGCCGACGGTTTCCGCGCAGGTCAGAGTTCCGGGGTTAGTGACGGTGTTGTTGCAAGCTGCGCTCTTTTCTGCGCCGGAGCTGTTTCCGACCTGGGTAATCAGATTGCCGGTGACGGACGTGTATGTGACGTTCGTGCTGTCGGCGAAGAATGCGGAGATGAAGTTGTTTAAGTCCTGCGTCGTGATCGAGATAGTCGCGCTCGTGCTCGAGGTCGCCGAGTTGGTATTGGTGACGCCGAGCGAGTTCACGCCGCTGTACTCGACACAGATGACTCCGGGACCGTTGCCAGTTCCCGAGGTCGAGTTAACCGTGACTTTGTTCGAGGCGTTGGTGCCGGCTAATACCGTCGACCAGATTTCGATCCGCGCATTCGTGCCATTTACGGCGACCGTCTGCGTATAGATCGAGCCGACGGTGTCGGTCACGCTCGAGACGCTCGCCGTCGTCTTATTGAACCCGACGCCGCACGTCTCTGTGTTTCCGCTGATCGCCGAGAATGAGGCGCTGATGTTCGATCCGCTCGTCCCGCCGGTGATGGTCACGGAGTTGACGAACGCGATCGTCGCCCACGAGGGGAGCGAGAGACACGAGAGCGCGATCGCAAGCGCGATTTTTAGGAGCTTATGCATTTATGCAATTAACTGGCGCGTTATGGACTTACCGTCTCGATATATTCAAACGTCACGGCGAATGATCCGCCGGTCACTGTGACGCCGTTGAGGTTCACGGCGAGCTGCTGCGCCGTCCCGCGGAGCACGATCGGCTTTTGCTGGCGATTCAGAATGTAGATGTCCCCCGGCGTTGCCGTGCCGCTCGCCATGCATCCCACGTATGCGGTATCGACGTTGCCGACTGGCGTCCCCGTCGTCGGATTCGCGGTGTAGGTTTTCGGGACCGACGATCCGGCCGCGTTGCTCGAGTCGTCGGGGACGACGGTCATGTTCGACGACGTTCCGGACGTGTCCGCGGTTGAGCGCTTGATGAGCTGGATCAGCTCCTGGCCGGCGGTCGTCTGCTGACAGGTAATTCTTACTTTGGTGACGAGGACCGTGTTCGTCGCATTGCCCGGTAGAACCGCAATGTCGCTGGCCGATGCAGCGACCGTGACCGTCGCCGATGCCGCGTAGCTTGCGGGATACATCGACGGGAGCTGCGCCGTCCAGTGCAGCCCGTCGAGGCCTACGCGACCAGGCTCCTCGTGTCCCGACGTAAGAGCGCTCGAGGGATAAGCACTCGCCGCAACATGGGGATGTACGCCGAGCTTAGTCGTTGAGTTGGCGCCGTCATCGGAGTTGGCGCCGGCAACCGTCGCCGTGCCCTGCTCGTGTGTTTTCAGGTAACCGGAACCGTCCAGCGCGGACGGTAGTTGTGTGCTTGAGACAGGTTGCGTTGATTGCCAGAACGTACCAGTGACGGGCGTCGATGCCGGCGACTGGACCTTTGCGCTGATTTCTTTAAGGACCGAGACGATACTGACCGCGGTCGTGTCCGTGTGAGCGTCGGCCGCGTCCGCCTTCGATCCGAGGGTCGCGATCGCGCCATCCACGGCCGCTCCGGATGCCAGCGATACCGGCTGCGTCGACTGAAAGAATGTGCCCGTTACGGCGATCGAGGCATTGGTGAGGTTGACGCGGATGTTTCCGGCGGTGTCGAGCGAGAACGGCGCCGTCTGCGCGTTGGTATAGGTCGGCGCCGAGGTAGTGACGGCGCCCTGCATCAGAATTCCCTTTTGCCCCGAGGTCGTCGAGCCCTGCGCAACCTCGAGCCCGCTCACAGTCGAATCTTGAGCGGCGCCGGTCGGGAGAGGCAAGCTCGCTGCGCTCACCGCAACCGTACCGCTTACCGCGGTCGTCGATCCGCTGTCGGTAATCACGTGCCCGATCACGTTCGTCCCGGCGGGCAGCGGTTTGCCGACGTTGACGTACACCATGCGGTCGGATGTGAGGCGGAATGCGCCGAGGGATCCGGTCGTCAATGCGGCGATCGCGTCGTTATAGACGCCGGCAACGGGAGAGACCGGAGTCGTCCCGGCGGTGAATCCGCTGTTGTCCGATGGCGCGGTCGAGGAGCTGCAGCCCGAATCGCACACCACGTGCAGATTGGTTCCGGTTGGCTGCACCGCGGTCACTGTCCCGCTGACCGGCTGAGTCACCGCGCTCCCGTCGACTTTCACCGCACCGCCGGCAGAGATGCTCGCCTTATTCGTTCCGCCGGAGTCGAGGAGCTCGACCGCCTGACCCGCGGGCAGCGTCGCGTTCACGTTGCCGGAGATGGTTTGCGTGCCGCTCGGGATGTTGCGTGTGACCAGGCCATACTCTGTGCCGGCGGGCGCGCTGTTGAGCTCGATCGCGCGATGCAACGCCGGCGTCCCGGCGGTGTCGTATCCGCCGATCGCGACCGGATTCGCCGCCGAGGTTGAGCCGTCGGCATACAACCCTTGCACGAGCGGATCGCCCTCGACGAAATGCCCGGCGCCGTCGCCGATCGGAATCTTCCCGGCTGCGCCGGTGTTCCCGCTGTAGTTGAGACCGCCGCGGCCGAGCGCGAGCACGCCCGACCAGGTAAAAGTATGGGTCGAGCCGAGCGAACTGACTCCGATATTGGCCTCGTTCGCGAACGTCTGAACCGTTGCGATCAGACCGTTCAAGCTCGTAATTCCGGTTCCCGCACTGCCGCATCCGGTACACGTTCCGGTGATCGACAGATTGCCGTTGATCTGCAGCGGCCCGTTGATGGTCCCGCCAAACGGCGGGAGGACGGCCGCTCCGGTCTGCGCGTAATTGTCGAAGTTGAACGTCGCGCCAGAGAACGAGACGCCCTGATAGAGCAACAGTTGGCGCGTCGGTCCGCCGACGATCTGCGGTCCGCTTACCGTGATGGTGTAGAGGATCCCCGCGGGGATGGTGTTCGCGGGGTTGGGAACCTGGAAAGGCGTCACCGCGCCGAATGCAACCGCTTGGCACAACGGACCATAGATCACCTGACCGCCGCCGCCGGGTTGGAAGTTGATGGCGTGATTATTGGCGTCGGTTGCGGTAAAGCAAAGCGTCCCGGACGTGAGCAATCCCTGGCCGAGGTTCTGAATCTTCGTCGCCGAGACGGTTGTATAGTTCTGCGCGCGAGCTTGCACTGCAAGCAAGATTGCAATGCAAGCAAACCAGCATAATTTTTTCATGCTGCTTTCCTCTGAGGTTCCGGGACGCGCCGATCGTCGCGCCGACGTCTGAAAATCACTCTCATTTGCTGTGTTCCTTTTCGAGTCGCTTGAGGTTGTACCGCGCGATGTCCGCGTGTACCTGATCGTTCTCCTGTACGCATTCGTTCTCGTACTTCTCGAGCGCCTCGCGCACCGCCGGCCAGTCCTCAGCGGAGCAGCGGACCAGGTTGCCGCGGCTCGAGTCGAGCACTGCTTTCTCGGCAACCGTGAGCGGCTTCGCTTCGGCTTTCTTCTTTTCCGCCGGCGCCGTCTGCTTGCGTCGATCGAGCTCCTGCTGTAACCAGCTCTCGTACCCGCCGGCCTCGTGTGTCATGTAAATCAGAGCTTGCGAGGTCGCGTCGCAATCGTCGTCATGCGCGACTTTGGGGAATTTAACGAGCTGCTCGACGACATCGACAACCCACTCGTTGCCCTCGATCTCGGGATCCGGGAAATGCACGTTGCCGGCCGCAAACAGCGGCGCGACCGCGCGCAAGCGCGATTCCTTGCTGTCGCTTTTCGGATCCCACGCCAGGATGCCGGGGATCTCGTTACGCAACATTGAGATGACGGCGGGACCGTTCGCCTTGTCCTCGATCAGGATCACATTCGCGTCCCGATGCAATACCCGCGTCCCGCGGATCGCCGCCATCGTTGCCGGCGTATCCATGCGCTCGTGTACGCGACGCAGTAAGTAAAAGTCCCCGCCGCGGCGAGCCCAAACGTGCCCGGCAACAAAGTCGCTCTTGCTTGTGTCCTTAAACGTGCAGTCCCACGACTGACACTTAAAATCGAACTTCGACGGACGCTCGCGGTAGTAGCTGATCCACGAGCGCTTGATGATGCCGCCCGACGCCGGCGCGGGTGATTGCTGGTACTGCGCCGACCAGTAATAAGGCCCGAAATCTTTCTCGAGCGCCTGACAGATCTCGAGAGGAAAACGCGCCGGCCAGAGCGGTTCGCCCTGCTTGCGCGTTACCACGCGTCCCGAGATGGGAAACTTCCAAGTCTCGTCTTTCTCCGCGATCATCGGGATCGCGATGTGTTCCCACTGGCCGGGATTCTTTTTGAGGAGATGGCCGGTTAAGTCCTCCTCATGCAAACGCTGCATGACCACGATAAAGGCGCCGGTGATCTGATTCGAAAGCCGGCTGCGCAGCGTGCGATCCCAAAAGTTATTCGCGGCAACGCGTTTCGTCTCCGAGTCCGCGTCGTCGACCGACACCAGGTCATCGGCGATCACGTCGTGCGCGCCGCGGCCGGTTGCGGTTGAGGTCGGCGAGGTCACCATCATGCGGCCGCCGACCGTGTTCTTAAAGCTCGTGACCCGATTCTGGTCGCGCGAGAATGCCACGCGGCCGGGAAATGTTTCCTGAAACCAGGCCGAATCGAGGATCTGCCGCCGTTCGATGTTGTGATCGGTCGCCAGATCTCCCGAATATGAGCTGCATAAGAAGCGATGTCCCGCGGCTTTGGTCCAGGACCAGGCGGGATAAAAAACAGAAATCAACCGCGATTTCATGGTCTGCGGCGGGACGTTGATAATCAGGCGCCGGCATTCGCGGCGCTGGACCAGCGTCAACCATTCGCAGATCAGATCGAGATGCCAGTTCCACTCGAGCGGCGTCCCCGGCTCGAGCAGCGGCCAGGCGCAGCGGGAAAACTCGGCGAGGTTGTCCAGGCGCGTAACGAGCGCGGCCTGGTCCTCAGCCCTTTGCGTCTGCTCGATCAGCTCCGTTAAGAGCAGCGCTTCCTCGCTCGTTAGCCTGTCGAGCTCTAATCCGCTCAATGAGCGCTGCAAGTCGAGCATGAGCTTCTTCGCTTACCGGCGTTTTTGGCTCGTCGGCGGCGTAGACCGGGAGCGGCATCTTTCCGTCGATCGTCTCGCGGACGTCTTGGTAAAACTGGAATTTCCCTTTCTGCGCCTCGGCAATTCCCCGGCGTACGATCTTGCGCAGCTCGGCGAAATCTCCCTGCTCGAGCTCGGCCATCAGCAGCTCAGCGAAAGGCCGGAGCTTGGGACGTCCGCCAGGATTTCTCACCTCGCCCGGTTTGATCTGTGTCGCCTTGCCGACGGCTGGATCGATGCCCTTGCCAAAGAGCTTCTTTCCGCCTTTTTTCCGCCTTTTCTGTGGCGGACGCTGTTTCTTTTTAGGCAAGGTAAATGTCGACGGTCGTGCTGGCCGTGATCGCGGTCAGGGTGAGTGCGGTAATGCCCTTCCCGGCGACAGGCTGCGCGAACACCATGAGACCGCCGTTCGCTTTCAGCGTGAGGATCGTTGCGCTGGCGCCGCCGTTTGGCGTCCATACGACGGTGCAATCGTTCGTGCCAGTGTTTTTAATTGAGGCGAAATTTACTTCCGAGGCGGGGAGGGTCGGAGAGACGCCGCCGGTCGTGACCGTGAGAGCTGGATTGTAATACTCACCGCCAACCGGCGAAGCGCTCCCGGTGATCTGCTTGGTCCGCGGCGATGAGCTTTGAATGCCATCGGATGAGGTCAGGGTTCCGGAGAACGATTCGGAAACGGCGAAGCACGCCAGGAACGCAAATGTGCGGAGAAAGAGGCGAATCAGTGAGCGCATTGGACTCTCCTAATTTTCAGGCGAGCGCAAGCTCTAACTCCTCGGCTTGCGTCTCTGGAATGTAGCGAACGACCGTCTCACCACACAGCAGACACACGTCGAGCGACGGGGAGGGATGGAACGCGGACTCGTCCAACGCAACGAACGAGTGCGCCGAATTGGTCACGGAGCAGTTCATGCCGACGGATTTCCGGCCGGGTCGTCATGCGAGCACGACTCCGGGATCGAGAATGCGTACGACTTCGCCTTTGAGCAAAACGCGCTCGGCGGTTTTCGCGAGACCGCGTTGATTGCTCGACCAGGCGCGATCGATGAGCGCGCGGATGCCGCCCTTTTCGGTCACGGCGTAGGCGAACATTTCCGCGGGACCGATGTGCGAGCTCTGATTGCTCCCGGTTTCGGTTGAGCGCAACTGAATGTCGCGCTTGTGATTAACAAAAATCGCTTCCCCGCGCTCGACGCGACCCTCAGCTTCTTTCCACGGAAGCGAATAGAGCAATTCCGCCGAGCGAAGATCGCCCGCCGCATACACGTTCGCGCACGACTGAGGGACACGTTTAGACATTTGTCAGGGATGCCCCTTTTGGAGGTCCGGAGGGACTTACCGGGGTATTCAGTTAAAGGATTAGGCACTTCCAGAGTTGCACGAGGTGGTATGCCGATGTCAATGGAAATCTAAGTACCTGACTCGAAATGAGACGGCGCGTCGCCGGATAATTGAGCGCGAACCTCGTCGATCGTCTTTATCTTGAGCTGCTCCTGCATCCACAGGTCGATAAACTTTTGTACGCACTCGAAACCGCACAGGTGATGCCGTGAGTAGATCGCATCGGTCTCGTTGTAGGCTATAAGGCGCAGAATTGGATAGGGCGGCAGATCAGCTAACCTTGATGTGTCGATGATCCACCATCGATTCAGCTCGGTTTTTTCCCGCCCACAGACGTCGCACCAGGGACCGTACCAGGCACGCTCACCATTCATGGAGCACCTCTCGGCAATTTATATTTTCGCCTCGACGCAATATCTCTTTAAGTGCAATCAGGTACGTAGATTCGGACGGGTCCCACGTTTCCATTTTCTCAAATCGATGTTGCCTAAAATACTGCGCCCACGCCTTCGACATCCCAAAATGCTCTCTCACTTCAGCTATAGTTTTACCCGAACGAAACCAGGACATGATCGTTGCTGATCTCCCGTCGGGAGGTTTCCGGCCCCATTCCTTTCTCATCCTGGTTGTCCTCCTGAGCGTTAGCGTCCTCCTCGGGATAATTCGCTTCAGTGGACTCATTGCACTCGCCTCGGTCCTGGCGCATCGATCGCCTTGAGTTTTTCCTTGCTGCCACACTTGGTACAGCGCGCGCCCATCGCGTCGGCCGCGTAATGCCAAGTATCAGCGCAGTCGACAGGAGTCGCCTCGTCGCCGCGCTCGCCATCCGGCGGGGCGTTGATCGCGGAGCGCAGCTCGGGCGGGATTTCTTTCGGCGTGATGGGCCCGATCTCGGGAGCTTTGGCGGGCAGCCCGTCGCTTTTGAACTGACACAGAACGATGTCCAGTCCCTCGAGGTATTTCGTCGCGACGCCCGGCCGCATGGTCGAGAGCTTCTCGAGGAGCGCGCGATCGACCTGCTGTTCGCCGTCGTGGTACTGACAGAGCACGCCAGCAAACGCTAAAGCCATTTGATTGAGATTGTTCTGCAGGTCGCCGATGATGCGCTTCGCGCGCTCGAGCTGCTGCTTGAGCAGGACGTTCGCGCCTTCGGCGTCGGCGAGCTTGTCGCGACAGGAGCGAAGTTTGGTCGTCATTGAGTGACCGCGTACGCGTCGAAAATTCGAGCGACGCCTTTCGCTCTTTTTACGTCCGTCTCATTCTTGTAAAAATCCGCGAGAGCCAGCTCGAGTTCCTGCTCATTCACAGTTTCACTACTATCCAGCGCGTAGAAACTGGCGTCGCATAAGACTGTTAAATCGCGGACACTTAGATCCAGTCCATGTAATAAACATTGCTCTTTGCAGACAGCAAGCCAAAATACATCGCGACCTTCTACCGCGCTTTTTTGCTTCGTCGTCACTTGCTATATCCCTTCTCCCACGTCTCGCGGTTGGTGAATTGGTTCTGCATAAACTGGCCGTCGCGATTCCACAGGCCGAGCTCGGCGGTGTGACAGCGGGCGCGCCAGTAATCGGAACGCGTTCGCTGGCCCCATGCGTAGGCGAGCGCGAGCAGAATCAGCGTCCATCCGGTTTGCGACAGGACGACGATGGTGAGAACCGCGTACCAGGGCATCATTGTTTGCTCCTCGCCAATTCAGCCTCGAGACCCGGATACGCTTCGCGCAGCTTCTCTCGCAAGGCTCGCAGCTTAGCGATTAGTTCATTGGGCGAATACTCGCTGCCGTCCTTCGGGTCAGGGTCCATGATCGTGCAGAACACGGAGTACCAGACCTTGAGGACTTCCACTTTTCGCGAGTCGGTCGTCTCCGTCATTTGGTCGCGACCCTTTCCGCGAAGTCGGCGGGCAGCACGTCGCGGTGCTCGCCTTTGCGCTGG
>Ga0070741_10020967_pt1 | contig 10220 bp, 8 predicted proteins | sample Coa_R1_4_FD_66440 | JGI IMG/M metagenome (GOLD analysis project Ga0070741, IMG submission 66440) | Surface soil microbial communities from Centralia Pennsylvania, which are recovering from an underground coalmine fire - Coalmine... | ecosystem: Environmental > Terrestrial > Soil > Unclassified ...
GCTAGACCCCATCGAGGTCACCGTGACCTGGGACCAGCTGGACGAGTGGCTCTAGCAGGGACGCATATGGAAACCGTGAAGTCAGCCGACGGCACAGTCATCGCCTACGACCGTACGGGCGACGGTCCCCCGCTTATCGTCAGCGTCGGCGCATTCTGCACTCGCCAGACCTTTGCCGCGCCAGAAGAGCTCCGGCAGCGCTTCACCGTCTACACCTACGACCGCCGCGGCCGAGGTGACAGCGGCGACACTGAGCCGTTCGCACCGCAGCGGGAGTACGAGGACCTCGCCGCCGTCGCGGCGGCGACCGGTCCCGAGCCGCCGTTCGTGTTCGGCCACTCATCCGGGGCGGCAATCGCGCTGCGGGCCGCGGCGGCTGGCCTGCCGGTGGCGGGCATCGTCGCGTACGAGGCACCCTTCCTCAACGAGGACACGCCACGGCCAGCTGCCGACCCCGCCGAACGTATCCGCGAACTGGTCGGCTCCGGGCGCAACCGCGAAGCCGTCGCGTTCTGGATGTCGGACGTCGTCAGGCTGCCTGCGGAGATGCTCGCGCAGCTGGACGGTGCCCCGTGGGTAGCAGACCTGGAACCCCTGGCCCCCACGCTCCGCTACGATCTCGCCGTGACGGCAGGCGGTGTGCCCACGTCCGAACTGGGCAAGATCACCGCGCCCGTGTTGATTCTCGGCGGCAAGAACAGCCCGGGCTGGTTTCAGCGCTCAGTCGCGGAGCAAGCCGCTGCCACGCCCGGCGCCCAGCTCACGATGCTCGACGGATACGATCACAACGCCCCGCCCCAAGTGATCGCCCCCATCTTGATCGGGTTCTTCGGCACGCACCGGTAGCGCGGCGTGGGTGCCTGGCTCACCGCGTGCGGTGTTAGTACGGTGGGGGCGTGCCTGATATCCCTTCGGCTGAGGAGCTGGTGGCCGCCGCGTCGCGGCTGGCCGATTCGGCGCGGCGGTTCCCCGACGGCGGCCAGTACCGGGTGGAGATCCCCAGCGTGGAGGGCGCGGAGGCCGCGCTGACGGTGCTCGACCGCGCGGCGGAATCCGGCGTTCCCGTGCACCGGATATCTCAGGGCAGCGGCATCACGGTGCTCAGCGACGCGGAGATCGGCGACTACGTCCGGCTAGGGGCCGAACGCCGGGTCGAGGTGTGCCTGTTCACCGGACCACGCGCACCGTGGGACGGAGCGTCCGCATCGGCGCTGACCCCGGACGGCCGGTTCACCGGGTGGCGCAACGTCGGCATGCGGTCGTTGCTGGCGGCTCGGGAGGACGTGCGGCGCGCGGCTGCGCTCGGAATCCGCAGCGTGCTGATCGCCGACGAGGGGCTCGCGCACCTGATCAGCGAGGACAAGGCGGCCGGCGTGCTGCCCGGCGACCTGGTGGTGAAGGCCTCGGCCCTGCTCGGCATCGCCAATCCGGTCGGCGCGGCGCTGCTCGCCGAGCTTGGCGTCGACTCGCTGAACATCCCCGCCGACACCCAGCTCGGCGATCTGGCGGCTTACCGGGCGGCCACGCCGGCCTTCCTCGATCTCTACATCGAGGCGCCGGACGGGCTCGGCGGGTTCATGCGGTACCACGACCTGGGCGACATCGTGCGGATCGCGGCACCGGTATACCTGAAGTTCGGCCTGCGGAACGCGCCAGGGATCTACCCGGCCGGTGAGCACCTGAAGCCGGTCATCCTCGCGTCGGCGCGGGAGCGGGTGCGGCGCGCGACCGTCGGGCTCGAGCACCTCAGGCGGCAGTACCCGGACGCCGCCGGCTCCCCCGTCGGCAAGGACAGCCGCGGCATCCCCGTCCCCTGATCAATCGTGACCAGCGCCGCCGAGCTTTCCATTGATCTCCTGGACGATGTCCGTCAGTCCGGCCACGTCGTCGCGCAGTGCGCCGATTTCGGCGAATTGCTCCGCCAGCTTCGCCAGGTGAATCTCCAGCGGTGAGGTGACGGCATTCCTGTCTGGTCTGCCGTCCAGGATGTTGACGAGGTAATCCCACGGCAAACCCAGCACCGCGGATGCCGCAACCCACGTGGACCTATTGGGGTTCCCCGTTTCCTCCGTGATATCGCGGATGGTGTTCACCGACAGTCCGGATAGCGCATGAAGGTCAGCCGCGGAATACCGGAGTCTTTCCATGCGCTCCGCGACGACCCCGGCGGCTTCCGCCCGAGCCGCCGCCGTCGGCGCATCCTGTGACAACGAACTCCTCCGCGCTGCGTCCCGGCCATAGGCTAACGGATTCCCCGGCATTGTTAATATTGATCGAATTTCGATCATTATTAATACCTTCCAAGCTGACCTCGCCATTCTTTTAGAGTCCGGCGACCATAGTCGACAGTAATCGCCTATTGTTGGCGGCATAGGCGGCGGCACGGCAGGCAGCTGGCGGAAAGGGCCCCTCATGACGGCAGCGCGGGATCATGGCGAGGCGGCGGGCCCACGGCAGCAGCAGCAGCGACAGCGGCAGCAGCGACAGCGGCAGCAGCAGCAGCAGCGACAGCGGCGATTCGAGCACGGCCGGGACTTCGCGCCGGGGGCGGCCATTGTCGGCAGCCAGGCCGGCTTGCGGGCGGCAGGCGCTCCATGGTGGTTCTGCTGCGCGCTCGCGGCGTTCGTCGTCGCGCCCGTGTGCTTGTCGATCGTGTTCCCGCAGAATTCCCGGGACAAGCTGGCCTGGTGGCGCGACCGGCGGCGATCAAGACGGCAATGTCAGTGCCAGGCCGCAGACCGCAAGACTGTACGGTGTTCTAGACCGTGAATTCTCGGCTGAGCGCGGGTGATATCGCCGATGGCGGCACGTGACGCCAAGTTGCCGGACGGGGCGTTCGCCAGTTTCGGCACGCTGCTGCGGGTGCTGCGCCGGCGGTGCCGGCTGACCCAGCGGGACCTGGGCATCGCGGTCGGCTACAGCGAGGCGCAGATCTCCAGGCTCGAACAGGGTGCCCGGCTGCCCGACCCCGCGCTGGTCGCCGCGTTGTTCGTGCCCGCGCTCGGGCTGGCCGGTGACGCGGAGCTGGCCGGACGGCTGCACGAGCTGGCGCTGGCCGCGCGAGACGCCGGCGGGCCGGCCGAGGCGGCGACGCACCCCGAGGATGCCGCCGCGATCCCGGCCGCACCGCACCCGCACGTGGACCGGACGGCGACGGCCGAACTGCTGCGCGAGCGGCTGACCGCCGCGCGGTGCGTGGTCGTGTGCGGACCCCCCGGAACAGGCAAGTCGACGCTCGGTGCCGGGCTGGCCACGGCGCTCGCGCGGACGACTCAGGTGTGCTGGCTGCCCCTCACCGAAGGCATCACCACGCCGGCCGAGGCGGTCATCCGCCGGCTCTCCCGGTTCCTCGGCCGGCAGGGGCTGGCCGAAGTCGCGCCGCTGCTCGACCCGAGCCAGGTCGCCCGGCCGCTGCCGTTCGACGAGCAGATGTACCTGCTGACTACGGCATTGAGCCGTGGCGAGACGCTGATCTGCCTGGACAACGCTCAGCTGCTCGACACAGAGCCGCGCACCCGCGCCGTCGTCGAGCACCTCGCCGCCAGCTCACGGGCCACGCTGCTGGCGATGAGCCGCGAAGACATCCAGCTGGCCGGGTTCGAGCAGTTCCTGCTGGGCGGGTTCGACCGCGACGAGGCGCGGGCGCTCGTTGGCAAGCTGGCCGGAGACACGCTGTCGGTGAGCCTGACCGGCCGCCTGATCGACCGCACCGGCGGCAGCCCCATGCTGCTCAAGCTGGCCCTCGGCCCGGTGATCCAGCATGGCGGGCGCGCTGGGGCGGGGACGCCCGACGCGGCCGGGCTGGCCGCGCTGGTCGACCGGCTGGAGGCGCAGTCCGCGGTGTCCGGGTACCTGCTCGGCGCGACGCTGGCCAGCCTGAGCGAACCGGGGCGGCTGCTGACCGACCTGCTCGCGGTGTTCCGCCATCCGGTCGACCTGATGGATGCGCGGCTCATTGAGGCCAGCCAGACCGCCGAGGCCGGCTACGACGCGGCCCGCGGGGTCGAGGAACTCCGTCGCCGCCAGCTGGTTGACGACGCCGCCCGCGCGACCCTGCACCCCCTGGTCCGCGACTACGTGTACGCGGCGCTGGCCGGGCCGGCCGCGCGCCGTCGCGGCCTGCACCGGATCGCCGCCGCGCATTGCGAGCGCGCCCTGGGCGACCCGCTGGAAGCCGCCTGGCATCGCACTCGCGCCGGGGAACCCGAACGCGCCGCCGATCTGATCGTCAGCAGCGTCAAGTGGCTCGGGGCGACCGGCCGCTCGGTCCGCGGCGCCGCGCTCGCCGCGGAGCTGCTCGACGGCGGCGACCTCGATGCTGAGCTGGCGCGGCAGCTCCTGGTGGCCCGCGGCGACCTGCTCACGCTCACCGAGCAGGCGAGCGTCGCCGAACGCGCCTACCGGGACGCCCTCGCGCGGCCCGCCACGCCCGCCGTGCTGGCCGACATCACCTGGCGGCTGGCGCAGAACCTGCTGCTGCGCGGCCAGGCGACGGCGGCGCTGCGGCTGTGCGAGGAATACGCGGGCGGCCTGCGGGACGAGGACGTGGTGCTGCGCGCGCAGCTCGCGACCGTGCGGAGCCAAGGGCACGTGCTGCTGTCGGAATTCGGCCAGGCGGCCGACGAGGCGAGGCAAGCGGCAGGGCTCGCGGATCGATTCGGCACCGTGAGCCCGGCGGACGCGGCGAGCGTGCGCTGCCGGGCGTTCGGCGCGCTCGGGGTCGTCGCACGGCTGCGCGGCCAGGCCGCCGAGGCCGAACGGCTGCTACTGCGGGCGGTGACGGAGGCGCGCTCGGCGGGGCTGCCGAACCTGGCCGGACGGGCACTGTTCAACCTGGCCGCGATCGAGCACGAGCGCGGCGACCTGGACGCCGCCGAACGCCGGTACGCCGAGGCGCTGGCGGAGATGCGCACGGCCAGCGACAGCTTCGGCACCGCCAGCGTGCTGCACGCGCAGGGCATGATCCAGGCGCGGCACGGCGCGTACGACGAGGCGATGGCGCTGCTGCTCGAGGCCACCGCGCTGCGCCGCAGGCTCGGCGACGTCCAGGGTGCCGCCAATTCCGAGCACGCCTACGCCCACGTCCTGCTGCGCCTGGGCAAGACCGCGCAGGCGCGAGAGCTCGTCACCGCGGCGCTCGCGGCCACCGCCACGCTCGGCGAGCGTCGCAGCCAGGCGCACTACCTGGATTCTCTCGCGATGATCGCGCTGGTGGACGGCGACGTCACGGCCGCCGACCGGTACCTGGACGAAGCCTGCGACATTGCCGAAGCCACCAGCGAGGCACGCCTCGGCACACAGGTCCGGCTGCATCGCGCGCTGGCACGGCTGATGACCGGTGACGTGACCGCGGCCCGTGAGCTGGCCGGCCGCGAGGCCGGCCAGGGCGAGCCGGAAGGGCTCGCGGTGGCGGCCTGCGTCGCACTCGCCAGCGCGGACCTGGACTCGGCGGACGCGTGCGCCGGTGAGCTGGGCCGGCTGGCCGCCGCGGGTGGGCTGGTGCTGGAAGCCACGGTGGCCGGCCGGCTCACCGCCGCGGTCGGTGCGGCCAGGGCGGGGGCGGCGGAGCACTCCCCCGCCGCGTACCCACGCCTCATCTGGGTCACCGCCGATGCCCACGACGCACAGCCTGATCACAAGGCGGCCAGCGCGGCCGCGACCAGCTGATCGGCCCGCTGCTCGTTGGCCGGTTCGACGCTGTCCAGCGTGACGTTGACCGCCACGCCGCCCTTGGCGGCGACCACGTTGTACACCGGGCCGCCATTGGTACTGGAGATGGCGAAGCCTTCGTCGCCAAGGCCGTGCGTCCGGGTCAGCTGGACCAGACCTGCCTGGGCTTCGCTCGTGTCGATGGTCTTGGTCAGCTCGTACTGCGAGCGCGCGACGACGCTGACGATGTAGCTCGGACCGCCGGTCAGGTTGTAGAAGCAGGTCAGGCCGTCTGTTGAGGGTGCGGCCGGCGAGCTCAACTGACCGAGTGCGGCGATCGTCGCCTTCGGGATCAGCGCGCAGGCGTGCACTCCGGACAGGCTGGTGTCGGCGTGCGTGGCCGGTGCCGGCGGCCTGGCGGGGCGGGCGAGCGGCGCCTGGCCGCCGCAGCCGGTCACGGCGAGGGCGCCCAGTACGGCTGCCACGGCGGCGACGCCGAGCGACGCGCGCGCCATCAGTGCTCACCGATCTTGCCAGGCTCGCGTCCCGCGTTGACGGCGCTGGGGTTCGTCCTGGCGGCGGGGCGTACCTGCGGGGCGAGCGCGGCCAGGGCGGCGATGACCGCCGCGAAGGCGCCGAACCGCCAGCTCGTCGCCGTCGGCTTGATCAGGAAGGCGAGCAGCACAAGTGCCGCGTTCAGGCCGGTCGCGGCCAGCAGCCGCTGCCGGTGCGTCAGCGGGAACCCGGGCAGCTCCGCCACGCTGGCCGCCGCCACCAGGTAACCGGTGATCGCCAGGCAGACGACGAGGACCAGGTAAAGGTAGCCGTGCGCGGTGAGCCCGTCGGCCTCGGCGCTGAAGCCGAGCACGCTGATGCCGAACCACGGCAGGAACAGGGAGACGAGCAGGATCAGCGTGCCGATCCCGGTGATCCAGTCGCCACGGGTCCACCGGCTGACGTCCAGCCGGATGGACGATGAGTTGGTCATGTCGGTGCGCCTTTCGGTTGGCTTGGTGATGCACCATCAGCAAACCTCCAGGGCGCTGTCCATATGTGACGCAACTTGCCAGGGACTTACCAGCCCGTTAAACCACCGTCCGTTCAGACAAAAGATCTTTATGACCAAACGGACGGTGGTGCTTCGACTGGGATCAGCTGTTCCAGATCTGCAACTCGGAGACCTGCCCGGCCGGCCAGCCGGTGTTGGCGGTGACGTTCAGCCGCACGTACCGGTAGCTCGCCGCGGCGAACGTGATCGTGACCGTGTTGCCGGTCGCCGGGTCGAACGTGTACCCGGCCGACCCCACGATCGTGGTGAAGTTGGCGCCGTCGGTGCTGCCCAGGACCGACAGGGTCTGCGTCCTGGTGCCCCACGCGGTCGACGGCGGGAGGTCGAGCACGATCCGGCCGAAGCTCTTCGTCGCGCCGAGGTCGACCTGGAGCCATTGCGGGAAGGCGTTGTCCGTGCTCTCCCAGTAGCTGCTGGTATTGCCGTCCACGGCGTTGGCGGGCGCGTACGTCTGGGTGAACCCGCTCGCCGAGGCCGGCTGGTTGAGGGCAAGGTTCACCGCGCCGCCGCCGACGGCTGGGTAGACGGCGAAGTCGGAGATCTGGCCGGCGGGCCATCCGGTGTTGGCGGTAATGTTCGCCCGCACGTACCGGGCGGTGGCGGGGTTGAAGGTGATCGCGACCGTGTTGCTGTTGGCGTTCGGATCGAAGGTGTAGCTCGCCGAGCCGACGATCGTGGTGAAGGTGGCGCCGTCGGTGCTGCCGAGGATCGACAGCGTCTCGGTCCGGGCGCCCCAGGCCGTCGACGGGGGCAGGCGCAGCACGACCTTGCCGATGCTGTAGCTCTGGCCCAGGTCGACTTGCCCCCACTGCGGGAACGTGCCGTTCACGCTCTCCCAGTAGGTCGACGGGTCCGTGTCGGTCATGTTCGCGGCGACGTAAGGACTGTTCTGCGAGCTCGCGGACGCCGGCTGGCCTGCCGCGAGGTTGGTGGTGCTGTCGATGCCGGTGCCGCTCAGGCCGACGGTGGCCGGGCTGTTGCCGGCGTTGCTGGTCACGGTCAGCGTGCCGGTCCTTGACCCGCCCGCGGTGGGCCGGAACGTGACGGTTACCGTGCAGGAGCCGCCGGCCGCGACCGTCCCGCAGTTGTTCGTCTGGCTGAAGTCGCCGGTCACCGCGACGCCCGAGATCGTCGCGGACGTGGTGCCCGAGTTGGTCACCGTGACCGTCCGCGGGGCCGCCGTGGAGCCGATCACGGTGCGGGCGAAGGACAGGCTCGCCGGGCTGGCGGTCAGCACCGGGCCTGGCGCGGTACCGGTGCCGCTGAGGCTGGCGGCATTGGTGACCCCGCCGGCGTTGACGGTCAGCGTTCCGGTGCGGGACCCGGCCGCGGTGGGCTTGAAGGTCACGCTGACGGTGCAGGAGCCGTTCGCGGCGATCGACGTGCCGCAGTTGCTGGTCTGCGCGAAGTCGCCGCTGGTCGAGATGCCCGAGACGGACGCCGCCGCGTTGGTCGGGTTCGACACCGTCACGGTTTGCGCGGCGCTGGTCGAGCCGGTCGCGACCGAGCCGAAGTTCAGCGCGGTCGGGCTCACCGTGACCCCGTTGCTGGGGTACGGCGGGTAGACCGGGGGCGGGCTGGTGCCGTTGCACTGGGTCGGGCTGATGCCCGAGTTGCCGCCGTTGTCGGCGATCGTGAAGTTGGTGCCTTCGCAGCTGTAGCTCGGCGGATTGCCCTGGTTGGCCTGCGCCACGCCGGTCGCGGTCACGTTGGTGGCGCTCGCCGTGCCGCCGGTTTGCTCCTGAAGGGCGAAGGTGCCGGTGCCGGCGATCGTCACGTTGTTGAGGTTGACCCCGCTGACCGTCCCCTCGACCCACTGGATCGCCTCGTACGGGCTCTGCTCGATCAGCGCGTTGGTCACGTTGATCGGACCGGTTATGGCGCCCTGGCTGCCGTCGAACCACAGCGCGCCGACGCCGAACAGCCAGTTCGGGTCCAGGCTGCCGTCTCGGATCATCGTGTTGTTGGCGATGGTTGTCGTGCCGACCGGGGTGGACGAGAACCGCTGGCCGACCTGGATGCCGCCGCCCTGGGTGATCCCGGTGTCCACGACGAGGTTGCCGCTGACGGTGTTGTCGTGGCCGCCGTAGATCGCGATGCCGTTGGCGAGCTGCTGTAGCTGCACGGTGTTGCTGGAGATCGTGTCGTTGGCGTCGGCGCCGATGCTGGAGTCGGCCCAGGTGGCGATGCCGTCGTCACCGGTGTTGCGGATGTCGCTGTTCGTGACCGTCGAGTTGGTGACGCCGCCGTGGAAGTTGATGCCGTCCGCGGTGGTGTTCCTGATCCGCATGCCGCTGAACGTCAGACCGTTCATCGGCCCGTCCAGCCACGCGCCGACCTTCATGTGCTCGATCCAGATGTTCGACACGGTGGAGCTGCTCATCGCGCCGCCGATGCCGTTGACCTGGCAGCTGTCGCATCGTTCCTGGACGTTGCCGAAGATCGCGAAGTTCTGCAGGTGCACGTTGGTGCTGGGGCTGGGTGCGGAGTTGCCGTAGAAGCCGGGGGCCGTCCCGGTGACCGTCGAGTACCACATCCCGGCGCCGGCGATCGTGATGTTGTTGACGCTGATGTGCCCGGGGATGTTGTAGGTGCCGGGCGGGATCCACACCGTGCCGCCTGCCCCGGCCGCGGCGATGGCGTTGTTGAACGCGGTCGTCGAGTCGTTCGTGCCGCTGGGGTCCGCGCCCTCGCCGGTGACCGACACCGAACCGGACGGCTGGGTCAGCGCGGGGCCGACCTGCTCGAAATCGGCGAAGTCGATGGTGTAGGAGGAGGCGGTGTCTTCGGCGTCGACCTGAAGCTTGAACGCGGTTCCCGCCGGGTAGGTCGTGGCGAACAGGCGGTGCACCTCGTCGTAGAAGTGATGCGGGTTGCTGCCCGGCGTGTTGGTGAACGGGTAGCTGCCGTAGTACCAGCTGTAGGCGTTGGTCAGGGTGAAGTCGCTCTGCTTGGTGCCGTTGATGTACAGCGACAGCGATGTCGTATAGACGGACCCGTCCGAGCTGTCCGGGATGCTGTACCGGAAGTCGATGGAGTTGGTCGCCACTGGGGTGGTGAAGGTGACGTTCTGGCCGCTTGTTAGCGTCACCGCCTTGCGGGACGAGGCTTCGTCGGCCAGCTGCCCCTGCGTGTAGCTCGGGCCGATGACCGTTCCGTTGGTGGCGGAGTTTTCCGCTTGTACTTCGGTGTATGGCAGGCTGGCGCCGCCGCCGCCCGTGGCCGCTGCTGCCGCGGACTGGACCCCCACCGTTGCGAGGCCGGCGATCGATAGCGACAGCGTGCTGATGACGAGGATGAGCTTCCGTCTCGGATCTCTGACTGGGTGAAACACCATGGCTCCTCTCGCCGCGGACGCCGGAGCCGACCGGTCAGCGCCGCGGTCAGGCGGGGGAAGGGGGTCGTGAGCTACATAGCGTGAAGAGCGGTTAACCCAGACGGTAAACTCTCCGACATGATCCTGCAATATCAAAACGAAAAGTCGGCAGATTACAACGAATTA
>Ga0070741_10020968_pt1 | contig 10220 bp, 14 predicted proteins | sample Coa_R1_4_FD_66440 | JGI IMG/M metagenome (GOLD analysis project Ga0070741, IMG submission 66440) | Surface soil microbial communities from Centralia Pennsylvania, which are recovering from an underground coalmine fire - Coalmine... | ecosystem: Environmental > Terrestrial > Soil > Unclassified ...
AGATCGGGCGCCAGACGGAAGTGCTCGGCGTCGACGGCGGCGAGCGCCGCGGTGAGCTCGGCGGCCTCGGCTTCGAGGCTGCTGATCAGGTCGGCGTCCACCTGCACGGACCGCAGCCGCTCGATCGAGCGCGCCCGCTCGGACACGAGCGCCGCCAGGCCGCGCACTCGTTCACGAAGCCCTTCGGCCCGCGCCACATCGTCGGCGAGCACGTCGCGGCGCGGGCGCTGCCCGGGCCCACCTTCAGCTGCCGTGAGGGCCGCTTCGGCCGTGAGCACGTCGGCGTCGAGCGCGCCGAGGTCGGCGACCAGCCGGCGTTCGACATCGGACAGCGACGCGCGCGCCGTGGCCGCAGAGGAGGCGCGGTTGCGCAGTGAGGTCAGCTCGCGCCCCGCGATGAACAGTTGCAGCGCCCGCAGCTCGGCGACCACGTCGCCGTGGCGCCTCGCAGCGTCGGCCTGGCGCTCGAGCGGGCGCAGCTGGCGCCGCACTTCGCGCAACAGGTCCTGCACGCGCAAGAGGTCGCCCTCGGTCGCCTCCAGCCGCCGCTGCGCCTTCTCTCGCCGGCGCCGGTACTTGAGGATCCCTGCGGCCTCCTCGATGATCAGCCGGCGCTCGACGGGCTGCGCGTTGAGCACGGCGTCGAGCTGCCCCTGGCTGACGATGACGTGCTGCTGACGCCCGACGCCCGAGTCGGACAGCAGCTCCTGGATGTCGAGCAACCGGCACGGCGCGCCGTTGATCGCGTACTCGCTCTCACCGCTGCGCCACAACGTGCGCGTGATCGTGACCTCGGTGAAGTCGATCGGGATGAGCCCCGCCCCGTTGTCGATCGTGAGGCTCACCTCGGCGCGCCCGAGGGCCGGCCGCTTGGCGGTCCCCGCGAAGATGACGTCCTCCATCTTCCCGGAGCGCACCGTGCGGGGCCCCTGCGCACCGAGGACCCACGCGACGGCGTCGACGATGTTGGACTTCCCGGACCCGTTGGGGCCGACGACAACGGTGATGCCGGGCTCGAACTCGAGCGTCGTCGTGTCGGCGAAGGACTTGAAGCCTTTGAGGACCAGCGTCTTCAGGAACACAGCCCCACCGACGCTACCGGTGGCGGCCCCGCCCGGTGGGGGAATGTCACCGCTGGCAGGCGCGGCACCAGAAGTGCGAGCGCTGGGCGACCACGGTGCGTTCGAGCGGGCGCGCGCACTGCGGGCACTCGGCCTGCCCGTACACCTTGTGGAGGGCCTGGTAGCTGCCGGGGCGCCCCGACAGGTCCACGTACTGGCCGTCGCCGAGGGAGCTGCCGCGGTGGCTGATGGCGTCGTCGAGCACCGCCGTCATCGCGGCGTGGAGGCGGCGGACTTCGACCGGTCGCAGGCGGTCGGCCTGGCGGTACCAGCGCAGCCGCGCCGCCCACAGGATCTCGTCGGAGTAGATGTTGCCGATGCCGGCGACGACGCGCTGGTCGAGCAGTAGCGGCTTGAGCCGCGCCCGGCGCGTGGCGAGCAACTTGGCGAACGTCCCAAGGTCGAGGCCGAGCGCGTCAGGGCCGAGCCCGGCGAGCTCGGGTAGCTCCGGTGACGTGACGAAGAGCTCGCCGAACGTCCTCGGGTCGACGAAGCGCAGTTCGCGGCCATCGGAGAACCTGACCCTGGCATGGGTATGGGCCGGTAGCGCTTCGTCGCCCGATGGCGCGAGCAGGAACTGGCCGCTCATGCGGAGGTGCGCGACAAGGACCTGTCCCGAGTCGAGCCCGACCAACAGGTACTTGCCCCAACGCCCGAACGTCCCCAGCCGCGCGCCGGTGAGTGCGTGCGCGAACGCGTCCGGGTGCTGGCGGCGCACGGTGCGCGCACCGGTCACCACCACACGCGTGACGCGCGCGCCGCGGAGGGCGGACGCCAGGTCGCGACGCACGGTCTCGACTTCAGGGAGTTCAGGCAAGCGGTTCGGGTGCTGCAGCCCCGTCGGCGGAGCCGGAGCCGGCAAGCATCGCCGTCAGATTCTCCCATGCCTGACGGGCCGCGCCCTGCTCGGCCTGCTTCTTCGAGCGGCCCTCGCCGCGGCCCCTGACCTCCCCCGCGACCGACACCGACGCGAAGAACCGCTTGGCGTGGTCGGGCCCGTCGTCGGCCACGTCGTAGTGGGGCAGCTGCTCGAAGCGGCGGGCCGCCAGCTCCTGGAGGCGGGTCTTGTAGTCCTGGCCCCCGGGGCCGGCGGCCGCCTCCTCGATGCGGTCGCCGAGCAGGCGCATGACCAGCGCGGCCGCGGCGGGCCACCCGCCGTCGAGGTACACGGCGCCGAACACGGCCTCCATGGCATCGGCCAGGATCGACGGCTTCTCCCGGCCGCCCGACGCGTCCTCGCCCTTGCCGAGCAAGAGCGCGGCGCCGAGGTCGAGCGACGCGGCGAGCTCAGCCAGCGTCTCGGAGTTCACCACGCTGGCGCGGACCTTCGCCAGCTCGCCCTCGGGGAGCGCCGGGAACGAGCGGAACAGGTGGTCGGTGACCACCAGCCCGAGCACCGCATCGCCGAGGAACTCGAGGCGCTCGTTCGACGACGTGCCCGTCGTTTCCGCGCACCACGAGCGGTGCGACATGGCGGTCTCGAGCAGCGCGGGGGCCGTGAACGCCACGCCGAGCCGCTCGGCCAGTTCGCGGAGACGGTCTGCCGCGGGGGCGGTCAGGCGAGCGCCCTCACGTGCTTTCGAGCTTGGCCACCACGTAGTCGACGGCGTCGCGGACCGTCTTCAGGTCCTCGAGGTCCTCGTCGTCGATGTGGAAGCCCACGGTCCGCTCACCGAGCTCCTCCTCCAGCGCCTCCACCAGTTCGATCAGCGCCAGCGAATCGGCGTCGAGGTCGTCCGTGAGCGACGACGCCTCTGTGATGCGCGCCGGGTCCATCTCCAGGATGTCGGCGAGGCGGTCGCGGATCAGCGCGAAGACCGCCTGGCGGTCCATCGATCCTCCTTCGACGTGGGTCTCGGCGGGCACGAAGCGGTGATCTTACCGGGCGCCTACCCGGCCACGGCCTTGGCGACCTTGGCGACCACCTGGGAGTGGACGGCGTCGCGGGCGACGCGCACGGCGTTGACCACGGCGCGCGCGCTCGACGAGCCGTGGCTGATGATGCACACGCCGTTGACCCCGAGGAGCACCGCCCCGCCATGGGTGTCGGGGTCGAGGTCCTCGGCGACCGGGGCGAGCGCGGGCAGCAGGACGCGCGACGCCTCCTTCGCCTCGTCGGTGGCGACCATGACCTCGAGGACCTTGCCGAAGACGAAGCGCATCGCGCCCTCGAGGGTCTTGAGGGCCACGTTGCCGGTGAACCCGTCCGTCACCACGACGTCGACACCGTCGGTCATGAGGTCGCGGCCCTCGACGTTGCCGATGAACACCCCGCCGTGCAGCCCAGCCTTCAACAAGGCGTGGGCCTCCTTCACCAGGGCGTTGCCCTTGGACTCCTCCTCGCCGATGGACAGCAGGCCCACCCTCGGTTCGGCGATGCCGTAGCGCTCGGTGGCCAGCACGGCGCCCATCTGGGCGAACTGGAGCAGCCACGGGGCGCTGCACTCGGCGTTGGCGCCGGAGTCGATGAGGACCGTGGGGGTGGACCCCGGCACCGGGATGGGGGTGGCGATCGCCGGGCGGGCCACGCCCGGCAGGCGGTGCATGCGGAGGAGGGCGGCGGCCATGGTCGCCCCCGTGTTCCCCGCGCTCACCATGGCCGACGCCTTGCCGTCGCGCACGGCTTCGGCGGCGCGCACGAGCGAGGAGTCCTTCTTGGTCCGCACCGCCTTGGCCCCGTCCTCGTCCATGTCGATGACCTCGCGGCAGGCGAGGACCGGGAGGCCGCGGGTGTCGCCGATCCGGTCGGGGTCGCCGACGAGCAGGACGCCGACGCCGAGCGCGTCGCGCGCCTGGGCGGCACCGGCGACGATCTCGCCGGGGGCGTGGTCGCCGCCCATGGCGTCGACGGCGATGGGGAGTTCGTCGCTCACGGGGCCACGGGCCCGGGCTTCCGCCGATGCGTGGCGGGCGCGGCGGTCGCGGCGGTCGCGGTCCAGCGCGGGCCGGGGCCGCTCACGCCGGGCCGCCCGGCGTCAACCGACGTCGATGGCCTGGCGGCCGCCGTACCACCCGCAGTTGGGGCACACGACATGGGGCAGCTTGGCCCTCCGGCAGTTGGGGCAGATGCTGCGCGGGGGCGCTTCCAGGGTCCAGTTGGACGCCCGGCGGCTGCGGGCCTTCGCCTTGGAGGTCTTCTTCTTGGGGACGGCCATCTCAGTCGCTGCTTCCTGGTCCGGGGCAGCCGACGATTCTACGGGTCCAGCGGCCGCAGCGCATCCAGGGCCGCCCACCGCGGGTCGGCGGCGGCCGGCGGGCAGCCGCACGGGCCCTGGTTGAGGTCGGCGCCGCACGACGGGCACAGCCCCTTGCAGTCCGGCCGGCACAGGGGCGCGAGGGGCAGGCCGAGCACGACCGCCTCGCGCGCCATGGGCTCGAGGTCGATGTGGTCGCCGTGGATCGGATAGGTCTCCCCCTCCTCCGGGTCGGAGACGAACAGCTCCTCGACCGTCGTCGCCACCTCCCCCTCCACCGGGCGCAGGCAGCGGCGGCACTCCCCGCGCCACGGGGCACGGGCCGTCCCGGCGACGACCACGGCGCCTTCCACGGCTTCGAGCTCGACGTCGAGCAGGACGTCGGCCGCGGGCGGGACCTCGCTCGAGGTGATGTGGAGGCCGGCGATCGGGGCGCGCACGGCGAGGTGCTCCCGGTGGCCCTGGTGGCGGCGCAGGGCGACGATGTCGGCGATGAACGGTGATCTGGGCATCTCGGGTGGACCGGGAGGTCGGCGGTCAGCTCCGGTCCTGATCGAAGAACGCCTCCTCGGCCTCTGAAATGCCCTTCTCGGTCCCGGCGACCTCCCCGAGGCCGAGACGGGAGGACGACCCGTCGGCCGAGGGCGTCGAACGGAGCTTCTCGCGGCCGGCGGCGACCGTCTTGATCGTCCGCTCCAGCACGATCTCGAACCCGGCGAGCTTCTGGTCGCAGTAGTCCTCGGCCTCGAGCCGCAGGCGGGTGGCCTCGTCGCGCGCCTCGTCGACCAGGCGGGTGGCGGTGTGGGCGGCCTCGCGGGCGATCTCGGTGCGCTGGACCATCCGCTCGGCGGCGACGCGAGCCTGCTCGAGGATGTCGTCGGCCTCGCGACGGGTCTTGGCCAGGAACTCCTCGCGCTCTTTCAGCATCCACCGCGCCCGCTTGAGTTCCTCGGGGAGGCGGTCGAGCGCCTCTTCCAGGAGCTCCTGGATCTCGTCTTTGGTCAGCCGGATGGTGTTGCTCATGGGCATGGTCCGGGCGTTGTTGACCATCTCGATCAACCGGCGCAGCAGCGTCTCGGTGTCGGGATGGGGATGGTCATCGGCCGGCATGTTCAGGCCTCCGTGTCGGGCGGGAACTTCTCGACCAGGCGGCGGAACACCGGCCCCGGCACCATGCCGCTCAGCCGGTCCGCCCCCCCGTAGCGGGCGATGTCCCTGATCAACGACGAGGCGATGAACGACGAGTCCGACGCGCACGGGAAGAAGATGGTCTCGATGCCGGAGATCGCCTTGTTCATCTGGGCCTGCTGTAGCTCGTACTCGAAGTCGGTCGACACGCGCAGGCCCTTGACGAGCACGTCCGCGCCGAATTGCCGCGCCACGTCGACCACCAGGCTGGCGAAGAACACGATCTTCACGTTGTCGAGGTGGGCGACCGACTCGGCGATCATGTCGCGCCGCTCGTCGAGCGTGAAGAACTGACCCGTCTTCTGCGGGTTGCGGATGGCGGCGACCACGACGCCGTCGAAGAGCTGCGACGCAGTCTCGACCACGTCGAGGTGGCCGTTGTGGAACGGGTCGAAGGACCCGGGGATGAGCGCTGTCCTCACGTGCGGGTGGCTCCTCGGGGCCGAAGCAGGTTCACCACGGTACCGCCGTGGCGCTTCGATGCAACGACCTCCCACCCATCGGCCTCCACGGCGTGGTCGGCCTCGGCGACGACGAGGACGTCGGGGCGCGCCTGCAGCCGGGCGAGCAGCTCCGCCCAACCCGTCCACCCGTAGGGCGGGTCGGCGAGCACGAGGTCGATGCCGTCGGGGCTCCAGCGTTCCACCGGCGCCACGTCGACGCGCGCGCGGTCGGTGAGGCCGAGGTCGGCCAGGTTGCGGGCGATGACCTCGGCGGCGCGCCGGTCCTGTTCGACGAACGTGACGTGGGCCGCACCCCGTGACAGCGCCTCGATCCCGAGCGCGCCGCTGCCGGCGAACAGGTCCGCGACGGACGCGCCGTCGAGGACGCCGCGCGCTTCGAGGCTGTTGAAGACCGCTCCGCGCACGAGTTCGCTCGTCGGCCGGGTCGAGACGCCACGCGGCACCGCGAGCCGGCGCCCACCCACGCTCCCGGCGACGACCCGCATCCCACTACGGTGCCACGCGATGGGCTGGGCGCCTCGGCTCGCATGGTCGATCGAGCCGCCGGGGCTCGTGTCGGTGTTCGAGCCGGACGAGGGGCATGCAGGGCGGCCGGGGTTCCTGCACGGGGGGTTGGCGGCGACGTTGCTCGACGAGACCATGGCCGCGTTGTCGTGGGCGACCGACCGGGTGCACTCGGTGACGGCCACGCTCTCGCTGCACTACCGCGTGCCCGTGCCGGTCGGCGCCGGGGCGATCCGCATGGAGGCGTGGTACGCGGACGGGCGGGAACGGCGCGTCCGCAAGGTGCACGGCCGCCTGCTGCTGCCCGACGGGACCGCCGCGGTCGAGGCGACCGGGCTGTTCGTCCGGGTGAGCGCGGCGGGCGGCGACGACGCACCAGCGGGGGACGCGACGTGAGCGACATCGACCCGCTGATCGACTGCATCGACTGCGGCGGCCGCTGCCACCTGCTCGTCACGTGGGCACCGGACGACCCGCGCCAGCCCGGCGACATCGTCACCTACCGGTGCGAGGACTGCCTCGACGTGTGGTACGTGGAGGTGCCGGAGGACGAGTAGTCGGCGCCGCTGGTTCAGGTGCCGGCGTCCCGACTCAGGCACCGCTGGTTCAGGTGCCGGCGTCCCGACTCAGGCACCGCGGGTTCAGGTGCCGGCGTCCTGGCTCAGGCACCGCTGGTTCAGGTGCCGGCGTCCCGACTCAGGCACCGCGGGTTCAGGTGCCGGCGTCCCGACGGAGGCGCCGCCACTTCACGGCCCGGCCGCACGCGAAGAACGTGTACACGGCCCCGGTGGCGAGGAGCGCCCAACCCCAGTCCGTTCCCGACCACAACAGGGCGAGCCCGCCGGCGAGCACGGCGACGGCCATGGCGATGTCGACGGCGAGGACCGTGCGCCAATTGGCCGCGAACGCGACCTCGTCGCCCCTCAACGCGCCCGTCTGGCATCGACCCGCCCGGCCTTCAGCAGCGGTGCCATCCACGCCTCGACCTCGTCGGCCTGCGTCGGCAGCGCCTCGGACAGCACGCGGCAGCCGTCCTCGGTCACGACGACGTCATCCTCGATGCGCACTCCGATCCCCCGGTACCGCTTGGGGACGGTGAGGTCATCGGGCTGGAAGTAGCACCCGGGCTCGACGGTGAGCACCATGCCCGGGACGAGGTCGTGGTCGCGGTAGTCGTTGCGCGTGTTGGCGCAGTCGTGCACGTCGAGCCCGAGCATGTGGCTCGTACCGTGCAGGGCGTAACGCGTGTAGAAGCGGTGGTCGGGGTCGAGCGCCTCGTCCACCGTGCACCGCAGGATGCCGATCTCGACGAGCCACTCGGTGAGCACCCGCATCGCCGCCCGGTGGGGCGCCATGAACGGCTGGCCCGGGCGGCACTCGGCGATCCCCGCGCGCTGGGCGCGCCAGACGGCGTCGTAGACCTCGCGTTGCACGCGCGAGAACCGGCCCGACACCGGCACCGTGCGCGTCACGTCGGCGGTGTACAGCTCTGGGCCCTCCACGCCGGCGTCGAGCAGGAGCAGGTCCCTCGCGCCGACGGGGCCGTCGTTGCGCACCCAGTGCAGCGTGCACGCGTGCGGGCCTGACGCGGCGATGGTGTCGTACCCGACGTCGTTGCCCTCGGTGCGCGCCCGCCGGTTGAACGTGCCCTCGACCCAGCGCTCGCTGTAGCGCTGCGCCGTCGGGAGCGAACGCACCACATCTTCGAACCCGATCACCGTCGCGTCGACGGCCGCCTGGAGGCACTCGATCTCGTGCTCGTCCTTCACCAGGCGCAGTTCGGAGAGCGTGGCGAGCACCTCGGCGTCGCGTTCGTCGTCGGTGGCGCCGAGCTGGGACTCGACCCGCTGGTCATAGCCGCGTGCGACACGCACGGTGCCCGCCGCCGCCTCCTTGAGCACCGCCTCGAGCTCGTCGAGGGGCGCGGTCTCGATGCCGAGCAGCAGCGTGGTGTCCTCGAGCCCGAGGCGGGGCCCCACCCACAGCTCGCCGTAACGCCGGTCGGTGAAGAACGCCGGCGTGGACCGGTCGGCGCGTGGCGGGGAGAACAACGTGGCCGCGCCCTCGGGGTCGATGACGAGGACGGCGTCGGGCTCGTGCGACCCGGTCAGCCACGCGAAGTCGGTCCCGGCGCGGAACCGGTAGTCGGTGTCGTTGGCCCTGACCTTCAGGCCACCGGTGGGCACGATTAGCCACTCCCCCGGGAACCGCGCCGCCAGGGCCTCTCGGCGGCGCCGGTGGAACGGCGCCGCCGGGGAGGGCGCGTCGACCACGGGCGTCGGCGGCTCCCAGTTCGCCGACATGAACGCAATCAGCGGCGACGGGACCGACGGCTTCGGCGTTTCTTCGGAGCTGCCCTCAGGGAGCTGGTCGCTCATCCCTCCAGTATGAGCGCTCTACGGTGCCTCGGTGGCCTTCGGCATCGAGGCGGTGGAGCTGCGGCGCGTGGCCCTCCCGCTGGTGGCGCCCTTTCGCGCCAGTTTCGGGACGGAGTCCGTGCGAGACGTGCTCCTCGTGCGCGTGCTCACCGCCGAGGGCGAGGGATGGGGCGAGTGCGTGGCCCGCTCCGAGCCGCTGTACTCGGCGGAGTTCGTGGACTCCGCGGAGCTGGTCGTGCGCAACCATCTCGTCCCGCGGGTGTGGCCGGCCGCGCAGCCTGAGGATGTCGCGTCCCTGCTGCGGCCCGTGAAAGGCCACCCGATGGCCAAGGCGGCCGTGGAGCTGGCGGTGCTCGACGCCTGGCTGCAGGCAGCCGGTGTCCCGCTGGCGACGTACCTCGGCGGCGAGCGGGACCGGGTGGACGTCGGCGTCTCCGTCGGGATCGCGTCGTCGCTCGACGCGCTGTTGTCGACGGTCGCCGGGTACGTCGACGCCGGGTACCGCCGCGTGAAGCTCAAGATCGAGCCGGGGTGGGACGTCGAGCCTGTCGCCGCCGTCCGGGCGGAGTTCCCGGGCGTGGCGCTGCAGGTCGACGCCAACGGCGCGTACACGCTCGCCGACGCGCCCGTGCTCGGCGCCCTGGACGGGTTCGGGCTCGTGCTGATCGAGCAGCCGTTCCCCGACGACGACCTGGCCGCCCACACGACGCTGGCCCGACGGATGTCGACGCCCATCTGCCTCGACGAGTCGATCACGTCGGCGGCGCGCGCCGTCGAGGCGATCGACCGCGGCGCGTGCTCGATTGTCAACATCAAGCCCGGGCGCGTGGGCGGCTACCTGGAGGCGAAGGCGGTCCACGACGCATGCGTGGCCCGACGGGTGCCCGTGTGGTGCGGCGGGATGCTCGAGACCGGCATCGGGCGGGCGGCGAACCTGGCCCTCGCGTCACTGCCCGGCTTCACCCTGCCCGCCGACCTGTCCGCGTCCGACCGCTATTTCCGGGCCGACCTGACGCGCCCGTTCGTCCTCGAGGGGAGCCAGCTGGCCGTCCCGACGGGACCGGGGATCGGCGTGGCGCCGTTGCCGTCCGCGCTCGAGGAGTACACGACGTCAGTGACGACGGTCCGGCGCCCCTGACCCCTCGGCCGCCCGGGGGCCTCCGCGGTCGCGCTGGCGCGCCCACCGGTTCCGTCGCCGGGAGCGGCCGCGCACTTCTGCACGGTTTGGCGTGTTGGGGCCCCGGGCAAATCGGGACGGATCGGACACCCGCACAGGCCAAAGTGCGCGGTCCGTCAAGCGCGGGCGGCGAAGCGGCCGGGGCGAAGCGGGACGGGCGGGGCGGGGCGCGCGGTCCGGGCGGGCGGGGGGCG
>Ga0070741_10020969_pt1 | contig 10219 bp, 7 predicted proteins | sample Coa_R1_4_FD_66440 | JGI IMG/M metagenome (GOLD analysis project Ga0070741, IMG submission 66440) | Surface soil microbial communities from Centralia Pennsylvania, which are recovering from an underground coalmine fire - Coalmine... | ecosystem: Environmental > Terrestrial > Soil > Unclassified ...
TCCCGGCTTATCACACGTTCCCGTGATTCCGATCACCGACAACGATCGTCCCGTTGCGCCATCGTCATCATGGATTAATTTCGCTCTTTAACAAATTACTGAGAAGCGTCCGTCCAGGGTAGGATGCCTCCGGCATTCTGCCCTTCATGTTGCTGCTCGTTCGCGCCAACCCACGTAAGAGCTAACGACCAGCCGAAGCAAGTGCTTTGTCTGGAAGATTTTGCATGTAACTTCCGCAAAGTCAAAGATTTTGCGGACCCTCACTGCCTAAGTCGTTGCCTCTCAAAGATCTCTCAAAGATCGAGGGGGAGGGGGTACTCATCTATCAGTACCTAAGCATCATCCGGGCTCGACCAAGGGTGTTATGTTCCGGCATTTTCTTCGAGGCGCTAACAGGCAAGTCATCTCCGCGTCTATCAGCAACGAGGACGTCCATGAGAATTCTGAAGACTTCTTGTCTTCTGATTTGCATAGCAGCGGTTTTTGCCGTGTCGGCAAAGGCGCAAGACGCATCCGCCACGATCAAAGCAGAGATCGAGCGCTTGCAGCAATCTCTCAAAGACCGTCCCGTTGCGGACAAAGACTTTGGCGAGATCGCCTCCTCGGCAAACTCCACGCTCAAAGCCGCTGCGGACGCGCAGAATGCGGGACGACTCTACCTCAGCCTGGAAAAACTTGGCCAGGGTGAAGACCTTCTCGAAGCCGCCCGCGCCGGCGTCGACAAAGCGTCGCTGGTGAAGGGCGGGCTGCCGGCATTTGAGTCCGAGTGGGGAGCCGCGAGCCTCCGGCTGACTGCGCTCGACCACGAAGCGCACGCGCATTCCTGGGAGAACCGGCCCCTTGGTCTGCGCGCCCTTGCCGAATCGGCGCAGGGAAAAGCGATTCCGCTGCTCGATGGCAGTCGCGGCTTCGCCACCGCGAACGGCCCCCAAGACGGCTTACTCTACATGGGTCAGGCCGAAGGCGAGGCGGCATTTGCGAAATTCTGTGCCTCATTGAATCTGAATTCAGCCAAAACGCCTTTCCCGCTTCGCTCGTTCCTGCCGGACTTGCAAGCTCTGCAGAACAAAACCAATGCCGCGTTTCAGCCTCCGAAATCCATTGATCTGCATTCACGCTTCATCGCGCTGAACTCCACGCTGAAGTTGGGGGAAGAGCTTGACTCCACCAAATTTTATGCCGGTGCGTTGTACGAGTATCTTGAAGCGGTTCGCCACTACGCGATGCTCGATGCGCCTCCGCTCGACGGCGCCCAGCAATCCCGCCTGAAAGATGATCTTGACGCAACGCAGAAAAAGATCGCAGCTTCCTCCGACGACGATTCGCTGGCGCAGTTGTTCATCGAGCGCGCCGCATCGCAGGTTGCGCACTCCGACGGCTCGGCTCCCAGCGCGGACGAATGGCGCAGTTCGCGGGTGATCCTCGACCAGGTTCTGCCCGCGTATTACGCTGCGCGCAAGCCCGCAGCACTTCTACCGAAGACGGCAGGCAAAACCGTCGACATCACCCTGGTGCGCTGGCCCTACACCTGAAACATCTCCGACCCAGCAAGTTTGCTGGTACAAGAAGTGGCGGCAAAATATCCCGGACAGGTGAACTTCATCAGCGAGAACTTCGGCGCCTCGAAACTCGCCGATCGCTACGGCGTGAAAGGCTATCCCGCAGTTTTTGTGGATGACGTGCTGGTTGCCGTCCCCCGCGACTTCGGATATTTCGGGGAAGTAGAAGGTACCGGACGCTACGCTCCATGGCGCAACGCCGATAACCAGGCCAAGTTCAAGTCCGACCTGACGCGCATGATCGATCTGATTCTCGCCGGACACAAAGATGTCGTCAGCCGCGAGCACGCCGGAACGAGCAGTACGGTGCACGAACTTGCTTCGCTTCCGAAATTTGCCTTGACCGATCTTTCAGGCCATCCGTTAAGCAGCGATCAACTCGCCGGCCGCGTGGTGCTGGTGGAGTTCTGGGCGACCTGGTGCCCTCCGTGCCGATCGACGCTGCAGTGGCTGGGAGAACTGAAGCGGAAATACGGCGACAACATTGCCGTGGTTGCGCTTGCGGTGGAGTCGCCCGAAGAGGGCATCCGCTCCACTGCAAAGTCGCTCAGTCCTGATCTGCGCTGGGCGATTGCCGACGCGCCAACTGCTTCCGCGTTCGGCGATATCACCTCGGTTCCCACCATGTTCTTGTTTGATCGCTCGGGAAAATCGGCGCGAGTGCTGTACGGAGCGCCTCCGGACTTACATCAACAAGCAGAAAAAACATTGGACGGGTTAGTGCGAGGTGAGTAAGCAACGCTCGAACGCGGTCAGGCAGGCCTGGACGAGCTCTGCCCTTCAATCAAATTACGGATGCTCTTGAGAAGTTGCGTTTGTAAATTGGCCCCCTTGTCCACGATTGCGTAAATCCCAGCGGAACTGGCATCCGCTTGCAGCTGTGGGGTGTTGAACATCGTGCACATGATGATGGGTAAGTTCGGAGACAAACGGGAAATATGTTTGGCCGCCTCCAGTCCGTTCATGGTCGGCATCTGCAAGTCCATGATGACCACATTCGGCCGCACTTCTCCTACCTTGAGCAGGGCTTCTGCACCATCGCCTGCTTCCCCGCAGACTCGCCAACCTGCGACAGCCTCAATCATCGCCCGCAGTGAGTATCGAATGTAGCGATTGTCATCGACCACCAGGAATCGAAGTTGAAGCAGTTCGCTCTCCGATGCGGGCGAGTTTTTGAGCAGGGTTGCCGTCATCTTGATTTCTCTGATTCAGGTCCGCGTACTGCGGATTTAAACCTCATACAAGTATTGCCTCACGACGCTCGCTGCACTTAACTATCCAGAACGACGGAGCTGCAATACAGCCTCTCAGATTGTCCCACGTCTTGCCCCCACAAGCCCATACAGTGAGACATGTAGCTGCTACTACAGCCGGCTGTATTACCCGGATTCTCAGCCGCAGATAACCGTGCTTTCTTTAACCCGCGGGTTGAACCCACTATCTGAATGGATAGAGATCCCGGCGCGGGAGCGCGATGACCACAAGCCTTCTTCCAATGTCCTCACGCTCTTACGTTCCTCCAATTTCGATCTGGGATTGGTACATGCCTTGCATCGGGACTTGAGTTCACGGTTCTCAATCGCTCCCATCGAATCGAACCGCGTTGCGCCTGTCCTATCGGTGGCAGGGACTTGCGCTACTTCTCCGGTGCCGCAAAACCTATGGAGGATCCACATGAGATCAACAGAACACTCAAATGAATACGTTCGGCCGCTGCGCGTCGTGGTAGGTCACAACAGCAAGGCAGAGAAGGGCTTCCATTCGCGAAAACGGATGCCGAAATCGAAGACACTCGCGCCCGGCGTGCCCGCAACACCCACACACGACCTTCACTACAACGGTGGGAAAACCATCGAAAACCTTGTATTTACCAATTTCTATGTCGGAGGTTCGGCTGCCTGGAAAAGCAGTGATATGGATTCAATTGACCAGGCATTGGCCGAGGCGATGTCAGACACAGGTCTGAATAACGTGATCGTTCAGTATTACCCGTCGGGCAAAATCACTTCGACATTCAAGGGCTCTCAGATTCTGGCCGGTCCACCTCCGAAGACGGTTTCGCAAGGCGACGTGGAGAATCTACTTCGTTCCTTGTTTCAGGGCGGAGTCCTTGATGGCTTCGATTTGCCGAACACTGTGTTTAACTTCATGCTCCCCAGCGGGACGATTTTGAACACAAATGAAGCGCCGACCAGTGGTGCGATTATGGCGCGGGTGGAAGGCACTCGACACGCGAAGCCGGCTGCCGAGCCCGCGGCGGCCATCCCTCACGAAGAGGAAGAGGACTCAACCAATGGGTTAGGTGGCTATCATGGGTCCATCCACGTGAGTTCCACCAAAGACACGCAGACGCTTTATTACGCGGTAGGCGTGTTCTCTGAGCAATTACCGAACGGTAAGACGAACGGCATTCCGGTGTTCGATCAGTCATGGAAGAACGTCGTGGCCACGTTCTATCACGAACTGAATGAGGCCAGGACCGATCCGGATGTGCAGGATGCCATTGATGCCGGCAACGATCCCAGCGCGACCAGCTTTTTAGGGTGGACCTCGTCGGAAGGTGAAGAGTGCGGGGATTTTCCCGTGTTCGAAGCCAATCCGCTGAGTGAAGTATTTCAGGAGATCAAGCTTAGCAGTGGCAATGGAACGGTACCTGTCCAATACCAATATTCAGATGCCGACCACGGGCCGGGTCTTCCGCGAACTTCTGCAGCGAAACTCCCTGCGGGTGACAAGGCGATGAAGCAGAAAGTTGGATAAAAGCTGGCCGGTTGACCGAGCTTGGAGGTCGAATAATTCGAGGGCGCTCCCCGATCTTTCTCCGGAGCGCCCTTTCCTTTCATTCTAAGTCTGCGATGGTTCCGATCAGCGCGAGATCAACCTGGTTTCCTCGCCATTGTGACGTTGCAGGGTCGTCGAGTCGCGGACAAATTAGTCCATAATCCAAACACGAATCGTGGTGATACAATTGCCGCCGTTTTGTGCTCAACGTGGTTTGGTCAATTGTCCGAAAGGATACCTGCATGCTGAAAAAAATTGGGTTTAATAGCTGGAGTAGGGCTTCAGCGATCTTGACGCTGGTGCTGTTGGCAACGAACGCGCCCTCGTGGGCGCAAGAAACAGTGCTCCACACATTTGACGACACGGACGGTAACGAGCCCATCGCCTCCCTGATATCCGATGCCTCGGGCAATCTTTATGGCACGACATTCTACGGAGGAGCGAACGGGGTGGGCACGGTGTACGAGTTGAAACGCAGTACCAGCGGCAGCTGGACCGAAAAAGTTTTACATAGTTTCAACATTGACGGGAGCGATGGCTACTTCACAACCGCAGGCCTCACCTTCGATGGCGCAGGAAATCTTTATGGCACTACTTTCTTTGGAGGCACATCGGACCGTGGAACGGTATTCGAGCTGAGTCCGGTGGCCGGCGGGGGCTGGACCGAAAAGGTGTTGCATAGCTTTCTTGATGACAGCACGGACGGAGGATTTCCGCGGGCCGCTGTAACTATTGATGCCGCTGGCGACCTTTTCGGAACCACCACGAATGGTGGTCCGAACGATTACGGCGTCGTCTACCAACTGACTCCTGCCGCCAACGGAAACTGGACCGAAACCGTTCTGCACAATTTCAGCAGCACGGACGGAGCGAATCCTTTCGGCCGCTTGCTGCTCGACTCCGCGGGGAATCTTTATGGAACGACGTCAGCTGGCGGCGGCAGCACGGCCCGATGCAAGTACGGGTGCGGCACCGTGTTCGAGCTGAAGAAAAATGCTGGCGGCACCTGGGTAGAGAAAATCCTGCACAACTTCACGGTCAGCAGCAATGATGGGACTTTTCCGTATGGCCCTGTGATATTGGATAGGGCCGGGAATTTATATGGAACCACCAATGGTGGCGGTGCAGGCAACAACGGCACAGTCTTTGAATTGGTGCAATCGAAAGGATGGAAAGAGAAACAGTTGCATACGTTCAATGCCAGCGGAGACGGAGTTTATCCCACACCAGCCGTGGTGCTTGATGCCACCGGAAACCTTTACGGCACTACTCAAAGTGGGGGAGCGTTCAGCCAGGGAACTGTGTTCAAGTTGTCGCCGACGATTAACGGACCGTGGTCGGAGACAATTATTTATAGCTTCGATCCCAGTGGGGCGGGAGGATATGACCCGGCACAAGGCCTGACGATCGATTCCGCAGGCCATATCTACGGAACGGTCATCAGTGGCGGCACTTTTGGGGACGGCACCGCTTTCGAGATCACGCCGTAAGTCAACTTGCCTGGAGTTCAGTCGTCGTCGGGATCGGTGTCGGTAGTTCTGTCATTTAAGAAATGGCTGGCGTCCAGCGGAGCCTCGATCGTCTGAAAAAATAGCGGCGCTTGGGTGAAATCGAAACAGTCGAATAGATTGTCGGCTCGGCTGTCGGCGTAGCCTAAGCTGGGCAGGTCGTAATTCTGCTCGATAAATTTTAGGATGCTTCCAAAATCGTGCATCTTGTGCGACACGTAGTGGGCTTTCGCGTAAGGCGACACCACGATGAGGGGCACACGAAAGCCGTATTCGTAAGAGTTGTAGATCGGCGGCGGAACGTGATCGTACCAGCCTCCCCAATCGTCCCAAGTGATGAAGATTGCGGTGTCATTCCAGTAACGGCTGTTTCCAATCGCATTCACGATCGACGCAACCCATGAGGGACCTTCTCCAGTATTGACCTGGGCGTGATCTGAGGCTTGTCCCCGTGGCATCACCCAACTCACCGTGGGCAACTGCTCGTTCGCGATGTCAGTCAGGATCTGCGTCGACGAAGGAATGACCTTCTCCCAATCGGGACCAAAGCGAAGATGCCGAATCGCGCTGGGAGCCGTCCACAACGAACTCTGCCAGTTGAAGGAAGTGGTGTAGTACTTCCAGTCCACGCCTTTGGCATCGAGCAGGTCGAGCAGTGTAGTGTGTTCGAAGCAGGCCGGTTGCATCTGGTCTTCTCTTCCCAGCGAATCGATAAGCAGCACGAACTGTGCCGGATTTGCACAAGTGGACTGATCGAAACTCTGGTTGGCCGGATAGAAGAGACCAAAGATGTTTTCTGCTGCGAACAGATCACTGCCTTCGGAAGGTGCCGAGGTTCCGGAAATGATGAACTGATGCGCGGGAAAGCTCGGACCCTGGTTGGTCTGGAACATGCGATCCGCAAACGTGTATTGCTCCGCCAGATCGAAGTAGGGCTTCACGTCTGCTGGATTCACGTAACGATATGCCGGGTTCTCTGGGCAATTGGGCTTGCAGTAAAATGCGCCAACTTTGTCAGCGCCGTCCATCTTCCCTCGGTGATAGGTGGCCAGAAACGCAGCATGGGAGTGATCCATGTCGTAGCCCAGACTTAACGGTATGGGCGTAAGTGGAACCAGTTCTCCCTTCGAATTCATGCCGGCGTCGGCGATGTCTGCGTTTGGCAGTCCGTGGAAAAGATTATCGGGAGTGCGGTTCTCCTGGAAGATGATGACGACATGCTTGATCCGAGTGGCGGTGCCGGAACCTCCGCATCCCACGCAAAGCATTGTGAGTGCCAGAAGGCTCAGCAACTTGGGAGCGGCATTCCGAAAATGTGGTAGGCCGGTCGGGTGCCTGCCAGGAGTTCCATGATTCGTATGCGGCAGCACGGCTTACCACCTTCCTGATCACTTCCGGCTGGTTTGGATGGAGGAGCAGGTGTGGGGGTTGTTTGTAGCGGGTTGGGCGTGGTTCAGGTCTGAACTCCGGAATCGGCCATAACGGTGTTCAGGTTGAGAAAAGCGGGGACCCGTGAAAATCTCTTCTCGGATCCCCACAATGTTCGTGTCTACGGTAACACTGTGAAACTGGTGGAACTGGTTGCGATTCCGCCAGGTGTAGTGACCTGAATTTTTCCCGTTACTGCTCCGGTGGGCACTGTTGCGGTGATCTGGGTGTCGGAATCCACGGAAAAACTCGTTGCCTTCACGGCTCCGAACGCGACTCGGGTTGCACCCGTAAAACTCATTCCGGTGATGGTGACAGGAGTTCCCACTTGGCCGCTGGATGGGGAGAAGCTGAGTAACGATGGAGTTACCAGAAACTTGCGATCACTCTTGAGGGCGCGACTGGGAGTGGTCACCGTTATGAACCCGGTCGTCGCACCCGAGGGGACAACGGCAGTGAGATAGGTATCGGAGACCACGGTAAATGTCGCGGACGTGCCATTGAATGAAACGCTGGTGGTGCCCGTGAAGCCTTGACCGAGCATCTCGATAGACTTGCCCACCTTGCCCGACCAATTCACCAATTTCGCGAACGGCTTGAGACCGGTATTCAAACTGTAAAGTACGCTCCCGCCCAGGGAGTTGCCTGTGGTGTTTCCATAGAAGGTTCCGTTGGTGTGCAGCACGAGAGGCGTTTCGGGATAGAAGCCGTCCGTACATCCAGTCACTGAGCAGAAACTGTACAGGATCGTGACCACACCGGCGGGAGTTACTTCAAAAAGTACACCGGCATTGGCTTTGCCGCCATTCGCTGTCGATCCGTACAAATTGCCATCGGTCCCGAGCGTCAGGCCTGTGTAAGGGAGTGCTCCATCGGCAGAACCGATTCCGCGGAAGCTGTAGAGCAACGTGAACACTCCAGTCGGAGATATTTTGAAAATTGAACCAATGTTGTTTGCGCCACCGGAGTAGGTCGTTCCGTAGAAGTTGCCATCACTGCCCTGCACGAGAACGCCAACGGGAAGGTTCCCGTCGGTGGGATATCCCACAAAATTGTGCAGCACGGTAATGACGCCGGCGGGCGTCATCTTGTACACCACACCCAGGTTCTTGCTGCCGCCCCCACGAGCGGTCCCGTAGAAATTTCCGTCTGTTCCCTGGGTTGGAAGGTTCGGATTGGCGCCATCGGTGAAGTTGAAGGGAAACGGAGTAAAGGTGCCGGTGGGCGAGATCTTATAAGCGATGCCATAATTTCCGTTGTATACGCCGGGATCAACGCCCCAAAGGTTCCCGTCCTGCGCCTGGAAAAGTGGATTCCAGGGAGCGGCCTCGTCCGTGCCGGTGCCGGAGAAGCTCCACAAAGTGGTCAACTGGCCGGCCGGGGTCATCTTAAAAGCAGTGCCCAGCCCCGAGGTGCCTCCCGAATTAGTGGTGCCGTAGAGATTTCCGTCCGATCCCAGGGTCAGTCCGCCAAATGGGTATTTTCCGTCGGAGCAACTGGTTTGGGAGCAGAAGTTGTACAGCGTGGTCAGTGTTCCCGAGGTAGTGATTTTGAAGTTCGTGCCCACGCTCTGGGTCCCGTTGTTCGCGATGGTGCTGTAAAGGTTGCCGTCGCGTCCTTGAGACATCAAGCCTGCTGGCAAAATGCCGCTGTAGGCACCGCTGTTGATTGAATAGGTGTGGAGAACAGAATAGGTTTGCGCGTGGGTTACGGTAGCAAGAAGTAAGGCAGCGAGCAGCGGCAAACCGGCCCTGAGCAGCCGGTAATGGGTAGACACAGTTTCCTGACCTTCCATGGAATTCTCCTCTGGATTTGGCGCAGCCGCCCTGCTGCGCTCAAATGTATTGCTAGGCATGTCCGGCGCCTTATGGCAGAATGTTCGCGCTTCGGCACGGGCCTAGGGTGCCAGCCTGCAACCGCCGCGGCCCTCCTGTCCTGACGCAAGTCTTAAGAACTCTAAAGAAGCGCTAACTTCGTGAATTTCAAGGGACCAGCCGTTGAAATCGAGGAGTCCTCGGGGCGACTGTGGCGTTTCGCCGATCATGAATTCGACGAGTTGCGCAGGCAGCTGACGTTCAAGGGGCAGTCCCTTGAGCTGGAAGCCAAGCCGCTGGAAGTCCTTCTGCAACTCCTGCTGCATGCCGGCGAGGTCGTCACCAAGGAAGAACTGCTGGAGTCGGTCTGGCCCGATGTGATGGTCGTCGACGGATCCCTAGCAACTGCGGTTTCGAAACTCCGGAAAGTTCTGGGGGATGAAGAGCATCCCATTGTGGTCACGGTGCCGCGGGTGGGCTATCGCTTGGCGGTCCCGGTCTATTGCCAGACCGTCGCCGCCGCCACGGGGCCTGCCCTGGGATTCAAGCCGGGGGATCCGGTTCCGAGGCGAGAACAATGGCAGCTTTTGCGTCCCTTGGAGCGATCAGGCTCAAGCGAAGTCTGGGTCGCCGAAAACCCGAAAACCCGGGAGCAGCGCGTATTCAAATTCGCGGCCGATGGCATCCGGCTGAAAGGGCTGAAACGCGAGATTACGGTCTCCCGCTTCCTGCGGGAATCGTTGGGAGAGCGGCCGGAGTTCGTACGCATTCTGGAGTGGAATTTTGAGGTAACCCCATATTTCCTGGAAAGCGAATACTCAGGATCGAACCTGGCCGAGTGGGCCATCGAACAAGGCGGGTTAGCGACCGTTCCACTTGCCGCTCGCCTCAACCTGTTGATGGAAGTGGCGAACGCAATTGCAGAAGCGCATGGAATCGGAGTTCTGCATAAAGACATAAAGCCGGCGAACATTCTCATCGTGCCGGCGAAGACCGCGACGGGCTGGCAGGTGAAGATCGCCGATTTCGGCAGTGCCTCGCTGTTTGACCCTTCCCGGCTCACCGCTCACGGAATTACGAACCTCGGGTTCAGTCAGACTCTCTCGACTACCGACCCGGAATCGCTTAC
>Ga0070741_10020970_pt1 | contig 10219 bp, 6 predicted proteins | sample Coa_R1_4_FD_66440 | JGI IMG/M metagenome (GOLD analysis project Ga0070741, IMG submission 66440) | Surface soil microbial communities from Centralia Pennsylvania, which are recovering from an underground coalmine fire - Coalmine... | ecosystem: Environmental > Terrestrial > Soil > Unclassified ...
CGACTTCGGCGAAAAACTCAAAGCCAGCGCCACCACCGAAACCTCCGAGAAGAAAGCGGAAGAGTGGCGCAACGGCACCGTCGAGGACCGAATCACGCACGCGCTGGTGAAGGGAATCGACACCTACATCGAAGCCGACGCGGAAGAAGCCCGCGCCAAACTGGGCCGTCCGCTCCTCGTCATCGAAGGCCCCCTGATGGCCGGCATGAGCGTCGTCGGTGACCTCTTCGGCGCAGGCAAAATGTTTCTCCCGCAGGTCGTCAAATCCGCGCGTGTGATGAAGAAGGCCGTCGCGTATCTCACACCCTTCATGGAAGCCGAAAAGGCCGAGCTAGCTGCCGCCGGCCACGAGGTCAAAGCGCAGGGCAAAATCCTGCTCGCGACCGTCAAGGGCGACGTGCATGACATCGGCAAAAACATCGTCGGCGTTGTCCTCGCCTGCAACAACTACGAGGTCATCGACCTCGGCGTGATGGTCCCCGCCGAAAAAATCCTCGAGCGCGCCAAAGAAATTCGCGCCGACATCATCGGCCTCAGCGGCCTCATCACCCCATCACTCGACGAGATGGTCCACGTCGCCCGCGAGATGGAACGCCAGCACTTCAAAGTCCCACTCCTCATCGGCGGAGCCACCACCAGCCGTGCGCACACTGCCATCAAAATCGCTCCGCACTACAGCGAACCCGTCATACACATCGCCGACGCCAGCCGCGCCGTCCCCGTAACCACAAGCCTGCTCAGCGACGACCAGCGCGCCGAATTCCACGCGCAGCATCGCGCCGAATACGACGCCATCCGCAAGCGCCACGCCGCGCCCAAACAGGCCGTCGTCTCCATACAGGAAGCCCGCGCGCGCCGCACCGCCATCGAGTGGCGCCGCGAAGATCTCGCCACGCCCGCGTTCCCCGGCGTTCGCGTGCTCAACGCCGTTCCGCTCGAAACCCTCCGCGAGTACATCGACTGGTCGCCCTTCTTTCACGCCTGGGGCCTCAAGGGCATCTACCCGCGCATCCTCGAGCACGAAGGCCACGGCGTCCAGGCACAGCAGATCTTCGACGAAGGACAGCGCCTCCTCGACCGCATCATCGCCGAGAAGCTTCTAACTGCGAACGGCGTCTACGGCCTCTTCGCCGCCAACGCCATCGGCGACGACGTCGAACTCTTCGACGCCAACGATCCCGCCACAAAACTCCTGCGCTTCCACTTCCTTCGCCAACAGGCGAACCGCGAAGGCAACGAGCCCTGCCGCTGCCTTGGAGACTTCATCGCTCCCCGCGAGACCGGCCTCACCGACTCCATCGGCGCCTTCGCCGTCACCAGCGGCATCGGCCTCACCGAGCTAATCCTCAAGTTCAAAGCCGACCACGACGACTACAACGCCATCATGGCCGAAGCCCTCGCCGACCGTCTCGCCGAAGCCTTCGCCGAGTACCTCCACAAACAGGTTCGCAACGCCTGGGGCTATGGCCTCACCGAGACTTTCACGCCCGAACAGCTCATCCAGGAAAACTACCGCGGCATCCGCCCTGCTCCCGGCTACCCCGCCTGCCCTGACCACACCGAGAAGGGAACCATCTGGCAGCTCCTCGACGTCGAAGCGCGCACCGGCATCAAGATCACCGAATCATTCGCCATGTGGCCCGGATCCAGCGTCAGCGGCCTCTACTTCGCGCACCCGCAGGCGCGCTACTTCTCGCTTGGCAAGATCGACCGCGATCAGGTCGCCGACTACGCAAAGCGCAAGGGCATGGAAGTCGCAGAGATAGAGCGATGGCTCGGGCAGAGTCTCAATTACGATCCCTCGGAGTGACCGCTCACCACAGCCAATAGCAGTCACACGTGAAGACTCGCATCAACGCGCGGCAGATCGCTTCCAGGAGTTTCATCGAAAACTCCAGCTACGACATATTAGATTCCTCCTGCGTGCCCAGCGTTGTCAAAGCCGTGCATCGGGTTGCCCGTCTCGTTGACAAACGTTTGATCGAAGTGCAAGCATGACGCCAGCTTTCGAACGAAAAAGCCAAGCGGTGCGCTGCTCACGCGATGGCGCGTCATGTACCAGAAACAAAGGAGAATCATGGCCAAGCTGCCGGAAAAACGCGCCATCCTTCACGTGTGCACGCGAGAGGCGATTCGCCCCCTCCGCGATCATGTTCTCCGCCTCAAGGGCTTTGACGTCGACTCCGCACTCACCTTCAAAGAGGCGCTGGACAAGTTCTGGGCGCGTGACTACGACCTCGTCCTCATCGATGTAGAAGGCGAAAACGGCATCGAAGGCGCCGAACACCTCTGCAGTGAGATCAAGTCCGCGCAGCCCGAGCAGCTCGTTGCCTTCGTCTGCAACTGGCGCGTCGCCAGCCTCACTGACTGCCCCGACGAGATCGTTCGCACCGAATTCGACCCCGCAGCGTTCGCCGAGGGCGTCCGCGCGATCGTCCCCGAATCCTCGATATAACCCCCTGTGGATTTGCACCCTCCCGCAACCTGTGTTACAAACAAGACATTCCATCTGCCGCAAGGCAGGTCGAATTTCATGCAGAGTGGCTGAGGGACGAGCCCTGAGACGCCACGACAACCGGACAGAACAAAGGCGTACCGGTGTCAACTCTCTCCTGGGATCCAGGGAACATGAGATTCGGTGATGGCAGGTTTTCTAAACTGCATACCGCGTTCTTCAAGTTCCCCTCCACCGAACGCGGTGACTTCCAGAAAAGAGAAAAGTCTCAGGCGTAACACCCCTCATAAGCCCACCGGGAGTGTGGTCGATGAGCGTTTTGGAGTCTTCCTGTACCGTTTATGAGCTGCGCTGCAACGAGTGCGGCAAGAGCTTCGGCAACCGGCCCCTATCGGCCTGCGATGACTGCTTCGCTCCTCTCGAGGTCCACTACGATCTCTCGTCCGTTCGTGGCCGCTTCACGCGCGAGAGCGTAGCCGCCGGCCCGGCGAACATCTGGCGGTACAAGGAGCTGCTGCCCATCCCCAGCGGCTTCCAGCCCGATCTCCCCGTCGGCTTCACCCCGCTGGTCCGCGCCAACCGCCTCGGCCAGCGCATCGGTTCCAAAAATCTCTACGTCAAGAACGATTCCGTCTGCTTTCCCACGCTCAGCTTCAAGGATCGCGTCGTCTCGATCGCGCTTGCCAACGCGCAGGCCTTCGGCTTTGACGTCGTAGGCTGCTCATCCACCGGCAACCTCGCCAACAGCGTCGCCGCGCAGGCCTCCCGCCTCGGCCTCAAGGCCTGCATCCTGGTGCCCGCCGACCTCGAGCCGGCAAAGATCCTCAACACGCAAATCTACGGCGCCCGCCTGGTGCGCATCGACGGCAACTACGACCACGTCAACCGCCTCTGCACGCTCATCGCCGACGAGTACAACTGGGGCTTCGTCAACGTAAACCTCCGGCCCTACTACGCCGAGGGTTCCAAGACCGTCGGCTACGAGATTGCCGAGCAGCTCGGCTGGCGTCTTCCCGACAACGTCGTCTGCCCGATGGCCGGCGGTTCGCTCATTCGCAAGATCAAGAAGGCCTTCGATGAGCTCGTCGCACTCGGACTCGTCGAAGCCAAGGACGTAAAGTTCTTCGGCGCCCAGGCCACAGGGTGCTCGCCGATCTCCACAGCCGTGAAGAACGGGCGCGACGAGATCGAGCCGCAGCGCCCCCTGACCATCGCCCGCTCGCTCGCCATCGGCAACCCCGCCGACGGCCCGCTCGCCGCGAAGATGATCCAGTCCACAGGCGGCTACGCCGAGGACGTCTCCGACGTCGAAGTGGTCGCCGGCATCCAGGAGCTCGCCGAGACCGAAGGCATCTTCACCGAGACCGCCGGCGGCGTCACCACCGCTGTCACGGCCAAGCTCATCGCGCAGGGCCGCATCCACGCCGACGAAACCACCGTCGTCTGTATCACCGGCAACGGCCTCAAAACCACCGACGCGCTCGAAGGCCGCTTCCATGCCGACCGCGCGGTCAAGCCGAAGCTCGCCGAGTTCGACGCCTACCTCCGCGAGGTTGACGGCTCGCTCGTCAACCTGAGCGCTTCCGCCGAAAGCGCCGCGGCTAAATCGGAAGAAGCCCTGGCCCTGGCAGGAGGTGCCCGTTGAGCGTAAAGATCACTCTCCCCACCGCGCTCGCCCGCCACACCGACGGACAGAAGACCTTCGCCAGCGAAGCCCGGAACCTCCCCGGTCTGCTCGCCGAGTTTGACGCCAAATTCCCCGCGCTCGCGCAGAACGTCAAGGACGACAACGGCAATCTCCGCAAGTTCATCAACGTCTACGTCAACGACGAGGACATCCGCTTCCTCGGCGGCGACACCCACCAGTTTGAGGACGGCGACGAGGTCATGCTCATCCCCTCCATCGCCGGGGGTCGCTGCGGCCAGCGCCGCTTCCTCACCGTCCCGTACGACGAATCGCTCCTCGAGGGCTGCTAGAAGCCCGCGAAGCTCGCGGACCGGCTGCGCCTCACGCAGCCGGTCGCTTTTGACGTTCTTTCTGTCATCCTGAGGCGCACCGGGGTCCCCAGCGAGCGTTCTTTGCTCGCTGGGGTGGTTAGCCGAAGGACCTGCTTTTGCTCTCTTTTCTTATACCTGCAACCTTTTTTCGCGAAAACCCGAGCAAATAAGCTTGTCAAGCCCTCCCCTCCATTATCTCTCTGAAAACAAAGGACAAATGGGTTGCAGCGCAATTTGTCCAAATTGCTATAATAGAAATAGAAGACTGAGTAGGTCAGGCTGCCATCGCGCAGCCTTTCGCTTTGAAGTCGTCGGCTGCGAACTCAAAGCCGAACCCCGACTAAAGCTCTCCAAACATATGATTCCAGGTACTTTATTTTGGAAGGTCTTTGTATTCAAGACTTTGCAATAAAAGTCCAGACCTAAGTCAAATGTTCTGAAGACTTTGCAAAAAAACCGGGGGAGAGGGGGTACCCCTCACAGCCGATATTCGTCCAGCCTGCGGCACGCCTCGGCCAGGTCCTCGTCCTTCTTCGCAAAGCAGAATCGCAGCAGGTGATCGCCGCGATTCCGCCCATCTGGCTCAGTCCCGAAGAACGCCGACCCCGCGACCGCCGCCAGTCCCGTATCCGCAAGCAGATTATGAGACTTCGCCCTGCTGTTCGCTCCCTCAACCCGGGAGACGTCGGCAAGAACGTAATACGCTCCGGTCGGAATCGACGGCGTCAGCCCGGCCCGCACCAGCGAAGCGCAGAACCTGTCCCGCTTCGCCTGGTACTCCACCGAGAGCTCGCGATAGAAGCTCTGCGGAAGCTGCAGCAAACCCGCCCCAGCGCCGTACTGGAACGGTGACGGCGCACACACATACGTCAGGTCGTGGAAGTACCCGATCGCCGGAATCCACCGCTCCGACGCCGTCAGATAGCCAAGCCGCCACCCCGTCACCGAAAACGTCTTCGAAAACCCGGAGATCGTAATCGTGCGCTCGGCCATCCCAGGCAGCGTCGCAATCGAGATGTGTCGCTCACCGTCGTACAGGAAGTATTCGTAAATCTCGTCCGTGAAGACGAACAGATCATGCTCGAGCGCCAGCTCGGCGACGGCCTCGAGCTCCGCGCGGCTGAAGACCTTTCCCGATGGATTCGCCGGTGTGTTCAGGATCAGCCCGCGTGTGCGCGGCGTAATCGACGCCTTCAGACGATCAATGTCCAGCGTCCAGTCCGGCTGCGCCAGAGGAACCACGACCGGCTTCACCCGCTGGGAGTTCAGCGTCGCGGTGTGATAGCCGTAGTACGGCTCGAACACGATGCACTCATCGCCCGGATCGAGCAGTGCCATCAGCGCCGCATGCAGTGCTCCTGTCGCGCCGCTCGTGACCAGCACGTTCGCGTTCGGGTCAGCCTCGATGCCGTTGAACGACGCCAGCTTCTGTGCGATCGCGTCGCGCAGCAGCGCAATCCCGTCGGCCCGGACATAGATGTTGTGGCCCTCGCGGATCGCCTCGATGCCGGCTGCGACGACCGGGTGCGGCGGATCGGTGTCGCACACCCCTTGCGCCAGGTTGATGCCGCCCACATCCGCACACGCCACGGTCATGGCGCGAATCTCCGACTGGACAAGCCCAGGCGCAAGCTCACTGAGGCGAAGACTGGACGGCGCAGCAGAGGGAGTTACGGACATAAGGAAAGGCGCGCCTCGGCACGCCTTTCCATCCTACTCAAATTGATCTCCTGCGGGGGGCCCGGCAGGCCGCGCTAGATCACATGAAGCAGCCAGAGAATTACGATGATCAGCAGGATTGTGCCCAGGCCGCCCGAAGGGTAATATCCCCAACCGCGCGAGTAAGGGTAGGCAGGGAAGGACGCAAACATCAGTATCAACAGAATGATGATGACAATTAACAATGTCGTGCCTCCAGGTGGAGTCTTGCGACTCTCTGCGGCAGATAGATGCGCATCGTCATCTGGCCGTTATCTCATTGCGTAAGAAGACTTGCGCGAGAGAGCGGAGCAACGCGACAGCCCGGATTTGGTTCTCATGGAGCGGCAGGTGCCGGGACGCCATCCGGTCGAGCTGCCCTAAATCACTTAACCAGGAAAGCAGGTGAGAGATGTTCCTAGCAGTTGCGATCATTCTGGCCATTCTTTGGGTAGTCCTGTTCTTTGCCATTCACATCACCAGCTTTGCCATCCACATCATCATCATTCTCGCGGTGATTTCGCTCATCGTCCATCTGTTTACAGGCCGAAAAGCTTGACCGACGCTGCAAATGGCAACGGCTGCAGCACTCAGGCTGCAGCCGCTGTTGGCTTTCAGGATTCTTACTGACGAGCAACGTTGCGGGCGGGCTGCTGCACCGGCGGCGGCAGCGGAGCCTTGGCAGCCAGCGCCTCCGGCGTCTCTTCCGTAAGGCGTGGAAGCTTCGCAGCCAGTGCAACCTCCAGCACTTCGTCCATGGTCTCCACCCAGTGGAGCTTCATGGAGCTCTTGATCAGGTCGGGAAGATCGGCCAGGTCGCGCTTGTTCTCCGCTGGCAAGACTGCCTCGAAGATGCCCGCGCGATGTGCCGCCAGCAGCTTCTCCTTCAGGCCGCCGATCGGCAGCACCTTGCCGCGCAGCGTGATCTCACCGGTCATGGCAACGTCACGCCGCACCTCAATCTTCGTCAGCGCCGAAGCCAGCGCGGTCGCCAGCGTAATGCCGGCAGAAGGTCCGTCCTTCGGGATGGCGCCCTCCGGCACATGGATGTGCACGTCTATATTGCGGTAGAAGTCGCGCTGTAACCCGAGGTGATGCGAGCGCGAGCGGATGTAAGTGAGCGCGGCTTGCGCCGACTCCTGCATCACGTCGCCAAGCTGGCCGGTTGCGGTCAGCTTGCCCTTCCCATCCAGCACCTGCACTTCCGTCTGAAGGATCGAACCGCCCATTTCGGTCCAGGCCAAACCGGTGACAAGGCCGATTTCATTCTTCTCATGCGCCTGCGAGTCGCGGAACTTCGGAATTCCGAGCAGGTCTTCGAGCGCCGGTCCGGTCACACTCTCCACGTGCGCCGCATCCTTCACGACGCGCCGCGTCACCTTGCGGCAGACGTTTCCAATTTCGCGCTCAAGGTTACGAACGCCGGACTCACGCGTGTAGTGCCGGATGATCTCGCGCAGCGAATCGTCGTTGAAGCTGATCTGCTCCTCCGTAAGCCCCGTCGCCTCACGCTGCTTGCGCACCAGGTACTGCCGCGCAATCTCCAGCTTCTCGAGCTCGGTGTAGCCGGTCAGCCGCAGAATCTCCATGCGGTCCTGCAGAGGGCCGGGAATCGTGTGCAGCACGTTTGCGGTGGCGATGAACAACACCTGCGACAGGTCGTACTCGACGTCGAGATAGTGATCCTGGAAGGTGTTGTTCTGCTCGGGGTCGAGGACCTCGAGCAGGGCACTGGCCGGATCGCCGCGGAAGTCCGACGCCATCTTGTCGATCTCGTCGAGCATGATGACCGGGTTCTTCGTTCCCGCCTTCTTCATCGACTGAATGATCTGTCCCGGCAGCGCGCCGATGTACGTGCGCCGATGTCCGCGAATCTCCGCTTCATCGCGAATGCCGCCGAGCGAGAGCCGGACGAACTTGCGTCCGGTCGCCTTGGCGATGGACATGCCGAGTGAAGTCTTGCCCACGCCCGGGGGGCCGACGAAGCAGAGGATCGAGCCTTTCGGATTCTTGACGAGCTGACGAACGGCGAGGAATTCGAGAATCCGCTCCTTGATCTTCTCGAGGCCGTAGTGGTCCTCGTTCAACACCTGCTCGGCGTTGTCGATGGAGCGAATCTCCTTGGAGCGCTTCTTCCACGGCACGGCTAACAGCCAGTCGAGGTAGTTGCGCGAGACAGTGGACTCGGCCGACATCGGCGGCATCGCCTCGAGCTTCTTCAGCTCCTGGATGGCCTTATCCTTCACCTCGGCGGGCATGCCGGCATCTTCGATGCGCTTCTTCAGCTCATCGAACTCCGACTTCTCGCCGCGGCCGAGCTCCTTCTGGATCGCCTTGATCTTTTCGTTGAGGTAGTACTCCTTCTGCGCGCGCTCCATCTGGCGCTTCACCCGCGACTGGATCGTGCGGTCGACGTTCAGCTTCTCGATCGCGATATCCAGCGTGTCGGCGATGCGCGAGAGCCGAACCTCAGGATCGAAGACCTCGAGGATCTGTTGCTTCTCCTCGATGGTCAGCGGCATGTTGGCCGCAATGACGTCTGCCAGCTTCGCCGGCTCGTCCGTTCGGAGCGCCGCTGCGGTCTCCTGGTTGAGCGACTGCTGCAGCTTGGAGTACTGCTCAAACAACTGGTGCACACGGCCGACGAGCTGCTCGGTTGCAGGAGTGGCCTGCAGCTCCGCGCGGGAGGTACGCACGGTCGCCACGAAGAAGCCATCATCGTCATTGACTTCAGTGGCGCGGGCGCGCTCAACGCCTTCGACCAGCACCTTGATGTTGCCGTCCGGCATCCGCACCGACTGCACAATATTGCCGATCGTACCGACGTTGTAGATGTCGTCCGCTGTCGGTTCGTCGACCGATGCGTCGTGCTGCGTGGCAAGAAAGATCTTGCGATCGCCGTTAAGTGCTTCTTCCAGTGCCCGGACAGACGACTCGCGGCCCACCACAAATGGCGCCATCATGTGCGGGAAGATCACCATCTCGCGGATGGGCATCATCGGGAGCTTGCGTTGGGTACCGTTCAAAATGTCTCTGTCGTCTTGGTTCATGGGTCTCCCGAATTAGACGTGTTCCGCGAACAAAACGATGCGGAACCGGTCTTTGGGGGGAATTGTACGCGCTTTAGGGTCAGCGTCTATGGCTGAGGAGTCGCAGTTTGTTCGGGATGTGCAAAGACTGGTACGAAATTTACGAACACCATCCAGGCCCAGGAGTTTCGGATAAGAGCAAAGCGGGCGACCCATAGGTCGCCCACACGATTTCGTTGCCTGGCCGATCCTCAGCCAGCCTTCTCGAGAACCACCGGCAGGGTGATGTCCCGGTTGCGGACCATCTCCTCGGTGATGATCAGTTCCTTCACCTTCTTGTTGCCCGGAACGTGATACATCAGGTCGAGCATCAGTTCCTCGAGGATCATCCGCAGACCACGCGCGCCCACCTTGCGCTGCAACGCCTCGCGTGCGATCGCCCGGGCAGCTTCGTCAGTCCAGGTAACCTTCACACCCTCATACTCGAACAACTTCGCGTACTGCTTGAGGATGGCGTTGCGGGGACGGGTGAGGATGTCGATCAGCGCAGCCTCATCCAGCTCATCCAGGATGCCGAGCACCGGCAGACGGCCGATGAACTCAGGGATCAGACCGTACTTCAGCAGGTCCTGAGGTTCAGCCTGCCTCAACAATTCGGTGTCGCGCTGTGCGCGGATCGGCGTGATTTCGGCGCCGTTCGGATCGCCTTCGGAGATGGCCTTGAAGCCCAGCGCCTTCTTGCCGACGCGCCGCGCGATGATCTTTTCGAGGCCGACAAAGGCGCCACCGCAGATGAACAGGATGTTCGTCGTATCAACAACAGTGAACTCCTGGTGCGGATGCTTGCGTCCGCCCTGCGGCGGAACGTTGGCTACAGTGCCCTCAAGCAGCTTCAGAAGCGCCTGCTGCACGCCCTCGCCGGAAACGTCGCGGGTAATGGAGGGGTTCTCATCCTTGCGGCCGATCTTGTCGATCTCGTCGATGTAGATGATGCCGCTCTGCGCACGTGCCACGTCACCGTCGGCGGCTTGCAGCAGCT
>Ga0070741_10020971_pt1 | contig 10219 bp, 6 predicted proteins | sample Coa_R1_4_FD_66440 | JGI IMG/M metagenome (GOLD analysis project Ga0070741, IMG submission 66440) | Surface soil microbial communities from Centralia Pennsylvania, which are recovering from an underground coalmine fire - Coalmine... | ecosystem: Environmental > Terrestrial > Soil > Unclassified ...
GTACCGTGTAGGCGAGCAGGGTCAGGGCGATGAGTATCAGCAGCCCGACAATCTCCTTGCGGGAGGCGAACACGATCAGCGCCAGCATGCCCGCGGTGCCAAGGGTCGCTGCGGCGCCGATCCCCTTGAATCCCAATGGCGTGCCGGTCTGGGCGACGCCCGTACGCGCGAGCTTCCAGGAAGCGGCGCAGGCTGCGATGTAGATGAGCGCCATGACCAACGCTGCTGGAGCGGCGAGCTGCGCGAACGAGCCTGAGAGTGCGAGCAGGATAGTCAGGAGTGCATACAATCCTATGGCGATGTCGGGCGCATGTTGCTGGTTGAGTCGACCCAGTGCGCGCGGCAGCAAGCCGTCGCGCGAGAAGGCAAACAGTATGCGCGGGCTGCTGAGGAGATCCGCCGTGATAAAGCCAAACATCGAGACGGCTGCGCCGGCGAGCATCAAGACCCGCAGCGCCGGGTGTATTCGTCCCATCGCTTCCGCGAGCGGCACGTTGGAATCCGGGAGTGCGGGGCCGAGGATTCCCTGGGCGACGACCTGAATCCCGACATACAGGAGAGTGGCGCCCGAAAGGGCGAGGAATATCGCTCCCGGAATCGTGCGAGTGGGCTCTCGTACCTCCCCGCTCACACACAAGGCGGTTTCGAATCCCTGGAACGCGTAGAGAGCGAACAGCAGTGCGCGCGCGATCCCCGCCGGGCTGATCGTGGCAGCAGACTTCACGAAATTTTCCGCGTGGACCGCGAACGCTCCGAGGCAGAGAAAGATCGCGAGCGGGGTTAGTTTCAGCAACGTGGTAAAGCCCACCAGCTTGGCGCCCACACCGATTCCCCGGGCGTTCAGGGCGGCGATGATCGTGACAGTGCCCACGATCACTCCGGCATGCACCACTCCATGCAGTGATGCCGGCATGACAGCAGCGACCGCATCACCTAACGCGGAGCTGACCGCGGCGTTAGCCAGGAGGGTCGAGAAGCAAAAGAGCAAGCCCACGACATACCCCGCGCAGGGCCCAAACGCGGTTTCGACGGCGGCATAAATGCCGCCGCTGCTCGGGACTCGGCTTCCGCTTTCCGCCAGGCAGAGTCCAACTGCCCCGACGACTACCGCGCATCCCAGGATCGCCAGAGGCGCGAGCGAGCCCATGGCCTGGCTCAATTGGGCCGGTACGACAAATATACCGGCACCAATGACGATGCTGATCATGCTGGCGGCCAGGCTGATCGGTCCAACGAGCCGGATCAGCCCCGCGTCACGAGTGGCGGACTTGAACATACTGTGCACCTGAAAGATGAGCGCGTCGCGAACGACCACGGCGTCACACAGAACGAGTGGTGCCCGAGCGGACAGTGAGAGTAGCAGGCCTCCTGATGCTGCGGCGCGTTAGGACCGCGGCGGACCCTGCCACCATCGTGCGCGGGAATGGACAGCGCGGGCAATTTTGGTGCGCGTCATCGGCGCAACGGTTTGCGCCAAGCCGCACGGTCGCGAGTCGGGGCTGCGGACCCGCACGGTCACAGTAGCGCCGAGTATCCGGTGCGGCTACGTTGAAAAGGCAAGTCACTCAACGGCTTAGCCCTCGGGACGGACGCCCGTCCCCGTTCCGGTGAGGGCCTGCGTACGCGTCGCCGCGCATGCTTCTTGCATTATTGGGCACCCAAAGGGTCTACTTCGTGTATGACCTAAACCACACATCACATACGGCCTGCCGGCGGACGATGCCGCCGACTATGAACAAAGGGGAGCACAACAATGCACCGCTCAAGGGATGTCTGTCGCGCGTTGGTTTTTTCGCTGCTATCGAGCCTGCCGATACGGATGGCGCTGGCGGCTGATGAAGCGTCTACGGCGGAATCGGATTCACTCGCCGAAGTGGTCGTCACGGCGACCCATCGCGAGGAGAACGTGCGCGACGTGCCGGTCTCCGTCTCGGTGGTGGACAGCAATCTGATCCAATCACTTGCCAACTCCGGTGACGACATCAAGCAACTCGCCTTCAGGGTGCCGAGTCTCAACATCGAATCGTCCAACGGACGGGCGTTCCCGCGCTTGTACATCCGGGGCTACGGCAACACCGATTTCCACGACTTCGCCTCCCAGCCGGTCGGCTTGTACTACGATGACATCGTGCAGGAGAACGCAGCGCTCAAGGGCTTTCCGATCTTCGACCAGGCCGACGTCGAGGTCTTGAGAGGCCCGCAGGGCACCTTGTTCGGACGGAATTCGCCGGCGGGCGTGGTGAAGCTCGAATCCGCGAAGCCGGAGCTCGGGGTGACCTCTGGCCTCTTCTCGATGTCCGACGGCACGTTCAACACGGCGGTGGTGGAGGGCGTGGTCAACCTGCCGATCAACGATGTATTGGCATTCCGCGCCTCTACGCAGATCCAGCATCGCGACAATTGGGTCAACGATCCCATCAACCAGACTCACGTGGGTGGGTACAACGACTGGGCCGCGCGCGTGCAGCTCCTTTTCAAGCCGAGCGACACTTTCAGCGCCCTGGTGAATGTGCACGGGCGTAGCCTCGATGGGTCCTCCACCCTCTTTCGCGGCAACATCATCCAGCTCGGCAGCAATCATCTCGTTCCCGGTTTCGATCCGAAGCTGTTGTATACGGACGGGCCGAACAGCTCGACGCTCGGCACCATCGGCGCCAATCTGCATTTGAGTTGGACGCTCTCGGGCGTGACGCTGCAATCGATCACCGGATACGAGACGGTGCAGAAGTACCTTGCCGTGGGCGATATCGACGGGGGCTATGGGCCGGGAAATGTGTTTTGCAATTTCGCTCCTGGCGGCTGCCCTCCGGTGCCCGCGAGCGGGCCCGGGTACATTCCGTTCCCCGTCCAGACCTCTGCCGGTCTGCAGCATCATGAGCAGTTGACGCAGGAGTTCCGGGTTCTGACGAACTATGAGGGCCCGCTGCAGGCGCAGGGCGGCGTGTTCCTGTTCTACGAGAATGTGGAAGCCGCGGACGACGACTACTGCACGCCGGGCTCCACGACCAACAACTGTCCCAACGTGCAACTCTGGTCCTTCCAGGACACCACCGTTTCGCGGCAGAGGAACGACGCCGAGGCGATCTTCGGCTCGGTCGATTACAAACCTGTCGAGCAGTTCAAGGCGACCGCTGGGGTGCGCCTGACGGAGGATCACAAGGAGTTCGTGACGCTCTATAGCAATACCGTCCCACCGCCAACCGCGCCACTGTCGGCTTCCGCGAGCGCTTCGAATGTGAGCTGGGATGTGAGCGGCACATACTCCGTCACACCCGATGTCAACGTCTACGCCCGTGTCGCGACCGGTTTCCGGGCGCCGAGCTTCGGCCCGCCCGCGGCGGATTTGCCAGTGCAGGTGGCACACTCCGAGAAGATCATTTCGTACGAGACCGGGTTCAAGGCGGACCTGCTCGACCACAAGGCGCGAGTGGCGTGGGACGTTTACTACTACGATGTCAAGGATCAACAGTTGACTGCCGTTGGGGGTCAATCCCTGAGCGGCGCCACCTCGAACGTGTCCAGGCTGATCAACGCACAGAAGACGATCGGCAAGGGCTCGGAGCTCGAGCTCGAGCTGCACCCGTTCGCGAACCTGACTTTCAACTTGAGCGGGAGTTATAACGACACGAGGATCGAGGATCCGACTCTCGCCGTCTTGTCATGCTTCAACTGGGATTTCGTCGTCCCGGGCGACAAATGCGCGCTGTTGAGCCCGACCAATGCGGCGGGACAGGCGCTGGTCAACGGGAATTCCCTTCCCCAGGCGCCGCGGTGGGTCGGCGACCTCGGCCTGAGGTACGACTATCCGCTGGCCAACGGCAGCGCCGTGTATGCCTACAGCGATCTGTCCACGCGCAGTGCGATGAGCATTTTCCTCTACCGGTCCGAGGAGTTCACCGCGCAGCCGCTGACGCAGGTTGGACTGCGGCTGGGTTATCTGTGGGGGAACGACAAGTATGAGGTCGCGGCGTTCTGCCGTAATTGCGCGAACCAGATCCGCGTGATTGGCGGCATCGACTTTGCCGACGCGCTCGGTTTCATCAATGACCCGAGGGTTTTCGGCGCGCAATTCCGGGCGAAATTCTGACAATGTGGGCTCAGGGCGTCGTGGGGCACGGAGTGCGGTGCCTGAGCCGCTGTGCGCGAGCGATGCTCGTGCTTGCGGCGCTGGGATTGGGGGTGTCGGGGTCGGCGGCGCCCGGATCGGCGGCGCCGGGGTTGGGCGGCGGCCCCGGATCGAATCCGGCCGCCGGAGCGGGCGCATCCACACCGATCGAGATCAAGGTGGTGGTCGTCACCATGTTCGAGATCGGTGCGGACACGGGCGACACCGCCGGGGAATTCCAACTCTGGTACGAGCGGCAGAAATTGAGCCGCCGCTTCCCCTTCGCGCACCACCACGATCTGTTTCTGAACGAACAAACCGGCGTGTTGGGCATGTTGACCGGGGAGGGTACGGCGAACTCGGCGACCGCCGTGATGGAGTTGGGGATGGATTCCCGCTTCGATCTCTCGCACGCGTACTGGCTCGTGGCCGGGATCGCCGGCGTCGATCCGGAGGACGCCTCGCTCGGCTCAGCCGCGTGGGCGGAGTATGTGGTGGATGGGGACCTCGCACACGAGATCGATCCCCGCGAGATACCTCCCGATTGGCCGACCGGATACTTCCCCCTGGAGTCCCATCGCCCGTATGACCCTGACGCTCATGTCGTCTCCGAGAGCCAGGTCTTTCGCTTGGATCCACGGCTCGTCGACTGGGCGTATCGACTTACACGAGGGATCGATCTGGGCGATAGCGAGGCTCTACGGCGCTCACGCGCGCGTTACAAGGGCTACCCCAATGCGCAGAAACCTCCTTTCGTGTTGAAGGGCGATGACCTTGCATCCATGACCTTCTGGCATGGCAAGCTACTGAATGACTGGGCGAACCGCTGGGTGGCGTACTGGACCCACGGTTCCGGTAACTATGTCATGACGGATATGGAGGACACCGGGACGCTGCTGGCACTGACCTACCTGCACCGCATCGGCCGGGTCGACAAGCAGCGTGTGTTGGTGTTACGCACGGCTAGCAACTACTCGATGCCGCCGCCTGGGGTGACGGCGGCCGAAAACATGCAGAAAGAGAACGAAGGCTACAGCGCGCTAGGGCCCTCGGTGGAGGCGGCGTACAAGATTGGCTCGGCCGTGGTCACGGAGTTGCTCGGGAAATGGGCGATCTATCGCGACCACCCACCGCCCTTGCAGCAGTAATGTATCCGCCCGGCGCGCAGGTCAATGGACCGGCGTCGGCGCCATCAGCAGATCGAGCGCCATCCGTTCGAATTTCGGAACGTTCACGTCAAAGACGACTTCGACGGCTCTCTCTCCGACCCCGGGGGCTTCCACCCCGGTCCAACTGAGCGTGTCACCGTAGTTCGGTCCGAAGACGGTGCTGACGTCGACCATCAACGTCTCTTTGCGCGTCACGATGGAAGGATCGAGCCACACACCGACCGCCAGCTCATCCCACATCGGGAAGGACTGCCCAAACTTGCCGAGGTAATTGTCGAAGGGCGCCTTGCCGGTGGCAACCTCCCGGATGTATTCGGGCTTGAAGAACGTTTTGGTCGTCGGGTCGATCGGAACCTGGGTGATCTTTTTCCACGGCTCGTGCAGCACGATGTGCGAAGCCTCGGGATCGAACCGCAGGTTGAATTCTCGGCGCGGGGTGTTCGCGTATTCCGCGGCAAACGCATTTCCCGAGGAAGTCGGGTTGAAGCTGCCACCCATCACCACCAGCTCCTTGGCTAGGGATGCAAACTGGGGGTCCAACCGCGCGGCGAGCGCCAGGTTTGTCAGCGGACCGCAAGCGATGATGGTGACCTGGCCCGGAAACTCATGCACCTTGCGCGACAGGAATTCCGCCGCCGTGCCTTGCGCAGGCTTCAATTTCGGTGTTCCGACCGGCGAAGGCGGTACGAAGTAGGGGTCAGCATGGTACGGCGTCCGTCTGACCGCCCCTTCTTCGGGCCATTTTTCGGTCCATGCACCGTCATAGAACAGCTTGCCGTAGAGCGCTTCCCACCGTTTGACCAGAGCCGGGGTATTCACCAAAGGGAATACCGCCCCTGGGTAGACGGGAATGTCCGTGCGCTTGGCGATCTCCAGCAGGAGCAACGTATCCCTGACCTCCTCGTCTCGCCAGCCATCGCCTGTCGGGATGGTGATGCCTAGCACCTCCACGTCCTTCGCCTGCAGGAGCATGAGAATCGCCTGCATGTTCGAGCCCGCGGGACCGAACGCATCCTGGTCGATGATGACCTTGCGGCGTGCGCCGCCGTCCGCAGCGTAGGTCGGAGCCAAAACCGCTACGAGCAGGATGGCGAGGCATGACAACAGAAGCGTACGAATCTTCATGGGCGGGTGTACCAGGGTCGATGGCGAGGGCAGCGGACTGTAGCCAACGGGATGCCGGCTCGGCAAATCCCGCGGCGCTTCGGGCCTCAACTACCCCCGAAGCTCCCGAGTGGGGTACGGTAGCGCAATGGAGTTACCCAAATCATGTCGTCGGTAGCCTCGGATCGCGCCTTTCTCGGCACGGCCCTGCATGCGCCCGTGCGAGGCAAGCTCGAAGCCTTGTCTGATGTGCTGATCGTGGCTGGCGCCGATGGGGCGATCAAAGCGATCCATCGCAGCGAGTCTCCCGAGCACGAAAAGCAAACGCAGCACTTCGCCTCGCGGGGAAACCTGTTGAGCCTTGGGCCGGATCAGTATCTCTTGCCTGGAATGGTGGACCTGCACGTCCATGCGCCGCAGTGGCCGCAGCTCGGCAAAGCCCTCGATCTGCCTTTGGAGGAGTGGCTGCAGGCTTACACGTTCCCACTCGAGGCGCGCTACGCGGACACCGTTTACGCGAAGGCCGTTTACGAATCGCTGGTCGAGGGCCTGCTCGCGAACGGCACCACGACGGCGTTGTATTTTGGAACGATCCATCTTCCCGCCACGCAGATCCTTGCCGACATCTGTCTACGCAAAGCGCAACGTGCCCTGATCGGGCGGGTGGCCATGGATGACCGGCAGCAGTGCCCGGACTACTACCGGGATGCTTCGCCGGATAGCGCGTTGGATCTGACGCGCTCTTTCATCGAGTACGTGCGCTCGATGCCTGGCAACCGAACATCGTTGATCCAGCCTGTCATCACACCGCGATTCATCCCATCCTGCTCGGATGAGTTGTTGGCCGGGTTGGGTCGGTTGGCTCGGGAGACCGGCTGCCACGTCCAGACGCATTGCTCGGAAAGCGATTGGGAGCATGGCTTCGTGCTCGAGCGCTGCGGCAAGACCGATACCGCGGCGCTCGATGGATTCGGATTGTTGTGCCGGCGCACGATCCTGGCCCATGGCAATTTCGTCACCGATGCGGACATCTCGCTGATTCGCGAGCGCGGGGCTGGGATTGCCCATTGTCCGCTGTCGAACATCTACTTCTCCGACGCAGTGTTTCCGTTGCGGAAGATTCTGGAGCACGGGGTTCACCTGGGTCTCGGCTCGGATATCGCTGGAGGGGCCAGTCCTTCGATCCTGCAGAATGCGCGGCAGGCGGTGATGGCCTCCCGCAGCCTCGAGTCGGGTGTCGACCCGGCCCTTTCCCGCGCCGAGCGTCGCCGGCCTGGCGCACGCATTGATGCCTTGACTGCATTCTGGTTGGCGACTGCCGGCGGGGGACTTGCGCTCGACTTGCCGATCGGCGTCTTCAAGGAAGGCTTTCAGTTCGATGCGATGTTGATCGATGCACGCGTGGCTGGGAGTGACCTGCGCGTGGAGACCGTCGATACGCCCGAAGAGGTTCTACAGAAAATCATCTATCTGGCGAGCCGGCTCAACATACGGCGAGTGTGGGTGGCCAACCGGCAGGTGTATGGGCAGGGGTGAGGTGTGTGCCTAGGGATGAGGTGTATGCCTAGGGGTGAGGTGCGTGCGCATGGAGGAGGCGTATGCGCAGGGGTGAGTCGACTGCGTGCGGCGCCGATGTCATGCGGATCGCATATAACCGTGCTCGCGGGCATAGGCGTCTACCGCCGCCAGCCAGCGGCGCTTCGCGGGCGCCTCCAGGAATGAAGCCTCGAAAGAGTTGCGCGCGAGCGTGGTGAGTTGCTCTGGTGTGAGGGCGAGCCCACGCTCGAGTGCCAGGAAATTCTCCAGGATGTACCCACCGAAGTACGCCGGATCGTCGGAGTTGACCGTCACGCATACGCCGCGCTCGAGCAGTCGTTTGATGTTATGGCGCTCGATCCCATCGAAGATTCTCAGTTTGACGTTCGACAGGGGGCAAACGGTCAAAGGTATGCGCTCGCGCACCAGGCGATCGAGCAGCCCAGGGGCTTCTTCGCTGCGCACGCCATGATCGATGCGTCGGACCTGGAGGATGTCGAGCGCTTCGTCGATGTATTCGGGGGGACCTTCCTCACCCGCGTGGGCCACCGTCAGCAGTCCTTCACGTCGGGCACGGTCGAATACCGCGGCGAACTTCGAGGGTGGATGTCCTTTTTCGGAGGAATCGAGCCCCACTGCGGTGAGCGCGCCTTTGTAAGGTAGCGCCTCCTCCAGCGTACGCATCGCATCCGCTGCGCTCAGGTGGCGTAAAAAACACAAAATCAGACGATGCGTGATTCCGAGTTGCTCCTGCGCCTCACGTAGAGCGCCGGTAATCCCTTCGAGCACGGTTGCAAAAGCGATTCCCCGCTCGGTGTGGGTCTGGGGATCGAAGAAGATCTCAACATGAACCACGCCCTGATCGTGCGCGCGGCGGAGGTAGGCAGCGGTCAGAGCGTGGAAGTCATCGACATCGCGCAAAACGCTCGCGCCGGCGTAGTAGATGTCCAGGAACGATTGTAAGTTCGTGAAGCTATAGGCGGCCCGGAGATCTTCCACGCTTGCATAGGGCAACGCGACGCCATGCTTTTTCGCAAGCCGAAACGCGAGCTCGGGCTCCAGGGTGCCCTCGATATGCAAGTGCAATTCTGCTTTGGGTAACCCTCTAAGGTATTCTGCGGCAGAATTCATGAAGCGGCTCCTGAGCGGGTTCGGACGAGGTTTGCAACGGCTGTGCCATTGTCGTTAGGATCACTGGCAATGGGTCAACTGACCACGCATGTCCTGGATATCAGCGCGGGTTTGCCGGCCACCGGCCTGCGGATCGACCTCCATGAATGGCGCGCCGACTCAGCCGCGCTGCTCACGACCGTTACCACCGGAAACGATGGCAGAGCCCCGGCGCCGCTGCTTTCCGGCGCGGCTTTTCGGGCCGGGCGCTATACCCTGACATTCCATATTGCGGCCTATTTTCGCGCCCGCGGCGTGATGTTGCCGGAGCCGCCGTTTCTCGAGGAGGCCATGATCCGGATCGGTATCGCCCATGCCGAACAGCACTACCACGTGCCCTTGTTGATCGCGCCGTGGAGCTACTCGGTTTACCGGGGAGGCTAGGGTGAGTGACATCCGCTTTTTCCTCGATGGGCAAATAGTGTGCGCCGAAAACGTGTCTCGCACCACTACGGTGCTCGAGTATCTGCGTGAGGTGCTACATCGCACGGGTACCAAGGAAGGCTGTGCGGAGGGAGATTGTGGAGCGTGTACTGTCGTGTTGGGGGAGCTGAGTGCCGACGGCAGTCGCGTCGAGTATCGCGCGATCAATTCCTGTATTCGTTTTCTGCCGACGATCGATGGCCAGGAGCTGGTGACAGTCGAGAGCCTGTCGGGCTCCGATGGGAGCCTCCATCCAGTGCAACGGGCAATGGTGGACCACCATGCCTCGCAATGCGGATTCTGCACTCCAGGGTTCGTGATGTCGCTGTTTGCTCTATATCTGCAGAGCGCGAGACCGAGCCGAGAGCAGGTCATCGATACGCTCTCAGGTAATCTGTGCCGGTGCACCGGCTATCGACCCATCATCGAGGCCGGTATGCGCATGGGTGAGTACCCGCCCGCGGCGCACTGGAACCGTGACACGCCGGCGCTGGCCGCGCGTCTCGCGGAGCTGGCTGCGATCCGGCGGGGTGAGCCGCTTCGGCTTCCGGGCTTTTTCGCGCCGCGCACCGTCGATGAGCTTGCGGTGGAGCTCGAGAGCCATCCCGAGGCTCTGATTCTCGCGGGTGGCACCGACATTGGCCTATGGGTCACCAAACAACTTCGAGAGTTGCCTTATATTGTCTATATCGGCGCCCTATCCGAGCTGAAA
>Ga0070741_10020972_pt1 | contig 10219 bp, 13 predicted proteins | sample Coa_R1_4_FD_66440 | JGI IMG/M metagenome (GOLD analysis project Ga0070741, IMG submission 66440) | Surface soil microbial communities from Centralia Pennsylvania, which are recovering from an underground coalmine fire - Coalmine... | ecosystem: Environmental > Terrestrial > Soil > Unclassified ...
GCGGTGAGCACGCCGTCCTGGTAGTCGCCGTTCATCAGGGCGACCTCGACCTGCTCGCCCTTGTACTTGTTGGTGTAATCCTCCACCGGCTCAGTCTAGCCGCGCGATTGTTCGACCCTCGACGGCGACGGCGGCCACGGCGCAATTCCCGAGGACGCGGTGGTGGCGCCGATACTCGAGCTGGGGGACTCCGGCGCAGTGGGCGCCGACGGCGCGAACGGGCCCGCCGTGGGTGACGGCGAGGACGGTGCCGCCGGGGTGCTCGGCGGCGATCTCGACGAGCGCGGCCACGACCCGCTCCGCGAGCTGCTCGTAGCTCTCGCCGTCCACCCAGCCGTGCCCCTCGTAGGCGATCCAGCGGGCGTGCGCGTCGGGGTAGCGGAGCGCGATCTCGTCCGGGGTCAGGCCCGACCACTCGCCGACGTCGACCTCCCGCAGCCGCGCGTCAGCGTGCACGGGCAGCCCGAGCCGCGCGGCGACGATCTCGGCGGTCTCGAGCGAGCGGCGCAGGTCGCTCGCGTAGACCGCGACGATGCCGGCGCCGCCGAGCTCTTCCGCCAGCGCGCGCGCCTGCTCGCGGCCGCGCTCGTTCAGCGGCGGGTCGGAGTGCCCCTGCCAGCGCCGCTCGGCGTTCCAGTCCGTCTCGCCGTGCCGTGCGAGCAGGACGGTCGTGGCCACGGCGGTACGCTAGCGCCGGATGGACCTCGGGCTCTCCGGCAGCGTCTGCGTCGTCACGGGCTCGACCAGCGGAATCGGACGTGACGTCGCGCGGCTGCTCGCCGCCGAGGGGGCGCGCGTCGTCACGGCCGGGCGCGGCGACAGCGGCCCTGGGGTCGGCGAGGCGCTCCACGTCAGCTGCGACCTCGCGCGCCCTGGCGAGCCCGAGCGCCTGCTGGCCGAGGCCGCCGCGGAGCTCGGGCGGCTCGACTGCCTCGTCAACAACGTCGGCATCGCCTACCAGGCGGCGCTCGAGGACGTGACCGACGAGCAGTGGGACGAGATGTGGCAGCTGAACGTGATGAGCTACGTGCGCGCGATCCGGGCGGCGGTGCCGAGGATGCGGGCCGCCGGCGGCGGGACGATCGTGAACGTGTCGTCGACCGCCGGCAAGCGGCCGTCGACCGGCATGCCGAACTACTCGGTGACGAAGGCGGCGGTGCTGTCGCTCTCGCGCCTCGCAGCCGACCTCTACGCGAAGGACGGCATCCGGTGCAACGCCGTCACGCCCGGCCCGACCGCGACGGAGGCGTGGCTGGGAGACGGCGGGCTCGCTGACCAGCAGGCCGCACGCTCCGGCAGGACGCGGGAGGACGTGCTCGCGTCGGTGGGCGCGGGCCGGCCGCTCGGCCGACTCGCGCAGCCGGAGGAGATCGCGTCGGTCGTCGTCTTCCTCTGCTCGCCGCGCGCCTCGTACGTCACCGGCGCCGCGTGGAGCGCGGACGGCGGGACGGTGCCGATCATCATCTGAGCCGGGCGCAGCGCGGCCCCGGCCGCCGGCCGGCGAACCCACTACCCTGGCATCGGATGCCCGAGGTCGTCGGGGTGGTCGCGGACGCGTTCGAGGCTCGCATCCGCGAGCACGAGGAGCGCTGGCTCGCGCCGCTCGCCGTGCGCTCGTACGAGACGCGCGGGCGGCTGCGGCCGGAGCCGGAGTGCGGGGTGCGGACGCCGTTCCAGCGCGACCGCGACCGGATCGTCCACTCGAAGCCGTTCAGGCGGCTGAAGGGCAAGACGCAGGTCTTCATCGACCCCGTCGGCGACCACTTCCGCACGCGGATGACGCACACGCTCGAGACGGCCGCGATCTCGCGCGTGGTGGCTCGCGCCCTGCGGCTGAACGAGGATCTTGTCGAGGCGATCGGCCTCGGCCACGACCTGGGCCACACCCCCTTCGGCCATGCCGGCGAGGACGCTCTCGACGAGATCCTGCGGGAGCGCGTCGGGCGGCCGTTCCGCCACAACGAGCAGTCGCTCCGGATTGCCGAGAGCCTCAACCTCACCGCCGAGGTCTGCGACGGCATCCTCACGCACACCGGCGGCCGCGAGCCGGCGACGCTCGAGGGCAAGATCGTCCGCATCGTCGACCGCGTTGCCTACGTCAACCACGACATCGACGACGCGATCCGCTTCGGCCTGCTCCGCGAGCGCGACCTGCCGCGAGCCGAGATCGAGCTGCTCGGCTCGACCGGCGCCGCGCGCATCGACCGCCTCGTCCACGATCTGATCGAGAGCTCCGACGGGGCGGGCGACATCCGCCAGAGCGACGCCGTCGCGGAGGCGCTGCTGTCACTTCGGAGCTTCATGTTCGAGCGCGTTTACCTCGGGCCCCAGGTGCAGCCCGAGCACGCCCGCGCGCACGCGGTCGTCCGCCGCATCGTCGACCGGCTCGTCGAGCGCGGCGACCCGCTCGGCGAGGTCGTCGACTACGTCGCCGGGATGACCGACCGGTTCGCGCTCGCCTTCGCCGAGTCGCTGTAGCACGTGGCGCGGATCAAGGAGCAGTCCGTCGAGGCGGTCAAGGCTGCCGCGGACATCGTCGACGTCGTGCAGCTGCGGACGCCGCTGCGCAAGCAGGGCGGCCGCTACGTCGGGCGCTGCCCCTTCCACGAGGAGCGGACGCCGAGCTTCTCCGTGAACGCGATCGACAAGCTCTACCACTGCTTCGGCTGCGGTGCCGGCGGCGACCTGATCACGTTCGTGCGCGAGACGGAGAGCCTCGACTTCACCGGCGCGGTCGAATGGCTCGCCGACCGCTTCCGGGTCCCGCTCGAGTACGAGGAGGCCTCGCCCGAGCAGGAGACGCGGCGCCGCCGGCGCGACCGGCTGCACGAGCTGCTCGACGCGGCCGCTTCCTTCTACGAGCGCTACCTGTGGGAGACCGAGGCGGGCGCGCAGGCGCGGGACTACCTCGCCGCGCGCGGCCTCGGGCCTGAGATCTGCCGCGAGTTCCGGCTCGGCCTGTCGCCGGCGGGCGGGCGGACGCTCGCGGCGAAAGCCAGGGAGCGCGGCTTCGGCGACGACGAGCTGGCGGCGACCGGCCTCGTCAACCGGCGGGGCAACGACTACTTCCGCGGACGGCTGATGTTCCCGCTGGCCGATGCGCGCGGTCGCGTCGTCGGCTTCCAGGCGCGCCGGCTTCGCGACGACGACCCGCTGCCGGCGAAGTACGTCAACTCGCCCGAGGGCGAGTTGTTCCGGAAGGGCAGCGTCCTCTACGGCCTCGACCGCGCCCGGACGGCGATCGCGAAGCACGATCGCGCGATCGTCGTCGAGGGCAACACCGACGTCCTGGCGCTCTGCCAGGCCGGGCTCGAGCCCGTCGTCGCGTCGATGGGCACCGCGCTCACCGAGCGGCAGCTGAAGGATCTCGGGCTGCTGACCCGCCGCGTCTGGCTGTGCTTCGACGGCGACGCCGCGGGCGAGGCCGCGACCCTGCGGGGGATGGACCTCGCCGTCGCGCAGGGGCTCGAGGTCAAGGTGGTCGCGCTTCCGCATGGGATCGACCCCGCGGACGCGGCCGATCGCTTCGAGGGCTTCCTCGACGATGCGCAGAGCTACCCGGTCTACCGCGCCCGGCTCGAGGTGTCGCGCCTGCTGCCGGACCGGCAGGCGGCGTACCTGCGCGCGCAGGAGGTGCTGCGACCGTTCCCGGACTCGCCTGAGCTCCACGACGCGCTTCGCGTCGTGGCCGACCTCCTCGAGCTCCCGCGTGAGCTGCAGGCGGGGCTCGCGCCGCGTGCCCGGGCGGCGACCGGGCAGATCTCGCCGCGCGCGCTGCAGGCGGCCGACCGGCTCGAGCGCGACGCGCTCGCGGGCGTTGTGGCCCACCCGTCGCTCGTCCCGCGGCTCCGCGAGCTGACGCGCCCGGAGCACTTCGACGAGCCCGTGCACCGCCTCGTGCGGGAGCACCTCGTGTCGGGCCCCGGCGCCGTCGCGCCCGACGCCGACGTCGTGCGCGCGCTCGCGGAGCTCGACGCCCACGCCGCGCGGGCCGAGATCGGCGAGCCGGCGGCGCACGAGTACCTGCTGCTGCTGCTGCGGCGCGGGCTCCGCCGCGAGCTCGCGCGCTCGCACGATCCCGCGCGGACGATGGAGCTGCAGGAGGCGCTCGCGAAGGTGGACGAGTGGGTGGCGACGGTGTCCTGAGCTACGCTTCTCCGCGGGAGTCCCTGCAGCGGGGGCTGAGAGGCGGCCACGAGGCCGCGACCGCCGAACCTGATCTGGGTCATGCCAGCGGAGGGAGCAAGAGATGGAGGACACGTTCGTCGTCGCCGGCCGCGAGCTTCGCTCACGACTCCTCACCGGCACCGGCAAGTACTCCTCGTTCGACGTCATGCGCGAGGCCGTGCTCGCGTCGGGATGCGAGCTCGTCACGGTCGCGGTGCGCCGGATCGACCTCGACGCGCCGGGCGAGTCGATCGTCGACTACCTGCCGGACGAGGTCATGCTCCTGCCGAACACGGCCGGCTGCGCCACGGCCGAGGAGGCGGTGCGCGTCGCGCGGCTCGCGCGCGCCGGCGGCCTCCCCGACTGGGTCAAGCTCGAGGTGATCCCCGACCAGCGCTACCTGCTGCCGGATCCGGTCGAGACGCTGCGGGCGGCCTCGCTGCTCGTCGAGGACGGGTTCACCGTGCTGCCGTACGTGCTCCCCGACCCGGTGCTCGCGAAGAAGCTCGAGGAGGTCGGCTGCGCCGCGGTGATGCCGCTCGCCGCGCCGATCGGCAGCGGCCGGGGCCTGAAGCTCCGGCACACGATCGAGATCATGGTCGAGCAGGCCGAGGTGCCGATCGTCGTCGACGCGGGGCTCGGCGCGCCTTCGCACGCCGCCGCCTGCCTCGAGCTCGGCGCGGACGCCGTCCTCGTCAACACGGCGATCGCGAAGGCCGCCGACCCTGTCGAGATGGCGCGCGCCTTCCGGCTCGCCGTCGAGGCCGGCCGCGCGGCGCGACTCGCCGGGCTGATCGAGGAGCTCGAGACGGCGAGCCCGTCGAGCCCCGTCACCGGCCTCGTATGACCGTCAAGGTGAACGGCCGCAGCCTCGAGGCGACGCCCGGCGAGACGGTCGAGTCGCTGCTCTCGCGTCTCGGGCTGCTCGCGCGCTACTGCCTCGTCGAGCGAAACGGCGAGCCCGTCGAGCGGCAGGCGTTCGCGCAGGTGCGGATCGACGACGGCGACCGCCTCGTCGTCGCCCGGCCGACTGCCGGTGGATAGCCGGCTCTACCTGGTCTGCGGCGTCCGCCCGGACCTCGAGGAGCTGCTGGAGGCGGCGGTTCGAGGCGGCGTCGACCTCGTCCAGATCCGCGAGAAGATCCTTGCCGACCGCGCGCTGCTGGCGGCGCTCGAGCGCGCGCGCGAGCTGACGCGGCGCCTCGGCGTGCCGCTCGTCGTCAACGACCGGCCCGACCTCGCCGTGCTCGCGGAGGCCGACTACGTCCACGTCGGCCAGGACGACCTGCCGCTCGCCGCCGCCGCGCGCTTCGGGCTCCCCGTCGGCCTGTCGACGCACTCGCCGGCGCAGCTCGCCGCCGCGACCGGCGCCGCGTATGCCGGCGTCGGCCCCGTCTACCCGACGCCGACCAAGGAGGGACGGCCTGCTGTCGGGCTCGACTACGTACGCCACGCCGCCGCGCACGCGACGATGCCGTGGTTCGCGATCGGCGGCATCGACCGCACGAACGTCGACGCCGTCCTCGCCGCGGGCGCCACGCGCATCGCCGTCGTCCGCGCGATCGCCGACGCCCGCGACCCCGAGTCGGCCGCCCGCGAGCTTCGTGCCGCCGTCGACTCGCGCTACCATGCCCGAGGCCGTTTGGCAGCCGTTCCCCGGTAGCTCAATTGGCAGAGCATCCGGCTGTTAACCGGAGGGTTGTTGGTTCGAGTCCAACCCGGGGAGCCTGTTCGGAGGAAAAAGCCCCGCTTCGGCGGGGTTTTCTGATGCTCGACTCGGCGACGCGAGCGGCCTGGGAGCACTGGCCTGGCACCGCGATGGGAGGGAAGCGCATCTGCCGTCGCTGGCCCCGCGCGAGCCGTGCGTCGCCGTCGTGGAAGAACGCCGCGTGCGGATCGTCGAAACGACGGCCCCGCCGCGGAAGACGCGCTGCCGGCCGTTGGTCGCGTCCCGGACTGCGAAGGTTGCGCCGCGGCCGAGACCGGTGGGATCGCGGACGGGAGGCACCGTGTCGTTCGGATACCGCAAGTCGAAGAAGATCGCGCCGGGTCTTCGTCTCACCTAAGCAAGCGATTCGTCGGCATCAGCGCTGGCGGCAAGGGCGCTCGCGTGTCGGTGAACAGCCGAGGTCAGAGGCGCGTCTCGCTCGGCTGGAAGGGGCTGTTCTGGCGGAAGCGCGTGTAGCGCGGGCGGTCCCGGTGTGGCTCGTCGCGGCCTGTGCGGCCGCGTCGACAGGGAATGCGGCGACCGCGAAGATCCCTCCGCCGTGGAAGAACTGCCGCCAGGTGAACGCGAAGTACCGACACGGCGTCGGGAAGGTCGGCGCCCGTGACCATACGAAGGGCACTCCCGTGACGAGCTTCAAGCGCAGCACGAAGCTGTACCTGACGGCGATGCGCCGCAACCGCGGGCTCGACCGCGCCCATGACGGGATCGCGTGCGAAGCGTGAGCTTGCCCGCGCAAAGAGGCTGCGCGCGGCCGCCGCGGGCGACGGCTCGCGTCAGCCCGGCGCGGCGCAGTCCCGGCAGACGCCGAAGAAGGTGATCTCGCGGTCGGTCAGGGTGAAGCCCGCGGCGGCGCGAATGCGCCCCTCGACGTCGCCCAGCGCGTCACCGTGGATGTGGGTGACCCGGTCGCACCGCTCGCAGACCAGGTGGTGGTGGAGATGCTCCCGGGCCGGCTCGTAGAAGGCCCTGTCGCGGCCGAGATCGGTGCGGCGGACGAGGCCGTCGTCGACGAGGACGTCGAGCGTTCGATAGACGGTGGAGGGGTTGAGGCTCGGCATGATCGAGCGGACGCGGTCGCTGACCTGCTCGGCGCTCAGGTGCGCGTCCGGCTGCGCGGTGAGGACGTCCCAGATCGCCTGGCGCTGGCGGGTGAGGCGGCGTCCCCGGACACGCACCTCCGACACGTCGGGCTGCTCGTGCGCGTGGTCGTGGGCGTGCTCCGTGCGAGAGCGGGCCGGCATCTCCGCGACAGATGATGCCAGGGCCTTTCCAGGGTCTATGATCCGGGCCGGACCCCGGGCTTGCGGCATCGGCCACGATCGGAGGTAGGCGATGGGCTTTCTCGACAAGCTGCTCGGCCGCTCGGAGCGCGGCTCGGCGGAGCACTCCCACGACCACACGCACTCCCACGGCGACGGGCACGACCACTCGGCGCCTTCGGACGCGCACGAGCACGCCGAGCACGAGCACGTCCATGCCGAGGGACCCGAGGAGGATCGCTCGGACGACCAGTGAGGACGCTCCGCCCGCGAAGGTCCGGAGCGGGCGAGCGTCGCCCCGCGGGGTCGGGCGTCAGACGACGTGCGGAAGCGCGCGCGCCGTCATCGCGACCCCGAGGCCGACGATCACGACCGCGCTCACGGCCGGGACGAGGCGGAGCAGCCCGCCCTCGAAGTCCACGCGGTTGAACAACCGCTTGGCGGTCACCGCCAGCATCCCGATACCCGTGATCGCAGCCGCGAGACCGACGCTGAAGGCGAGGATCAGGACGAGCCCGTAGCCGATCCGGTGCAGGGAGATGGCCGCGAGCAGGACGACCAGCGCGCTCGGGCAGGGGATGATCCCGCCGGAGACTCCGACCGCGACCAGCGAGCGCATGCTCATCCCCGGCTCAGCGTGGCGGTGCGGCCTGCCCTGGCCGAGCACGCCGAGCCCGTGTGAGTGGCCGTGGGAGTGGGAGTGGCCGTGGCCGTGGTGGTGGACGTGTCGAGCGCCGTCCGCGCGCGCCCGGCGGTGGCGCCACTCGCGAAGCCGCCAGCGCAGCACGCCGAGCCCCACGCCGACGACGAGCAGCGCCGAGACGAGGTTGAGCCACGGGTAGAGCTGCTCCGGGAGGATGAACTCCGACAGCGCCAGCGTGACCAGGCCGAGCCCGAAGACGCCGATCGTGTGCGTGATCGTCGTCGTCAGCCCGAGCGCGACCGCGTGCCTCGGCGTGCCGCGTGACCCGATCAGGTAGGCGGTGATCACGGACTTGCCGTGGCCGGGGCTGAGGGCATGCGCCGCGCCCCAGAACAACGCGAGCACGAGGGAGAGCAGCAGGAAGCCGAAGCTCAGGTGGTCGCGTGCGATCAGGCTCGCGAATCCGCCGTCTGCCACTGCCCGCACGCCGACGCGCCGATCGAGAGCCTGCCTGGAGAGCAGCGGCGGCGGGACACCGGGTCCCGTGCCCGCCGTGAAGGTCGCAGTCGCCCGCGTGACGTCGAGCGGGCTCTGCAGCAGGTTCTTGGGGTACGCGAGCAGCTCCTGGCTGATCGAAGCCGAGGGCGCGCTCGCCGCCCGCAGGTCGGCGCCTGCTCCTTCGCTGACGACGATCTCCTTCCAGCCGATCCGGTCCGGGAAGTTGCCGTCGCGGTACGCGAGCCGGTGGAGCGCCGCGCCCGCGAGCGCGGGGGACGAGAGGAGCACCTCGAGGCGTGTCGTGCGCAGGCCTGCCTGACCGGGCGGGAACGCGAGCACGTGGCGCACGACCCGCAGCGGCAGCGGGCTGCCGTCCGCGGAGAGTCGCAGCCTCCGGGCGATGTCGGCGGCGAGCGCCCTAGCGTACGCGCCCGCACCCTCTCGTCCGACCCTCGCCTTCGCCTGGAAGGTCGGGATCTCCGCCATGTCGAGCACGTACAGGACGAAGACGCGGTCACCGGAAGGCTGGATCCGGCTGTAGCGGTTGATCGTGAAGTTGCCGAGCGGATGGGCCGCCGCCAACGCCGGGAGCACGAGCGCGCCCACCGCGACCACGAGGACGAGGAGCTTCTTCACTGCCGACCTCCCGTCGCCATGCAGCGCATTCGTCGGCGGCGGCGGTTCGGTTCGCGCCCCGGACCAGCCGGACGGCCAGATCAGACGCCCGCGAGACGCGCCGAATGGCGGTGGTCTCGGCCGCCGCGAGGGTTGCAGATGGGGGTGTGGGATTCGTGATCCTGATCGGGGCGTGGCTGGTCATCGGAGCCACGACGACGATCCTCGTGCGCGAGCGCGGACGGATCGTCCAGTGGCGGCGGGTGCGGCGGCGTCGCCGGGTCGCTTCCGGCCGCGGCGACGACCACTCGATCTGAGGGCTCGCGCCGGCGTCACGGCTCCACGGCACGGAGCCCGGGCGCACCGAACGACGACGAGAACCGCGGTTGAGCCCGGCCGTGTGCCGCCGACGAGCCGCGGCGCTGCCATCCGGAGATTCCCTCACTGGCTTGCGCGCGCTCGCGGATGCCGGATCGGCCGCGACCCGTTAGGAGTGAGCCAGATGTAGTGGTCAAGCGTTCGACGCGCATCGCGGCTCGCCGCCGGACGCGGCCCGGCGAACCCTCGGAGGTTCGAGTGCGGTCATCTCGGGTCGAGCGGCAGGCGGTGCCGACCGGCAAGGGCGCCCTCGGGGCAGCGTGCGCCCCCTGTCTCGCGGCGCCGTCCTGAAGTTCCCCTGTTTCTCCGGACATCCGGGCGCTTGGCGAGAGTCGTCTCGGCAAGCGAGGAAGGAGAAGCGTGATGCTCGCGAGGTTCCAGAGGCCGTATCCGCCGGCGTTTCGGCGTGAGGCGGTCCGGCTGGTGGAGACGTCCGGCCGTTCGATCCCGCGGGTCGCTGCGGAGCTTGGTGTCGGCGGCGAGTCGCTGTGCAACTGGTTGAGGCAGGAGCAGCTCGATCGTGGCGAGCGCGAGGACGGGCTGACTAGCGATGAGCGGGAGGAGCTGCGCCGGCTTCGGCGTCAGGTGCGCGAGCTCGAGCAAGAGCGGGAGATTCTGAAGCGAGCGGTGACGTTCTTCGTGCGGGAGACCGATCGGCGGTGAGCTTGTACCGGCTGATCGACGAAGAGAGAGGACGCCAGCCCGTCTCGCGTCTTTGCCGAACGCTTGCCGTCACCCGCTTTGGCTTCTAACTGCCGCCAGCCGCTCTCCGACCGGGGCCTTGCCGACTGGCTGCTCACGGAGCAGATCCGCGGGATCTTTGCCGAGAGCGAGCAGACGTACGGCTCGGCGAGGGTGTTCAAGGGAGCTGAAGCTTGGACGCGGCCTTCAGATCGGCGAGAAGCGCGTCGCCCGGCTGATGCGCCAGGC
>Ga0070741_10020973_pt1 | contig 10218 bp, 11 predicted proteins | sample Coa_R1_4_FD_66440 | JGI IMG/M metagenome (GOLD analysis project Ga0070741, IMG submission 66440) | Surface soil microbial communities from Centralia Pennsylvania, which are recovering from an underground coalmine fire - Coalmine... | ecosystem: Environmental > Terrestrial > Soil > Unclassified ...
ATATGCACGGATAACCTCAGCCCCAGCGACGGCGACCACCGCAGCGGCGACCGCGCGCCCGGTCCGAAGCCGCATGGCGGCCTGCCCGGCCTCGCCGCGGCGAAGCCGCTGCCGCGAAAGGCGGTGAGCGAAGCCAGGCAGCGAGCCGAATGGCTGTTTCGCGCGGTGCCAGTAAACTGGAAGGGTGATGGGAGCGCGACGCCGTGACGACGAAGGCCGAACTACACCATATGATCGATGAGCTTCCGGACAATGTCACGGATGAGGCCGCTCGGCTGTTGCGCACGCTGGGCGGCCCGCTGATGCAGGCGCTATTCGACGCACCGGAGGACGACGAGCCCACGACCCCAGAAGAAGACGCGGGCACCGCCGAGGCACGCGAGCAGTACCGGCGAGGTGAAGGGCGGCCGTGGAAGGATGTGCGTCGCGAGCTGCTCGGTGAATGAGTCGACCGAGTGGCAAGTAATCATCACACCGCGCGCAGAACGGGATCTCCTGAGAGTTCCGAAGCCAGATTTGGTCAGACTCTCACGAGCCATCGAAGGTCTGACCACGAGCCCTTATCACGGCGATGTCCGTAAACTCAGCGGCCACGCGAACGAGTGGCCGCTGCGGGTCGGCGATTGGCACATCCGCTTCGAGCCGGATGCTGCCTCACGCACTATTGTGGTTCTGCGAGTGGTTCCGCGCTCACGCGCGTATCGCCACTGAGTTCGAAGCTGTCAGTACAACACCTGCGCGGCGAGCAGCCGCTCGTACTCGGCGCGAGAGCGGCCCAATAGCTGCATCACCACGTACTCGTTGTCCTCGCCCATGCAGGGCGCCGGCTCGCGCACATGGAGCGGCGTGCCGTGCAGCTTCCAGGGGATGCCGGCATGCTGTTGGACGCCGACCTCGGGGTGCTCCAGCCGCACGTAGAAGCCGCGCTGGTTCAGGTGCGGGTCTTCGGCCACGTCGCGCATGTCCATCACCGGCGCGGCGGGGATGCCCAGCGCCTGCAACTGCTCGGTGATCGCCCAGGCATCGCGCTCGCGCGTCCAGGCGGTCACGATCGCCTCAAGCTCGTCCTCGCACGCCTTGCGGCCCGCCCGCGTGACGAAGCGCGGATCGGCCGCGGCCTCGTCCAGCAGCGGCGCCAGCCGCGCCCACTCGGGGTCGTCGCGCACGACGATGCTCACCCAGCGGTCGTCTGACGACGCGCCCGGCGCGTCGGGCTGGCCTTTCGCGCGGAAGATTCCGTGCGGCACCAGCCACTCGTCGCGGTTGCCGCGGCGCGCCGGCTGCTCGCCGCGCATCGTGTAGGGCAGGATCCCCTCGGGCAGGATGCTGAGCAGCGCCTCCCACTGCGAGACGTCGATGTACTGGCCGCGGCCGGTCTCGTGGCGCTTCCACAGCGCGGCGAGGATCGCGAAGGCGGCGTGCAGGCCGCCGTTCGGGTCGCCGTAGGAGATGCCCACTTCCGCCGGGCCGCGGCCCACGTAGCCGGTGAGCTGGCCGAGGCCGCTGATCATCGTCAGCGGCGTGCCGAAGGCGACGCGGTCCTTGTACGGCCCGGAGGCGCCGTAACCGCTGAGCGATGCCATGACCAGGCCGGGATTGATCTGGGAGAGCACGTCCCAGCCGAGGCCGAGCCGGTCCACCACGCCCACGGCGTAGTTCTCGACAAAGACGTCGGCCGTGGCGACCAGCTCGCGCGCGAGCTGCACCGCCTCCGGCTTCTTCAGGTCGAGCAGCACGCTGCCTTTGCCCTGGTTCCACTGGTTGAAGCTACCGCCGCGGTTGAGGCCGGGCCGATCGCCGGCATAGGGCGGCACGCGGCGATTCATGCAGGGACGGTGCTGCGACTCGATGCGGATGACCTCGGCGCCGAGATGGGCGAGCTGCAGCGTGCAGTAGGGCCCCGCCCACATCCAGGACATATCGACCACTCGCAGGCCGGCGAGAGGGAGTTGGGAGGGCGCGGGGCGGCGGGCGAAGGGCGCTGGCGACTGCGAGGCGTGCGCTGGCTGCAACGGTGCGCTAGCCTCACCGTGCGAGACTGCGCCGGCCGCCCCGCGTTCCTCGTCTGAGCGGATCGCTATGACTCGCGGCTGCGCACCATGTGTCATGGGGGGCACTTCACGCAGCGCCCCTACCGAACTATTCCCTGCGCCCTCACCCTCCGTGTCATCTATCCCGCCGCCGGGCGCCCACGGTGTCTCGGAGAGGAGGTACGGTGCACCCGGCACCGTAAGCTCGCCAGCCAGCGGATCACGCAGCGCGACGAAGTAACCGCGCTCCTTCAGGTGCGGCGAATGCACGATGTCGGCGATCGTGGAGACGGGCGCGAAGGGCAGCCGCGCCTGCGCCGCCAGGTCGAAGACCTCCTGCACGGTCCGCTCGCTCAGCCACTCCTCGATCAGCGGCGTGAGCGCGTCGTGGTGCTCCCCGCGCTTAAAGCGGTCGCTGAAGATCTCCCAGCTCGCCCACTCCGGATTGCCCATCACCCGCACAAGGGCGTCCCACTGGTGCGGATCGGTCGTCATCACAAAGATCAGGCCGTCGTTGCAGCGCATGATCCCCATCGGTGCGCTGGTGCGAATGCCCAGCCGGCTGGCGATGCGGCCGGTGTAGGTATAGGTGACGAGCGCCAGCTCCAGCGCCGCGGCGATGCACTCCTGCCCGGAGACTTCGACGAGCTGGCCGCGGCCATCGCGCCGGCGGGCGTGCAACGCCCCCAGCGAGGCGACGGCGGCGTGTACCGCGGCCTGAAACTCGGCCTGCTGACCGAAGGCGGCGAGCGGTGGCTCGTTGGTCAGCGGGCTGTTGCCCGGGGTAATCGAGGCCCAGCCGCCGGCCGAGACGACGGTCAGGTTTGTGCCCTGCCAGCGGGCGTGCGGCCCGCTCAGGCCGAACGGGGTGATCGAGGTAACGATCAGCTGCGGGAAGCGCGCGGCCAGCGCTTCGTACCCCAGCCCCAGCCGCTCGATCTCGGCGACGCCGAAGTTGTGGATGAAGAGATCGGCGCCGGCGAGCTGCTCGAACAGCGCCGCGCGGCCTGTATCGGTGGCAAGGTCGAGCGAGAGGAGCTGCTTGCCCCAGTTGAGGTAAATGAAGAGCCCACTCGCCTTGGGATCGCCCTCGCGCCCGCGCGGAAACGGCCCGCGCGCGCGCGTCTCGTCGCCGCCCGGCGGCTCGACCTTGAGCACCTCGGCGCCGAGGTCGCAGAGCAGCTTCCCCGCGTACGCGGCGGAGACACCGCTGCCGGCTTCGACCACGCGCAGGCCAGGGAGTGCTGCCGCGGCGTGTGGCTCCATCGATCCCCGGGACCTTCCACGGAGGCAAGGAGAAGAGGAAACAGGAGAAAGGAACCAGGAAATAGAAACGAGGACGAGGTTCACTCGTTTCTATTTCCTGGTGTCTCGTTCCTCGTTTCTCGTCCTCCCTCGCCGCCTACTTCAATGCGATCGGATTGATGGGCGAGCCGACGGCGCCGGTGACGCGCAGCGGCGGGGCCACGAGCTGGAACTCGTACACGTGGTCCTGGGCGCAGTCCTTGCTCAGCGCCTCGAAGTCCCACATCTCGCCCAGCATCATGCCCATGTCGCGGATGCAGAGCAGGTGCAGCGGCAGCAGCACGCCCTCGACCTCGCCGCCCGAGACTTCGACGGCGATGTTGTCGCAGGCGACGGCGGCGCATTCGCGGTCGTGCAGCCACTCGGCCACGCGCCAGCTCAGCCCCGGCGAGCCCGCCGTCCAGGCGTCGCCGTCGCGGTTCTGCACAAACGTGCTCCACCAGCCGGTGCGCACCAGCACGATGTCGCCACGGCCAACCGCCACACCCTCGGCCTTCGCCACCTCGTCCAGCTCCTCCGGCGCGATCGGCGTGTTCGGCGGCAGGTGGGGCAGGCCGCGATGCTGCGCCACGTCGAGCAGCACCGCGCGGCTGGTGATCCCTTTGACGTCAACCTGGTCGATGCTGCACCTGGTCGCGCCGAAGCTGGTCACGGCGCCGGCGGGGTAGCCGTTGTAGAGCTGGCCGTCGTAGTAGACGTGGGAGAGCGCGTCCCACTGGGTGGCGGCCTGCAGCGGCATCATGATGAAGTCGTCGTTGAAGCGCATCGGTCCACCCTCCCAGAGGTGGACCATCATGCCCTCGGTCACGCCGCCCCAGCCCTTGAGGTGCGCCGCCATCTCCTGATCGCCACCGTCCACGCTCATCAGGTGGATCGGGTTGCGGCGAAAGCCGTGGGCGCCCTGCGGACCGTAGGCGTCGAAGTTCACGCCGAGCGGGAGGACCTTCCCCTGCCGCACCAGCGCCGCGCCGGCCTTCACCTTCTCCGGCGTGATGAAGTTGAGCGTGCCGAGCTGGTCGTCCTTGCCCCAGCGGCCCCAGTTGCGCAGCCGCTCGCCGGTCTTGCGCCATTCGTCCAGCGTTGCCATCTGGCCTCACCCCCCGGCCCCCTCTCCAGCCACGCTGGAGAGGGGGAGGCTTTGAAGATTGGGACTCAGTGTCCGGTTGCGCCGCCGTCGATCGTGTAGGTCGCGGCGGTGATGAAGGCGGCCTCGTCCGAGCAGAGGAAGGTGACGAGCGCGGCGACCTCTTCCGGCCGGCCGATGCGCGGCACGCGGCCCGGCGCGATCGGCAGGTTCGTCATCCCCAGCTTCTCGAACGAGCGGTGCATCATCGGCGTGTCGATCGGGCCGGGGCAGATCGCGTTGCAGCGGATGTTCTTCGCCGCGAACTGGTAGGCGATCGCACGGGTGAGCGCGTTGACCCCGCCTTTGCTCGCCGTATAGGCTGTGCCGCCCGCGCCGCCCAGCGCCGCGCCGGAGGACATGTTGACGATCGCGCCGCCGCCGCTGCGCTCGATCTCCGGCAGCGCCGCCTTGCAGAGCAGAAAGAGCGCCTTGACGTTCACCTCCCAGGTGCGGGTGAAGACCTCCTCGGAGACGTTGAGGATGGTGGTGTCGGAGAACTCGGAGATCCCGTGCATGTTGGCGAGCAGGTGCACGGCACCGAAGTCCTGCATCGCCTGCGCCACCACGGCGCGGGCGTCGTCGCCATGGGAAACGTCGGCCACGGCGCCGTGCAGGACGCCGCCGCTCGCCTTCACCAGGCCGATCGTCTCTTCGAGCCCGTCTCCATTGACGTCCACGGCGAGCACCCGGGCCCCCTCGGCGACGAAGCGCTGCGCCACCGCCCGGCCGATACCCGAGGCGCCGCCGGTCACGATCGCCGCCTTGCCGGCGAGCCGTCCATCCGTCATCTGTTCCGCTCCTTGCCTGCGCGCTTGCGCCGCAACCGCCGACGCATTATAGAGATAGCGAAGCGGACCGGCGCAAGCTCTTGTGATCCGCAATCGTTTTGCCCGAAGTACTAGCGATTCGGCACAGCGGTCGTGGCTCGGCCGCGCATCGGGGCGCTGTGCCGATGGGTGGAGCGCGCGGGCAGGAGGGCCGAAATGGCGACGACGACCATGCGCTCGGTGGCGAACGGCGCGTGCAGCGTGCGCGTCTGGGAGAGCGGCGCCGGCCGGGCACTCCTCTACCTGCACGGCTTCGAGGGCCACGACGGCGGCGCGCCGTTTCTTGAGCAGCTAGCCGCGAAACACCGCGTGTTCGCGCCCGAGGCGCCCGGCTTCGGCGAATCCAGCGGCATCGAGCAGATCGACGGCATTCTCGATCTCGTACTGGTCTACCGGCAGTTGGTCGAAGCGCTGGGGCTGGGTAAAGTCGATCTGATCGGCCACTCGCTCGGCGGGATGTTCGCCGCAGAGTTTGCCGCGATCTGCCCGCAACACGTGCGCCGGCTGGTACTTGTCTCGCCGTTCGGCCTCTGGTTGGAAGAGGCAGAGATTCCCGACTTCCTCGCCATGAGCGCCGGCCAGCTCGCCCGCGCCACCTGGCACGATCCGGAGTCGGCGGCGGCGCAGGCGGCGCAACGCCAGATCACGAACGGCGCCTCGCCGATCGCCACGGCGGTGCAGCGGGCGAGCAACCTGGCGGTCGCCGGCAAGTTCCTCTGGCCGATCCCCGACCGCGGCCTGCAGAAGCGGCTGCCGCTGATCGCTGCGCCAACGCTCGTCATCCGCGGCGCCTCCGACAAGCTCATTCCCGCTCCCTACGGCGAGGCGTTCCAGCGCCTGATCCCGCACGCACGACTGGAGACGATCGCGGACGCGGGCCACACGCCGCAGGCCGAACAGCCCGACTCCTTCCTCGCCGCCGTGGAGCCCTTCCTGATGACGTGATACGACGGGCGGACTCGCCGCTACGGCGTCGATAAAGGCCCCGGACACCGGCTCGATACTCAGGGTGCGGGCTGGCTCCTCTTCCCGGTCCAGCAGGCCGCGAACGAGAACCAGCGCAGAGCCCCAATGCGAACGATCGAGCCGCCCGAGCCCGCCTCTCCCTGGGCGCTGCCCGCCGGTGCCGAAGCCTCCCCGTCTCCATCCGCGCCCGCGGCACGGCCACGGCGGCGCGCCTTGCCGGCGGTCGCCCCGGCGGACGTCGCCGCTACCGTGCTCTGGGTATTGATCGTGCTGATCGCCGGAGCACGCCTGCTTGACCGCCTGCGCTAGCCCGAGCGCCCTGTGCGCACCTCCCCGCCGATCCGACGATAACGAAGAGCCCGCTCACGAGTGCATCCATGCGGCTATCGGCCGATGATCGCAGAATCCTGGCTCGCTGGGTCGACCGCGCCGTCGTAGATCTGGCAGGGCCGCATGCGCCGATGCGCCGCGTCCCGGCGTTCGACTGGCGCCCGCTGTTGCACGACGCGCTGTGCGCCTACGCCATGCGCGAGCCGTTGCGCTTCCTCGCCGGCGTGATCCGGGCCGTTCCACCGGGCCATGCAATCGATCTCGGCCCGCTATCGAGCGACCTGTGCGAGGCGCTGCTTGCGCAGCTACGGGCCACGCCGGACGGCGAGGCGCGGGCCGCGATCGCCGCCGTGGAGCGGCTGCTGCGGTATGGGCATAATCGCTCTCCCGATGTAGAGCCGGGCGCGCCGTAGTGCTGCAACCATCCAGATGACGGGCGGCGAACGGCCGGCGCAGGCGATGGTCCCCTGCGGGTTTGGAACGCCACAGGTGAAACGCCGATGGGCAGCGAGCGGGACGACACCCTGCTGATCGCGGACTGGCAAGGAAAACTGTACCGGGTACCCCGCGCCGTGCTGGCGCAGTATGAGGTCGAGCCGGCAGAAGGCGGCGCCGCGGCGCGGGTCGATGCAGAGGCTTCACCCCTGCTCGGCACGGCGCTGGAACAGGCGCAGGCGGACCGCTCGCGGCGACGCCCGGCTGACGATCCGCGTCGGTAGGCAGGCCGCGACCAGCCGCGGCGATGCATGGAACGGAGCGTGACCATGGCTTCTGGCGCCCGGCGGTTGGCGCTGGTGACCGGCGCCAACCGCGGCATCGGGCTGGCGATCGCGCGCGGGCTGGCGGCGCGCGGCCTCACCGTGATCCTCGGCGGGCGGGACACCGAGAAGGCACGCCGTGCGGCCGATCCGCTGCGGGCCGAGGGGCTTAGCGCCATCCCGGTACAACTTGACGTGACCGATCAGGCGTCCGTAGACGCAGCCCTGCGCCGGATCGAGGCGGAACACGGCCGGCTGGACGTGCTGGTGAACAACGCCGGCGCCTTCTACGACGACGACGAGCCGCCGAGCGCCGCCGACCTGCGCGTGGTGCAGGCGGCGCTTGAGACGAACCTGATCGGCGCCTGGCGGCTGTGCATCGCCGCGCTGCCGCTGATGCGGCGGCATGGCTACGGCCGCATCGTCAACGTCTCCAGCAGTAGCGGCGCCTTCAGCGAGCCGGGGTTCGAGGCGCCGGCGTACAGCGTGAGCAAGGCCGGGCTCAACATGCTCACGCTGCGCCTCGCCGCCGAGCTTGCCGGCAGCGGCATTCTAGTCAATGCCTGCTGCCCCGGCTGGGTGCGCACGGAGATGGGCGGACCCAACGCACCTCTCAGCCCCGAGCAGGGCGCCGACACCGCGATCTGGCTGGCGCTGCTGCCCGACGGCGGGCCAACCGGCGCCTTCTTCCGCGAGCGGCGGCGCATCCCCTGGTAGCCCAACAGCCAACGAAGGCCTGGTTGCGCGACAGCGGCCCGCATCGGCGCAATGCTCAGGCGAACGGTTCGCGTCTCGCTTGAATCTGTCGATTTGCTGATATACCGTACGGCGGTATGTCGAGAACGCCCGGCCAGCAGACCCGCCGCGCCTTCCTGCGTAGCGCTATCCGCCTCGGCGGCGCGCTCGCCGTCTCGCCGGGGCTCGGCCACCGGGCGCGGGCGCGGAGCCCGCGCTCGGTCCAGGCGCCGTACAACGGCCGCGGGCTGACACCGGGCTGGGGGCTGAACACCTACTACGCCTACGGCGTCGATGGCTTCACCGCCGATACGCTGGCCGCCGCGGCGCAGGCGATGCTCGACAACGGCCTGTGGCAGGCCGGCTACAACCTGATCGTAATTGACGACGGCTGGGCAAGCTTCGACCGCGACGCCGACGGCAACCTGCAGGCCGACCCGGAGAAGTTCCCCGACGGCATCGCCGCCAGCGTGGAGCGGCTGCACGGCATGGGCTTCTCGGTTGGCATTTACGGCGACATGGGCACGCAGACCTGCCAGAGCCGCCCCGGCAGCTACCAGTCGGAGCAGCAGGATGCGCAGTGGTTCGCCGATCAGGGCTTCGATCACGTCAAGATGGACTGGTGCAACGCCGAGGCGTTCGACGCCCGCGAGCGCTACACGCTGATGAGCGAGGCGCTCGTAGCGACGGGCCGGCCGATCAGCTTCGCCGTGTGCAACTGGGGGCAACAGAATCCCTGGGAGTGGGCGCCGCCGATCGCCAACTCCGCCCGCACCGCCAGCGACCTGAGCGGCATTTACGAGGGCGACGCGCTCGACCACTACTACGGCAGCTACCAGTGGTCCTGCATGCTAAAGAACCTCGACGGCAACCAGCACCCCGATGCCGCCGGCCCCGGCTACGCCAACGACCCGGACTGCCTGCAAACCGGCAACGGCTTCTTCGCCTCGGAGCGGGAGGAAGTGGCGCAGTTACAGCTCTGGGCGGTGATGGGTGCGCCGATGCTGCTCGGGCTCGACGTACGCAGCGTGGACGACCGCACCCTGCGGCTGCTCACGCACCCGGCGCTGCAGGCGATCAACCGCGACCCGCTCGCACGCCAGGGCAGGCGGCTCAACGCCGAGCACGGCCACGAAGTCTGGGCGAAGCCGCTCGCCGACGGCACATCCCATGCCGTGGTGCTGTTCAACCGCACCGATTCGGCGAGCACGGCGGCGCTGCGCTGGCACGATCTCTGGGGCGCGGGCAGCGCCTACGTACGCGACCTGTGGAACTGGACGGAGATCGGCACGCAGCGGGACGGCTGGTCCGCGCGCCTGCAGCCGCACGAATCGCGGCTTTTGCAGATCGCGCCGCTCAGCTAGTCGCTTCCGCTGCGCCGGCAGCCCCGGCGGCGGGTCGCTCGCCGGCGCGCCCGGCGATCAGCCGCTCCACCAGCGCCGCGACTTCGTGCTGCAGCCGCGCGAAGGTCGCCTCGGTGATCGCGATGAGCCGCAGATCGTCGCCCGTCGCCACCTGCTGTTCGGGGAAGCGCGGGTCGCCCACGTCTGGCACGTCCCAGACTTCGAAGGCGCCGCCGGCAAAGCCGAAGGCGGAGACACAGTACCCGTGGATCGCCGGCTCCATGAATACGACGAGGTCGGCGGCCGCCAGCAGCTCCGGCGCCGTCTGCGTCCACTGCGGCGACATGAACGCGATCAGCCCGTGGCGCTTCAGCAGGCGCAGCGCGGTCCAGCTCACCGGGCCGTTGAGGTTCTCCGCGGCGACCGTGCCGCTGGAGCTGGCGCGCACGCCGGGCAGGCCGTGGCTGTTGAGCAACGCCTCGGCGAGGCGGCTACGGTAGGCGTTGCCGGCGCAAACGAAATGGACATGCACCGTGGGCCGCTCCGCTACTCCATGCCGACCGCTCGCCAGTATAGCGAACGCCCGCAGTGAGCGGCGCCAGGCACGGTTCAGCACGGTTGCGGCCGGCGGGCGAAACGGCGCATATGGCAGGTTCTCGCCATACCGATGCTATACTCACCTCAGCGTTCCGTATACGGGGGATACCGGTGAATAGTCGGCGCCGGCTGGTCGCCATCGTGCTCGGCAGTGTGCTGGCAGTTACCTGTACCACCGCCGCACGGCTCGCCCTCGCAGGC
>Ga0070741_10020974_pt1 | contig 10218 bp, 10 predicted proteins | sample Coa_R1_4_FD_66440 | JGI IMG/M metagenome (GOLD analysis project Ga0070741, IMG submission 66440) | Surface soil microbial communities from Centralia Pennsylvania, which are recovering from an underground coalmine fire - Coalmine... | ecosystem: Environmental > Terrestrial > Soil > Unclassified ...
TGACGACTGCGGCGATCACGGGAACGTATGTTCTACACGAACACCTGTTCCCCTGTCAAGCCCGGATCAGGACACGGCCAGCCGGACCACGCCCCGGTGGGCCGTGGCGAGCAGCTCGGGAATGAGCGCGACCCGGACGCGGTCGACCTCGGGGAGCACGTCCCCGGCGACGAGCCGCGGGCTCTGCTCGCGCGGCAAGCCTCTACCCTGCCCCGCATGTCGGCGGTCTTTCTCGTCCTCTCCGCGTTCCTCGCGAGCGCGGTCGAGATGGTCGAGGCGCTGACGATCGTGCTCGCCGCCGGGCTCACGCGCGGCTGGCGCTCCTCGCTCACCGGTCTCGCCGCCGCGGTGATCGTGCTGGCCGCGATCGTCGCCGCGCTCGGACCCGCGTTGACCGTCGTCCCGCTCGATGCGCTGCGGCTCGTCGTCGGCGCGCTCCTCCTGCTCTTCGGACTGCAATGGCTGCGGAAGGCGATCCTGCGCGCGAGCGGCCGCAAGGCGCTGCACGACGAGGACGCGATCTTCGCGCGCGAGCTCGCCGAAGCGCGCGTCGCAGAGCACATCGAGCGCGCCGGGATCGACTGGTACGGCTTCACGCTCTCCTTCAAGGGCGTGCTGCTCGAAGGGCTCGAGGTGGCGTTCATCGTGCTGACCTTCGGGAGCACGCAGGGCAGCATCCCGCTCGCGGCCGCCGGTGCGGCGGGCGCCGTCCTGCTCGTCGCGGGCGTCGGCGTCGCCGTGCGCGCTCCGCTCGCGCGCGTGCCCGAGAACACGATGAAGTTCGCGGTCGGGCTGATGCTGACGACGTTCGGGATCTTCTGGTCTGCCGAAGGCGCCGGTGCACACTGGCCCGGCTCGGACGCGGCGCTGCCCGGCGTGCTCGCGTTCGTGTGCGTCGTGTCGGCGCTGCTCGTGCTCGCGCTTCGCACGCCGAGAATGGAAACGGCATGAGGTTTCTGCGCTTCTGGTGGGAGTTCGTGGTCGGCGACGACATGCTCGCGGCCGCATGCGTCATCGCCGCGATCGCCGCGACGGCCGGGCTCGCGGCGCTCGGCGTCGCCGCGTGGTGGCTCCTGCCGCTCGCGGTGCCGCTCGTGCTCTACGTGTCGCTCCGCCGCGCCACGTAAGCTGTACGACGACTGAGACGGGCGATGGAGCTCGCCCTCGACCGCCGACGCACGGCTGATGGCTCCTACCGCGATGAAAGGAGTCACGCATGCCGGTCATCGTCGGCGTCGCGCTCGGTGGAGCGCTCGGAGCATCGGCCCGCTACGCACTCGACCGATTCATCGAGGAGCACACGGAGTCGGTCTTCCCGTGGGCGACCTTCACGATCAACGTCACGGGCTGCCTGCTGATCGGCATCCTCACCGAGCAGCTCGTCGACCGCCATCACCTGCCCGCGTGGATCAGGGTCGGGGTGATCGTCGGTGTGATCGGCGGCTACACGACGTTTTCGACGTTCTCCCAGGAGAGCTACGCGCTCGTCGACTCCCACGAGGTCGGCGTCGCGCTCACCTACATGGTCGGAAGCGTGGCCCTCGGCGTGCTCGCCGTGTACGCGGGGACGCTGCTAGGCCGTTCGTTCTAGGACGACGACCGGAATCTTGCGGTCGGTCTTCTTCGCGTACTCGTCGTAGTGCCGCCACACCTCGTTCGCCTTCCGCCAGAGCCGCTCCCGCTCCTCGCCCTCCGCGGTCCTGGCGGTCGCGGGAAACACCTCGTCGCGCACCTGGACCTCGACGTGCGAGTCCTTGGCGAGGTTCCGGTACCAGCCCGGATGCGTCGGCGCTCCGCCCTGCGAGGCGACGATCACGTAGCGGTCGCCGTCCTCCGCGTAGATGAGCGGTGTCGTGCGCGGCTCGCCCGTCTTCCTTCCCTTCGTGGTCAGGAGCAGGATCGTCGAGCCCTCCTTCCAGATGTGCCCGACCTCTCCACCGGTCTCGCGGTAGCTCCGTACGTGCTCGGCGCCGTACAGCTTCGTTGCATCGGTCATCGCGTCCTTTCGTCGACATGCGTGCTGGCTACGCTAGCCACCGCGACCATGGACGAGCCGCGTTACTGCTACCGCCACCCCGACCGCGAGACCGGGCTTTCCTGCTCGGAGTGCGGACGGCCGATCTGCTACGAGTGCATGACGCCCGCACCCGTGGGCCTACGGTGCCCCGAGCACTCCGGCAAGCCGCAGGGCCTGCAACGCGTGACGCGTGCGACCCAACGGTCGGTCACCGGCGTCGGTGCCCGCCGCGTGAACGCCGTCACCCTCGCACTGATCGCCGTCAACGTCGGGGTCTACCTCGCCGAGCTCGCGCTCGGCGGCAACCAGAACGGCACCGGCAGCACGATCTTCGATCACGGCGTGCTCTACCTGCCCTTCGTCGCACAGGGCGACTGGTGGCGGCTCATGACCGCCGCGTTCCTGCACTTCGGCATCTTCCACCTGGCCGTCAACATGTACTCGCTCTACTGGGTCGGGTCGCTGCTCGAGCACGTGATCGGGCGCTGGAAGTTCCTGCTGCTCTACCTCGCATCCGGGCTCGCCGGATCGGCGGGCGCGTTGATCGTGACACCGAACGCGTTCACGGTCGGGGCGTCCGGCGCGATCTTCGGGATCCTCGGCGCGCTGTACGTCCTCGAGCGCCACGGGCACATCGCCTCCGGCGGGCAGATCGCCGGCCTGATCGTCCTCAACCTGATCATCACGTTCGCGTTCTCCGGCTTCGCGTTCGGCGGCGGCGCCACCGGGCTCCAGATCTCGGTCGGCGGACACATCGGCGGTCTGCTCGCCGGCGTCATCTCGATGTGGCTGCTGCTGCGGGTGCGACGGTCGAATGCGTGGAGCATCGGCGTGCTGCTCGCCGTCGCGGCCGCGAGCGTCCTGCTCGCCTACGCGAAGGTGCACGGCTACCAGTAGGCGCTGGCGATCAGTAGGGCGGCGATCCCGTGACGAGGTAGGAGAAGAGGAAGTCCAGTTCGATGAAGCGATGCCTGATCGACCAGGCGAAGAAACAGGCCCTCCGCCCTACCCGCCGGCGGCGACGTACGAGCCGGCGCCCGACTCGGCGAGCGCGGCTTGCGCTGCGGCGAGCCGCGCGAGCGGCACGCGGAACGGCGAGCAGCTCACGTAATCGAGCCCGAGCCCGTGGCAGAACGCGATCGAGCGCGGCTCGCCGCCGTGCTCGCCGCAGATGCCGAGCTTCAGACCCGGCTTCGCGCCGCGGCCGCGCTCGACGGCGATGCGCATCAGGTCGCCGACACCGTCGATGTCGATCGACTCGAACGGATTACGCTCGACGATCCCGTCGTGCAGGTAGTGCGTGAGGAACTTTCCCTCGGCGTCGTCGCGCGAGAATGCGAGAGTCGTCTGCGTCAGGTCGTTCGTCCCGAACGAGAAGAAGTCCGAGACCTCCGAGATCTCGTCGGCGCGCAGCGCCGCGCGCGGCACCTCGATCATCGTGCCGACGAGATGCGGAACATCTGGCGCCTCCTCCGACCACACGGCTTCGGTCAGGTCACGTAGCCGCGCGAGCTCTTCGCGGAACCCGACGAGCGGATGCATCACCTCGACGAGCGGCACCTCGCCGCTTCTGTCGCGGACGGCCTTCGCAGCCCGCGCAATCGCACGGATCTGCATCTCGTAGATCTCCGGGAACTGCAGGCCGAGCCGGCAGCCGCGCGTGCCGAGCATCGGGTTCGTCTCATGCAGCGCGCGGATACGCGCGCGCATCCGCTCGTCCGCCGCCTGCTCCTCCGGCGGTAGGAACTCGTGCAGCGGCGGGTCGAGCAGCCGGATCGTCACCGGTAGCCCCGCCATGGCCTCGAAGATCCCCTCGAAGTCGGCCTGCTGGAACGGGAGCAGGCGGTCGAGCGCAGCACGGCGGCCGGCTTCCGTGTCCGCGAGGATCATCTCCTGCACCACGGGCAGGCGCTCGCCGAAGAACATGTGCTCGGTGCGACAGAGTCCGATCCCCTCGGCTCCGAACTCGCGCGCGCGCGCCGCATCCTCGGGAGTGTCGGCGTTCGCGCGTACCGCGAGTCGCCGCAGGTCGTCGGCCCAGCCGAGCACGCGTTCGAAATCGTCGTTCAGCTGCGGCGGCACGAGCGGCACCTCGCCGACGAACACGCGACCGGTGCCGCCGTCGATCGTGATCACGTCGCCTTCGCGGAGTTTCGCGCCGCCGATCGTCGCCTCGCCGTTCCCGATCGAGAGCTCGTCGCAGCCGGCGACGCACGGCTTTCCCATGCCGCGCGCGACGACTGCTGCGTGTGACGTCATGCCGCCGTGCACGGTGAGGATCCCCTGCGCGGCGATCATCCCGTGGATGTCGTCTGGCGTCGTCTCGTAGCGGACGAGCAGCACGGGGCCGTTCTTCGCACGCTCGACCGCGGTGTCGGCGTCGAACACGATCGCTCCGCTCGCGGCGCCGGGAGATGCGTTCAGCCCGCGCGCCGCAACCTCGAGCGCCGCATTCGGGTCGATCATGGGGTGAAGCAGCTGGTCGAGCTGCGCCGGGTCGATGCGCGCGACCGCTTCTTCGCGCCCGATGAGGCCCTCGTCGACCATCGACGCCGCCGCCTTCAGCGCCGCCGCCGCCGTGCGCTTCGCGGCGCGTGTCTGAAGCAGGTACAGCCTGCCGTCTTCAACCGTGAACTCGACGTCCTGCATGTCGCGGTAGTGCTCCTCGAGCCGCCTCGCGTTCTCGAGGAACTCCTCGAACGCCTGCGGCGCGACGTCGCGCATCGTCTCGAGCGGCTGCGGCGTGCGAATGCCTGCGACGACGTCCTCGCCCTGCGCGTTCGCGAGGAACTCCCCGAAGACACCGGTCTCGCCCGTGGAGGGATCGCGCGTGAACGCGACGCCGGTCCCCGAGTTGTCGCCTTTGTTGCCGAAGACCATCTGCACGACGTTGACCGCGGTGCCGAGGTCGTCCGGGATCTCGTGCGCGCGGCGATAGACCTGCGCACGCGGCGTGTCCCACGAGTCGAACACGGCGCGCACCGCGCGGAGAAGCTGATCTCGTGCATCCGCTGCGAACGGCCCGCCGGTCTCCTCCTCGTAGATCTGCTTGAAGGTCGCGACGAGCTCGCGGAGATCGTCCGCAGAAAGGTCCGTGTCCAGCTGCACGCCGCGCTCCCGCTTCAACGACGCGAGCGCGCTCTCGAACCGGTGCGCGTCGATGCCGTCGACGACCTCGCCGAACATCTGGATGAGGCGCCTGTACGAGTCGTACGCAAAGCGGGGGTTCGAGGTGCGCGCCGCGAGCCCCTCGGTCGCCGCATCGTCGAGGCCGAGGTTCAGGATCGTGTCCATCATCCCCGGCATCGACACCGCTGCGCCCGAGCGCACGGAGACGAGCAGCGGGTCGTCGTGCGAGCCAAATCGCTTGCCGGTCTTCTCCTCCAGGTGGCGCACGTGCTCCGCCACCTCCTCCTCGAGCCCCGCGGGGAGATCGCCGGCGGCGACGTATGCGCGGCACGCGTCGGTGGTGATCGTGAACCCGGCCGGCACGGGCGCGCCGAGCCGCGTCATCTCGGCGAGACCGATCCCCTTGCCCCCGAGCAGTTCGCGGCCGCCCGGCGCGGCCTCGTCGAAGTCGTAGACGTGCCTCGTCGCCATTGCGGCGGGAATCTACCCGCGACGGCGTGCGCGGAACTCGGCAAGCCACGCGAGCGAGCGAAGCCCGAACCAAAACGGCGTGAAGAGCCCGTAGAAGAGCACGAGCGCCGCCGCGAGCGCCGTGTACCAGACTCCCCAGCGCCAGGCGGGAACGGGCGGCTTCGGCTTCACGGGCCGGTGGCCACTCGCGCGCTGTCGCGGCGCTCGGTGACGACGCGGATGATTCGATGCGAGATCTCCTCGATCGAGAGCTCGCTCACCTCGATCACCGGGCAGCCCAGCCGGCGGTGCACCTGGCCGGCGTACTCGAGCTCGTCGTAGATCTCGACCAGGCTCGCGTACTTCCGGTCACCGCGCATCCAGCGGATGCGCTCGCCGCGGATCTCGGACAGTCGCTGCGCGTCGATCGTCAAGCCGACGATCTTCGCCTGGTCGATCGTGAAAAGCTCCGGCGGTGGGTCGATGCCCTTGACGAGGGGAACGTTCGCCGCCTTGTATCCGAGATAGCCGAGGTAGATCGAGAGCGGCGTCTTGGACGTGCGCGAAACGCCCACGAGCACGACATCCGCCTCCTCGAGCCCGGAGCCGACGCCGTCGTCGAACTTGACCGCGAACTCGATCGCGGACATCCGCCGGAAGTACGCGTCGTTCAGCGGCGGCCGCGCGCGGGGCTTCATCCGGGCCGTCTGCCCCGACACCTTCGCGACCGCATCGATCGGATGGCCGAGCAGGTCGCAGTAGTGCAGCTTCGCCTTTCTGCAGAACGTGCGCATCGCCTCGCGCAGTTCCGGCTCGACGAGCGTGTACACGACGACCGCAGGCCGGCCCTTCATGCGGTCGACGGCGAGCTGCAGGTCGGCGACGTTCTCGACGCGCGGATGCCGGATCTCGAGGAACTCCTGGTCGGGGAACTGCGCCTCGAGCGCCTGGACGAGCCGCTGCGCGGTCTCGCCCGTCGAGTCGGAGATCATGTGCAGCTCGACCTGGTTCACGCGCCAACACTATGTAGTCTCGGCCCGTGGGTCTCGCGCACTGGGACGAGGTGCCCGAGCACCGGGCGGCGGTAGGAGAGATGGACGCCGTCTGGCAGCAGCTCGGTGCCGCCGCCGGCACGGTCGAGGTCGGGCTGAACCGCGTTCGCGTCGCGCCGGGAAAGCTGCCGACGCCGCCGCACTCGCACAGCGCCTCCGAGGAGATCTACTACGTCCTCGCCGGGTCGGGGCTCGCATGGCAGGACGGCGACGTCCACGAGCTTCGCGCGCACGACTGCGTGATCCATACCGCCGACCACTTCGAGCACACGTTTGTCGCAGGCGACGACGGGCTCGAGTTCCTCGTCTTCGGGACGCGCCACCCGACGGAGCTCGCATGGCTGCCGCGGTCGCGCGCGATCCGGACGAGCTGGCCGTGGGTCGAGGGGCGCGACGACAACCCGTGGGACGTCGAGGCAACGGTCCCGCCGCTCGAGGTCGGAGAGCCGAAGCCGCGCCCGGAGAACATCCTGAACATCGACGAGGTCGAGCTCGTGCCGTACGGCGGCTCGATCGAGACGGCGCCACTCGCGACCCCCGAGCGCTCGCGCCTCGCGGGCTTCCACTGGGAGCGCATCCTGCCGGGGAAGACGGGCTCGGTCCCGCACTGCCATTCCGAGGAAGAGGAGATCTTCGTCATCCTCGAGGGAACCGCGACGCTTCATCTCTGGCCGTCTCCGCTCAAGGCCGATCGCGGTGCGGAGCGGGAAGAGCACGAGCTCCAGCCCGGCCACGTCGTCGCGCGTCCGGCGGGCAGCGGCGTGTCGCACTGGTTCCGAGCAGGCGACGAGGGCTGCGTGATGCTCATCTACGGCACGCGCCGGGCGAACGACATGTGCTTCTACCCGCGCTCGAACAAGATCTCGTTCCGCGGCCTCGGCGTGATCGGCCGTGTCGAGCACCTCGACTACTGGGACGGCGAGACGCGCGACTAGGTAGGTTCGAGGCGTGGCCTCGACCGATGTCACGATCGAGAAGATCGCCGCGCTCTGCCGCCGGCGGGCCTTCGTCTTCCCGTCCTCGGACATCTACGGCGGCCTCGGCTCGGCGTACGACTACGGGCACTACGGTGTGCTGCTCCGGCAGAACGTGAAGCAGGAATGGCAGCGTTCGATGATCCAGGAGCGCGACGACATGGTCGCCCTCGACTCGGCGATCATCCTCAACCCGGAGGTGTGGGTCGCGTCCGGCCACGTCGGAGGCTTCTCGGATCCGCTCGTCGACTGCCGTACCTGCAAGCTCCGCTTCCGCGCCGACAAGCTCGAGGACGGCTCGTGCGGCAAACGGCCATCGAAGAAGCCGGGCGAAACCGAGCAATGCGACCTGACCGAGCCGCGTCAGTTCAACATGATGTTCGACACGCATGTCGGAGCGGTGCGCGACGACGCATCGGTCGCGTACCTACGTCCCGAGACGGCGCAGGGCATCTTCGTCAACTTCAAGAACGTCACCTCGTCGATGCGCGTGAAGCCGCCGTTCGGGATCGCGCAGATCGGCAAGAGCTTTCGCAACGAGATCACGCCCGGCAACTTCATCTTCCGGCTGCGCGAGTTCGAGCAGATGGAGATGGAGTTCTTCGTGCCGCCGGACGACGCGGAGGAGTGGTTTCGCTACTGGATCGAGCAGCGCAGGCAATGGCACGTGTCGCTCGGCCTTCGCGAGAGCCACGTGCGGCTGCGGCCGCACGAGCCGGACGAGCTCGCGCACTACGCGACGGCGGCGACCGACGTCGAGTACCTCTTCCCGATCGGCTGGCAAGAGCTCGAGGGCATCGCCTACCGGGGTGACTACGACCTTCGGCACCACGCCGAGCACTCCGGCACGAAGCTCGAGTGGATTGGGCAGGACGAGCGCTACGTGCCGCACGTCGTCGAGCCGGCAGGCGGGGTCGATCGCTTCATGCTCGCGTTCCTTTGCGACGCTTACGAGGAAGAAGTCGTCGCCGACCGTCCGCGCACGGTCCTCCATCTCCATCCGCGCATCGCGCCGGTTAAGGTCGCGGTGCTGCCGCTGATCGGCCGTGACGGGCCGATGACCGAGAAGGCGCGCCCGCTCTACGAGGACCTGCGCCGGTCTATGTCGGCCGAGTACGACGACGCGGCCGCGATCGGCAAGCGCTACCGCCGCCAGGACGAGATCGGCACGCCGTGGGCGCTCACGATCGACGAGCAGACGCTCGCCGACGGCACCGTGACGCTGCGCGACCGTGACACGCTCGAGCAGGAGCGCGTCCCGCTGGAGGCAGCGAAGCAGCTTTTGCTCGACCGCCTCGCGGCGTGAGCTGGAGGGAGCATCGCGTCGCCTCGGCAGCGCTCGGCGACGAGCGGCCTTTGTGGGTGTGGTCGCCGGCAGACGAAGCGCGCCGCTACCCGGTCGTCTACGTGCTGCACGCGCACATGCGGACGGGGCCCTCATGGTTCAACGTCGAGCCGTTCGAGCGGTCGTACCCGCAGGCGATCGACGAGCTCGCGCCCGAAGCGATCGTCGCACTCGTCGACGGCTGGACTCCGGTCGGCGGATCGCAATGGATCGACTCGGATCTCGGCGCGTTCGCCACGTACCTCCGCGAGGACGTCGTCGGATCCGTCGAGGATTCGTACCCGGCGAACGGCCTGCGCGGCCTGCAGGGCAAGTCGTCCGGCGGGTACGGCGCAATCGTCAATGCGCTCGAGCGGCCGGATGTGTTCCACGCGGTCGCAGCACACGCACCGATGGCGCTGTTCGAGGTGACGATCGCGCGGGACTTCCCGGCGGTCGCGCGCGAGCTACGCGAGCGCGGCGCGTCGCTCGACGAGGCTCTCGCGGGCATCGACGGCCTCTCGTCGGCCGGCGACGTCGTGCTCGTCGAGACGGGAGCGCTGGCACACGCGTTCTCCGGCGGCGCGCTGCCGTTTCGCGTCGACACCGCGCGACTCGTTCCCGACGTGTGGGAACGGTGGCTCGAGCGCGACCCGGTGCGGATCGCCGCCGAGCGTGCCGAAGCGGTGCGGGCGCTGCGCGGTGTGTGGCTCGACGCGGGCCGACGCGACGAGTACTACCTCGACCTCGGTGCGGTCGCGTTACGCGATGCGCTGCTCGCCGCGGGGCTTGCGGAGGCGCGATTGCAGTTCGAGCTCTTCGACGGCGGCCATCGCGGCGTGAGCGGCCGCTATCCGGCCTCGCTCGCGTGGTTGGTCGAGCGTCTCTCGGAGTGATGCCTGCCCACTCGGGCCTTGTCCAGGATGTGAAGCCGGCTTTACGTCGGCTGCCACCGGACTGGTCTCGGCGCGGCATGTCTACTCGGGGCGCGCGCCGCGGTGTTCGGACGGCACGCGTTCCATCAGCTTCACTCCGGGCACGTCGAACCCGACCTTGCGATACAGCGGGTGCATGTCCGTCGTGTGCAGGAGCCACTTCAGATGCGCGAGCTCGCCGCCCTCCACCATCTCGCGCACGAGCTCCTCGCCGAGGCCGCGCCCGCGGTACTCCTCGAGCACGTACACGTCCGCGAGATAGACGAACGACACGCCGTCGGTCGCAGCGCGACAGAAGCCGACCTGACGATCGCCGTCGTAAAGACCGACGACGCGC
>Ga0070741_10020975_pt1 | contig 10218 bp, 8 predicted proteins | sample Coa_R1_4_FD_66440 | JGI IMG/M metagenome (GOLD analysis project Ga0070741, IMG submission 66440) | Surface soil microbial communities from Centralia Pennsylvania, which are recovering from an underground coalmine fire - Coalmine... | ecosystem: Environmental > Terrestrial > Soil > Unclassified ...
ATCCATGCCTGGAGGACCGTGGCGGCAAGACCCGGCTCGGCGGTGCCCGCATGTCTACGATAGAGCTCCAGCAGGCGGTGAGCCGTGACTTGAAAGCGTGCCGGGCTGCGTAACATCAGACCGCGCTCGAAACCCGCGGTCGCCATGGCGATCTCCCAGCCCTGCCCCTCCTCACCGACCCGGTTCTCGAGCGGAACGCGCGCATCCTCGAAGAACACTTCCGCGAATCCCGGCTCGCCATGGATCTGACGAATACCGCGTACCCGCACGCCGGGGTGACGCAGTGGCACGAGTATGAAGCTCAACCCACGGTGACGCTGCGAGTCCGGATCCGAGCGAAACAAACCGAAACACCAGTCCGCAAAGGTGGCCCTCGATGACCAGATCTTGTGGCCACGCAAAACGTACTGGCTGCCATCGCGGCGGGCTGTGGCGCTCAACGCAGCCAGATCAGATCCGGCCTGCGGTTCCGACCAGGCCTGGGCCCAGACGGTCTCGCCCGCGGCCATTGGCGGCAGAAACCGGGTCTTCTGTAGCGCCGTCCCGAATTCCATGAGCGTCGGGCCCAGCAGGAACAGGCCGTTCTGATTGACCCGAGCGGGCGCCTGCGCGCGGTAATACTCCTCCTCGAAAATGAGCCACTCGATCAGGCCAACACCGCGGCCGCCGTATTCACGCGGCCAGGTGATCATGCCCCAGTTTCCCCGGGCGAGCGTCCGCTCCCATTCCCGGTGTTGGGCGAAGCCCACCTCGCTTTCCAGTGTCTTCAGCGGCTCGGCGGGCACATGCTCGCGCAACCAGGAGCGCGCCTGGGCGCGGAAGGCAGTCTGGCCGGGCGTGTAGTGGAGTTGGATTGCCACGGAAGTATCAGAATTCCGCGTTGTTTTTCTTCTCGACAAAGGCGGCGCGGGCCTTGCGCGAGTCTTCGTGCATGTACATCTCGAGCGTGAACCCCTGCTCGAATCGATAGGCCCGGTCCACGTCGACAGCCTCGATTCCGTTGAGTGCCTCCTTCGCCAGGCGTAGCGCCGTGCGGCTCTTGCCGGCGACGAGTGCCGCGAATTCACGGGCCTCATCGAGCAGTTTCTCCCTGGGTACCACTTTCTCGATCGCACCGAGGCGCCAGGCTTCAGCGGCCGGCACCCGCGCCCCGGTGAAGAACGCCGCACGCACCTTGTGAAGCGGTAGCATGCGCGACAGATGCGCTGCGCCTCCCAGCGCCCCACGATCGATCTCCGGTAGGGAAAAGAATGCATCGCCCGCAGCGAGGATCACATCGCTCGCACCGCAGATACCAATGCCACCGCCGATGACAAATCCCTGCACGGCCGTGACGACAGGCACTTCACAGGTGCGGATCGCCTTGAAGGTCAAATAGTTGCCTTTGTTGAGCTCGACGATGCGCTCGGGAAACTGCGTCATTTCCTTCAAATCCACGCCCGCGCAGAATCCTTTGCCTTCCGCCCGGATCAGCACCACGCGAGCTGCGGGATTGCTGCCGGCCGCCGTAATGACACGCGCGAGCTCGTTCCAGCCGGCGCTGTCGAGCGCATTGACCGGAGGGTGATCGATCACCACCTCAGCGATTCTGGAGTGAATTTGAGTACCGATGGACATAACTTTCCTGTGGAACGCACACACCAAGGCGGCTCAAGCGGCCGTACGCTTCGCGGACAATGCGCTGGACCAACTCCTCACACTCGGGCAGATCATCCAGGCGGCCGGCAACCAGGCCCGTGGCCATGATCCCTTCGTCGGGCACGCCTTCCTGTACCGCGCGTCGTATCAACACGGGAGCAGAAGCTGCCATCAGAGCCCGCGTCAAAGTCGCCAATGTCGAGGTCGAATGGCCGGCACGACGCATCTCGCGCGCCGAGCGGATCAATTCGCCCCAACTCGCTCGTGTCAGCTTCTTCAATCTCAAGGTGCTGACAAGCGCCGTAGCGGCCATGCGCAGGCGTCCGGCATGCTCCAGGCGGGCGACGCAACGGTTGCGGATCATTCTCTGCGGCACGCCATCGAGCCGGTCAGTGACCAGGATGTCGTCCGTCGAAGCTTTCAGGTAGCACTGCTTCGTTTGCAGCGGGACGGGTGACTCCCGGGTCAGGAGAAAACGGGTCCCCATTGCTATTCCGCATGCTCCGAAGGCCAGCGCGGCCACCAGCCCTCGGCCGTCGGCATAGCCTCCGGCGGCAACGACAGGGAGTTGGACTGCGTCCAATACTTGTGGCAGCAAAACCGTACCGGCCACTGAGCCGGTATGCCCACCCCCCTCGCCGCCCTGGACAACCACCATGTCCACACCCAGCTCCGCCATTTTCAGGGCGTGTTTCACAGCCCCCACCGTCGGCACGCATCGGATACCGGCCTGTTGCAATCTCGCGATCAACTTCCTGTCGGGTCCGCGGCCGAAGCTGACGGCCGGCACGCGCTTCCTGATCAACATGTCTACCATCTCCAGCGCGCCGGGCTGGAACATGTGGAAGTTCACTCCGAAGGGCCGATCCGTCAGCGTTCGCGTCAGATCGATGGCCGCGCCCGCTTCGCGCGCCCCCATCACCGCACAAGCGAGAAAGCCGAAGGCTCCCGCATTACAGGCTGCTGCCACCAACTGCGGCGTCGAGACCCATCCCATGGCAGTCTGGATGATGGGATAACGGCACCCGAGAAGCTCGCATAACCTGGTGTACAACGGGTCGATCACTCACGCGCTCCGGTGTTTGAAGACACTCGCTCGCTGCCCGTGCGGATCCAGTACCTCCCGGATCAGACGCAATTGCAGGGCGGAGGGAGCCGGAGTCGTGCTGAGAGGCTCGGCACGGGCGAGCGGAAACGCGGTGTTATCCTGCAGCTGCTCGAAAGTGATGCCGGGATGCAGGTGGCGCACCCGGACCTGGTGGCGTGGGCCATCGAAATCCAGCACCGCCAGATCAGTCACAATGAGCCGCAGATCGAGCCACTTTGGCGGCCGCGCATCCGGCCATCGGTCCGGGTTGTAGCCCGCCCCGCAAACCATGTCGACTTCACCCGCGACAAAAGTGCGTGCGGTGTGATTGGGTACGAAATAGCTGTTGGCATGGTGGAGGGAGTTCCCCGGGAAGCCACGCACGCCCAGCAGAGCAGCCTTCGGTCTCCCGTAGTCGCCCACGATGCTGATATTTGCTTGGCCAAAGCGGTCGATCTGAGTTGGCGCAACCATGGCGTGGCGGCGGCCACCCCAAAGCAGATCGAATGTGCGAGCGTACGGCATCCAGCCCTCGATGACGGGCGGTGCGCCAGTGCGCAGCCCGACCGGAACAGGCTCGGCCACGAGGTGACACTCGGCATCCGTCAGCAGAAGCTCCTCGTTGACGGTGAGCCGGGCAAGACCGGCCGCGAGCCGCGGTATCAAGGTAATGCCCGTGGCAAGCACCTCGCCATCAGCGCGCCACGCCTCGGCGGCTGCACAGATACACAGATCAGCGAGGTTGCAGGCAGTCTCTGTCATGTTGTGTTTTCAGAAGACCGGGGCCGCAATGGCCCCGATACGTGGGGCGCCGCCGACAGCCTCCAGGTAGCTGGCATGGTCGGGCAGATCAATAAAACGGGATCGATAATTCTGCCACGCGGCGGCGGAAGCGGCGGCCGAGTAGCTTTCGAGGTGCTCAACATCGATGCCATAGTTGGGGACACTTGCGGTCGGATGCGCTCCGTAAGGAACTTCGGCAACGGCGGTAACCAGGGAACGCTCGAACGCGTTGTAGCGCGCCCGCTGCGCACCGCAGATCCGGTCTGTAGCAACCAGCTGATCGCACGTCACAAAGGTCTCGTGGGCAGCGCGCGCGAACAGGTCGTCGAAAAACGGATCGGGGCTGAGAATCACGGTGTTGCCACGCTGGTCGGCCTCCGTGACGTGCAACAGGGCGGCATCCAGCCGCAAGGCGGGCATCGCCAGCAATTCCTCACCATCGTCGTAGGGTGAGCGTACGGTTTTCACTCCCTTTGAAAAGCGCATCACGTCGGTGGCCATGCCGACGCGGGTGGGTAAGAACGGCAGCCGCATGGCCGCCGCGCGCAGTCCCCATTGCAACAGACCTTCATCGATCTCCCAGACTTCGAACGCGCCGGCCTGCCGCGCGGCACGAAAGTGCGGATCGAGTGGGATGAGATCGAGCGATACAAACCCGAAGATCAGCTTGGCCACCTTGCCGGCCGCGCACAGCATGCCAACGTCCGGGCCTCCATAGGACACTATGGTGAGATCCCTCAACTCAGACCGGAGAATCTCGCGCACCAGCGCCATCGGTTTACGCCTCGCGCCCCAGCCGCCGATTCCGATCGTCATGCCGTTGCGAAGGCGTCCTGCCATCTGTGCGACCGTCAGGGTCTTGTCGAGCATGGCCCCCTATCCCGCGGCGGCTTGCTTCGGTGCCGCCGGCATTCCCTTGACTCCATAGACACCATTGGCCTGTTTGTGGATCTCGGGCGCGTTGGCCCGGGCCGTGTAGAACTGCCGGTACCAGAGCCTCACCTTGTGGAAGGGCCCGTCTGTTGGAAGTTGCAACGGTGTGAAACAAGGCCGCTTGTGATTCCAGACGTCGAAATCCTGAACCACGGCGAGCCGGCTCATTTCCTGGTAAGCACGTGCGTTCACGATATCCTGGTCGGATGCGATCCGGCTCGGTGACTTGACCATGAGCGCGTGCCACACTTTGACGATCCCGTCATCCACGGGCGTATGCGCTATCAACATGATGGTCGGGTAGCTGCCGACCAGGCGCGAATTCAGGATTCCCGGGCCGGTGTACCAGGTGTCGGTTTCGAGCATTCCCGCGCCAGTGACGAGCGTACGGTGTCCGCCGCCCTGCCTCTGTATGACGATGTGATCCCGAAACTCATTCTCGAAATACTGCACCGTGGATCCATGGACAGGCCCAAGGTGTGCCACGTCGGTCATGTTGTCGAGTATTTCCAGGGGATGCATGGGCAGCACCCCCAGATGATCGATCTTCCAACGAACCCACTGCGGGTCGTTCCATTCCTCGAAGAGCGGCGGCTCGTAGTCGGGCTCGCCTCCTTCAGGATCGTGCCAGGCGAAGATGCACCCCATGCGCTCGATGATGGGCCACGCCCGGATGCACGCGGCCTTCGGGATCGGCCCCTTGTAGTAAGGGATGTCATCACAGCGCCCGTCGGGCCCGAAGCGCCAGGCGTGGTACGGACAACGGATCGAGTCGCCTTCGATCTGCCCGTCGCGCACCACGTACGAGGTCTCGTTCTTCGCCAGGTGCGTGCCCATGTGGGCACAGAACGCATCCAACATGACGATGCGGCCGCTCTTGCCGCGGTAGAGCGCGAGCTCCTGGCCGAAAAAATGCAGCGGCAGCGGTCGGTCCTTCAGCTCCTGGGCTTCCGCGACCATGAACCAGCCGCGCGGGAAAGCGAATTCGCCCAAGCCGTATTCGTGAGTCCTGGCCATATGACTTGCCTCCGGCAAGATGCGTAGATAATAGACGATTTTTTTGCGAATACAAAAGCTATATTGGCTATGAGCTTAATTTTCATTAGTATCAAGCTCACAAATAGGGGGAAATGAATGTCAGGAAGATCCGCCACGGTGACGCGCGCTGTGGGCCTGGCCACCGCGCTCCTCGCCACAGGAGTCCGCGCGCAGCAAGGACTGGACGTCCACGAGGAACAGGGAATCCAGGAAGTGATCGTGACCGCGCAACGGCGGGAAGAGAAATTGCAGGATGTGCCGATCGCCGTCAGCGCGTTCGGTTCCGAGCAACTGCACTCGCGCGGAATTTCCAACATTTCAGAGCTCGGCTCCGTGGCTCCCAATGTCCAGATCAGCACCGCGACGGCCGACAACACCGGCGCGCAACTGTCCATCCGAGGCGCTGCCGAAATCAACCCCGCGCTGTTCTGGGATCCTACCGTCGGCGTTTACCTCGATGGGGTGTATATCGGTAAGACGCTCGGCTCCGTGTTCGACCTCGTCGACCTGGAGCGAATCGAAGTACTCCGCGGTCCACAGGGTACGCTCTACGGACGCAATACGCTCGCCGGCGCCATCAACCTGGTCACCCGCCCGCCTTCGGGTGAATTTTCCGGACACGCCACGCTGACCTATGGAAACTACAATCTGAGAGTCGGCGAGGCCTCGCTCGATCTGCCCCGGATCGGCATTGCGAAACTGTCCATCGGGGGACGTGGGGAGGTGCGCGACGGCACGACCCGGACAACGGCCGGGAGCTCTGTGAGCCAGCTCGACAGCCGCGACCAGTCCGGCGCGCGTGTCGCACTGGACCTGGATTTTACGGACACGTTTCGTGCAGCCTACCGCTTCGACTACTCGGACGCGGATCAGCAGCCACAAAATTCCTACCTGGTTCGGGCAGACATTCCGGCGCTCGCGCCGTATGTCTCCTCCAGCCGGCTCAACACGGTGTCGATCGATGGACCGAGCTTCGAGCGCAGCCAGGTCAACGGACATTCTCTCACCCTGACCTGGCAAATCGGCGCCGGCAACACGTTGAAGTCCATCAGTGCGTACCGGACGCTGCGCTGGGATGACTCTCTGGATCTCGACGGATCCCCGATCCCTATTGCCGATACGTCGCGGCTGTCCACCTACCACAGCTCCTCCCAGGAACTGCAGCTCGTCGGCACCAGCAGCCGCCTCAAATACGTGGGAGGCCTCTATTACTTCAAGGATGACGGATTCACCAACAATCCTCAGACCTATTTCTATGGCACCTTCAATTTCAACTCCACCTACGGCTTCTCGACTCGCGCCTGGTCCGGATACGGCCAGGTGGATTTCCAGGCCACCGACGCGCTGACGCTGACGGCGGGGGGCCGGTATACCCAGGAGCGCAAAGGACTCGACCGGCAGCTCGGGGTGAACTTCGCGCCAGGGACGCCTTTCATAACACTGATTCCCGCCGGAACCACCGCGGCACAGACCTTCAGCGCCTCTACTCCGCTGCTGAGCGTTGCGTACAAAATCTCGAATGCGGTCAATGTGTATGCCCGCTATGCCGAAGGCTTCAAAAGTGGCGGCTTCAACGGGGAATTCGGGGACACCGGTCTGCCGCCCGACCCCAGGGGGCTGGGCTCGCCCGCCGTCGTCAACGCCAACATCGCGGAAACGCGGACCCCATTCAACCCTGAGAAAGTCAGATCCTACGAGCTGGGCCTGAAGAGCTCGCTCGACCAGGGGCGACTGCAGGTCAATGCGGCCATATTCCAGAACGACACCCGCGACCTGCAGCTCTCCATTTTCCAGGCCACGGGGGCGGCTTCGTCGATCATTACCAACGCGGGCAAGGCGACCACGCGCGGTGCCGAGCTCGATGCTCTGTGGCAGCCGGTCGAGGCCCTGCGCCTGCAGGTAGGCTATGGATATCTGCATGGGAAATACGATGAGTTCATCGACAACGGTGTAAACGTCGCGAGCGACCGAGCCTTCGTACATGCGCCGAAAAATACATTCAACGCGCTCGTGGATGGGCGCGTTGCGCGTGGCGCATGGGGCAATTTGCACATGCTGGCGGACTACACGTGGACTGACGAGTTCTACACGTATCCTTATCAGCTCGCTTCGAGCGGGCCGCACTTCGTGCCTGCGGAGCAGGTGGCCGGTAACACGCTCATTCCCAGCACGGGCATGCTCAATCTGCGGCTGATGCTCGAGGATATTCCCGTCTCGAGCGGTTTGAGCGCGCGGGTGTCGCTCTGGAGCCGCAATGTCACCGATGTCCGTAAGGTCGCGAACAACATTGACTTTGGACCTTCGTTCGGCAACCTGACAGTTGGCTATTTCACGGAACCCCGTACGTACGGCGTGGACCTGGAGGTGCAGTGGTGAGCACGACATTGACGGAATCATCGGTACGAGCAGAAGAGCTGGCCCGACGCATCGAGCGCCTGGAGGCCATCGAGGCCATCCGGCAGCTCAAGGCACGCTATTGCAATGCCTGTGACACGCAGAACCCCGAGCGAGCGAGCCGGTGCTTTGCTCCCGGTGAGGTGCTCATCGATATGGGTCACATCGGAGTGTTCCATACCCGTGAGGAGTTTGCGACTCTCTACCGGACGGCGGGCTGCCACGACCATGTTCTCGATCACCATCACCTCGCCAATGCGGAAATCGAGATCATCGATGGGACACATGCCCGGGCGGCCTGGTCCCTGGGATATAGGAACATCAACACGCGGGACCGCACCGTTACCTTTCTCAGTGTTCTGTATCACGACGAATACGCAAAACTCCAAGGTGAGTGGCTGATGGTGAGTTGTCGGGTGGAGTACAAGACGGCCCTGCACCTGAGCTATGCATCAGGGACCCTCGAAACGCTGCTCGCGGCGAAGTCCGTAGCTTCAGGAGGATAGGTCATGTTGAGCCTCGCCGAGATTTCCGACCGTCTGGAGATTCAACAGCTGATGGTCACGTACAGCAATGCCATCGACCGGCGCGACTTCGATCGGCTCGATGCCGTGTTCACACCCGATGCCTACATTGACTACCGTGCCATGGGCGGCATCGACGGGCGCTATCCGCAGGTCAAGGCGTGGCTGCGCCCGGCGTTGCAATCGTTTCCGCACTATTACCACTTGATTGCCAACACGGAGGTGGTGCTCGAGGCAGACAGCGCGACCGCCAGAACGGTGTGCTTCAATCCTATGGAAGTCCCGCTGCCCCAGGGCGGCACCCAGGTGATGTTTCTCGGCTTGTGGTACCTCGACAAGCTGATACGCACGCCGGAGGGCTGGCGTATCAGCGAGCGGGTGGAGGAAGCCTGTTATCAGCACAATGTGCCGGCCCACATCAGGGCGGCGATGGAGAAATGAAGGCTAGGGCGCCAGGGAATTCAACAGCGGCGATGCGAAGACCCGGTGCGGATCGTATTGATCGAGGGTTGCCAGGGCGGTGTCCCAGTTGTCGCCCGCCGCCTGGCCGGTCCGGTAGGCGTTGGGAATGGTCGTTGTCAGCATGGTCGGATCCGACCAGGCCGCGGTCGTCGTATAGGCCCATCCTTTGGACCATTCCGGCCGCACCGCGGCGTATGAGCCACTGTAGTGAGAGAGCATCCATTGCTCGGTCTCGCGGTAGAACTGGTCCGCGGTGGGCGTGCCGGGAATGGTGAGAATGTCGAACCACACGGCCACGTTCCACGCGCTTTGATCGGGCCGTGGCCGGAGCGCCGAGAGTTGGCCGGCGCCCACGCCAGGCAGACCGATGTCCGCCGGGTCATCGAGTCCGGTAACGCGAATCTCGACTGGCCCATTCATGGGATAGTTGCCGACCGCCTGGTAGGCCGCAACGCGCGCCTGGTGAGCAGTGTAGAAATCGTTCACCACTTGCTGGACGTTGGCGCGGCTGGTCAGGACGGCATAGCCATTGGCCGTCACACGCAAAGTGGTTGGCCGCACATACAACAGCAGATTCTTCGACCAGCCCCAGATATCATAAGTAAATGTGACGACCAGGCCGGCGGCGACCAGGTCGTATTGCAGCGGCCCGAAGGTGGTCACGGACGCGGGGTTGCCGCCGAGTATCTGCGAGACCAGCTGCGCCTCCGCCGTCGTGACGGTATCCGAGAACGAGTAGTTGTAGGGACTGGTCACCTCCAGCGACAGTGGCGGCTTGGAGGGGGAGACGCTCCACACCTTGAGCCAGGGATTGCTCGTGAAGGGAAACCAGATCGCCTCGACACGGCCGGCACTATCGAGATAGCTGCTGAGCGTGTTGCTGGAGGATCCTGGGGGTCCGAACAAATCCGCGGCGGCCACGTTGAACCAACTCCGGCACCGCAATCGCTGGTTGGCTCCCACCTGCAAGGTGACTTCGGTGATGAACGTGCGCCCCAGATGCACGAGAAACGCCTTGCATTGGGCATCGCTGCGCTGGAAAGTCCGCAACACGTACTGGCCGCTGGCGGAATTCCAAACCACGGCCGTGAGTGACAGGATCAGATTGCTCAGCGAGCCGTAGGTGTGGCCCGCTACCGGATGCTCACCTACGGCGGGGACCGCCGTGCCGTGCCCGTCGATCGCCAGAACCCCGCCCAAGGTCACATCCCCCGGGGCCGGGGTCGCGGTGACGCCGAGGCCGGCGCTCTCCAGGGCGGTCAACAAAGCCTCCATGGTGATGCCAGTCTGCGCAGTCACGGTGCTGTTCGACGTGTTGATCGAAACAGCGGTGAGGTGCTGGGTGGTATCCAGCAATAC
>Ga0070741_10020976_pt1 | contig 10217 bp, 9 predicted proteins | sample Coa_R1_4_FD_66440 | JGI IMG/M metagenome (GOLD analysis project Ga0070741, IMG submission 66440) | Surface soil microbial communities from Centralia Pennsylvania, which are recovering from an underground coalmine fire - Coalmine... | ecosystem: Environmental > Terrestrial > Soil > Unclassified ...
GCGTGGAGATCATCCGTTCGCCATGCGGTGGCTCGCAAGCTTCCAGGACCTGCTCAATCTGGTTCGTTCCGATGACAAAATCAACCTCCGGAATCTCGCGCAGGATCTCGTGCCGAAAGCGTTCCACGAGGCATCCAGCCACAATGAGTCTCCGGGCGGTGCCGGCCTTCTTGTATTCGGCCATCTCCAGAAGGGTGTCAATGGATTCCTGCTTTGCGGGGTCAATGAAGGCGCAGGTATTGACGATGATGATTTCCGCCTCCTCGGCCCGCGGCACCAGCTCGTAGCCCTGGCGGGCCAGGATTCCCAGCATAACCTCGCTGTCCACAAGATTCTTGGGACAGCCCAGACTGACCATTCCTACTTTGGGCATAGAGATTGTAGGTTTGCGGCCCGAGCAGCGCCCGGCAGCTCAACCAAAAATTCTAGCACAAGTTCTACGCTTGCGCTGATCAGCGGAAGGCCAGGGTGCCCGGAGGCGCTAATTGGCGCGCGTTCGCTGCCAGACCTGCACGGCCTTTTCTGAACTCGCCGCAACGTATTCACCGTCGGGAGAAAAGGCCACGGTGAGCACCGGTGCTTTCATTTCGTCCAGCGTCTGCACCAATGTTCCATCCTCGACGGACCAAATCCTTACCGTGCTGTCTTCACCCGCGGACGCAACCCAATTCCCGTCGGGAGAGAAATCCGCCCAATGCACGGGCCCTTGGTGGCCCGCAAGGGTCGTGACGGGTTTCCAGTCCGCGACGGAAAAGAGGCGAACTTTCCCGTCCTCGCAGGCCGTCACGACCTTGGTGCCATCACGCGAAAAAGCAAGGCTGAGCAGGGTCCCCTGATGGCCCCGGAGAGCATCCACAAACTGTTTGTCGCTCAGGCGAACAACGACGGGGTCAGGGGAAGAACTCATTTCAATCTGCCCCAACAGCAGCCATTTGGCGTCGCGCGAGAACGCGTAGATTCTGGGCTGCTGGGTCAGTGGGGGGACAGAGATTCGAATCATTCGCGATTCCAGAGGACTCCAGAGGTCGAAGTTGCTGTTCTTATACAGGCAGAGGTAGCCGAGTTCCGGAAAGAAGCGGGGCCGCCCGAAGCCGCCGCCCGCGCCAACGGCGTTGACCTTGCTGGAAAGGTCGTCCTCGAAGGCGTTCCACAGGAAAGCCAGGAGTGGCGTCTGGCCACTTTTACCTTTCGCACGGAAAAGGCCGGTGGCCAACAACAGGAGCTGATTCCGGGGAAAGAAGTTTGCGGACTGAATGTTGAGGTCAGTGATCTCCGGAATTCGGGGCTTCAGGATCTTCTGAACTACGCCCTCGCGCAGACCCAGCAGCACCACCTTGTCTTCGTTAACGATAGCAAGCTGGGTGCTGTTGGGAGAGAAAGCTCCCGCAGGAGAGTATTCCAGGGCCAAGTGGCCTTCAATGCGGGCGCGACTGACCCACACAAACTTTGGTGTCGAAGTGTTCTCGACGCTCTCCACCTGCGCCGAAGCAGGACTCAGCGCAAAGACACAAAGACACGTAGAAAGAAAGGTAGAGGAGAGCAGGACGTTGAAGCCCTTGTTTCCTTTGTGTCCCGGTGTCTTTGTGCGGATCGTTGCGCTAGACAATTTCGCCTCGCGAAATTCGCTCCACCAGCTCGCGGTCTGCTTCGAGGAAGTCATAGTCGCAGAGCTTCGAGCGATCCGCCCATTCGATGGATTCGAAGACGAGGTTGTGCGGCTGCCCGTGAAAGGAGGGCACGCGGAAAAAAACCACCTCCACGTGCCGGTCCGGGTATCGGTGCCGGAGCCGGTAAACCTCTTCCCCCACGTCGGCATCAATCGCCAGCTCCTCCAGGAGCTCCCGGCGCAGCGAGTCCTTGAGACCCTCACCCTCACCCACCTTGCCGCCCGGAAACTCCCACTGCAGGCCGTACTTGTCCGAGCGGTGGCGCTGGCAGATCAGGACCCGCTCACCATCAGTTATGATGCCGGCCGTGACCAGTGTGGGTTTCTCGGTGAACATAAGGCTAAGCCATTCTAACAGACCCCGAAACGTCATCTGGGCCCGCGTTGGAACGAAGGGTAACTGGCTCAAGGCTGAGCCATCCTCGGTGCAAGGAGGGAGGCAACGGCTTCCAGGAGCTTGCGGTCTTCTTGGCTGAAAGCGGCCGGAGTGTGGCTGTCAACATCGATCTCACCGAGCACACAGCCTTCGTGCGCGATGGGCACCACGATCTCTGATCGGGTCTCCAGGCTGCAAGCGAGGTAACGCGGGTCGGTGTTCACATCATCAACCACGATGGTCCTTCCACTCGATGCTGCGGCGCCACAGATGCCCTTGTTCAGGGGAATGCGCGTGTGCGGAGTCGGCTTGCCGACGTAAGGACCGAGAACCAACTCGCCTTTCTCGAGGAGATAAATACCAACCCAGTTGAAGTGCGGGCGCTCGCGCGCCAGGAGCGCCACGGTCTCCGCCATCAAGGAGGCTGGGTCGGCTGCGGTCGAGAGCAGCCCTTGGACGGATTGAAGGATTTGCCCGGCTTCTTTCATGATGAGGATCCTCGGGTCCCCTGACGGCGGTTTGCGTGTTGATTTGTGGAGGCACACTTCAAATCGTGCCCTAAAGGGCCGGCTTATGCAATGGGTCGTTGTTGCTGGATACTGCCTCGTGCCGGGGATCTGCTCTTGCCGCCCCTCGGCCATTGCACTCGTGGTGTCTCCGCCGCCGAACTCTCAGCGGGGCAGCGGTGCGGCAGCGAACGTGAAGCGATGCGTGCGATGGTCGCTGTCAGTGACGTCAGGTGGTCTTTTTGTAGGATTCGATCCAAGCGCTCGCGGCCAGGATGTTTGCCTGTCCCGTCTTGAGCTGCTCCTGGCGCTGAACGAGTGCCCGACGCACCTGCTCGAGCGCTCCTTTGAGCTGCTCGAGGTTGGTTACATACCGCGCGACCTCTGCCTCCGAGTCGGGGTCAAGTTGAGCGGGGAGCGGATGCTCCTGGAGCATATCGCCGACCTGGGCGATTTCTGCGGCGAATGTTGCCAGTCGCTTGCTTACACCGGCAGTCCCATGGCTCTTCAGGCTTGAGCCGGAGAACTCGTCGAGGAAGGCTCCAAAATCCTGGTTGGCTTTCTGGATGAGGGCAATCAATTGGGTGGACATGCGATTTGACTTGTAGGCCTCCACCAGTTGAATCGGCTGAGCATAGCCCTGCCATTAGCCGAATGATGACCCGTGCTTCTGCTCCACTTCCGCTGAGTCCATGCGCCTTTTCGAAGACCGGGTGTTGACCCCGCTCGAGGCGTGCGGCGGGCCGGTCCTTCATGTCTAACATCCTTATTTTTCAATAAGATTCTGGCTTTTTGGGTTCGTACCACAAATTTCTAAAAGAGCCAGCCGAATGTCCTCCCATAGCGGCCCTCTCCTCTGCCGTTAGCCTTTGGGCAGGGTCCCTCATGGGAAAGTGGGTGGAACGAGCCGCGTTCAATCTCGGGCCGCGCGCTCTGCCAACGTCCTGTCCGTCCGACACCGATGCCGCTCCGGGGCAAGCTACGCTTCATCCCTGCGCCTGCCCGCTGGCTTTCCCGCTTGGCAAACCGGGAACGTGCCCTCTCAGCTTCCAGAGTAGCCTATGCTTGTCACCGTGTCAAGAGGCCGGTCACCCCGCGCCATCTGCCGGCCTATTGGATCGGGCCGCATTCACGACGGGGCAGCGGCATCCGGCGCCTGTCTCAGCAGGTTTCGTTGATCCGCCGGGAACCTCCGGTTCATTCCCGCCGCGAAGTGGCCGGGGGGCCGGAGGGGTCCGGCAGTTCGGTGGGGTTCAAAAGGAGTCACGATTGACTTTGGCTGCGCCGGATTCGATAATCAGCTACGGGTCGAGTGAAAGTCTGCCCTGGGGATCGGCCCTTTTTCTGACACTTCACCTCCAGCGAGGCCCAATGGCCACCACGACGAACCATGTCCTGAAATCAACCAGGCTTTCCCGGGAGACGATGGTCAAGGCTTACCGGACGATGTACCTTTCGCGGCGCATCGACGACAAGGAAATCCAGCTCAAGCGGCAGAACCGGTGCTTCTTCCAGATCAGCGGCGTGGGGCACGAGGCCGTCCAGGTGGCGACCGCGATGCACCTGCGGCCGGGCTACGACTGGTTCTACCCTTACTACCGGGACCGGGCCTTCTGCCTGCAGCTGGGAATGACCCCGCTCGACATGCTGCTCGGCTCGGTGGGCTCCAAGGACGACCCCAACTCCGGCGGGCGGCAGATGCCCTCGCACTGGAGCTCGAAGAAGCTGCACATTGTTTCGGGTTCGAGCCCCACGGGGACGCAGATCCTCCAGGCGGTGGGCGCAGCAGAGGCAAGCTGGTACTACGCCCGGGTGCAGGAGGCGGCGGAGCTGGCGACGAGCTTCCACAACGACGAAGTGGTGTACGTCTCGCTCGGAGACGGCGCCTCAAGTGAGGGAGAGTTCTGGGAGTCGCTCAACTGGGCCGCCAACCGCAAGTTGCCCGTAGTCTACCTGGTGGAGGACAACGGGTACGCCATCTCGGTAACCGTCGATATCCAGACGGCGGGCGGGAGTATTTCAAAACTGGTGCGGGGCTTTCCGAACCTTCTGACGCTCGAGTGTGACGGAACGGATTTCATTGCCAGTTACGAGGCAGCCGGAAAGGCCGTCGAATACGCGCGCGAACGGAAGGGGCCGGCACTCCTGCACGCGCACTGCATCCGCCCCTACTCGCACTCCCTTTCGGACGACGAGCGGGTCTATAAGCCGGAGCGGGTGCGGCAGGAAGAGGCGAAGCGTGACCCGGTGACGCTCGCCGCCAAATTCCTGCTGGACGAGCGGCTGATCAGTGAAAAGGAACTGAAAGACCTCGAGGCGGAAGTGGAAAGGGAGATCCGCGAGGCAACGGACCAGGCGCTGGCGGCCGAAGCACCATCGCCCGCCACGGTGATGGACTTCATCTACTCACCGGCTGTTGACCCCACCTCCGAACACTTTGACCATCCGGCCAAGCCGCACGGCGAGCCCAAGACCATGGTGGACCTGATCAACGCCTGCCTGCGCGACGAGATGGTGCGTGACCCGCGCGTGGTGGTCTTCGGGGAGGACGTGGCCGATTGCAGCCACGAGGAGGACTTGCACAAACTGAAAGGCAAGGGCGGAGTGTTCCACCTGACCCACGGACTGCAAAAGCATTTCGGGAGCGCACGCTGCTACAACGTGCCCATCGCCGAAGCCAGCATCGTGGGCCGCGCCATCGGGATGGCGACGCGGGGACTCAAGCCCGTGGTCGAAATTCAGTTCTTCGATTACATCTGGCCGGCCATGATGCAGATCCGGGATGAGCTCGCGAATCTGCGCTGGCGGTCGAACAACGAATTTTCCTGCCCCATCGTCATTCGCGCGCCGATCGGCGGGTATCTGGCGGGGGGCGCCATCTACCACAGCCAGTCGGGAGAATGCATATTCACCCACATCCCCGGCTTGCGAGTGGTGATGCCGGCGACGGCGCTCGACGCCAATGGTCTGCTGCGGACCGCCATCCGCTCGGATGACCCGGTGCTCTTCCTCGAACCCAAGCACCTCTATCGGCAGACCCACAACCGCGCGCCCTACCCCGGAAAGGACTACATGATTCCGTTCGGCAAGGCGAAGCTCGTGCGCGAGGGGACGGATCTGACCATCGTGACTTACGGTTCGCTGGTGGTGCGGTCGCTCCAGGCCGCGAAGACGCTCGAAGAGAAAGGTATCCGGGTGGAAATCCTGGATCTGCGCTCGCTCAATCCCTACGACTGGGACCTGATTTCAGCTTCCGTGAAGAAGACCAGCAAGGTGCTCGTGCTGCACGAGGACTGCATCTCCTGGGGCTACGGCGCGGAGATTGCTGCGCGCATTGCCGAGGAACTGTTTGAATTCCTTGACGCCCCGGTGCGGCGGCTGGCGGGAAAGGACGTTTACATTCCCTACCACCCGGTGCTCGAAGACGCCGTGCTGCCGCAGCCGGCTGACATCGTTCGCGTGGCGGAAGAGCTGGCGGCGTATTGAGGGTCGAAGGCACGAGTCGCCGCCGACCCCTGCCCCTGGACACCGGTTGCAGGAAGGCAGGGGAAAGAGCCTGGCCAACCTGCAACGATCTCGCCATGCGACAGTCTGATGAACGGTCCCGGACTTTGTCCCCGCGCCGCAGGTCGAGTGTTTAACCTGCTGGGTGTCGCATTCCTCCCCGCAAGGCCGCGACTTCCCACGGCGCCAGCTCGCGCCACTTGCCGATTTCCAGACCCTCGAGTGTCAACGGGCCAATGCGCGTGCGCACGAGCTTCAGGACCTTGAAACCTACGGCCTCGACCATTCGGCGCACCTCCCGGTTCTTCCCCTCGCTCAGCACCACTTCCAGCCACGTGTACTTGCCCCGGTCTTCCACCCGCCGGACCGTCAGGGGAGTCGCGCGGTCACCCCGCTTCATCTCCACCCCGGCGCTCAACCGGTCGATGACCTCGTCACTGGCGAGGCCGTTGATTTTGGCGAGGTAGGTTTTCGGAACCTTGGACTCAGGGTTGGTGACGAAGTCGGCGAAAGCGGTGTCGTTCGTGAGCAGGAGCAATCCCGAGGTGTCCTTGTCGAGGCGGCCGACGGGCGAGACCCATTGGCTCTGCGCGCCGAGGTAGTCGTAAACGGTTTTTCGCCCCTGCGGGTCGCCGTGGCTGGTGATCACTCCCTTGGGCTTGTAGAAGAGCAGGTACACCCGGCGGGCCGCTTTGAGTCTTCGGCCATCGAGCTGGATGGTGGCGCGAGCGGGCTCGATCCACGAGTCGGGGTCCCGCACCACTCGCCCGTTCACCCTGAGCCGGCCTGCCAGAATCGCCTTCCGCGCCGCGCTGCGTGAGGCCAGACCATAACGCGAGAGGACGCGGTCGAGGGTCATGGAGGTTTTGGACTTCATGCCAAAGAAGCTGTCAGCCGTCAGCAATCAGCACTCAGCAACAGCGCTGACGCACCGTTCTTTTCTGAAAGCTGATGGCTGAACGCTGACGGCTAAGGTTTGATGAATGACACCTCATCCAGTTGAATGAACTCCTGGATGATGGACTCGTGACTCGAATCGAGCTGACTCATGGGGCCGAAGAACGCCACACGGCCGTCGATCAGAAACACCACCCGGTCGGCCAGCTTGCGGGCCAGCTTCATGTCGTGCGTCACCACGATGGAGGTGAGGCCGGTCTGGTGTTTGAGCTTCAGGATGAGGTCGCCGATGGTTTGCGCCATAAGCGGATCGACCATGGTGGTCGGCTCATCGTAGAGGATGCAGTCCGGCTCGGCGGCCAGCGCCCGCGCGATGGCCACCGCGCGTTTCATGCCCGTGCTGAGGTCCGCAGGCATCAGATCTTCGACCCCTTCGAGCTCCACCAGACCGAGCAATTCCTTGACCCGCGCCTGGATCTGCTCTTCGTTGATCTGGAGGCCGCGAACGGAACGTTCCCGAATTGGGTAGGCAACGTTCTCACCGACGGTCAGAGAATCGAACAAGGCACCTGACTGGAAGACCATGGTCACATGCCTGCGCACCTCCGTGAGCTCCTCTTCGCTCAGGCGTGAAACCTCACGGCCCTCGACGAACACCCTTCCGGAATCCGGCCGAAGGAATCCCAGGATGTGCTTGAGGGTGACGCTCTTGCCCACCCCGCTCCGGCCCAGCACCACGACCATCTCGCCCCGGCGCACGTCGAAACTCACATCAACGAGCACGGGTTGTTCGTCGAACGACTTGTATACGTGGTCAAACACAATGTAGGGTTGAGAAACCGTTCCCTCGTGATTCTGTCTGGGCATAGAAGAAATGGTGAAATCTGAATTTCCGTTGGTCGGCTCTAATCCTGCCTGAACCTCGAAGGGTCCCCCGGTGCTGCGCCATTCATAATTCACAATTCAGAATCCGTTTTACGGTTTCATAGTCCTCTCGCGTATTCATGTTAACAAAAATCCGGGCGGAGAATCCTGCCCGCGCAAGCTCGGCAGGAGAAAGCACCCGGCACCGTACGTGCGGGAAAAACCGGCTGATCTTGTTTTCGCCGCGCTCAAGGCTGCGGCGAATCGCCCAGAGGGCGCGCCGGCGGTACACCGCGGCCAGCGGCTGGAGTCCGCGCGCAATCGTCTGCCCGACGGTCACATCGGCTTCTTCGGCCAGGGCCTGCAAACAGAGGTAGTGAAGAAAGCGCTGCCTCATCAAGGGCAGATCGCAACTGAGAAAGAGATTGAACTCCGTGGACGATTGCAGCAAGCCCGTGAAGATGCCTCCCAGGGGGCCACGGTCTGGTAGCACATCCGGGATGACCGGCAGCCCGAGGTCACGAATTCGCTCCGGCGGGCCCAGGACGCCCACCGTCCGACAAACGCCGTGAAGCAAGCGGATCTGGCGGTCAAGCATCGTCTCGCCGTCCAGCAGGAGCCTCTCTTTGGGTTGGCCCATTCGCCGGCTGGCGCCTCCCGCCAGAATAAATCCGGAAATGGAGAGAAATCGATCCGGCATGGTACGGGTCGAGCACCTCGGCGTTTCCCCAGAAATTGCTCTGCGCTGCCGGCCCTGAGCCTCAAGGACGAAGCGCCGGGCAAACCCAGCCTGAAAATCCCGCTACTTTCCTTCGCGCCGCTTGAGATGGACAATCAGTGTCCCATCTGCGCTGAACTCAGGGTGGTAGACGTAGTGCTTCGGGCTTTCGGGAAGCGCGAACGTGTAATCTGTCAGCGCGGTTCCCGTAACCAGCGCTTCAAAGATCTGGTCATCCAGAAATTCCGGCCAGGAATCCTCGATGTGTTTCTTGAACTTCTCCAGGCTCGGTTCCTCGTCACCAAGGAAGCTCTTCGGTTCAATCAGGGCGTAGGCCCCCTTGAAATCGTGGAGGTGCAGGGCCGAGATGAAACGGTAAAGCGTGTAGTCTGGATTGCGGGAATACTCGACTTTGGCGGGAACGAAGGCCTTCCCGTTCCAGGTGTACGTGGTCCTTGCGGCAAAGCCCCGTTGCGACTCCTTCGGGAATACGAGCAGGCCGGGGTCCTCTCGACCGGTCACGACCATTTGCGCTGAGCCCTCCCCGCCTGCATCCCTGAGCTCAACTCGCCCGAAATCGTAGCCCTTGTACAGGGTGTCGTCCGACCGACCGTCCCAGATAAGCTTTGCCGGACCGTCACTGATTTTGAAGATCAAAGGATAAGGCACCTGCGTCTCGCCATGGTAGAGGGTGACGGCGAGGGCTCTCTTCCCGGCCGGCGAGAGCTTGACCAGCTCCAAATCAAATGTTTCTGAGCCGTCAAGGAGTGGCGAGAGATGCCAGCGCCCCTGGTCCTTTGTGATGAGGAACAGTGACCAGCCCGCGCCGGTCGTAGCATCCGCGTTGACACTGTTCCCGGCGGCACTCTCAAACCACCACTTCAAAAGGAGCTCCGGAGGCGTGGACCCATCAGGATCTGAAAGACTCGATAACACGTTCACCGGTGAGTCCGAAATGTCGGAGAATTTCGAGACGAATTCCGCTCCCAGCGCCTTCGCAACGGTCGCAGGGTCCGAGGAATCCACGGTGTTCAGAAGCGACTGAAGCCGTGCCAATGCATCGGAGGACGGGCTGGCCTGCGCGGGCGATTGGCCGTTCGAGGGAGCCAGGGGTGCCGGAACCGCGTCGTCAATTGCGTCCGGTTGTTGTGCCCCACGTACCCAATCGAATTCCGTAAACGTGAGCAACCCGGCGGCTAACAGGAGGCTCGTGAAGGTCGCACTTATCCCGTGGGGGAGCTTTGGACATCGGAACAGCGCCCTTTTGGTCGGCCGGGCAGCAGTGAACATCGGGAATCACATTGTAGCCTCTAAATGAGGAACAGGCTAGTGGAAGCACAGCTAAGCTATCCCAAAAATTCTCATTCAATAATAAATGCTTATAAATCATTTACTTACTAAACTAATGGTTCGCCTTCTGTGCATAGCTGTCGAAAATCCCGGCTGCTTTGGCACTCACGGCGACTGAGTGCTAAAACCTCTTGACAAAATGAGTGGGTTTTATTACATTAGCACTCCCGAGCCTTGAGTGCTAAAGGCTCCTCGTGGAAGTTGGGGTAGCCGGACAAAAATCACCTGATTCAGGGTTGGCTGACCTTATCGCCCTGTTGGAAGTGAGGCAGGGAGGAGGTGGCTCGGGTGGCCGCCCAGACTGAACTTCACGCTAGAAGAAAGGAGAAAGCCAGA
>Ga0070741_10020977_pt1 | contig 10217 bp, 6 predicted proteins | sample Coa_R1_4_FD_66440 | JGI IMG/M metagenome (GOLD analysis project Ga0070741, IMG submission 66440) | Surface soil microbial communities from Centralia Pennsylvania, which are recovering from an underground coalmine fire - Coalmine... | ecosystem: Environmental > Terrestrial > Soil > Unclassified ...
GCGCGAGCGCCTCCATCCCCTCGAACACGAGGCCGTCCGCGAGCCGGGCGAACGCGTCCCGGAACCGGTCCAGGTACTGCGGCGCAAGGCGTTCGGCGCGCGCTCGAAGCTCCGGCGTCGGGAGCAGCTCCCGCACCGGGTACACCTCGACGGCCGGCACGGCCCCCGTCGAGAGCTGGGTCGCGGGCACGAACTCGCGCAGCGAGGCGACCTCGTCGCCGTCGAGCTCCAGCCGGACCGGGCGGCGGGCCGTCCCGGGGAACAGGTCGACGATGCCACCGCGCACGGCGAACTCCCCGCGGTGCTCGACGACATCCGAGCGGACGTACCCGAGGTCGACGAGGCGCTCGGCCAGCCCGTCCGGCCCGAGCACCGCGCCGCGGACCACGACCAGGGGCTCGACCTCCCCGAGCGTCGGCACCAGGCCCTGGAGCACCGCGTGGGCGGGGGCCGCGAGCACGAAGGCGCCGTCCGAGCGGCGAACCGCGCGCGCCGCGAGGGCGCGGCGGGCCGCGGTCTCCGGCGACGGGCTGATGCCCTCGACGGGAAGCGCCTCCCAGGCCGGAAACGCCGCCGCCCGCCCGGGGCCGAGGTACGCCGCGGCGCCCCGCGCGAGGGCATCGGCCTCGCGCGGGTCCGGCGCCACGATGAGCACCGGCGAGTCGAGCGCCCGGGCAAGCGCCGCGACGAAGACGTCGGCGCCCGCCTCCGCGCGCGCGAGGATCGGCCGGGCGCGCTCGGCCAGGACCCGCTCGAAGGGCTCCGAGCGGATCAGGTCGTCGAGCAGCCGCGAGAGGTCCACGGGCCGTCCCTTCCCGGTTCCGGACACGCCGACGAGGCCTCGGTTCGCGCGAACCAGGCCTCGAGCAGCGGATCTTCGACTCGCCCGCGGGCTCAGCCCCGCGGGCCCGAGCGATTGTAGCGATCCTGCGCCGCCCGCAGTCCCTCGCGGACGAGCGCGAGCACCGCGTCTGCCGCGTCGTCCACGAGCAGGGCGACGTCGGCCTCCTCGCGCGCGGCAAACGGCTCGAGAACGAACTCGACCGGGTCCTGCCGCCCGGGCGGGCGGCCGATCCCCAGGCGGACCCGGTAGAACTCGGGCGTGCGGAGCGCGCCGACCAGGGAGTCCAATCCGTGGTGCCCGGCGGTCGAGCCGCCGAGCTTTACCCGCAGCGCGCAGAACGGCAGGTCGAGGTCGTCGTGCACCGCGACCACGCGGCCGGCGTCGATGCCCCGCTTGCGGGCGAGCGAGGCGTAGGCGGGACCGGAGTCGTTCATCCACCCGTGCGCTCGCGCGAGCACGACCCGCTCGCCGTCGACGGCGATCTCGGCGACGTCGGCCGGCACGAACCGGGTCCGCCGAAAGCGCTCGCCCGAGCGGCGCGCGAGCTCCTCGACGACCATCCGGCCGAGGTTGTGACGCGTGCGCGCGTACCGCTCCCCCGGGTTGCCGAGCCCCGCCACGAGCCAGGTCACGGCCGAAGCCTATGCGAGGGGTCGGTCCGCGGCCGCGGCGCTCAGCCCTCGGAGCCCTCGCCGGCGGCCGCCTCCTCGGGCGCCGCCTCCTCAGCCGCGGCCTCGCCCTCGGCCGCGACGGCGGCCGCCTCCTCCACCACGCGGGCCTGCGGCGTGACCACGCCGACCACGCTCTCGTCGGGCGCCGTGAGGATGGTGACCCCGGCCGGAGGCACGAGGTCGCCGACGCGGAGCGACTCGCCGACCTGGAGCGAGGAGATGTCGGCGTCGATCGCCTCCGGCACGTCGCCGGGGAGGCACTGCACGTGCAGGTCCCACAGGTGGTGCTCGAGCACGCCGCCCGCCCGGACGCCCGGCGACTCGCCCACCACACGGACGGGCACCGTGACCTCCACCTTTTCGTCGCGGCGAACCTCGAGGAAGTCCACGTGCAGGTACTGGCCCCGCACGTGGTCGCGCTGGATCTCGCGCGGGAGCGCGAGGTGCTGCTTGCCGTCGACCACGAGGTCCACCAGGACGTTGGCGCCGGCGCTGCCGTGCAGCGCGTGGAACAGCTCCCTGGAGTCGAGCGAGAGCCACAGCGGCTGCCTGCCGTGGCCGTAGAGGACGGCCGGCACGCGACCGGCCGCGCGCAGCTTGCGCGCCACCCCTTTGCCGGCGCCCTCGCGACGCTCGGCCCTCAGCTTGAGCTCTGCCATCCGTGAACCTCCGGCCGCACAGTGTACCGGCCGCGGACGCCCTCTCGACCGCAGGGCGTCGCTTCGCCGGCCACCCTCGAGCGGGTCGCGGCTAGAGCTGGTTGTCGCCGCGGAAGATCTCGGACACGCTGGTGTCCTCGAACACCGCGCGAAGCGCCGAGGCGATGAGCGGTGCGATCGAGAGGACGCGGAGCTTGGCGAACTGCTTCTCCTCGGGGATCGGCATCGTGTTCGTCACGACGACCTGCTCGATCGGCGCCTCCTCGAGGAGCTGCACCGCCTTGCCCGACAGCACCGGGTGCGTGGCGGCCGCGTAGATCGGTCCGGCCCCCTGCTGCGCGAGCGCCCTCGCGCCCTTGGCGACGGTCCCCGCCGTGTCGATCATGTCGTCGACGAGGATGCACGGCCGCCCGTCGACGTCGCCGACCACCGCCATCTCCTCGATCTTGTGGGCCTCGTGCCGCGACCGCCGCTTGTACAGGAACGCGAGGTCCGCGTGCAGGTACTCGCGGAGGCGCTCGGCGGTCTTGATGCGACCGGCGTCGGGGGCGACGACCACGACGTCCTCGTCGTGGAGCCCGAGCTCGTTCGTGAGGTAGTCCGACAGGATCGGCAGCGCGGTCAGGTGGTCGAAGGGAAAGTCGAAGTACCCCTGGATCTGTCCGCTGTGCAGGTCGACCGAGACGACCCGCTGCGCCCCCGCCGTCGAGAGCAGGTCGGCGACGAGCTTGGCCGAGATGGGCTCGCGCGCAAGCCCCTTCTTGTCCTGTCGCGAGTACCCGTAGTACGGAACGACGGCGGTGATCCGCTTGGCCGACGCGCGCTTCATCGCATCGAGCATCACGAGCTGTTCCATGATCGACTCGTTCACCGGATCGGCGTGCGTCTGGATCACGAACACGTCGCACCCGCGCACGCTCTCCTCGGGCCGGACGTAGATCTCTCCGGAGGCGAAGCGGGAGATCTTGCAGGGCGAGACGTTCAGCCCGAGGTGCTCGGCGATCTCGGATGCGAGCGTCGGGTGCGTGGTCCCCGAGAACACCATCATCTTCTTCTTCGTGACGATCTCCACCGCGTTCGCCCCCTAGCGCGAGCCCTTCCCACGTCCCTTGGCGGCGCGCGCCGCCTCGGCATCCTTCCGTTTGCGGTACCCCTCCACGATCCGCTGCTCGGAGCGCTCGACCGCGAGCGCCCCGGGCGGGACGTCCTTCGTGATGACCGAGCCGGCCCCCGTCACCGCGCCCTTCCCGAGCCGCACAGGCGCCACCAGGATCGTGTCCGAGCCGGTCCGGACGTCGTCCTCGACCACAGTCCGGTGCTTGCGGTACCCGTCGTAGTTGGCGAACACGGTCGCCGCACCGATGTTCACGCCCTCCCCGATGTCGGCATCGCCCACGTACGACAGGTGCGGAACCTTCGACCCGCGGCCGACGCGCGAGTTCTTGATCTCGACGAACGTGCCCGCCTTGGCATCAGCTTCGAGCACGGTGCCGGGCCGGATCGAGACGAAGGGCCCGACCGTCGCGCTGGCGCCGATGCGCGCCTCGCGCACGACGGCGAAGGTCACGCTCGCGCCGTCGCCGACGATCGATCCCACGATGCGCGTCGAGGGGCCGATCTCGCACCCCCTCCCGATCCGCGTCGAGCCCTCGAGGAACGTGTGCGGATGGAGCACGGTGTCGCGTCCGACCTTGACCTCGACGTCCACGTAGGTGGTGGCGGGGTCGAGGATCGTGACGCCGGCGTCCATGTGGGCCTGGTTGATCCGGCGGCGCAGAAGCTCGCCGAGCGCCGCGAGGTCGGCGCGCGAGTTGGGGCCCATCAGCCCTCCCGTGTCGACCTTGAGGGCCGAGACCCGTTCGCCCTTGCGCATCAGGATCGGGAAGACCTCGTTCAGGTAGTGCTCCTTCTGCCGGTTCTCGCGACCGACGAGCGGGAGCGCCGCGTACAGGTCCTCGCGACGGAAGACGAACACGAGCGTGGAGACCTCGCGGATCCCCTTGAGCTCCGGCGGGGCGTCCGTGCCCTCGACGATGTCGAGAAGCCTCGAGCCCTCGCGCACGATCCGCGCGTACCCCTTGGGATCGTCCACGTCCGCCGTGAGGATCGACGCGGCCGAGCCGGTGCGTCGGTGCACCCGCAGGAGCCGTCGAACGTCGCCGGGCGTGACCGGGTCGTGGTCGCCGCCCACGATGAGCACCTCCTCGGCCGCGCCGACGGCCTGCTCGGCCATCAGGACCGCGTGCCCGGTCCCCAAGGGCTCGCCCTGGTCCACGAAGGCAACGGGAACCTTCAGCCCCCAGGAGCCCACGGCCTCCCGCACCCGGTCGGCACCGTTGGACACGACGAACACCAGCGAGGTCGGCCGGGCGGCCAGCGCGTTGCGCGTGGCGTGCCACAGGAGCGGTCGCCCGCACACCGGGTGCAGGACCTTGGGGAGCCCCGACTTCAGTCGCTTGCCCTTGCCCGCCGCCAGGACCACGGCTGTCAGCGAACGGGGGGTCTTCCTCTGGCGCACGCACGTCCTCTCGGGTCCGGTCGGGCAGACCCTTTCTACCGACGGGAGCCCCCGCTGACAAGACGCCCGTTCAGGCGAGCAGCTCGGACACGTCCGGGCGCGCCAGGAAGGACGCGCGGTGGGCGCCAGCCGCGGAGGCCACCGCCTCGACGATCGCGCGCGCCTCGGCGCGATGCCCCTCGCCCTCCGAGGATCGCCCCAGGGCCCCCAGGGCCCGCCACGCCACGCGGTGAGCTCGCCAGCGCAGCCGCCGCTCCGAGCTCGCACGGGCGAGGTCGAGCGCGTCGGCGGCGGCGGCGAGCGCCCGCTCATGCCTGCCTTCCAGCAGCGCGGAGAGGGCGCGCGCGTAGGGACCCCAGGCTCCCCAGAACGCGTTGGCGGGCAGCACGAGCCGCTCGATGCGCACGGCGACGTCGGCGAGACCGGCGGCGTCCATCGACCATTCCCGGGCGAGGACCTCGACCCGCCCGGACCACGCAACGTGGAGGAACGCGTCGTCCAGCGCTCGGGCCTCGGCGAAGCACCGCTCCGCCTCGTCCAGGTCACCGGTGTGCAGCCTCGACCAGCCCACGAACGCGAGGATCGGTGGACGCATGAAGCGGCTGTCGAGCTCGTCCACCAGGCGGAGGGCTTCCTCGGCCCGCTCGCTCATCCCGTCGAGCGCCCACGCCTCGGCGGCCACATCGTTCTGCACCACGAGTCCGATATAGGTGCCGCGCGCGGCATCCAGCTCACGGAACACCGCCTCCCCATGCTCGGCGTCGGTCCGGGCCTCGTCCAGACGGCCCGCAGACAGCCACAGCTCGGCCCGGTCGTAGAGGGCGAACGCCTCCTCGCGCCGGTTCCCGATCTCGCTCGAGGTCGCGATCGAGGCGTCGACGGTCCGGACCGCCTCGTCCCACCGGCCCTGGAACCCCAGGAGCCACGCCACCATGTACGCGTTGTGCGCCACCATCGAGCGCTGCCCGAGCGCTCGCAGCATCTCGTCCGCGCGCACACCGTGCTCGAGCCCGCCCTCAAACGGGCCGTGGAAGAAGGACGTCTCGCAGAGCCCGTGGTGCGCGAGCGCCTGCCCCTCCAGGTCATCGGTCGCCTCCGCGACGCGGAGCGCGTGCTCGTGGAGCGGCAGCGCCTCGTCGAACGCCCCCCGGCCGAACCGGATCGTGCCCGCCGTGTAGAGGAGGCGGACCTCCACGTCGGTGGCCCCGACCTCCCGCGCGCGATCCAGAGCCTCCGGAAGCAGCGCGTCGCCCTCGTCGTAGCGATCCATGAGCCAGAGCACGTGCGCTCGGGCGGCGAGGCACCGGGCCTCGAGGTCCGCGTCGGCCGCGCGCCGGGCGCATGCGTCCGCCTCCTCGTAGTCGGCGAGGGCGTGCGTGAACCTACCGATCAGCTCCAGCGCACCGCCCCGAGCGAGCAGGATCCGGCCGCGCTGCGGCGCATCCTCGTCGCCGACCGCGTCGAGGGCTCGTTCGTACCAGTCGATCGCCTGCTCCGCGGCGAACACACGCAGCTGGCGGTTCCCGGCGAGGAGCGCGTAGCGAGCGGTGCGCGCCCGGTCGCCCGCACGCTCGAAGTGGTACGCGAGGATCTCGGCGAACTCCTCCCGCCGGCCGACAGTGCCCGCCTCGATCCAGGCGCCGACGGTCGCGTGCGCCTCGGCGCGCCGTCCGCGCGGGATGCCCTCGTAGGCGACGTCGCGCGTCAGCACGTGGTTGAAGATCAGCTCACGCTCTCCCTCGATCGAGGACGCGTCGCGCTCCCGGACGAGCCCCTTCGCCACCAGCCCGTCGATCGCCCGACCGGGCTCGTCAGACCCGAGCCGACCGACGGCAGCCTGCCAGAACACCCGGCCGACCACCGAGGCGTCCTGGATCGCGCGCTTCTCGGCGGGCGGGAGCATGTCGATGCGCGAGGCGATCACGCCCTGGACGGTGTCGGGGAGGGTGGAGGGCAGATCGCGGACGAGCCGCCAGCGACCATCCGTCCGCGCGAGCGTGCCGTCTTCCATCATCATCCGCAGGAGCTCCCCTGCGAAGAACGGGTTGCCTTCCGATCGGTGCAGGATCGGCCCGACGACCTCCGGCGGCGCATGACCGTCGAGGAGATGCTCGATCAGCGCCATGCTCTCCCCCGACGACAGCGGCGAGAGCGTGATCGTGCTCGCGTTAGACAGCCCACCCCCCCAACCGGGTCGACGCTCGTACAGGTCGGGACGGGCCATGCACAGCACGAGCGCCGGCCCGCTCGCCCGGGCGACGACCCCTTCGATCAGATCCAGCAGGCTCGGGTCGGCCCAGTGGATGTCCTCGATCAGCGCGAGGAGCGACCCCTCGGCCGTGAGCCCCTCGAGGTAGCGCTGCCAAGCGCGCTCGATCAGCTGCCGCGCGGCCTCCGGCTCGGCCCCTGCGAGCGGGTCGGACGGGACCTCCACCCCGATCGAGGAGAGGAGGACACGCGTCACACCCATGCCTTCCTCACCGACGAAGCGGGGGTCGAGCCGGTCGCGCGCCTTCTCCAGGATCGTCGGGGCGGGGTCGGAGTCCAGGATGCCCGCGTCGGCCTTGAGGATCTCGGCCAGCGGCCAGTAGGTGAGCCCGTTGCCGTACGGCAGGCACCGTCCTCGCACTACGCGGGTCCCGTCCGACCGGCTCAGGCTCGTGGCAGCCTCGTGCGAGAGGCGGCTCTTCCCGATGCCGGGGGGACCGACGATCGTCACCAGGTGCGGACGTCCGTCACGCACGGCTCGCGCAAACAGGAGCCGCAGGAGCTCCATCTCCGGGCCGCGACCGACGAAGGGTGGCTCTGGCGCAGCGCCGGACGTGGGCGTCGTGGCGAGCTCGCCGACCACCTCGTGCACGACGAGCGGCCGATCGATGCCCTTGACCCGGACCTCGCCGAGGTCGCGGAACGCGAACGCATGCTTCGTGTCGCGGAACGTCCGATCCCCCACGACGGTGGTCCCCGGCTCAGCCAGTGCCTGGAGCCGGGCGGCGATGTTCACCGCCTCGCCCGTGACGATCCCCTCCTCGACGCCGTGAGCGATCACCTCACCCGTGTTGATGCCGATCCGCATCCGCAGGTCGTCACCGGCCCGGTGGGCAAGCCGCTCGTTCAGCTCCGCGAGCCGCGCGTGCATCGCGATCGCGCAGCGGACCGCGCGCTCCGGATCATCCTCGTGCGCCGAGGGCGCGCCGAACACGGCCACCACGGCGTCGCCGATGAACTTCTCGACGGTGCCGCCGTAGCGATCGATCTCCTCGACCATCGCGTCGAAGAACGGCCGCAGGACGGCGCGCAGGTCCTCGGGATCCAGACGGGAGGCCATTTCCGTCGACGCCGTGAGATCCGCGAAGAGCGCGGTGACGACCTTGCGCTCGTCCAGGCCCGGCGGCGGGCCGGCGGGACGGCCCGGCTCCGCCGTAGGGCGGTCCGTGGGCGCCGAGCCCTCCAGGGGGGCACCGCACGCTCCGCAGAACCGGAAGCCGGCGGGCACCGTGGTGCCACACGAGGGACAGGTTCGATCCAGGGCCGCGCCGCAGGACCCGCAGTACCGGAAGCTCCACGGGTTCGGCTGCCCGCAGGTGGGGCAGGCGGGCTCGTTCACACGTCCCAGTCCCCCTTCGGTCGTGCGGGCGTTCCGGGGGGAGGAGTCGAACCTCCATCGAGGGCTCCAAAGGCCCGCGTCTTGCCGTTAGACCACCCCGGACCGGACTCGATTATGTCCGATGCGCGCCGCGGCGCCCGGCACCGCGCTCCGGCGGGCCGGAGCACACCACGGCGCCGGGGAGCGCGCGGGCGATCCGCGTCGCGTGCTCCTCGTCGCGCGCGAGCCCCGCGACCGAGGAGCCGCTGCCGCACATCACCGCGCCGAGCGCCCCGGCTTCGAGCAGCCGCTGCTTCGCGCGGCCGATCCGGGGGTGACGGGCCAGGACCGGGGGCTCGAGGTCGTTGAACAGCAGGGGCCCGAGCGCCTCCGGATCGCCGGCCTCCGCCGCGCGAAGCAGCGGCGCCGGGTCGGGCCCCGACGGCGCGCCGTCCTCGTCCCACCACCGGTAGGCGTCGGGGGATCGCACGCCGAACTCGAAGGTCACGATCACCCACCACAGCGGCCGAACGCTCGCCGGTCGCGTCCGGTCGCCCCGACCGGCGACCAGCACGGGTCCGGGCGCGAGCATCGCCGGGACGTCCGAGCCGACGCGCGCCCCGACCTCGGCGAGCGCTTCCTCGTCCAGCCCGCACCGCCACAGCTCGTTCAGCGCGAGGATCGTCGCGGCCGCGTCCGCGCTCCCCCCGCCGAGGCCGCCGGCCACCGGGATCCGCTTGTCGATCTCGATCCGCGCTCCGCCGCCGTGCTCGCACGCGTCGGCCATCGCGAGCGCCGCCACGAGCGCGAGGTTCAGCCCGCCGGCCGGCACGGCGCCGGCCAGCGGTCGGGCTCCCCGGACCCTCACGTCCAAGCGGTCGGCGGGGCGCACCGTCACCCGGTCGGCGAGCGAGACCGGAAGCACGAGGCTCTCGATCTCGTGGTAGCCGTCGCGCCGCCGGCGCAGGACCCGAAGGAACGCGTTCAGCTTCGCGCGGGCGTCGCGGCGCACGGCGCGTCCGGCGAAGGCGCGTCCGGCGAAGGCGCGGGACGCGCTCACGGCCGCGAGTCCTCGAGGACGCCCCGAGCCACCAGGTCCGCCGCCAGGCCCGCGAGCTCGTCCAGGCCGAGCCGCTCCGCGCGGACGTCGCGCTCGAGGCCCCGGGCCGCGAGGAGGTCCGCCGCCTCGCGCGCGGACAGGCCGAGCCGGCGGAGGGCGCTTCGCATCGTCTTGCGCCGCTCCGCGAACCCCTCCTCGACGAGACGGAAGAGCGCGGTCTCCGACACCGATCCGTCCGGGGATCTCGGGGTGAGGCGCACGAGCACCGACTCGACCCTCGGCCGGGGCCAGAACACCGTGGCCGGCACCCGGCGCACGAGCGCGGCGTCCGCCCGGTAGGCCACGCGAACGCTCACCGCGCCGTACGCCCGCCCGCCCGGCCGCGCGACCAGCCGCTCGCCGACCTCCCGCTGCACCATCAGCAGGTAGGAGCGGACCTGCGGGAGCGACTCGAGCATCCGCAGGACGATCGGGACGGCGGTCGCGTAGGGCAGGTTCGAGACGCAGGCCCACGCCCGATCGTCCAGGAGCGACGCGAGGTCGAGCCGGAGCGCGTCGCCGAACTCCAGCCGCACGTTCGGGCGGGCGCCGAGGACCTCCCGGAGGGCGGGCGCGAGCGAGCGGTCGAACTCCAGGGCGACCACCTCCGCCCCCGCGTCCGCGAGCGCCACCGTGAGCGAGCCCAGGCCGGCGCCGACCTCGAGGACCGGGTCCCCCGGCCGCACTCCCGCGTCGGCCACGATCGCGCGGGCGAGGTTCGGATCGGTGAGGAAGGTCTGACCGAGGGCCTTCGACGGCCGGACCGCGTGGCGGGCGGCGAGGTCCCGAACGGCTCCGCGCCCGAGCCCCGGCTCACCAGGTGAGCCGGACCTGGATGAC
>Ga0070741_10020978_pt1 | contig 10217 bp, 12 predicted proteins | sample Coa_R1_4_FD_66440 | JGI IMG/M metagenome (GOLD analysis project Ga0070741, IMG submission 66440) | Surface soil microbial communities from Centralia Pennsylvania, which are recovering from an underground coalmine fire - Coalmine... | ecosystem: Environmental > Terrestrial > Soil > Unclassified ...
CAGGCGTCAAACATCAAAAACATCGATCTTTCTTCTCAATCGCGCGACGATCAGATGTTCCAGTCATTGCCAAAATAGACCATGATGCAATTCATCCTGAAGATAACATATACAACGATGAAGTGTTGCTGCGCTGGCAGCAACGAAATCCAGAAACGCTTTTCACATTGCGTGACATCGACGGTGTAGTTGTTGGATTTGCCTGCATCTTGCCCCTAACGCGCTCTGCTCTGGATCGTGTTATTCACGGCAAAACCTCGCTCACGGACCTCACAGACAAAGACATCTTATTGTTTGCAACAGGTGCAACGATTCACCTCTATGTGGTTGCGATAGCTGTTGATCCTAAATTCCCGCTCAAAACACGGCATGAGTACGGCGCTGCATTACTCTCTGGCTTCTTTTCCTTTCTGCTCTCGTTGGCTGAGCGCGGGGTAATAATCGAGACAGTCACCGCGCGGAGTCATACGCAGGATGGCATCAAGCTCATGCGAAGGCTCGGCCTACCCTGGCTCATTTCGCCTGTTCCTGGCATGGAGCTTTTCTCAGTGCGTGTTGCCGAAAGCGGCATGCCTTTTTTGCGAAAATATTCTGCAAAATTGGCTGAGAAGCGCTCCTTGTAGCTTTCACTGCAAGGATAATCGTCTCAGGTTCAAAACCCTGTCATAAAGCGCCATAAAAATCAATAAAACGCTATATTTTCAAACACTAGTTTTAGATACGTAATCATCGACGGATATCATAGAGTTGAGGCCACGGCTGTGAAGCAGTTGGACGAGATCCGGGCGACGTGTAAGACATTTGAGACCGAGCAGGATGTGATCTGGGCTTGTTTTGATGCCAATTTGCGGCATGGTCTGCCTCTCGATGAGACGAGCCAATCAAATTATGCACGCTGGCTGCATATTGATGTGTAGATGAAATTGAGCAAGAGGTTTGCGTTGAATGAGATTTCAGAAAATCATCCAACCACCCGCCCCGAGGGGCGGGTGGTTGGATGATTTTCTGAAATCTCATTTTTAGAATGATTACTGAAATTGCAGGACACGAAGGGCGGGCTGACCATTTACGGGTGCGGGTACCGGTGTAGTGTTTGGTTTGGGTGTGGGTGCCGGGGTTGGCACGGCACAGACGGTTGAAGACGTGCTCAACAAGGGCATGTAGATGGTATGGGTGCCTGGATCCACAAAAACTGAATGGGCGTTGGTTGCAACACATTCCTCGGCGACCTTTTGCAGGCTTTTGTTGCTATCGTTGAAGATCGCCAGGTTACCACTACGGCTGGAGACGTAGATCTGGTGCTGACCCTCGTCAATTGCCATGATGTCAGGCTGCTGCGGTAATGGCTGCGAAGTAAGGACTTGCATCGATGAGATGTCCAGTAGGAAAAGATTGGTGCTGACATCACATTCGACTATACCGAGGTGCTGCGATGTGTCCAGTATGAGCCCGTGATTGTGATTACATGTTTTGGGCAGAGTGACACTTGCCACGATCTTGCGTGAGACGGGGTCGAGCGCTACCACCTGGTTGAGCGTCTGCAAGGTGATGAAGATACGATGAGTGGTTGGATCGTATCTGGTGTTGCCCACCTCTCCTCCAAAAGGAATAGTGGCGATGACGCGGTTGGTGTTTACGTTAATGACGGCATCACTGTGACCTAATTCGTTAGAAACAAACAGAAGATGGTCATTAGGATCATAGGATATTACATCAGGCTTTTGGCCAACTGGTATTCTGGAGAGGATGGCTAACGTCTTCTCATCGACCACGTACACCTGGTTGTCAAAGGTCTCGCCGACATAGACGCGATTCAGTTCAGGGATAACCGCGATGCCATGATTCTTCCGGATATTCTGGATGTGTCCAACAACTGCATTGGTCGTGGTATCAATGATAACGACCTCATTATTGCCGGGATGGGTCACAAACAAATGTTTGCTACCGGCATCGAATGCCTGCTGGTCAAAAGTAGGTTGTCCTCCAGGAAGAGGAACATCGGTCACTTTCTGAAGAGAAGGGGCTGTATGGAAAACTGGTGTGGAGACGGCATACAAGAGAAGTGCAACAAGACATAATATTATTGACCCGGTTAACATGAACCAGGCTACACGACGCTTCAACATATTCTGGGGAATAGCAACCTGTTCGATCATAGTGCATCTCCTTCAGGATCGGGTCGACACTTCTATACTCTATAGTATAATGGTAGTCTTAATAGAGGATTAAGCAAGTGTCTATTTCATAGAAGGAAAGTGAAGTAAAGCACATTTCCTGTCAGTATTGATGCTTCGGCCGGGATAGATACTACTTCACTATAGACGTAGATATTTTCGATTTTTACGGCAAGAGAAAATCGGGCAGATGTAATTGCTCGGATCACCCACAAGAGGCGATGCTACACGGTCTGCTTGCGCAAGCAGACCGTGTAGCATCGCCTCTTGTGGGTGATTAAATAAGGTAGATTATTCTCACCAGCGGGTTGGATCGGTTGCATTGGGATGGCGTGGGAAGTAGGGGTAGGAGATATCGGCAGGGGGTTGGTGTCGCGGTCGCCAGAGCAGGGTAATGATCAGGCCAGTCAAGAAGCCGCCAACATGCGCCAGGTAGGCTACGCCCCCCATACCTTGTTGGGCAGCTCCTAGCGAGGCTACACTATCAAAGAGCTGGAGCAAGAACCAGACTCCGATCAAGATGTATGCAGGAAGTGTGACAAAGGTGAAGAAGATGAAAATAAAAATGATGGTACGAACTCCGGCCAGAGGAAACATGATGAGGTAGGCTGCCAGCACCCCGGCAATAGCGCCGCTGGCTCCCAGGCTGGGGATGACAGAGGCCTGACCGGTTGATGACGCGAATGATTGTACAAGGCTGGCGACGATGCCGCAGACCAGGTAAAAGATCAGATAGGGGAAATGTCCCATACGGTCCTCAACGTTGTCACCAAAAATATAAAGGAAGAGCATGTTGCCGCCGATGTGAAGCCATCCCGCGTGCATAAACATCGAGGTGATCAAGGTAAGGTAGACCGGGTTGGGTGTCAGGAAGGGAGTGTGGGGTGCGCCCGGCAATGATGTCTGAGGTATACCGTGTAGCAGTCCAGCTGGTACCACTGAATAGGCGAACATGAACTCCTGGGCATCGGGGCCAAGCGATACCTGATAAAGGAATACAATCACGTTGATGATGATGATCCCCCATGTCACCACGGGAAGGCTGCGTCGTGGTCCGGGATAATCTTTGATTGGAATCACGCTCTCTTTGCCTCCTACTATGATTTGTCTAATAGTGTTAGCTTGTTACTCTTATTATATGACACTTTTTTACTGATCTCTGCCTGACTTGCTAAACCAGGGAGAAACTCTACCAGTTTGAGAGAAAGACCAGCTTACCCCTCATTGAGTGTCAGGTGTCGCAGATTGATCATCGCATAGACGCCTCCCCCTGCGAAGATCGTGTCATAGGTGCTGAAGGTAATGCCTAGCATGGTTGTATGAAAGTGAGAGGGTAGCGTACTCGCGCGCACCTGCCTCCGTCTCTGTCGTCTTCATGACACGGTTATCCTTCCCTGAAGAGTAAATAGTTCTCCAGTATACTCGATGGTGCTTGCTCATGCAATGTTTACAGTTTGCTGGATCTCACGCCAGGCCAAAGCGATTTCGCGTGCGTGCCAGCGTAGGTGTCCTTCGAGCTGTGAGCCATCAATGATGCGGATGCGTCCACTCGCGCTTGCTATCACCCTGCGTGCATCGCGAGAGAATGTAGAAGTTGTCACCAGGTAGCCGTAGGCCGCATTGTAGTAGAGAATAGCTCCCCAGAACTCGCGTGCTATCCCTGAACTGATGATGTTCTCTTGTGCGTAACGCTTGCTCTGGACGCCAACCAGCAAACCGAGAGAGTTGCGCAGCTTTACGTCAATGCCTTGATCGCCGCTTCCTCCGCAGTGCCCGTCAAAGGTGTACCCTTCTCCCATTCCCATAATTACTGCTGCGGAAAATAACTCGAATTGCTTGTCGCTCAGCGTTGCCAGGATCTCTCGTACTGTGCGTGGAATCTGTGGCAGGCCTTCCTCGATAGGTTTGGAGCGTGATCCTGACGCTGTAACACGCGTATGAGTTGTGGGCACGAAGAGAGAAACGAGATAAAAAGACAGTGTAGCAAAGATCAGAATAATATCTACGAACCAGAGGAGCCACGTGAGCGTGCCAGGAAACACACCCAACAGAAGCAAAAAGGTCAAGACAATTACCGCGATGAGAAGTAGCCAGTTTTTCATAGGTGTACCTCCTTCGTAAGGGTTTTTGCCGGATATAAATTCCATTCTTTTGCTGTTTGAAAAAACGGTAAAAACGAATCTACTCGTATAACATGAATAGATGATCACTCTTGCCGTGCTGCTTGCTAGTACCTGTATGTGCCAATCGTTGTGTACCTGAACAATGACGCTTTTCACCCTTGTTCACCAATCGTAACAAGAGTACGCTGGAGAGCCGTCGATCTGGTATTATGGTTGCTGTTACCCGAAAACAAAATCAGATTTTCAGGTATTTTGTGGTGTTACAGTCATCTCTTTTTGAGCTATCTTTCCATAACAGTTAAACGCGGATGCAATTCTTTTTTTGCAGGTAACATGCAAAAAGAGAATTGCGTCCATGTTTGACTGTTATACGTCGAAAAGGGTTGACGAAATCTATCCAATTGTGCTATATTTTGACCATGCGGACAAAAAATATATCAGATGGGCAAAACCGTCAGTCTTTTATAGAGGCGGCCCGGCGAGCCCAGATTATAGAGTGTGCTATCGAGACTATTGCTACGGTGGGTTATGGGCAGGCATCATTAGCTCAAATCGCTCAACGTGCGGGAATTAGTAAAGGGGTGATCTCCTATTACTTCAATAGCAAAGAGGAGTTGATCGAACAGATAGTCAGAGAGGTCTACGAGGCCGGCGCGAAGTTTATGACACCGCAGATAGCTGCACAACCAACTGCTACTCTGATGTTGCAGACCTATATTCGGACAAACGTCGAGTATATTGGAGCCCATCGCATGGGTATGATGGCTATCATCGAAATCGCGCTCAACTATCGCACGAAAGATGGCGAGCTTCGTTACGGTGTTCCTACAGAGGAGCCGGTTATAGCAGCTTTAGAGGGGCTTTTGCGCAAAGGGCAACAAGATGGTGAGTTCAGGGAATTTGATCTGCGTGTGATGGCCGTGACCATCAGAAGAGCCATTGATGCTGTGGGTTCGCAGCTGGCTGCTAATGAGAACCTGGATGTGGATGAGTATGCACGGGAACTGGTGGTCCTGTTCGACCTAGCAACACGTAAGGATTAATGCAGTATCCTCAAAGCGGATCGTGATCAAGCACGTGCCTTGGCGTCCCCGCAAGGGGATACTTTACACCAGAAAGCCGAAAAGATCAGGTGATTTTGCATTAGGCAATGAAGCTCAATCCTTATGTGCTCGAAGTAACATTTCTTGAAGTACATCGGTATGTAAGGTCATGATCTAGTCCGCATGTTTCAATCCCAAAGCGAGTCATGAAGAAGTGGGCGACAACAGGAACCTCTCTTTTGAGTCGACTCGCGCATCCAGATACGCCTGGATCGGTTGACTTTGCAGTAAGAAGTTAAAAAGTTATAGTAAGGACTTAAGAGAAGACATAAGAAAGAAGAGACATCATGTCCTCACAATCAGAACGGATAATACCAGAGAGCGTCGATGCAAATGCCGTCGCAATGCAGACGCCAACAAAGGCGGCAAGCGGCTCGCGCCTGGTTTTTGCAGACCACTTGCGAGCTGCGCTGGTAATCCTGGTGGTGCTGCACCATCTGGCCGTAATATACGGAGCGAATGCAGCGTTCTACTATGTGGAACCACCTTATAATGATGCACCAGCGTACCTGCTGCTGCTCGTGTTTGTGCTCGTCAACCAGGCCTACTTCATGGGCTTTTTCTTCCTGATCTCGGGTTACTTCACGCCCGGTTCTTTCGACCACAAGGGAGCAGGCTCCTTCATCAAGGATCGGCTGTTGCGTCTGGGTATTCCTCTAGTCGTCTTCATATTCGTGCTCAATCCTATTGCATCTATTGGCATTTATCAGATGCCATCCTCATTGACCCATATCACGACCCCACTCACCTGGCAACAGTACCCCATATTGCTGGGGGTAGGTCCCCTCTGGTTTGTCGAGATGCTGCTGATCTTTGATCTGGGCTATGTGATCTGGCGTTGGCTGGCAAGAAAGCAGACGCCGCATAGGGAGACGGAATTCAAGCCGCCGAGCTATCTGGCGGTGGGCCTCTTCATCCTGGGGCTGGCGCTTGCTAGCTACCTGATGCGTATCGTGGTGCCGCTGGGTATGACCATACCGATCTTTGGCTTCCCGACCCTTGCTTACCTGCCGCAGTACCTCAGCTTCTTCATCCTGGGTATGATCGCCTTTCGTCGCAATTGGTTCAGGACCATCCCGGGTTCGATGGGGAAGGTGGGCCTGATGGTCGCGTTCGTGGCAACGATCCTGTTGTTCCCTCTGGCTTTGAGCGGTGGGGCAGCCTTCCTGGGCAACGGGCACTGGCAGTCGGCGGTCTACGCACTCTGGGACAGCATCTTCTCGGTTGGGGTATGCCTGGGTTTGATTGGCCTCTTACGTCGCTTCTTCAATCACCAGACCAAACTCGGTCGCTTTCTATCGCGGAACGCTTATACTGTCTACATCATCCATGCCCCGATCATTGTGTTTCTTGCCATCGCGCTGCGTGGGCTTCATCCTGAAGCATTGCTCAAGTTTGGTCTGGCGGCGCTGATTGGGGTCCCGCTCTGCTTCGTGGTTGCCTTCCTGGTGAGGAGGATTCCATTCGCCTCGCGAATCCTTTAATGAATTAGTACAGAGTGTTGGGCTCCTCCAGACTGCGCGTGAGCAGTCTGGAGGATCTGAATAATTATGCTTATTTCTATTCAAAAGGAGAAAAAGTGAAGATAAGACTGCTGTGTTCAAGAATATGTGTCTGATGAAACTTTTTCATCTTTCCTTCGATCAGCACATCATGTGTGGTGAGAGGAGATCAGCCGTAGCTGCTCTCACCATTTCTCCTGCTGCTCCACACCCTTTGGCAGCTCGACGGTTTCCTGATCATACTTCGCAAAGATCTCCTGGAATTTCGCTGGATCTGGTGGACCTGGAGGCAGGTGAGCCAGCTCTTCAAAGAACTGTTCATAGCCACCGGGCGTCATAATACCCAGTATCCTGCCTGGTTGGTTTCCGACATTCTCGAATGCATGGGGTACACCACGAGGCACAAACACAAACGTTCCGGCAGTCGCTGTCATCGCCTGCGTGCCCAGTTGAAAGAGGAACTCCCCTTCCAGGATGTAAAACGTCTCCTCGTGCTGGTGATGCACGTGGGCCGGGGCACCAGACATGGGCCGGAATGAGCCTTCTAACACCGCAAGGGTGCCACCAGTATCCTCTCTGCTAGCCTTGATGGTCCAGGGGTTCCCCAGGACATGGATGGCTTTTCCTCCTCCGGGAGGAAGCACGATGCCGTCTCCAGATGAGTTTTTTTCTTGCATGATTCCCTGTCTTTCTTGCATTTGCACGTGACTATCAAAACACGCCGCTCTGCTTTCTTCGATGGATGGCTATCTTACTCGGCCTTCTGGGTGGAAATCATATCCATCAAATGATCAACGAAAGTGTTAATGGTGTCTGAGTCAGGTATCTGGGGGGCTTGCATATTCTGAATGAGCCCATCCATAAGAGCGTAGGTCAGTAAAGTGCCCAAAAACATGCGTGCTACTGTTGCTGGATCGATGTGTTCTCGGACCACTCCATTGCGCTGTCCAGAGCGCAACAGCGTCAGGAAGTAATGGAATCCCTGCTCCGGGACAGTTTGGCGAAACAAAGTCCCAAGCTCAGGAAAGCGCGGTAATTCAGCCATGATCAGACGAAGGATGGCCAGATATTCCGGTTGCATCATCGTCTCTAAGAGACCCTGGGCAGTCGTCTGCAAGAGCACACGAAGCTCTTGTGTGGTTTTGGGCTCTGTAGATCGCTCCATCAACTGCACCCAGAAAGAGCGTTCGATAGTGAGTGAACGCAGCACATCTACGAACAGATCCTCTTTATTCGCGTAATAGCGATAAAGCGTCTCCTTGGAAGTAGAGGCAGCAGCCGCAATCGCATCGGTACTGGTAGCTTGAAACCCATGTTGGAGGAATAGCTGTTTGGCAGCAGCTCGTATCTGCGCTCGTTTCTTTTCTGCACGAGTTGGCTTCTCGGATGGCTCTTCCATACTTTCTCCTGCGTCTCATCAAACTATCCAATTGGTACCGTACTGTACGGTACCAATCTTAACCTAAAGACAAGGAGATTGTCAAGGTCTTCATTTGGCACTTGATCTCAATGAGGCCCGGCCATGAATTCTCAGGTCGATTTGAGAAAGGCTTTGAAAGCTCGGAGAAGTTCTAAGGGTAGGGTCAAGACATCAGTTTTTCGGAAATGCCTTTCCCTGTTGATTTTGTCTAACAGCAGCCCCTATACCAGTCAGCACAAATCCAACGATCAATGCCAGGAAAAGATCTGTGAGGAAGGCAAAGATATAAATGACAAGGGTGTCTTTGAATGTGGTGAATCGTGAGGCAGTGCCGAGAAAGATCACAAGGTAGGAACAGCCATCGACAAAAAGAAAACAGAGCAGTGCGATCAAACAGGCAAACGCTGAATATTTGCGCGTGGAGTAACCGATAAAGAAGTAAACTGGAGCACAAAGAGCAGTGACGATCAGACTGACAATGATGTTTCCTTGAGACAGTAAACCATAAATATACGATTTGGAAAATGTGCTGAAGAATGCATAACTTACAACTGGATTGGTAAAAATGAGTGTGGTGACAATGACGATTCCTGCCAGAATAGCCCCGGCTAAAAACCCATGCTTGAGCATGATTCTTATATTTGAGTTTTGTGACGAGGTGTAGCGGGGTGCTTGTGAAGTTGAGATCATTGTCTGTTCTTCTATCTGATGATCTTGATATTGCATAGATAAGCTCCTTTTAAATTAGATGGTTTCCTCTAGCCTTTATGAGGGTAGTGGGAAGAGTCAAAGAGAATTTGTTTCCTTGCAATAGTGGGTTATAGCCGTGTGGATAGTATACATACTTTGGAGTAATTTGGGAATAGTTGGGCATATCCGTTTACTCAGGTGAAACGTTTTTATCCGCAACGTCGTCTTCTCTTGAAGAAGGAGGGAGATCATGAATATATCCTGGCCTGCTTTCTTAGTTATCTGCGGAGCACTGATTGTCATCGTACTGGTCCTGGTTCTGCCAATACCACGCTTGCGGAGAAAAGCGAGCACGTTCTCTGATCGTCCGCCGACTCCTGATGTTTTCCGTGATGATGATCGGTACTGGTATGGAGGCTTTTTATACAACAATCCTGACGATCCTGCGATGTTTGTACCGAGGCGCTTCGGACTAGGGTGGTCTTTGAATTTCGGACACCCTCAGGCCAAATGGTTCCTGATCTCGATATTGGTGGTGATGCTGCTAATGGTAGTGGTGGTGCCTCTGCTGGTCGCTCTTCTCGGGGGTGGTCACCCAACTGGATGTCACACTTTTGGATGCCAGCCATAAAAAGAGACTGAGGAGCTGACTACGTTGCCACACGCTGTGCGAACACAACCTGGAGTGGCATCCCGCGAACCTGGGTCAGGTGTGGGCTGTCAGCCACTCCAGAATGTGGGTCAGGGTTTCTTGATTCAGGTGGGTGTCGGGGCTGTTGTAGCTTTCTGTTATCTCGGGTGGCCACACTCTCTCCATACGAAGCCTGATCAGCCATGCTTTTTATCCTTTCATAGTCTCTTTATTCTAGCCTATTCTTTAGCTGAGGCAACAGGAGTATTACCATCACCATAAAGAAAACAGTTGGTCCAGTGGCCATTGCCCAGATCGGTGCGACTGGGGAAGCGCTTTTTGCATACGGGCATGGCGTGCGGACAGCGTGGGTGGAAACGGCAGCCGCTGGGTGGATCGATAAGGCTGGGAATTTCGCCGCGTGCCGGTAATTCGGGAGGCTCCTCGCCATCGATATTGCTGCGCTCAGGATTGGGAGCGGCGGAGATGAGCAATTGGGTATAGGGATGCTTTGGTTGCTGGATTACCTCGTCGCTGGGACCTCCCTCGACCATCTGCCCGGCGTACATGACCA
>Ga0070741_10020979_pt1 | contig 10216 bp, 8 predicted proteins | sample Coa_R1_4_FD_66440 | JGI IMG/M metagenome (GOLD analysis project Ga0070741, IMG submission 66440) | Surface soil microbial communities from Centralia Pennsylvania, which are recovering from an underground coalmine fire - Coalmine... | ecosystem: Environmental > Terrestrial > Soil > Unclassified ...
CGAGACGGCGATGGTCAAGGCCTCGACGGTCTTCTCCACTTTCTCGGCGTTATAGACCCGCCCGGTTCGAGTGAGGATTGATCCGCGCAAGGCGTCGATGTTGAGCGAGGGGAGTGCGCTCTCGATGTCGATGGCGCCAAAGCGGTAGCGCTCGCCTTCACTGATGGTGAAGGTGATATAGAAGCCTCGTCCGTCGCGATCGAGATCCGCCGTCGCCGAGACGATGCGCGCGTCGGCATAACCGTTCTTAAGGTAGAACTGCCGGAGCAGCTCGCGGTCGAGGCTCAACCGGTCGGGGTCGTAGATATTGGTGTTCTTGAGGAAGCTCAAGAGATTCGTCTGCGTGGTCGAGATCACGAACCTGAGCTGCGAATCGCTGAACGCTTCATTGCCGATGAAATTGATGGCCCTGATCTTGGTGGTCGGCCCCTCGTTGATCTCGAACACGACATCGATGCGATTGTTGTCGAGGTTGATGATCTTGGGATTGACCGCGGCCGCGTAATAACCCTGCCGCCGATAGACGTCGAGGATGCGCTGAACGTCGGCCTGGACGCGGGCGCGCGTGTAGACCGCGCGCGGCTTGAGTTGAACCTCCGCGGCGAGTGCGTCGTCCTCGACCTCCCGGTTTCCTTCGAAGGCGACGCGGGCAACGATCGGATTTTCCTGGACGACCACGACCACGGTCGAGCCTTCGCGCCTGATGCGCACGTCCTGGAACAGACCGGTGGCAAAAAGAGCTTTTAGCGATTCGTCGATCTGGGCGGGGTCATAAACATCGCCGGCGGTGAAGGTGAGATAGGAGCGCACCGTCTCGGGCTCCACGCGCTTGTTGCCTTCGACCCGGATGCTTTGGATTACCTCTTGCGCGTGTGCGGATAGATCGCCGAACCCTGCGCTGAGACCCAGCGAGAGCGGGACGCTACTCAACACTAGGAGGGTCGCGAGCAACCCTCTGGCAAACGTCCACCGCACCATTGCTGGTGTCTTTCCCCTCGAAGCCGATCCCCGCCGCCGCGCTGGCTTTGAGACCGAAACTGGCCACTGTTTTGTGGCCGATTTTTGATTCAAACCCCGTCAACAGAGCGGGGGCTCACCAGCCCCCGTTCCGAGTCTCGTTATTGCACGCCATACTCATAAAAATTTCAAGTGAATCAAGTCATTCCAGGTTGCAAAAATCATCAGCATGAGGACAAAGGCGAGCCCGATCCTGAAGCCCATCTCCTGAGTTCCTTCGCTGAGTGGGCGACCCCTGAGCGCCTCGATCCCGTAGAACAGAAGGTGTCCGCCATCCAGCATCGGGATGGGGAACAGGTTGATCAACCCAATGCTCACCGAAATGATCGCACAGAGGTTGAGGAGCGCGAGGAAACCAGCGGTCGCCACCTGTCCCGACACTTGAGCAATTCTGATGGGCCCGCCAAGTTGATCGGCTGATTCTCTTCCGGTCACCACATCGTAGAGATAGCCGAGCGATCGGGCGATGACGAAGTACGTCTCCTTGATCGCCATCACAAAGGCCGTGGCCGGATCGTGACGCTTTAGTGTCCATTCCTCGGGTGCAGCCTGCCGCTGAATACCAAGGAGCCCGATCCGCATCTCGTTACCGAAGCGGTCGGTGATCGTCTTGAGCTCCGGGGTCACCGTGATGTCGATGGTCTTGCCGCCGCGGTCGACGACGAAATGGAGCGCCTGGCCCGGACTCATGGCGACGATACGCTGCATCTCGCCGAAGGTCTCGATCTTGGCGCCGTCGATGCTGATGACACGGTCACCCGGCAGGAATCCGGCCTTTTCCGCTGCGCTACCCGGATTCACAATGTCCACTTTGGGTGCGGTGATGCGCTCGCCGAAAATGCCGAAGATGGCCGTAAAAATGACGATGGCGAGCAGGAAATTTGCGATCGGGCCGGCAGCAACGACGGCAGCACGCTGACCGAGCGACTTGCCCTGAAAACTCCGCGCGCGCTCCTCCGGTGTGAGCTGCTCAAGCGTTCGGCGCCCGCCGCCGGCGCTCGCTGCGTTCTCGTCGTCGATGAACTTCACGTAGCCGCCGAGCGGGATCCACGAGATCTTCCAGCGCGTGCCGTGCCGGTCGGTGAAACCAACAATCTCAGGTCCGAAGCCGATGGAGAACGCTTTGATGCCGACGCCGCAGCGACGCGCGACAAGAAAGTGGCCAAGCTCGTGGACAAACACAACGACAGTCAGGACGAAGATGAAGGGAACGAGATAGCCGAGCGCGGTATCACCGAAGCCCGCAAGCTTAAGAATTGTGTCCATACGGCAAACTACCTTCGAATTTGGGCCCTTCTTAGCCCGCCTTAGCCCGCCAACGCAAACCGGCTCAACAGCGCGGAGGCGCGATTGCGCGCCGCGGAATCGACGGCGAGCACGGCTTCGACGGTGGTAGGCGCTGAGGCGACGAGATCGGGGCATGCCGCGAGCGTCGCCTCGACGAGGGAGGCAATCGAGAGGAAGCCGATCCGCCGTCTGAGGAACGCTTCAACGGCGACTTCATTGGCCGCATTGAGCACGGTCGGAGCGCCGCCACCCGCTTCGAGCACTTGCCGCGCCAAGCGGAGGGCGGGGAAGCGCGCCACGTCCGGCGCCTCAAAGGTCAAAGCACCGAGCTTCGCGAGATCGACGCGGCCGTTCGGCACGTGCATGCGTTCGGGCCAGGCGAGGCTATAGGCGATCGGCGTGCGCATGTCGGGGCAGCTCATGTGCGCGATCACGGAGCCGTCGGCAAGATAGACGAGACAGTGCACGATCGACTGCGGGTGGACCAGAACGTCGAGCTTGTCGGGCGGGAGGGCGAAAAGATGATGCGCCTCGATGAGTTCCAGGCCCTTGTTCATCAAGGTCGCCGAATCGATGGTAACTTTGGGCCCCATCGACCAGTTGGGGTGGTTCAGCGCCTGCTCAGGACGGGCGTCGGCCATCTGGGCGAGGGTCCAGGCGCGGAACGGGCCGCCGGACGCGGTGATGCATATCCTCTCGATCCGCTCGGGCTTGGCGCCGACCATGGCTTGTGTCGCCGCCGAATGTTCCGAGTCGACGGGAAGCAGCGTCGTGCCGGAGCGGGCGACCTCGGCCATGAAGATCGCCCCGGCGGTAACGAGGCATTCCTTATTGGCGATGGCGGTCGCAGTTCCTTGCCGGACCGCCTCGAGCGTCGGCCTGAGCCCGGCCGCGCCGACAATCGCCGCCATAACCCAATCGGCCGGACGGCGAGCCGCCTCGAGCAGAGCTTCCTCGCCCGCCGCCGCCTCAATGCCGGTGCCGGCGAGAGCCGCCTTCAGCGATGCATAACCGCTCGGATCGGCGACCACGGCGAGTTCGGCCCGATGCAGGATGGCAAGCTCGGCAAGCCGGGCGACGTTCCGTCCGCCGGTCAGCGCCACGACCTGATAGGCCGAGGCATTCCGCCCGATCAGGTCGAGCGTGTTTTCGCCGATCGAGCCGGTTGCGCCGAGCACCGTGATCCGCCGCGGAGCCGATGCGTGCCGCTCCAGTTCTCTGGTGAAAGATGATGGGGACTGAAGCACGGCTCTCCTTCACCACATGAGTAGTCCGCGGGCCGGGCTGGCCGGGTCGCGGAGCGCGATCAAGCCAGCCAGGATCGCGGCAATGAGAAGACCATCAATACGGTCCAAAAGTCCACCGTGACCTGGGATGAGCTGGCTCATGTCCTTGGCCCCAAAATGGCGCTTTACCGCGCTTTCGAGCAGATCTCCGAGCTGGCAGGCGAGGGCGAGAGCGACGCTTGCGAGCGCAAGCCGCCAAGCCGAGCTGTCCTTAAGGGTGAGCGCGAATAAGTAGCCGACAAGGGCCGGGGTCAGCGCGCCGACGATGAAGCCGCTCCACGTCTTGCGGGGCGAAATGCGCGGCGCGAGCTTTGGGCCCCCGATCAGCCGCCCCGCCGCGTAGGACGCGGTGTCGGTGGCCCAGGCGACGGCAAATAGATAGAGAACGGCCACCGCGCCGAGTGAAACGTCGCTGCGGAGGAAGGCGAGTGCGGCAGCCGGTAGTACCGCATATAGGAGCCCACCAAACGACCAGGCGAGATGGCCCGAGGACGAGCTCGACAGCACGACTGCTCCGGCGCCCACAAGAAATGCAAGCGCGCCAAGACCGGGGCGCCCGAGCGTGAGCAGAAGCGCAACGGCTGCAACCGTGGCCGCCTCGATGATGGCAACGCTGTCGAGCCCCCCGCCTCTTACGAGCCGCCCCCATTCCCAGGCGACGATCACGCCCGCAACGATGATAAGCACGAGAAAGGACCAGGGGCTTGCAATTGCCGCTCCGAGTGCGAGCGCAGCGAGCACCAGCGCAGACGCGAGCCGCAAGAGGACTTCCGATTTCGGTCTTTCTGCTCCGCCGCGATCATTCTCGGGGAGCGTCCGGCTCCCTGTCACGCGGTCGATCTCGCCGAGGTCCCGCCGAAGCGCCGGTTGCGCCGCTGATACTCGGCGAGGGCGGCCTCGAGCTGCTCGCGGGAGAAGTCGGGCCAGTAGCAATCGACGAACACGAACTCGCTGTATGCGACCTGCCACAAGAGGAAGTTGGACAGCCTGAGCTCGCCGCTCGTGCGGATGAGAAGATCAGGATCGGGCAAGCCGGCGGTGTCGAGATAGGCGGCGAAGCGCTCCTGGGTGATGTCGGCAGGATCGAGCACGCCCTTGGCCACGTCCTCGGCAAGGCGGGCGGCGGCGCGGGCGATCTCGTCGCGTGCGCCGTAATTGAAAGCGATGGTCAGGTTGAGCGCGGTGTTGTCCTTGGTCAGCTCGATCGCGTCGTCGATCATTCTGAGGAGGTCAGGCGCGAGCCCGGCGCGGGTGCCGATCACCCGGATCTTTACGCCGTTCTTGTGCAAGTCGGCGAGGTCGCGGCGTACGAAGCGGCGCAGCAAACCGAACAGGTCGTTGATCTCTTGCCGCGGACGCGACCAGTTCTCAGAGGAGAAGCTGAACAGAGTGAGATGGGTAATGCCGAGCTCTTGGGCGGCGCTGACGGTGCGCCTCACCGCCTCGACGCCTTTGCGGTGACCTTCGGCGCGCGGCAGCCCGCGCTCGGCGGCCCAGCGGCCGTTGCCATCCATGATGATGGCGATATGACGGGCAACAGGCCGATCGGTCGCCTTGAAGGCAAGCTTATCCATCGCCAACGTCACGGTGGGCTGCTCCGGTTTGGGGTAGGACGGCGTGCATGTCCCCCTACCCGATTAGACCTGCATGATCTCGGCTTCCTTGCTCGCAAGGGCCTCGTCGATTTCCTTGATAATCTTGTCGGTCAAGTCCTGCACCTTGGTCGAGAGCGCGTGGTGCTCGTCCTTGCCCATCTCGTGCTCCTTCTCGGCCCGCTTCAAGTGCTCCATGCCGTCGCGGCGGACATTGCGGACGGCAACTCGCGCGGTTTCTGCATATTTGTGCGCGACCTTGACCAGCTCCTGGCGTCGCTCCTGATTGAGCTCGGGGATCGGGAGGCGCAAGAGCTGGCCCTCGACGACCGGGTTCAGTCCGAGATCGCTCTCTCTGATCGCGCGGTCGACGGCGCCGACCTGGCTCCGGTCCCAGACTTGGACCGTGATCATTCGCGGCTCGGGCACGTTAATGGTCGCGAGCTGATTGAGCGGCATAGGGTTGCCGTAGGCCATGACCGTGATCGGGTCGAGCAGGCTCGCATTGGCGCGTCCAGTGCGCAAGCCGCCGAATTCCTGCTTGAGCACGGTCAGAGCGCCGCGCATCCGCCGTTCGATCTCTTTAAGGTCGAAGCCAGACATCTCGCCTTCCCTGCGGGCCCGCCCCGGCCGAAATAAGCTCGAGGTCAGGGATGAATTCGTTCGCTCGCGCGATCGTTAAGCGCTTCCTCAAGCTCCTCGTCCGCCGTCGATTGTGGTCGAGGAACCCTTCCCTTGCAGCACGCGAGCCAAGCTGCCTTGGCTCTTGATGGAAAACACAATTATCGGAATTCGATTGTCTCGGGCAAGGGCGATTGCGGCGCCGTCCATGATGCGCAAATCCTGCTTAAGGACGTCGTCGTAACTCAGCCGGTCATAGCGTTTGGCGGTCGGTGTCGTCTTCGGGTCGGCGCTATAGACGCCGTCGACCTGGGTGGCCTTGAGTAGGGCATCGCAGCCCAGTTCCGCCGCCCTGAGCGCCGCCGCCGTGTCGGTGGTGAAAAAGGGATTGCTGGTGCCGCCGGCGCAAATTACCACCCTGCCCTTGTCGAGATGATCGAGCGCCTTGTCGCGGATATAGGCCTCGCAGACCGTGGGCATAGGAATGGCCGAGAGCACGCGCGCAGGCCGGCCCTCGCGCTCGATCGCCGCCTGGAGGGCGAGCGCATTCATGACGGTCGCGAGCATGCCGACATAATCGGCGCGGGCGCGATCCATGCCGACTTCGGACGCCATCAGACCGCGGAAGATATTCCCGCCGCCGATCACGAGGCACATTTCGGCGCCTGCCTGAGCCGCCGCCGCGACGTCGCGGGCAATGGGCGCGATAACGTCGAGATCGATGCCGTAGCCCTTATGGCCAGCCAGCGCCTCGCCCGATAACTTGAGCAGAATGCGCTGGAAGCGGAGGCCCTTGGCCGGTGCCGTCTCTGCCATCAGCCTCACCTCCCCGCTTGGCCGCAGGCTTCGCGGGACATTATAGCCCGAGATCGCCCGAGCGGCCCTCCGCAACGCGATCTCTAGGCCGCCTCCTCGCTCGAGCGGTCGATACCCTCGCCCAGCGCGAAACGATGGAAGCCGGTGATCTTGATCGGCGCGCCGGCCCCTTTTTCCGCGGCCGCGACGGCCTTCGCCACGGTCGTGTCAGGGTCGTGCACGAAGGACTGCGCGAGAAGCACGACTTCCTCGTAGAACTTACGCAGACGTCCCTCGACCATCTTCTCGATGACGTTCGCCGGTTTGCCGGACTCCTTCGCCTGCTCGATCAACACCGCGCGCTCGCGGTCGACGAGCGTCTTGTCTAGGCTTTCGACGTCGATGGCTTGCGGATTGGCGGCGGCGATGTGCATCGCAACCTGACGCCCGAAGCTCTTGAGCGTCTCAGCATCGCCAGTCGACTCGAGCGCGACGATGACGCCGATCTTGCCGAGTCCCGGAGCCATCTGGTTGTGGATGTAGCTCGCCACCGCGCCGTTCTTCACCGCCAGGTAGGCCGTGCGGCGCAGAGTCATGTTCTCGCCGATCGTGCCGATCGCCTCCTTGATAGTGTCGGCGACGCTCTGCTTGCCACCAGGGAATTTCGCCGCGGCGAGTTTGTCGAGGTCGCCCTTGGCGCCGAGCGCCGCCTCGGCGATGCCCTTGGCCATTTTCTGAAACGCCTCGTTGCGCGCGACAAAGTCGGTCTCGGAATTGACCTCGACGAGGGCCGCTTGCTTCGCGTCGGCCGCAAGCCCGATCAGGCCTTCGGCGGCGACGCGGCCAGCCTTCTTGGCCGCCTTGGCGAGGCCCTTGGCCCTCAGCCAATCAACGGCCGCTTCCATGTCGCCGCTCGTCTCCGCGAGCGCCGCCTTGCAGTCCATCATGCCCGCGCCGGTCTTCTCGCGCAGGTCTTTGACCATGGTTGCGGTAATGGTCATGCCGTTCCTCTATCAAGAGCCGCTTCGCCGGTTGCGACGCGGGTGATTCTAGCTCTCGGCCTCTTCGCCGGTGCTCTCGGCCCTGCCCTTGCGCGGACCGCGGCGATCAGGACGACCTTTGCCGTTGGCCGGGCCTCTCGCCTCGCTGCGCTGGGGCTTCTTGCGGCGGTCGGACTTGGCCGGTTGCTCCGAAGCCTCATCGCCCTCAAGCCCGGGCTCGCCGACCGGTTCCTCGGCCGCACCGACGTCGATGCCAATGGCCCCTTGGGCGCGTTCAATGCCGTCGAGGGCCGCACGCGAGATCAGGTCGCAATAAAGCGTGATGGCGCGGCCCGCGTCGTCGTTGCCGGGGATCGGATGGCTGATCCCGTCCGGATCGCAGTTCGAATCGACGACTGCGACGACAGGCATATGAAGCTTGCGCGCTTCGGCGATCGCGATCGCTTCCTTGTTGGTGTCGATCACGAACAGGAGGTCAGGCAGAGCGCCCATGTCTTTGATGCCGCCGAGCGACCGCTCGAGCTTCTCCTTCTCGCGGGTTAGCTGAAGGAGTTCCTTCTTGGTCAGGCCGTGGGTTTCGCCCGCGAGCATTTCCTCGAGCGACTTCAGGCGCTTGATCGAATTCGAGATGGTTCGCCAATTGGTCAGCGTGCCGCCCAGCCAGCGGTGATTGACGTAGTACTGGGCGCATGACTTGGCGGCATCGGCGACGGCCTCGGACGCCTGGCGCTTAGTGCCGACGAAGAGGACGCGGCCGCCCTTCGCGACCACGTCCGAGACGGCGAGCAACGCCTGATGCAGGAGCGGCACGGTCTGAGTGAGGTCGATGATGTGGATGTTGTTGCGAGAGCCGTAGATGAACGGCTCCATCTTCGGGTTCCAGCGGTGGGTCTGATGACCAAAATGCACGCCAGCCTCCAAGAGCTGGCGCATAGAAACATTAGGCAGTGCCATGGGCCTGCTAACTCCTTTTTCCGGTTCTGCCGCCGCGGGGTGAGAGACCGGCCCTGAGACCGGTCACCGGAGCGAGCGCAACGGCTGGGAAGCCGAAGAGACGCTAGGCCCCGCGTGTGAGATTGGCGGTTTATAGGGGGCACAACCCCACTTTGCAAGGGCTCATGCGGGCAAAAAGCCGAGGAATCCGGCGCTTTTACAGCGCGCTGATCGAGGACACCCCCTCGACCAGCTTGAGCGCGCTGCGCTGCTTCGGCGTCGCGTCGATCCCTTGCGGCAGGACGAACTCGACCTCGCGCGAGAGGTCGTCGAGCCTGAGCACGAGACGGAACTGGCCCTGGCCCCCTTTCGTGCCAACCTGTGCGACGAGCGGACCAAGGGCGCGCGTGTCGTCGAGATAGATCTTCATGCCGGAGTGGCGCCCCTCCGCCGCCTTCTCGAGCGAGACGAGGCGCTGCACCCTGACTTTGATCGCCTCGCCGTCGGCCTCGGCCTCGACATCGAGCAAGACCGCGGTTCCGGGTTCCAGGAGCGCACGCGAGGCGGCCAGCAATTCCGAGAAGATGACCGCCTCGAACTGACCGGTCGGATCGGAGAAGGCGGCGAACGCGTAAGCATTGCCGGTCTTGCCCTTGCGCTCGCGCGCGTGAAGCACGGTCCCGGCAAGGGTCCCGACCACGCGCCGCGTTCGGGCCTTGGCCGCGAACTCGGCCCAGGTTTCGGCTCCGAGCGATTCCAGCACCTCCTTGTAATCGTCGAGGGGATGCCCGGTGAGGAAAAAGCCGATCGCCTCGAACTCGCGCGAGAGCTTGTCGGTCGGAACGAAGGGCTTCGCCGGGCGAAGCTCGATCGGGGGCGGCACATGCATCGCGCCAGAGAAGAGGTCCTCCTGGCCCTCCGATGCCGTTTCAAGCGAGCGGTTGCCGGCAGCGATCAGCCGATCGACATTGGCAAGGGCCGTTGCCCGATCGATGCCGAGCTCGTCCAGCGCGCCGGCTGCCGCCATGGTCTCGACCGCGCGCTTGTTGAGGAGACGCGGGTTGATGCGGCGGGCGAAATCCGAAACGTCGCGGAAGGGTCCCCGCGCCGCGCGCTCTTCGCAGAGATGCTCGACGGCGTGCCGCCCGACATTCTTGACTGCGGCAAGCGAGTAGCGAATGGCGCCCTCTCCCGGCACGAAACCGACCTCGGAATGATTGACCGACGGCGGTTCGATGCGAATGCCGAGCCGGCGCGCCTCCTGGGCGAAGCCATTCAACTTGTCGGCGTTGCCCATGTCGAGCGTCATCGATGCGGCGATAAACTCGGTGGGATAGTTCGCCTTGAGATAGGCGGTCTGATAGGCGATCAGGGCATAGGCGGCGGCATGCGATTTGTTGAAGCCGTAGCCCGCAAACTTCGCCACCAGCTCGAAGATATATTCGGCGCGCGCGCGATCGACGCCGTTCTTGACGGCGCCCTCGACGAAACGCGTCTTCTGCGCGTCCATCTCCTTCTTGATCTTCTTGCCCATAGCGCGGCGAAGCAGATCGGCCTCGCCAAGCGAGAAGCCGGAGAGGACCTGGGCGATCTGCATCACCTGCTCCTGATAGATGATGACGCCATAGGTCTCCTTCAGGATCGGCTCGATCATCGGATGCAGGGTTTCGATTCCCTCGCGGCC
>Ga0070741_10020980_pt1 | contig 10216 bp, 10 predicted proteins | sample Coa_R1_4_FD_66440 | JGI IMG/M metagenome (GOLD analysis project Ga0070741, IMG submission 66440) | Surface soil microbial communities from Centralia Pennsylvania, which are recovering from an underground coalmine fire - Coalmine... | ecosystem: Environmental > Terrestrial > Soil > Unclassified ...
TGGCCGACTACTCGCTCAAGGAACTGAAGTACAAGAAGATCGTCACCATCGCCGACGACTTCGCCTACGGCCACGAAATGTGCGCCGGCTTCCAGCGCGGCTTCGAGGACGGCGGCGGCAAGATCATCCAGAAGATCTTCACGCCGCTGGCGACGCCGGATTACGGCAGCTATGTCGCGCAGGTGAAGACCGACGCAGATGCGCTGTTCCTCGGCACCGCCGGCTCGAACGGCTTCCGCTTCCTGCGCCAATTCATCGAATACGGTCTGAAGGACAAGATCGCCGTGATCGGCGGCATGACCGCGCTCGACGAATCCGTGCTGCGCAACATGGGCGACGAGGCGCTCGGCATTGTGACCACCAGCTGGTATTCGGCGGAGCTCGACAATCCGCTCAACAAGGCGTTCGCGCCCGCCTTCCGCAAGCAGTTCAAATACGACCCGGGCTACTACGCCGGCAGCACCTACGTCTCGGGCGAAGTGCTGGAGGGCGTGCTGAAGATCATCAAGGGTAACGCCGAAGACAAGAAGGCGTTCATGGCGGCCGTTCGCGGCAACACCTTCGACACCATCCGCGGCAACCTCAAATTCGACGAGTTCGGCAACGCGGTCGGCAACGTCTATATCCGCAAGGTCACGCGCAGCGACGGCCGGCTGGTCAACTCGGTGATCAAGACTTATCCGGATGTCAGCCAGTTCTGGACCTACGACCAGAAGGAGTTTCTGAAGAACCCAGTCTATTCGCGCGACTATCCACCGGCCAAGAATCTGGAGCTCTGATCACAGGGGCAACGTCGCTTCGCAGGCTACCGAACGAGACGGCTGAAGGACCACTCGATGCAGTTTTGGATCATCCAGGGTCTCAACAGCCTGTCGCTCGGTGGCCTGCTGTTCCTGCTGTCGTCCGGCTTCTCGCTGATCTTCGGTCTGATGCGGCTTGCGAACCTCACGCATGGCGCGTTCTTCATGCTCGGCACCTATTTCGGCGCCGTGGCGATGCGTGACTATAGCGGCCTCGATCTCTGGCTGACTGCGATCGGCGCCGGCATCATCGTCGCCGCGCTTGGCGGGTTGTTCGAACGGCTGGTGTTGACACGACTGAAAACCAATCCGCTCGGCCAGGTGCTGGTCACGCTCGGCATGGCCTTCATCATTTCGGATGCGTGCCTTGTGTTGTGGGGCGGCGATTCGATTCCGGTGCCGACGCCGCACAATCTGCAGGCGCCGACACGGATGTTCGGCTTCGTGTTCCCGACCTATCGGCTGGTGCTGGTCGGCATCGCGGTCGCCGCGGCAATCGCGCTCCATATCCTGATCGATCGCACGCGGCTTGGCGCCATGATCCGCGCCGGCGTCGACGACCGCCAGATGGCGCGCGCGGTCGGCATTCCCGTCTCGCGCCTTTTCACCATCGTGTTCTGCCTCGGCGCCGGCATTGCCGGCGCGGCCGGCGTGCTCGGCGGCCCCATTCTGTCCGCCTATCCCGGCCTTGACGCCGACATGTTGCCGCTCGCGCTGATCGTCGTCATTCTCGGCGGCATCGGCAGTCTCTTTGGCGCCTTCGTCGGCAGCTTCATCATCGGCTTCATCTACACCTTCGGCACCGCGCTGTTTCCCGAACTTGCCTACATCATCCTGTTCCTGCCGATGATCTTCGTCATTGCGTTCCGCCCGCAGGGCCTGTTCGGGCGTGTTTCCGCATGAAGTGGATCGGAGGAGCCCTCATCGCCGCGGCATTGCTGCTGCCGCCGTTCGTAGCCGGTGATTTCTACATCAATCTCGCCAGCCAGATCTTCATCGCCGCGATCTTCGCGATGAGCCTTAATCTCCTGGTCGGCTTCGGCGGCATGACCTCGCTCGGTCACGCCTCTTACCTCGGCGTTGCCGCCTATCTCGCTGCATTGCTGACCACCCGCTACGGCTTCGACCACGGCGCGGCCGCCGCGCTCTCGATCCTCGGAACTGTCGCAATGGCGGCATTCTTCGGCGTGATTGCGCTGCGCGCCTCCGGGCTCGGCTTTCTGATGATCACGCTTGCGCTGTCGCAGGTGCTCTGGGGTCTCGCCTACCGGATGTCCGGTATCACCAATGGTGACAACGGCATCACCGGCATGACGCGTCCCGAGCCGTTCGGCATCTCGCTCGAAAGCCCGGTCGCGTTCTACTGGTTTTCGCTGACCGTCACGGTGATCGCGTTTGTGCTGATGGCGGTCTTCGTGTCGTCCTCGTTCGGCTCGTCCCTGAAGGGTGTGCGCGATCAGCCGCGCAGGATGGCTGCGCTCGGTTTCAATCCCTGGATGATCCGATGGATCACCTTCGTCTATGCCGGCTTCTGGGGCGCTGTCTCCGGCCTGCTCTACGTCTATTACAACAAGTACATTCACCCGACCTCGCTCTCGACCACGAGTTCGGCCGAAGCCTTGCTTGGCGTGATCGCCGGCGGCTCCGGCACGCTCGCAGGACCCGCCGTCGGCGCGGCGCTGGTGCTGCTGCTCAAGAACTATGCGTCCGCCTATATCGAGCGCTGGAACATGCTGCTCGGTCTCGTGTTCCTGTTCATCGTGCTGGTGATGCCGACCGGGATCGTTCCCGGCGTGCAGAAGCTGACCTCGCGGTTTCGGGGGCGCTCGTCATGAACGCAGCCTCGCCCGACCTTGCTCTTGAAGTGACCGCGCTGAACAAGGCGTTCGGCGGCCTGAAGGTCACGCAAGGCGTGTCGCTTGCCGTCAGGCCCGGCGAGCGGCGGCTGATCATCGGCCCCAACGGCGCCGGCAAGACCACGCTGTTCAACCAGATCAGCGGCGATCTGCGGCCGAACTCCGGACAGATCAAGCTGTTCGGCGAGGACGTCACCACGCTGGCGCCGCATCGGCGCGCGCATCGCGGCCTCTCGCGCACTTACCAGATCATCACGCTGTTTGCAGGCGACACGCTCGAACACAACGTCACGCTCGGCTTGCTCGGCCTGTTGCCCTCGCGCTGGCAGATGTGGCGGCCGCTGGCGTCCTATCGGCATCTCGCGGAAGAGGCACGGCGTACGCTCGACAGCGTCGGTCTGTTGCATCTGGCGGGTCATCCCGTCTCCGAACTCGCCTATGGCGAGAAGCGCCGGGTCGAACTCGCGATGGCACTGTCGCAAAAGCCGCGCGTGTTGCTGCTTGACGAGCCGCTGGCCGGCCTCTCCGATGGCGAGCGCAAGACGGTGAAGGCACTGATCGCCTCGATCTCGAAGGAGGTGACCGTGGTCATGATCGAGCATGACATGGACACGGCGCTCGACCTCGCCGAAACGGTGACGCTGCTCAACTACGGCCGTGTGATCGTCGACGGCGAGCGCGACCAGGTGATTGCGGACGAGCGAACGCGTGAGGTGTATCTTGGCGCGTGAAGCCCTCAACCTCTCGAATGTGAACGCCTTCTATGGCGACAGCCATATTCTGCACGGCGTCGGGTTTTCGCTTGAAGAGGGCCACGTACTCGCCTTGCTCGGGCGGAACGGCGCCGGCAAGACCACCTGCATTTCGACCATCGTCGGCTTTCTGACGCCGAAAGAAGGCGACATCCGCCTGTTTGGCGAAACAATCGGCGGCCTCAGTCCCGAGCGTATTTCGCGCCTTGGCATCGGCCTCGTGCCGCAGGGCCGCCGGATCTTTCCCTCGCTGACGGTGCGCGAAAATCTCGTCGTCGCCCGGCAACGCGAACGCGACGCGGCAAAGCCGTGGAACGTGAAACGCATCTTCGAGCTGTTCCCGCGCCTTGAGGAACGGCATGCGCAATTTGCCGGCACACTCTCCGGCGGCGAGCAGCAGATGCTGGCAATCGGCCGCGCATTGATGGGTAACCCGCGCGTGTTGCTGCTCGACGAGCCCTCGGAAGGGCTCGCGCCCCTCATCGTGGCCGAGGTCGGCCGCACCATCAAAAAACTGAAGGACGAAGGCCAGTCCATCGTGCTGGTCGAACAGAACCGGCAACTCGCGCTCGACGTCGCGGACGAGGCCGTCATTCTCAACACCGGCCGCTGCGTCTTTGCCGGCGAGGCGCGTGACGTCTTGAACAACGAGGAGCTGATCTCGCAGCACCTTGGCGTCTATCATGCGCATTAACCAAGAAGGAATAAGAACATGAAAGTCGGCGTTTGTGGAACAGGAAGAATGGGCGGATCGATCGCGCAGCGGTTGATCGCGGTCGGACATGACGTGGCGGTGTGGAATCGCGACACGGCCAAGACCAAGCCGCTGGTCGATGCCGGCGCGAAAGCCTATCCCTCGCCGGCTGCGCTCGCCGAAGGATGCGACGTCACCATCGTGATGCTGCTCAATGATGCGGCGACCGAAGCCGTCTATCGCGGCGCGAACGGCCTGCTCTCGGCGAAGCTCAACGGCAAACTCGTGATCGACATGAGCACGATCCAGCCGCAGACGATGAAGTCGGTCGGTGAGGCCGCGACGAAAGCTGGCGCAGCCTTCGTCGAAGCCCCGGTCGGCGGCAGCAAAGTGCCGGCGAAGGAAGGCAAGCTGTTTGGCCTCGTCGGCGGTTCTGACGATGATGTCGCCCGCGCAAAGCCGCTGCTTGAACAGCTCTGCCGCAGGATCGAGCATGTCGGGCCGGTTGGCGCCGGCTCAATGCTCAAGCTCGCGATCAACTTGCCGCTGCTCGTCTACTGGCAGGCGCTCGGCGAGTCCCTGACCATCTGTAAGCCGCTCAATCTGCCGCCCGAACGGCTGATCGATATCCTCGCCGACACCAATGGCGCGACGGCCGCCATGAAAGCCCGCGGTCCCAATATCGCAAAGGTGCTGGGCGGCGCGCCGCTTGGCGAAACCGCTTTCGGCATTACCGCCGCAAAAAAAGACCTCGCCACCGCCGTGCAATTTGCCGCCTCCATCCATGCCGAACTGCCGGTTGCGAAAAGCGCGCTTGCCTGCTTTGAGGAGGCGGAAAAGGACGGGCTTGGCGAGGCCGATGCGACCACCGTTTCCGTCCACTGGACCCGGCGCAAGCCAAAAGCCTGATCGAGAAATAGCCAACGAGTCGTTGCCCAACCCAACAGCAGAGTTTTTCCATGATCGACACCAAAAACCGCTATGGCCGCACCGCCGCACGCAACAACGACGCCGACGGCCTCGCACGGCGTCCATCGTCCGTCACGGTCGACATTCACGCTCATATCGTGGTGCCGCAGGCCGCCAAAATCGCGCAGCCGCATGTCGATCTGAAACGCGTGCCGCTGGCGCATTTTGCCGACGACATCACGAAGGAAATCAACGCGCAGCAGGAAAAGGATGTCGCCGAGGTCATGACGACCATCGACCGCCGCCTGCACGATCTCGACAAGATGGGCATCGATGTCCAGCTCGTCGCGCCCGCGCCGCCGCAGTGCTACTACTCGATCGATCCCAAGATCGCTGAAAAAGCCCATCGCGCCGCCAATGACGGTGTCGCCGAATATTGCGCGCGCAAGCCGGACCGCTTCGTCGGCCTTGGCGTCGTTACCTTGCAGGAGCCGGAGCTTGCGGTGCGCGAGCTCGACTACATCATGAACGAACTGAAACTGAAGGGCGTCGAGATCCTGACCAATGTCGACGGCCAGGAATTATCCGATCCGAAATTCCGTCCCTTCTTCGCGCGCGCCGAGGAACGCGGCGCCTTCATCATGATGCATCCGAACGGCTTCACCCACGGCGAGCGGCTGACGCATTTCTATCTCAACAACGTGCTCGGCAATCCGCTCGACACGGCGCTCGCGCTGCATAACCTGATCTTTTCGGGCACGCTGGCGCGGTTCCCCGACCTGAAGCTCATGGCTGTGCATGGCGGCGGTTATCTGCCGTCCTATTCGGGGCGCATCGATCACGCCTGGGGCGCGCGCAAGGATTCGCATGACGAACTGCCGCTGCCGCCGACGACCTACTTGAGGCAAGTCTATCTCGACACCGTCGTCTTCAGCTATCACCAGCTCGCTTATCTGATCGACGTGTTCGGGCCCGATCGCATCCTGATGGGCACGGACTATCCCTTCGACATGGGCGAATATAATCCCGTCGGCCATGTTGCTGGCGTGGCCGGCATGGACGAAGCGACGCTGGCCCAGATTGCGGGCGGCAACGCCGCGCGCATCCTCGGGCTGGATGTTTAGAGCACAGGCAAGCCAACGCCATTTCACCGTCATCGCGAGGAACGCAAGCGACGAAGCGATCCGGAGTAAGAAGGGACTGGATCGCTTCGCTATCGCTCGCGATGACGGGTGAACTAAACCTTCAATGCTTCCCGCCCGACGCCTTGTAATCAGGCTGCTCGAACGGATGCGAGCTCAAAAATTCCGGCATCGCAAAGCAGCGATCTGAAAGCTCCTTCACAATCGGAAACGCCTCGAGTCCGATCTTGAGATATTGCGCGCCGACCACCTGGCCGGCGATGCAGATATCGGCAAGACCGGCATCCTTGCCAAGCGCAAATGGCGCGGGCTTGCGGCGCGCGAGAAAGCGCTCGTAGGTCGAAAGCCCTTCGATGGTCCAGTGCGCGCCCCATTCCTCGACCGCCTTCGCATCGGCGCCAAAGGTCTTGGCCAGATGCTTGCGCACGCGCGGCACTGTCAGCGGATGGGCATCCGCAATCGTCATCAGCGCCAGCGAGCGGGCATAGGCGCGCTTCTTGATGTCTTCCGGCAGCAGCCGCGGGCTCGGCTTGATGTCGTCGAGGTATTCCATGATCGCCAGCGACTGGTACAGCGAATGGCCGTCATGAATGAAGGTCGGCACCACATGCTCGGGATTCACGGCGTCGTAGCCGGGTTCGAACTGCTTTCCCTGGAGGATGTCGATCGAGACCTCCTCGAAGGCGAGCTGCTTCAGCTTGAGCGCGACACGAATGCGAAAGGAGGCAATCGACCGCCAGAACCCGTAGACCTTGATGCTCATCGAAAATCCTCGTTCAACCAGGCTCGCGCACTCTTAGCATTCGCACTCGAATAGACAAGCGCCTCAATCCGCACGGTTGTGTTGCTGCCAGCGCAACAAATAGCGCTGCAGCCGCTGGATGCCCGCTGCCAGCACGACACCGACCAGCATCAGGACTGTGACCGCCACCATCATGCCGGAAGCTTCTCCACGCGCTTCGGATTCGATGATCAGGCGGCCGATGCCTTGTTCGGCACCGATGAATTCGCCGACGATGACACCGATCAGTGCAAAGGAGACCGCGGGTGTCAGCGAGGCGAACACCCAGGCCATGGTGGATGGAATCACGACCGTGCGCGTGATCTGCCACTCGCTCGCGCCGAGTAGGCGCGCGGAATTGATAAAGCCCTCGTCGATCGAACGGGCGCCTTCGAAGGTGTTGTAGAACACCAGGAACACCACGACGATCCATGACGTCACGATCTTCGAAGTGCCGCCGATGCCGAACGCCAGCACGATGATCGGCGCAAGTGCGATGCGCGGGATCGAGTTCACCGCAGTGATGAACGGCTGAAAGATCGCGCTCAAGCGGTCCGAGCGGCCAAGGATGAGTCCCGCGGCAAAGCCCGATGTGACGCCGGTGACAAAGCCGAAGAACGTATTCTTCAAGGTAACGGCGGTCGCGACCCAGAGATTGTTCTCCGAGTGCGCCATGCATTTGGCGAACTCCCCGTTGAACCAGCCGTTGAAGACGCCGAGCTTGGATTTGAGGCAGCTCAGGATCAGGAATTGCTCGACGATTTCCGAAGGTTTCGAGATGAAATAGGGATCGAGCATATCCGGTACGAGCCAGGGGAAACGGGCGTGGAATTGATAGCCCCATTGCCACACCGACAGCACGACGACGCAGATCGCGACCTGCCAGGCACGGGTACCGAGCGTGCCACTCCGCACCGCCTTCATCGCTCGCGCCCCTTGACGAATTCCTCGCCGAGCGAGTGCCAGATGTGCTGGAACAGCTCAGCGTAACGCGGCGTCTCGCGCACTTTCACAGCGTCGCGCGGCCGCGGGAAATCAACTTCAAACATGTCCTTGATCCGGCCGGGACGGGCCGAGAACAGGATGATGCGGTCGGCGAGCGTCAGTGCCTCGCCAAGATCGTGCGTTACGAACAGCACGGTCTGCTGTTCGCGTTCCCAGATGCGCAGCAGCACCTCATGCATGTCGATCTTGGTGTGGGTATCGAGCGCGCCGAACGGCTCGTCCATCAGCAGGATTTGCGGCTCGACCACCAGCGTCCGCATCAGCGCGGCACGCTGGCGCATGCCCCCCGACAATGCCGAGGGATAGGCATGATCAAAGCCCTTCAAACCAGCCTGGGCGATGCAGGCGGCGACACGCTCCTTGCGTTCGGCCTCGCTCTTTCCGGCGAGCTGCAGGCCATAGCCGATATTGTCGGCGACCGTGCGCCAGGGAAACAGCGTATCGCGCTGGAAAACATAACCGACGTTTGGAGTTGCTTTGCCGGGCGTAATTGGTGTGCCATCGATCAGGATCTGTCCGCTCGAAGGCCTGATCAGGGTCGCGATCATGTTGAGCACGGTGCTCTTGCCGGAGCCGGACGGTCCGAGCAGGGCGACGAACTCGCCGCGGCGGACGCGGAAGGACACACCGCGAACGGCCTCGATCGCGGTCCCTGCGAGCTGAAACGTCTTGTTCAGATCGCGGACGTCGATGCGGCTCACATCCTGCGATCGATCAAGCGGCATGGCGTCCCCTGGCTGGTGCGGATTTTAGCGACGCGCCGTCAACCCGGATACGCCTTTTTGGCCGCTTCCACGAAATCGGGAACGACGACTTCGGCAATGGTCAAGGGCTTGATGCCGGTCATCTCCCGGAACCAGACTTTTTCGCCGCGCGCAAAGCTCGCCGCGTCCACGGTCCCGTCGTAATCGGCGACTTTCTTCAGCGCCGTGATCTCGAGGATATTTGCCTTGCGCGAGGTGCTGCCGACATAAGGCTCGATCACGTCGTAGATCTCTTCCGCCGAATGCGCCTTGATCCATTGCGCCGCGCGCCACAGTGCCGTGACGAAGGCCTGCATCTTCAGCCGGTCCTTGTCGATGGTCGATTGCACTGTGAAGTGGCCGGTCACCGGCACCTTCCCGCCGATATATTTGTTCCAGATCGCTTCATCCGTGCCGTCGAACAACAGCGTCCCCCAGCCCTGCTCCTGCGAGTCATCGAGCAGCGAGAGAGAGCTTATGAGCACATCGGCCTGCTTGCTCTTGAGCGTGCCCAGCATGGTGTCGACGTTACCTGTGCCGATCCATCTCACTTTCTCGGCGAGTCCCATCGTCTCCATATAATAAGACGACCAGACGTGATTGGTGCCGCCAAGCGAGGAGACCGAGACGATCGGCTTGCCGCCATCGGGCCGTTTCCACTCGGTCAGCTTTTCCAGCGTCGTAATGCCCTGGTCCCAGAGGTCCTTGCGGATGATGAACATCACCGCGCTGGAGCGGGTATCGGTCGGCATCAGGATGCGTCCAGCACGGCCGTGATTGGCGAGCTGCATCGGATGGGTGACGTCACCGATGCCGACATCGCCTTGCGAGGACGCGATGATCTCGCGCGTCTTCACGCCGCTGCCGCCCTGGATGAGCTTGCAGTCGAGGCCGACGTCCTTGAAGTAACCGAGGCGGTCGGCGACGAATTGCGACTGATAGATCGGCGTCGCGACCGGATAGATAGCCCGGCCGCTCATGCTTTCGGCACGAGCGCGAGACGTCGCGAGGCTGGCGCCGCCAGCAATAACGGTGAGCGCCGAGCGGCGGGTGAAACGCATCACCATCAGACTTTCTCCTTCAGCTCGCTCGCGACCTTGTCGAGCGCCGCCAGCACCGCATCTCCCATTTCCTTGGTCGAAAGCTTGCGCGCGCCGGCCTCCGCGATATCGGCGGTGCGGGCGCCGCTGGCCAGCGCTAGATCGACGGCTTTCTCCAGCAGGTCGGCATCCTCGGAGCGGTTCAGCGTCATGCGCAGCATCATGATCACGCTCTGGATCGAACCGAGCGGATTGGCGATGCCGCGCCCGGCGATATCGGGCGCGCTGCCGTGCACCGGCTCGTAAAGCGCCTTGCGGCGGCCTTTGGCATCGACCGGGCCGAGCGAGGCCGACGGCAGCATGCCGAGCGAGCCCGACGCCATCGCCGCGCAATCAGACAGAATGTCGCCGAAAATATTGCCGGTCACCATCACGTCGAACTGCGCGGGATCGCGCACGATCTGCATCGCGGCATTGTCGACATACATGTGGCT
>Ga0070741_10020981_pt1 | contig 10216 bp, 5 predicted proteins | sample Coa_R1_4_FD_66440 | JGI IMG/M metagenome (GOLD analysis project Ga0070741, IMG submission 66440) | Surface soil microbial communities from Centralia Pennsylvania, which are recovering from an underground coalmine fire - Coalmine... | ecosystem: Environmental > Terrestrial > Soil > Unclassified ...
GTTGGTGGTGGACACGACGCAGGATCCGGAGAAGATCGTGGACAAGCTCGGCAAAATGAAACCGGGCGGCGGAGTGGCGCTATTCGACGCGATTTACAATGCCTGCATGCGGCGGCACGTTGTGGCGGGCGAGCCGTTCGATCCGCGGCGCGTATTGATCATTCTCGGCGACGGCAACGACAACGCCAGCAAGAAGAGCCTGCAGGAAGTGATCGAGATTGCCCAACGCCAACTCGTGACGATCTACGCCATGAGCACCGTGGCGTTCGGGTTCCACAGCGAAGGCAATGACAATCTGGTACGGTTGACGGAAAAGACTGGCGGCCGGATCGAATATCCTCTGAATTCCCTGTACAAGGACGTCTCCGGATACTTGTCGACCCCGTCGGATGAAGGCAATTACGCCTACAAGGTGGGTACGGGCGGTTACGCGTCGGAGATCTCGAACGGGATTTACCACGCGGTGAGCAACATCGCGGGCGAGATCACCACGCAGTACATACTGCGCTACATACCTGAGGTGGCCCCGGCCGGCAACGAGAAGCAGTTCCGTCGCATCAAAGTGGAGATCGCGAATCTGCCGAACGTGAAGATCCGGGCGCGCGAGGGATATTACCCGTTCAACCCTTAGCTCCCGTATTGTAGTAACGATACGTCAGCATTCTGGCCTGCATCGATCCCAGCCGGCCCACCAGGTCGTCATAAAAATCCTGCGCAGACATGCTCTTTACACGCTCCTGCAGCATGTTTTCCTGCTTGCGGAAGCCCGCCCGGGTCACCGCGTCCGGATCCACCAATGACGTCAGATGCGCGTGCAGTTCCTTGCGCACGTCCGCGAACTTCTTGTCCTTCGCCAAATTGACGAACTCTCCCATTTCATCCGTCATCCGGAACAACAGCGGATCGCCGCCGGTGAAGTAGAGATATTTACACTCGCCCTTGCGGATCATGAACGATCCGGTGCAGTTGCCCTCCGAATGCGATTCGCTATAAGCGAATCCGGGGTGGCCCGACGCCTGGCCGTGTGCCATCGCCGTCAGCGCATGCCCGCGCAGGCCGTCCGTCGACGCGCCCGCCAGTTCCATCATCGTCGCCACCATATCGACGTGCGCCACCGGCGTCTCGATCGTTTTTCCCTTAGGCATTCCGGGTCCCGAGAAGATCAGCGGCACGCGCGCCGCGCCCTCGAGCAGCGTATTCTTCAGCCACAGTCCGTGATCGCCGAGCATTTCGCCATGATCGCTGGTGTAGATGATCAGTGTTTTCTCGCGCTGGCCGGTGCGATCGAGCTCGTCGAGCACCACGCCGACCATCTCATCCACTTCGGTCACCATGCCGTAGTAGGCACTGCGTGCGCGGCGAATGCGATCGGCCGGGAACGGCACCTGCACATTCTTGAAATTTGCCAGCACCTGGAACGCGTCGTGCCGTTTCTCGAGGTATCCGTCGGGCCAGCGCGGCAGCGGCATCTGCGCGGCCGGATAGACGTTCTCGTACTTCGCGTCGGCGATCCATTTCGGATGCGGTTTCGTGTAGCCGACGTACATACACCAGGGCTTGCCGGTGTTCCTCGATTCGTCGCGCAGGAATTTCACGGCGTTCACTGCTTTGGGCTTGTCCGGGGATTCGCGCTCCTCGAACCAGCCGTTCACGTTCTTCCGCTCGTCCGGACGGAAACAGACAGGTGAGCGAAACAGCGAAGTGATGTCCGGACCCTCGCAATGACCGTGGCTCGTCCCCACTTCGTGGAAACCGAAATCCTTGTTTCGCCATAGATCCATCTTGCCGGTGGCCCAACAGTAGTAGCCCGCATCGCGCAGCCGGTTGCCCCAGGAGGGCACATGGCCGTCGAACGGTGTGCTGTTGCAATAGGAGCCGACGTCGGAGGCGAACTTTCCGGTCATCATACAGGCGCGTCCGGGCGCGCACACCGGGTTCCCGGAGTATGCATTGCGGAAGCTCACGCCGTTCGCAGCCAACCGATCGAGATGCGGAGTCTTGACCACCGGGTGCCCGTTCGAGCCGAGCGCAGCAGCCGTGTGCTGGTCCGAACATATGAAAAGTATGTTGGGACGATCGGGCGCCGCATTGCCTGCTCCAGCGGATGCGAGCGCAAGTCCTCCCGCCCGCAGCAGCGAGCGCCGGGTGAAATCGGACATGAGTGTTCGAGTATCCTTTCGGATTTCGATTGTAACTCAGGAGCTGTAGACGATGTCTTGCGCCGACGGAAATCTTGCCGGCATCGGGATCGTAACCCTGCCGGAGGCCGCCCATTCCACGCCGCGCGCGAACAGTGTCTCGAAGCCGGCGCAGCGGCAGTTCGGATTCTCGGAATTGCGTGAGGTGTGACCGAGCAGGGTCACATACACGCGCCCGGCGCCCCACGTGCGCACCCAATCCATCGGTTCGCGGCGATGTGAATCCTTGGAGAGAGCGTAGGTGAGGATACGCAGTTCTTTCTCTAGAGCCCCGTGTTTCGGGTTCGCCGGACCGTGCTGGCCGTGCGTCAATTGCTCGGTCGGATGCAGCCACTGCTTGGGCATGCCGGCGGTGATGGGATGGCGCGGATCCATCATGCTCATGGTAAACGTGTGCGGCGGACCATGCCCGGGCCCGAGTCCCTGGCCGGCGGGAACCACTACGACCTTCTCGTTCTCGTCCACGATCAGGCCCGGCCCATAGTTGATATCCCGCCAGCCGAGGCCGATCATCTCGTTGTAATCCTCCCAGCCGAGGAATGCGTTGTTCGCGGCATGAAAGCTGACGAAGCCGCACCCGCGGCGCACCGCGGCTTCGAACGTTTCTTCCACCGGCCGCGGCCAACGAACGCCATCCGCCAGATGCCCGCCGTTGAAGTTGCTCACAATCACGTCGCGGCTTTGGAAATCCGGACGCCAAGCATCCCAGGCCGCGGTCGGCGCATCCTTGGGCGGAGAGGTCGAGACCGCGACCGTGAAGCGGCCGGCGGCATCGAGGATACGGCGGATCTCCTTCGTGCCCGCCTGCCAGTCGTGATTGTTGATGCCATCGATCACCAGCACGCGCAACTTCTTCGCCGGCGCGGCCCCGGCCGCCGTTGTGAGCAGAAATGTGCGGCGCGAAATTCGCATGTGCGGTTTACCCGCGCGACACCGCCGGTGCGGCGGCCGATGCCAGCGCGCCGCGCGAGTGATCCAGCCATTGCCGATAAGCCGGCGCGTGACTCGCACTGCCGCCTCCGGGCTTTCCTGCATGCCGAGGATCATATCATGATGGCCTTCCGCCATCGACACGTAGTCGGTCGGCAGCTCTTTCGGGTGATCGCAAAGGATGTACGCGAAGGGCGCGGCGGCAATGGCCTGGCTGGCCTGTATCAGGAATGGATTCTCGCTCAGGCGATAAACCACCTGGTGAAAACTGTAATCGGCTGCTCACCGAGGATGACATGAGCTTTGTCGGAGCGTAGCACCGATACCGCTTCTGCTGCGATTTCCAGCAGCATCCTTACCCGGAATAACTTCTCGATGTCCGCCAGGGAATAGCGGCTGCCGCGAGTGGAGCGGTTCAGGAGCTTGGTGACAACGGTCTGATCGTGGAGTTCCTGTAACGCGGCTTGACGGTCGCCTGCGAAACGCCGAGTTCCTTGGAGAGCTTCGCTTCCAGCAGACGCTCGCCGGGACGCAGGCTTCCGGAGAGGATCTGCATGAGAATCGCCTGGCGGACCTGTTCAACTCTGGTGACAGCTATGAGCGGCACGTATCGAATAGCCCGCGCTCATCAAGCAACACCGAACATGCGCCTGTCACGGTTTGCTGGTGCTATATTCGGCTCTATGAATCGGCGGGAATTCCTCGCGCTTGCCGCGACGCCCGCGTTCCGGCTGTCGCCGCTGATGGCGCAGGCGAGGACGCTGCACCTGAAAATCACCGGGCTCAAGACGTACGTCGTGCACCTCGGCAGCGTCAACTGGGTCTTCTGCAAAATCTTCACCGACCAGGGCATCACCGGGCTCGGCGAGGGATCGGTCACCAGCAAGGAGGCAACGGTCGCGCAGGCGATCATGGAGCACGAACGTTACCTGCTCGGCAAGGATCCGACCGATATCGAGACGCATTGGCAGGCCATGTACCGCTACCCGCGCTGGCGAGGCGGGCCAATCCTGAACAGTGCGATTAGCGCCGTCGAGATCGCCATGTGGGATATTACCGGGCAGGCGCTGGGCGTGCCGATCTACAAACTGCTAGGCGGCGCCGCCCGGAAGCGCGTCCGCATGTATAAGGATGTGGGCAGCACGCCGGAAGATTTTCTCAAAGCGAAGGAAGAAGGGTACACCGCGGCCAAATCCACGTTCATCACGGTCCTGAAAGACCTGGTGGTACCGTCGTTGGCCACCCGGGAAGCCGCGAAGAAGCTGGCGGCGGTGCGCAAGGCGGTCGGCGACGATTTCGACATCGCGATCGACGCTCACGGGTATCTCACCACCACCATGGCGGTCGATTTCTGCACGCGAATCGAGGAGTTGCGTCCGCTGTGGGTCGAGGAACCGACGCAGCTCGAAGACCTGGGTGAACTGGAACTGCTGCGGCAGAAGACGAAGGTCCCGCTGGCAACGGGCGAGCGTATCTTTACCAAGTACGGCTTCACGGAGCTCTGCCATCGTCACCTGGTGAACTACATTCAGCCGGACGTCTGCCACGCCGGCGGTATTCTGGAATTGAAGAAGATCGGCGCGATCGCCGAAGCATATCGCATCGAGATGGCGCCACATAATCCGCAGAGCATGGTGAGCACGCTGGCGTCGCTTCATGTGGACGCCACGACACCGAACGCGACGATTCAGGAATATTCGCCGAGCAAGCCGGTATGGGTGAAAGATCTTTTTAATGGAGCCGAATTGCAAGTTGTGAACGGTCATGCCGAACTGCCGACCCGGCCGGGACTGGGCGTCGAGCTGAATGAGAAGGTAGCCGCGGCGCATCCGTATCAGCCGGTAAATCGCGGCGAGCCCGTGTTCTCGGACGGCGGCGTGGCGGATCATTAACGTCTATCGGCGTTCATTTGCGGCTAAACGTAATATGGAAAACAAGGAAATCGCTCGTATTCTCTTCGAGACGGCCGACCTTATGGAGATCGCGGCCGAGGATGGCTTCCGCATCCGCAGCTATCGCAACGGCGCGACCGCGGTGGATGGCCATCCCGAGCGCATCGAGGACATTCTCAGGGACCCAGCCCGTAAGGTCACCGACATTCCCGGGATCGGCAAGGGTCTCGCCGCCGTTCTGCAGGAGATCTGCACACGCGGATCCTGCGAGCGGCGCGATATTCTTCTCGCCAGGTTTCCGCCGACGGCGCTGGAATTTCTCAAGATCCAGGGACTCGGCCCCAAGGGTATTGCGCTCATTTTCGAGCACTACCGCATCAGTACCGTCGACGAACTGGAGCGGCTCTGCCAGGAGCAGAAATTGCGCATCCTGCCGCGTATGGGCGCGAAGCTCGAAGAGAAGGTGCTACGTTCGATCGCGCAATACCGGCAGCGCACGGGACGTTTTCTGCTCAGCGCTGCCGAGACGACGGCCCACGAACTGATCGAGTACCTGGGCGCGCTGGAGGGGATCGAGAATATCACGGCCGCCGGCAGCCTGCGGCGCGGACGCGAAACCGTCGGCGATCTCGACCTGCTCGTCACCGGACCCGCGGCCGGTGCCGCGCTCGAGCGATTTACCGCATTTCCGAAGGTCGGCGAGGTGCTCGCGCGCGGTGAGAACAAAGCCAGCGCCACCATCGGCCCAGACGGCCTGCAGGTGGACGTGCGCGCCCTGCCCCGCGAGAGCTTCGGCGCCGCCCTGCAATATTTCACTGGAAGTAAGGACCACAACATCGTCATCCGCCAGCGAGCCTTGAAACTGGGGCTGACGCTCAACGAGTACGGGCTGTTTCGGCTCGACGACAACACCAAAGTCGCCGGCGTAACCGAAGAGGAAATCTATGGCACTCTCGGCCTCGACTGGATCCCGCCCGAACTGCGCGAGAACCTCGGCGAGATCGAATGCGCTGCGGAGCATCGGCTGCCTGATCTGCTTGAACTCCGGCACGTGCGTGGTGACATCCACATGCACACCACCGAGACCGACGGCCGCGCCTCGCTCGACGAGATGGTGGAGGCCTGCAAGGCCAAAGGCTACGAATACGTTGCCATCACCGATCATTCCAAGTCGCTGGCGATGGCGAACGGTCTGGACGAAGCCCGTGCCGTGGCCCTGGCGAAGCAAGTGCGCGAGTTGAACCGCGACGGCCGCGGTATCCGGATCTTCTCCGGCCTCGAATGCGACATTCTCAGAGACGGTGCCCTCGACCTTGCGAACGACGCGCTGGCCGAGTTGGATATCGTCATCGCCAGTGTCCATAGCCACATGAATCTCGAGGCCGCAGAGATGACCGATCGCCTGCTGCGTGCATTGGAGTGCCCACACATCCGGGTGCTGGGCCATCCCACCGGGCGCATCCTGATGCACCGCGACCCGTTCCCGTTCGATTTCGAGCGCATCGTCGCAGAGGCTGTGAAGCGCGGCGTCTGGCTGGAAATCAATGCCAGCCCGGAACGGCTCGATCTCAGCTCCACCATGGTGAAGGCCGCCAAGGCGCGCGGGGCGAAGTTTACCATCGCCACCGACGCCCATCATCCCAAGCACCTGGACAACATGCGCTACGGCGTGATCACGGCGCGCCGCGGGTGGTTGGCCCCGGCGGATGTGATGAATACCCGCGGCGCAGAAGATTTCGCCAGGGCGCTAAACGCCGTTTCGTGATTTGACACCGGTTCCCGCAGGCCCACGCGCACAGATGCAGGTGTCTAGCAGCGGGACCATTACCGCGAAACGCGTAGACTAATCAGACGCGCCTTGCGACAACCAGAGTGATGTCGTCCGCCGGCGGGCCGCCTTCAGCCCATGCCATCAGCGCCGCATTCACCGCACCGATGATTTCGGCGGACGTGCGGTTCCGGTTGGCGGCCAGCACCTCGCCGAAGCGGTCCTCGCCGAACTCCTCTTCTTTCGGGTTCTGCGCCTCGGTGACGCCATCGCTGTAGATGGCCAGCACGTCGCCTGGCTGCAACGTGACTTCCTGCTCGGTGTAGTTGGCGATTGAGAGTATCCCCACCGGCGGGCCCCCTCCGGGCAGCATTTCGATTTCCCCCGTCGCCCGCACCAGCAGCGGTGGATTGTGTCCCGCGTTGGCGTAGGCAAGCCGTCCCGTTGCCGGATCGAGCACGCAGAAGAAAAACGTAATGAAACGGTTCGACGGGCACTTCGGACAGGTGATCTTGTTAATGCGCGTCATAGCCGCACCGAGGTCGTCCGGCTCCACGATCAGGGCCTGCTGCACGCGCGCCTGCAACTGCATCATCAATAGCGACGCGGGCATGCCCTTCCCCGATACATCGCCCAGCGCCAGCGCTACGCGGCCGTTCTCGTAGCTGAAGAAGTCGTAGTAGTCGCCTCCCACGGTGCGGCAAGGCGCGTTGTAGCCTGCGATATCGGCGCCGGCCACCACCGGCGGAGCCGACGGCAGAAATCCGCGCTGGATGTCGGCGGCCTGGGCCAGATCGCGAGCCATGATGCGCTCCGCCTGCTCCACTTCCGTGAGACGCGCGTGCTCGATACGGATCGCCGCCGTGTTCGCCATTACCGTCAGCAGGTTCAGATCGTCCACCGTGAACTCGCGGATGAAAAACGGTGAATCGAGATAGATCAGGCCGATGATCTGGTCTTTAGTCTGCAGCGGAACCGCCATTAACGTGCGGACCTTCTGCTCCACGATGCTGAGCCGCTCGCGAAAAGCGTCGTCCATCTGGGTGTCTTTCACCAGCAGCGAGTTCTTCTCTTTGAGAACACGATCGCGCACGGCGCTGGAGATGCGAAAACCCTCGCCCTTGTTGGCGCGCACCACCAGGCGATCGCCTTCGAGTGTCATCAGCACGCCGCGTTGCGCGCCAACGGCGTCGATCGAAAGATTGAGGATTTTTTGAAACAGTTCCGAGAGTGGCGTATTGGCGGCGAGTTCCTGTCCGGCGTGGATCAGGGCTTTGACCTGTGCGGCGCCACGTCCGCCCGGATCCTTGACCATGGTCTGGTCGGAGAGTGCGCCCTCCAGGCTGGTGACCACGGTTGACGTGCTCGGCGATTCGCTTTCACCGGTTTCGTAAAATACCACGGAACTGGCGATTGGGCCCGTTTGCGCCGGGCCGGACGAGCGGTCGTCATACACAATCACCAGATGCCCGGCGGTGATGCGATCGCCGGGTTTCAGCTTCAACTTGCCCTTCAGCGGGATGTTATTGACCTGTGTGCCGTTCTTGCTGCCCAGATCCTGCACCGTCCAATCATCGCCATCGCGTTCGAGGGCCATGTGCTGCCGGGAAAGTCCGGCATCGTCGGCAAAACAAAGTTCGGTAGTGCTGGAGCGTCCCAGAGTCACACGGTCGCCCGTCAACTGGTACGTCCTGGATTGTCCGTCCGCACCCTGAATCAGGATCTCTCTGGGCATAAAAATTTAGAGGGTAATACATGATTATAAAGGAGAACCGGTGAAGGTGGCGGTTAATATTTGTAGGTTCTCACCATACCCGCAAATATCCCGGCTCGACCCCACAGAGAACTCGACTTCTCTGAGCGCCGATACTAGACAACAGGGTCTGAAAGAGCTATTATTGAATCAATACAGACAGCATCCCTGGCGATGAGATCCCTCCCATCGCCAACCCCTCTGAGTGCGGCCCCGAGAAACCCAGCTCGGGGCCTTTACTTTTTGGCCGTCCTTTTCAGATCCGATCCTTGCGTGCGTGATTCGCGGTAACCGCCAGAGCCCAACCTCATTGTTGGAATCCCCCGCAAGTCAACGTTTCAACAAAAGATTTCGAACTTTCTTTCAAAAGTACTGGACAAGAAGGTCTTAAAGTAGTAATCTACGAACATACAGACAGCATCCCTGGCGATGAGACCCCTCCCATCGCCAACCCTCTGAGTGCGGCCCCGAGCAACCCAGCTCGGGGCCTTTAATTTTAAGGCCTACTCTCAGATCCGAGTCATAAACGAAATAGTTGCAGTTCGTCTAGCCAGCGAGTGTTAAAAATCGGGGACAGACGAACTGTCCCTGACCACCATTCTGGAATCAGCGAGATCTCGGCACATCCTGTGGACAGTTGCGTCTGTCCACGAATTTTTACCATGAACTCCTGGCGTCCAAACTCAGTGTTGAAATCCTCGCCAATCAAGAGATCGCAAAAAAACTTTGAACTTTTTTATAAAAGTACTGGACAAGAAGATCTGAAAATAGTAATATGAGAACAAATACAGACAGCATCCCTGGCGATGAGACCCCTCCCATCGCCAACCCTCTGAGTGCAGCCCCGGGAACCCAGCCCGGGGCTTTAAATTTTTACGGTCGTTTTCGTACCCCTACCAATCGTCGCTTTCAGGTATAATTTGTCCGAAGACTGGAGGGGCGAAGTGCGCACTAAGGCTGTGCTGTTCTTCACAGCGCTGTCGGCGGCGTCCATGTGGGCGAATCCCGTCTCTTTCTCTAAAGACATCCAACCTATCCTGCAAAGTAGCTGCTGGAAATGTCATGGTGCCGCTATCCAACTCTCGAAGCTGGACTTACGTACCCGTGAAGCGGCGCTGAAAGGCGGCGAGCATGGACCGTCGCTGGTGCCGGGGAAAGCGGAGGACAGCCGCCTCTACCGTCTGGTGGCCGGCCTGGAAAAACCGGCTATGCCGATGGACGGCAAGCTCACCGCCGACCAGATTGCCGCTATCAAGGACTGGATCGAGCAGGGTGCCCAGTGGGATTCTTCCTCCGCGGCTGCCGCAGCCATCGCCCCGACCGCCGGCCCGAACGAGGATATGCCGATCCCGCCGGAAGCGCGCAAATATTGGGCCTTCCAAAAGCCTGTTCACCATCCGATCCCTCCCGGCTATCGGAATCCCATCGACGCCTTCCTCCGTGCCACACTTCGCGAAAAAGGATTAAAGCCCGCGCCCGAAGCCGACCCTATTACGCTCGTCCGCCGCGCCTACCTCGATCTGATCGGCTTACCGCCAACGCCTGCCCAAGTTGCCGAATTTCTAAACGACAAAAGCCTCGATGCCTGGGGGCGGCTGATCGATCGGCTGCTGGCCTCGCCCGAATACGGCGAACGCTGGGGCCGCCACTGGCTCGACGTCGCCCGCTACGCCGA
>Ga0070741_10020982_pt1 | contig 10216 bp, 6 predicted proteins | sample Coa_R1_4_FD_66440 | JGI IMG/M metagenome (GOLD analysis project Ga0070741, IMG submission 66440) | Surface soil microbial communities from Centralia Pennsylvania, which are recovering from an underground coalmine fire - Coalmine... | ecosystem: Environmental > Terrestrial > Soil > Unclassified ...
TCAGCGAAGGCAGTGTCGAGAGTATCAACCTCGTCTATCACGGTCGCGTCGCAGAATGGAAGACCGCGCTCCTCCGCAACTCCGCACTGAAAGGCGCGCTCAAACACAGCATTGACAGCGTGAATTTGGTCAACGCTAACACGGTCGCCGCTGAACGCGGCGTTCAGGTACAGGAGCAGAAGAAGCCAGACGACTTGAGCGCGGGAAATGTTATCTCGCTGAACATACGCACACAGCACGGCGAGCACCGGGCGCGTGCGGCCGTACTGCACGGGCGCTACCCGCGCTTGCTTGATCTGGACGGATTCCGCGTCGAGGCTCCGCTTGAAGGGTATCTCACGGTTTTGCGCAATCGAGACGTGCCCGGCGTCATTGGACAAGTTGGGACCGTTTTGGGAAAGAATCAGATCAACATCGCTAACTTTGCGTTGGGACGCAGTGAGGCAAGCGCCAGCAGCGCTGCTGCAAGCACTTCATCGGGGGCGGCTTCTGCGCGTGCCGAAGCTATGGCTGTGGTGCAAACCGACCAGCCGGTAACACAAGCCGCCCTGGACGATTTGAAGCGCGTGTCAGCTGTTATCCAGTTGAGGACGGTGCAGATTTAGTGCCGCTTAGCTCGGATGAATCACGGGCTAAAGCTTCACGCTGGCAGAAATGAGCGCCAAAAAAGGGCACCCGGTTTGAACTCGGGTGCCGGTGATTGGAAAGGCTGAGCGTTAAATATCCAAGTTCTTCACGTCGAGCGCGTTTTCTTCGATGAACTTGCGGCGGGCTTCAACATCCTCGCCCATCAGCGTGGTGAAGATTGTCTCGGTCTCTGCAATATCTTCGAGCTTCACCTGCATAAGGCTGCGCACCTCAGGATTCATGGTCGTTTCCCAAAGCTGCGTTGAGGTCATTTCCCCAAGACCTTTGTAGCGCTGGACGTCGTAGTCCTTCTTGCCCTGGCTTAGAACATACTCAAACAGCTCGCTCGGCGATTTCTTCTCGACCGGCTCGACTGTGCTTTTGCGCTTTGTGGATCCTTTTTCCTGCTTGGTGGATTCAGCTTCGGTAATCGGAGTCTCTGCTTCCTCTTCCGCCGCCTTGCCTTTCTCTGCTCTAGGAGCGTGCTCGATGATAAAGGGTGGCTCCATGTAGTTAGCAATCTGCTTGTACTTGGACATCATCTGCCGATACTCAGGCGAGGTGATGAGCTCCCAGTTGATAATGCGTTCGGCGCCTTGCGAATCAACGAAGCTGACCAGCCAGGTATTGTGTTCTTCTTCGTGCCGTGTCTCGACCGATTTGAGGCCCAGCTCCTTCAGCAGACCTTTGATGCGCTTCTCGAGCTCTTTCACTTTCGGCGGAACGCTTTTGTCCGAGCCTTCGAAATCAGCGCGCGCAGTGAAGTCGATCTTTGGCAGCAGCTCGGCGATGCGCCCGTCGCGGAGATGCTTGTTCACCTTCTCGAAGAAACCGAGATACTCGTTGAGCTTGGTCATGAACTTCGTGAGTTCAGGTCCCTCGAGTTTTGCGGCGCCCTCGCCGTAGCGCACCGTCATGCCATCCGCCGCGCGACGAACCATTACCTTCACGAATTCGCGGTCGTCTTTGATGTACTGCTCGAATTTTCCCTTCTTGATCCTGTAGAGCGGAGGCTGCGCAATGTAGACGTGTCCGCGCTTGATCAGATCCGTCATATGGCGGAAGAAGAACGTGAGCAGCAACGTGCGGATGTGCGAGCCGTCAACGTCGGCGTCGGTCATCAGAATCACTTTCCCATAACGGAGCTTCGCGGGATCAAAATCTTCTTTCCCGATTCCGCATCCGAGGGCAGTGATCATGGCGCGAATTTCTTCGTGCCCGAGCATCTTGTCGTAGCGCGCTTTTTCAACGTTGAGAATCTTTCCCTTGAGAGGAAGAATCGCCTGGAAGCGACGATCGCGTCCCTGCTTTGCCGTGCCGCCTGCGGACTCACCTTCGACGAGGTAGATTTCACAGCGATCAGCATTGCGTTCAGAGCAGTCGGCCAGCTTGCCCGGCAGACCTCCGCCATCCAGCGCGCCTTTACGGCGAGTAAGATCGCGCGCCTTGCGTGCTGCCTCGCGTGCTCGCGCAGCCTCGATCGCCTTGTTGATAATTCGCCGCGCGACGGTTGGGTTCTGCTCCAGGAACGCACCCAGACGTTCATTGATGAATGCTTGGACGATGCCGGCGATATCGGAGTTCAGCTTCCCTTTCGTTTGTCCTTCAAATTGCGGCTGCGACAGCTTGACACTCACCACAGCAACAAGACCTTCGCGCACATCGTCGCCGGAAAGGTTCTCTTTCAGGTCTTTGAAGAGTCCGAGCTGCTGACCAGCGTAGTTGATGGTGCGCGTGAGCGAAGTGCGGAATCCGGAAAGATGCGTGCCCCCGTCAACCGTGTTGATGTTGTTTGCAAACGAGAACACCGATTCGGAGTAGCCATCGTTGTACTGGACGGCAATCTCCATGCCCACACCATCGCGCTCGGCTTCCATGTAGATGGGCTTGTCGTGCAGCACGGTCTTCCCACGGTTCAGGTGCTTCACGAACTCGGCGATGCCACCCGTGTACTTGAATTCCGCGTGTTTCGCTTCCCCAGTTTTGCTGTCCGTCGCACGCTCGTCTGTAAGCGTAATCGTCAGGCCCTTGTTCAGGAACGCGAGTTCACGAAGACGCTGTGCGAGCGTGTCGTAGTTGTACTCGATGGTGGCAAAGATCTCTTTGTCGGGCAGAAAATGAACTTTCGTGCCGCGCTTCTTCGTCGTACCAGTCTTCTTGAATTTCGAAGCTGGTATGCCTTTGGCGTAGCTCTGCTCCCACACGAATCCGTCGCGCCAGATTTCGAGATCGAGTTGGTGCGAGAGCGCGTTTACGCAACTCACGCCTACACCGTGCAGACCTCCTGAAACTTTGTAGGTAGACGAATCGAATTTTCCGCCTGCGTGCAGAACCGTGAGAACCACCTGCGCGGCAGGCAGCTTCTCTCCGTGGTATTCCATGTCATCGACCGGAATACCGCGTCCGTTATCGATCACAGTAATCGAGTTATCGATGTGGATCGTCACATCGATGCGGTCGGCGTGACCAGCGAGAGCTTCGTCAACCGAGTTGTCCACCACCTCATAGACGAGGTGATGCAAGCCCATTTCACCCGTAGAACCGATGTACATGGCCGGGCGGAGCCGCACCGCCTCAAGTCCTTCTAAGGCTTTAATGCTGTCAGCCGTGTACTCGCCGTTAGTGCTGCCGTTGGCCTTTTTCGGCTTCGGCTCTTTGTCGATATTCAGCTTTTGTTCCACTTGCGTCCTGGTTGCTGCGCTTTCTTTCAATGGGGACCCCACTCGGAATTCTAAGGACAGAAATGACCCTGCAAATCACTCTAGATTAGGCGCGAAAAGCGATGCGAAATACTTGATTATTCAGGGATTTATCGCCTTTTAAGACACTACGATTTTAGCACAAAACAGGTCTTTGGGCGACGGTGGTTCAGGTCGCGCACAACAATAGAAAATAAAGCCTGAACTGCTCAGCTTCTCAGCTCTCATCAGCAAAATGCTCTGGCTCCGGAGCCCGAGGAGCTCAAGCCGCTGATCCGTTTTTCCACAGCCTTCCACAGAAATAATTGTTTTCAAATTCGGCACCTCTTGATATTGTCCAGTCACCAAAGTAACCACATAATGAATTACGTTGGTAATGAGGTTACTCAGGCACTACTTAGGGGGAATCCCATGAAGAAGTCGCTCCGTCTGCTGTTCGCTACCATCATTATGGCCGCTGCTGTGGCCTCTGCCGCAACTTCAAACTCGAAGAGCCTGCTCGGAGCGGGCTGTGAACCAGTCCCGATGTGTCCTCCGGGAGTTTGTGCGATTAACTAGTTAGCCGAGCAGTAACGGTTACTATCGTTCAATATTTTGCCTTGCTCTAGGGCGGGTTACGGGCTATTCTCCTCGCGAATAGGTGATCTATGCCCGCCCTTTCATTGCAATCCGAGCTGATCTGGATTCTTTCGCCGATTCTTCAACTTCTCTGCGTCTTTTTTCTGTTCAAGCGTAAGTTGTTGCCACAGTTCAAGTTTCTCGCTTCCTTCTTTGTGTTTATCACCGTTAAGGCGGGCGTTCTCTTCCTCTGCTATCACTATTCATCGCCGCAATCCTGGACGTACTACTCTGCATATTGGGTCGCAACCGCCATGCAGGACGTGTTCATGATTGCTGTTCTTTACGAGCTATTCTGCGCGGCATTTAAGCCTTTTGCTGGGCTGCAGGATCTAGCCAAGGTCGTTTTTAAGTGGGCTGCGGCCTCCATTTTCTTCATCGGATTCTTGGTTTTCGCCTCGATTCCTTCCAGTCAAGGTGTCAAGTTCAATTGGCTCATTTTGGGCGTTTACGATTTTGAGCGCATTGTTCGGGTCATGGAATGCGCTCTTCTCATGTTCCTCTTTATCGGGTCGAATCATTTAGGGGTTTCAAAAAGGAACCGCGTGTTTGGCTTCGCTCTCGGATTTGGAGTTGATGCATTTTTCCAACTAATTGTTTATAGCGCTGCGGCAAACTCGCATATAAGCGGTCTCCACAGGTTGGGAGAAATTCTGCCTGTCGTTTACTTTGCCTCCCTTCTGATTTGGGTGTCGTACTTGGTTCAGCCGGAGCGTCAGCGCGAGATGGTTCACATTCCTCTAGATTCGCCTCTCCTCCGTTGGAACGAGGTCGCGCTTGCCCTCGGCCACAACACAAAGATTGCTATTAACGGATCTCCTGAGCCGTTCATGCCTACGGTGGAGCGAATGGTTGAGCAGGTCATGCAAAAGGAAATGCTGGTTGATCAGCGGCAGCCGCGGGTTGTGTAGAATCTCATTTTCCAAAAGCCGTCCCAAATCGGGACGGCTTTTGTTTTATGCCTGGCTTATGACGAAGTTGTAACCACCATGAGGCTGAGAACCGCGCTCGCTCCGACCAGCACGAATGCGGTGGCTGCCACAAGGCGATGAAATCGGCCGCCGAAGAACCGGGGTTCCAGTAGATCGGCGTAGATCCCGCCCACAAACACCAGTGCGAAAGGTATAGCGCGCAACGCCGATGCTGAGCTGAACTGCCCGGGCCACCATGGCACCGCGATCGCAACGAGGAGAGCAGCCAGATTTCCAAAATAACGGGTCCTCGGCCAAAGGCAGAGCACTAAAACAGCCCAAAGGAAAGCTAGAACTTCCAGCAGTCCTCCCGGCAGGCTAAGGAATTGCCGCATTCGTCGCGATGTGAGCGCCAAATATTCGGAATTGGGGAGAAGCGCCGCAGCGGAAACATCGCGGAAGTCAAAGCCGAAGCAGGCCAGGAGTATCAGAGTTCCAATGGCGCAGCTAACCAGCAGTATTACCAACGTGTGGAGACGGCGTCCGGGCGCCAAGTACAACATAAAGAGCCCACCGATCACCAGGCCCGCAATGGCCGCGCTGACACTCGCTGCGGCGGTGAGTCCGATTGCAATGCCCAGCAGAATGATGCGCGGGCGCCATTTTTCTGCTGGAGCGTACAGTGTGTGAGCCACTCCGATCGCGGTGAATACAAGGCCAAAGAGGCCCCAGGACGCCAGAATTGTTGAGTCTACCGTGGCGCTCGCCAGCAATATGGGAGGACTGAAGCAGTAGAGCGCCAGCGCGATGTACCCGCCAGAGTCACCAAAGAGCCGCCGCGCAACCCACCATAAAGCTCCCCCGAGCCATAGCCCAAAAAGCACAAAGGGAAGCCGGACCAGCCAGCGATTAGGAGCCGCGTAGATACTAAATTCGCGCGCGTCGTGCCGAAACCATCGCGAAACCGAAGGGAGGAATCCGGCGCAGCGCAGAGTCAAGATGCTATCGCCGGGTATCAGCGGTGAACGTGCATTGCTCAGTTGACGCTGTGACCACAGGGCCTTTCCTACAAGGGCATTGCGGGTTTCAGCCATCGTAAGCGGCAGATGAGCGGCTAGCCAGAGGCTTTGTATGAGGAAGATGACAAGGAACGCAGCCGCAATCTTTTGCGCTCGGTGAATCTCAAACCGCAGGCTGCGGGAGTTCATCTGGAACTTTCTAATCTATCACGCGATCCCCACCGAACAAGGACTCTAAAGAGAGCCACCATTCACTCCGCCTGCCCTTGCGCTTTCGTCCTGGAGTTATCTTTATCGACCTCGAGATGGCGAAGATGAGGGCCATCAGCTGATCGGTTGCCGAAAGCCAAGCCTGAGACGTTTGATATTCCCATTGTGGTTCTTTCGGCGAAGCGCAGCCCCGACGAGCCTCGCTCCGATCTCTGCATGAACTAAAGATGCCGACATCCATGCCGAACTTTTGAAAGTACTTGAGCTGACGCTTACGCCCGCAAAGGCATACTCAGCGGGTTCCTAGCGGCAACGAAGCTTCCGCCGACACGTGAATGTCGGCGAAGTCTCCCGCGCAGTACTTGGGAAACGCCGCCGTGGCGATCATGGCCGCGTTGTCAGTCGAAAGTCCACGACCAGGAAAGAAGACCTGCAATCCGTGTGCGTACGCTCGCGAGGTGAACTCATCGCGCAGGCGTCTATTTGACGCAACTCCGCCGCTGACAATCAGGGATTCGACTTCAAACCGCTGTGCGGCACGCAGTGTCTTCCGTACCAGATCCTGAACCACGGCTTCGTGAAACGATGCAATCAGATCGAGCGTGAGCTGATCAATATTCTGCAGGTAATCCTCTGCCCCGGATTCATAAGCTCCCCCAAGCGCAATTCTGCGGCGGCTTTCAATCGCGTTGCTCATCGCGTGCGCTTCCACGAATCGCAGTACCGCTGTTTTGATTCCGCTGAACGAGAAATCGTATCTCTGGTCTGCATCGGGGTCGTGCCTCTTCTGGTGAACCTTGATCTGCGACAGAGGCATCGCAATCGCATGCGGATTACCGCGAACTGCAAGCTTCTCGATGATCGGACCGCCGGGATAGCCGAGCCCCAGCAACTTGGCCACTTTATCGAAGGCCTCACCGGCGGCATCGTCGAGTGTGCGCCCAACGTTGCGGTACGAGCAACCCGTGTCAGAGTTGTCGACTAAATACAGATGGGTGTGCCCACCGGAGACGACCAGCGCGAGCGCAGGCATCGCGAGTTCCGCCGACTGAGAACGCCGGTGCTCGAGCAACACGGCGTGGATGTGTCCTTCGAGGTGATTGACGGCAATCAGCGGCTTGGCGAGAGCAAACGCAAGTGCCTTCGCATAGGTGATCCCGACCAGCAGCGATCCGGCGAGTCCGGGGCCCTGAGTCACGGCAAAAGCATCGATCGCGCTTAGCTGGAGGCCCGCATCCATAACAGCCTTGCGCACCACGGGCACAATAGCGCGCAGATGCTCGCGCGATGCCAGTTCGGGAACAACTCCGCCATAGGGAAAATGGGTCGCGATCTGCGACGAGACCACGTTCGAAAGTAGCTCCTCGCCATCGCGAACCACTGCTGCCGCGGTTTCGTCGCAGGAACTCTCGATGCCCAGAATCAAGGCCATGCAGTCCTCATGATAAAGAGAGATGTGAACGGATTTTCTGCGGCCGAACCTTACCCGGGTTCGGCCGACTGTACTCTGCAATTCTTGCACTATATGATTTCGTGATTTCGCGATTTTGAATCGACTGTAGCCGTGGCCAACGAGATCATTTCGGGTTCACATGTACGCTCTCAGACAGCGCGCTCAGCCGCGCTTTCCGTTTTGGAACGGATTCGTGCGGCGGGGCACTCGGCGTATTTCGTTGGAGGATGCGTTCGCGATCTGCTGCTCGGTGTTCCGCCTCAGGACTACGACATCGCCACCAGCGCCAGGCCTGACGATGTGCTCTCGCTTTTTCCTGACACCGTCGCTGTTGGCGCTCAATTCGGCGTGATTCTTGTGCTCGTTCGCCCCAATGGAACACGCGGGGCTGCTCCAATTCAGGTAGAGGTCGCAACCTACCGCAGCGACGTCGGCTACAGCGATGGGCGTCATCCCGATGCGGTTCGGTATTCCGACTCCGCTGAAGAAGACGTTCAGCGCCGCGATTTCACCATCAACGGCCTGTTGCTCGATCCGGTTCAGAACGAGATCCTCGATTACGTAGGCGGCCGCTCCGATCTGGAACACAACATCGTTCGCACCATCGGCGATCCCGGTACGCGCTTTCGGGAAGACAAATTACGCATGATGCGGGCGGTACGGTTCGCAGCTCGGCTCGGTTACGAAATCGAGCCGCGGACCATGGCTGCCATTCTTGAACTCGCACGCGACATTCACCAGGTAAGCCGAGAGCGCATTCGCGACGAACTGGACAAAATGCTCACGGAAGGACACGCGCGCCGCTGCTTTGAACTGCTTGACTCGAGCGGCCTGCTGGTCGAGATCTTACCCGAGGTAAGCGCGATGAAAGGCGTCGCGCAGCCACCTCAGTACCATCCCGAAGGCGACGTGTGGACTCATACCTTGCTGCTGCTCGAGGGTCTGGAAAAAGGCTGCTCGAAATCACTGGCCTGGGGAGTGCTGCTTCACGACGTCGGCAAGCCGCCAACCTTTCGTGTAGCCCCGGATCGGATCCGTTTTGACGGCCATGCCGAGGTGGGAACGCGCATGGCCGAGGAAATCTGCCGGCGTCTGCGCTTTTCGAACGAAACCACCGAGCAGGTTGCGGCGCTCGTCGCGAATCATATGCGCTTTGGCGATGCGAAGAAGATGAAAGAGTCAACGCTGAAACGCTTCATGCGCCTGTCTCATTTCGAAGAGCACCTGGAGCTTCATCGGCTCGACTGCACTGGCAGTCATCGTGATCTGTCGCTTTACGAATTCGTTCGAGAAAAGCTGGAGAGCACTCCCGAAGAAGAGATGCGGCCGGCACCTCTCATCACCGGCAACGATCTCATTCAGCACGGGTGGAAACCGGGACCGCAATTCCGCGCCATGCTGCAAACCGTTGAGGACGCGCAACTGGAAGGCACACTGCACACCCGTGAAGAAGCGATTTCGTTTGTGGAAACGAACTTTGCGCGCGAAGCAAAATAACGGAATAGCGGATAACAGAAACACGTCTCGGCTGACTGCAACGGATACGCTGTTCTCAGCCTTGAACGTAGGGCCGGAGGCGCGGATGGCTGAGCATCTTTTCCGGCTCGATGTTTTAAAAACTCTCTCCAAAGTTTCTTCGTTCAAAATGCCTTTTCCGAATCAATCAAGATCGTGACCGGTCCATCATTCACAAGAGCGACTTTCATCATCGCCTGAAACTCGCCCGTGGCGCATTCGAGGCCCTGCTCGCGAATTTTAGCGGTGACATACTCATACAGAATTCTCGCCTGCTCTGGACGCGCGGCATCATCGAACGAAGGCCGCTTCCCTCGACGTACGTCGCCATACAAAGTGAATTGCGATACAAGCAAGACTGCTCCACCCGCTTCGCGCACGCTCAAATTCATCTTGCCTTCCACGTCAGGAAAAACGCGCAGACCGAGCAGCTTCTCAACCAGGTAGTCGGCCGAGGTCTCGGTATCTGATTTGCTGACTCCGAGCAGGACGAGCAGTCCGCTCCCGATGCGTCCCACGATTCGTCCATCGACGGTTACGCTACCTTCTGTGACTCGCTGAACGACGGCGCGCATGAGTGGAAGAATGAATGAGAGCAGGGCAATACATCAAGAGGCAGTCAGCGTTCAGGAAGAACATAGCTCGATAGTTGCTCGCTCATCAGTCCCAAAGGTTTCCCTGTTGTCTCTCGTTTGTTCACGGCTGAGTGCTGACTGCCGCCCACGCTTATTGCCTATCGCCTCCGCTCCATTTACTCTGCTCTGTCTTCATCTCTGTCTTCATCGCATCAATCAGGAGAAATCTAATGGCGACTTTTCACTGGCTGTCTCGCGGGAGCGCTCTGGCCTTGGCGCTTACGGCCTCCATGGCAGCTCAGACTGTTAATTCCCAAGCTGGAACAACGGCACCTGACATGCTCATCCGCAATGGCACCATCCTGACCGTGACCCACGGCGTGATTCAGAACGGCAGCGTGCTTGTACACAACGGCAAAATCGCGCAAATCGGGACCAATATTTCTGCGCCCCCCGGAGCTACGGTCATCGATGCTAGCGGCAAGTTCGTGATGCCGGGCATCATCGACTGCCATTCACACCTGGCCCTCGACAGCGACGTGAACGAAGCGACGAATCCGATCACGCCGTCGATGAACATGCTCGATGC
>Ga0070741_10020983_pt1 | contig 10215 bp, 12 predicted proteins | sample Coa_R1_4_FD_66440 | JGI IMG/M metagenome (GOLD analysis project Ga0070741, IMG submission 66440) | Surface soil microbial communities from Centralia Pennsylvania, which are recovering from an underground coalmine fire - Coalmine... | ecosystem: Environmental > Terrestrial > Soil > Unclassified ...
AACTGGCCCGGCGCGCGCACTAGGTTAGCATCTTCGCGCGCATCCGCCCGGAGCAGAAATTGCGCCTGGTGGAGGTGCTCAAAGTTGGGGGCGCCGTGGTAGCCATGACCGGGGACGGGGTGAACGATGCGCCTGCCCTGAAGGCTGCCGACATCGGTGTGGCCATGGGACGGCGCGGAATTGATGTGGCCCGCGAGGCGGCTGATCTGGTCCTTCTGGACGACGATTTCACCTCCATCATCCGCGGGGTGCGCATGGGACGCCGGATTTTCGACAACCTGAAAAAGGCCACCGGCTACATTTTCGCGTTGCACGTGCCCATTGCGGGCATGTCCTTTCACCATCCGTTGTCGGGCATGCTCCCGCAATTGCTGAAACAGCGCCGGCGCGGACTCCGGAGGCGCATAGCCATACATGTCCGGAGTTATTACGTGGGCCACGTACAGCTTTGCCCCGTACCGCCCGGCGACGGCCACCGCGTGCGGAAAGGCCGCCTCGGCAGCGGAGGAAAAGTCGATGGTGAACAAAATGTTGTGGATGTCGATGGCTGCCCCCATCCCCGCTCCGTTCTCACCTACACAGTACGCAGCAATCCGCGCATTGTCGATGGGCCGGCCATCGGCGAACTCAACCGCGAAGTCGTCGCCCATGGGTGTCGAAGGGGTAATCGGGTCGGCGCAGGCAGCTTGCGAAATGTGTAACTCCACCCAGACCACTGATCCCGACCCATCCACGGTCGAACGAACCCGGGGAACTTAGAGGCCTTGCTGTGGGAACTGGTCCCGTTGCGGCGGTTGTGGTGGACATGGAAGCTCCTCCACCCGCAAGCCTAATGGGATGAGAAGAGGCATTCGGTGAGAGGCGTCACATGTTCTGGTGATGAGCGAACAGGCTCGAACAGCGACCGATAGCCATGGTGGAAGGCATGTGCAGGGCGCGCCACGCTGAAACTTCGCGGAAGCGATAGAGAGGCGTGCGTGCGCATTGCTATCGGCCCGGAAGCGCAAGGCTTCCCAACTTAAAGTACTTTGATTGCTTCAGGCTGCGTATGAAGACAATCAGATCGTCAAGCTGCTTATCTGTGAGCTTGCCCTTGTAGCCGGGCATCTTGCCTTTGCCTTTCTCGATGATCAGCTTAAGCTCGGAGTCGTGTTGTTTCTGTACGTCATCGGATGCGAGGTCGCGGAGGTACATTTTCTTGCCAATTGCGGTCTCTCCTTTTCCATCCGCGCCATGGCAAGAAGCGCACTTGGTCTTGTACACGTCCTCTCCGGCTGCAAACGCCGCCGCGACCGACGCCAGCACCAGCACAGCGATCCCTGCAAGCGAGCGGGCTTGAACCAAAAGTACTTTCATCATTCCTGCCTCCCGGATGGCCTTGGGATATCAACGGTAGCTGACAATTGCAGGCCAAATACGGTCGTGCGAAACCGAACTGCCCCGCAACAAGAGGTTGTATCGTGCCGTCTCAAAATATGGTACGCTAGAAACTATCTGTCTCTACGTGAGAAAAATCTCCGGCCAACGTGACGTACGTCACAGAAGCGAACGTGGCAAACAAGCTACCGTGCGATTTGAGCCAGAACCTGCGGCCGGACTTGACCCAAGACTCCATTAGACTAGGCAGTGTGCGGCACACGGTCCCGGCCCAAGCACTGTTCTCGAACAAATTCCGGCTTCGGCCGGGGAAACGTTAAACATCGCTGATCTAAAGCGACAACTGTCTAGGGGGACTCTTCGCACGAGTCCGCCATCACCAGCCAGAACAGTAGCTCCAGCAGTACTGAGGACGGAGAGACTTATGGAAAGTAACACATGTTTCCCGCTCCGCAGGCTGGGAGCCGTCGGCGTAGCCAAGTTGAGGTTTCGCCAGTCTCACCGCCGCTGGTTACTGCTCGCGGTCGTGGCGGTGTGCATAGCCAGCAGCCTCGGCGCCTCAACAGACCAGCAGAAGAGGCAATCGCAAACGGCGGCGCAAGCCAGCGCGCCCGCAGGCAGGCCGCCCGGAGCCGAGTATGTCGGCACCGACACTTGCAAGACCTGCCATGAAGACCTCTTCACCAAGGGTTTCCAGGCCACTCCGCATTCCAACCTGCTGAAGTTGGCCGGCAAGCATGGCTGCGAAGATTGCCATGGACCGGGTTCAGCGCACGTCGAGGGCGGCGGAGACATCACCAAGGTCATTAGTTTCAAGCACCTTGCGGCGTCGCAGTCCAGCCAGCGCTGCCTCGAGTGTCACGAGTATGGCGAGGAGCACGGTAACTTCAGCCGCTCCATGCATCTGCGCAACGACGTGGGCTGCACAAGTTGCCATTCGGTACATGAAGCCAAATTCAAGCCTTCGCTGCTGCGCGCATCACAACCCAACCTGTGCTACAGATGTCACCAGGAGGTCCGCGCCGATTTTTCCAAACCCTTCCGGCACCGCATCAATGAGGGCCTGCTGGAGTGCACCGACTGCCACAACGTCCACGGCGGTTTCCTCACGCGACAGCTGCGTGCCACCGCGGCACAGGATACAGTCTGCTTTAGGTGCCACACGGACAAGGCGGGACCTTTCGTCTTCGAACATGTGCCGGTCAAGACCGAGGGCTGCACCTCCTGTCACACGCCGCACGGATCGGTAAACCCTCGGCTGCTGAAGCGTGCTCAGGTGAATGTGCTCTGCTTGGAGTGCCACACCTTGACCGTGGACTCGGCGGCTCCTGGCATTCCTTCGTTCCACAACCAGGCGCAGAAGTATCAGGCATGCACGATGTGCCACGTCAGTATTCACGGCTCAAACTTCAGTGAAGTGTTCTTTAAGTAGGAGGAGGCATGAACGCGTGTTGCTTCCGTTCGCGACCGGTTCGGAAAGCCGCAATCTTGCTCCTCTGCTTGGCTTTCCTGGCGGTATCCACGATACGCGCCCAGGACGCCGGCAATGTGGGTTCAGAAGTGGGAGTGCAGTCGCAACTCGAGCGCGCGGACACCGAGGGTATTGAGACGGGGCCGTACCGTGTCCGGCACTCCATTGAGTTGGGGACGCGCTTCGTTGAGATCACCGGCAATGATTCCACGTATGACACCTTCGTGAACTTCCATACCGGCCCACGTATCCTGGAGCAGAGCTTATCGGTGACCTCGCCCACGCGCACCGGCATTGGATTTGACGACCTGTATGCCAACAGCTTTGGCTGGGGTGGTGAGCCTAGCAATGCGGCCCGTGTGCGTGTCTCGAAATTCAAGTGGTATCAGGCCAGCGTCAGCTTTCGTCGCGACCAGAATTTCTGGGATTACAACCTGCTGGCCAATCCGCTGAATCCCGGACCTGCAGCGTCCAATCCCTCGATCCAGGTGCAATTCTCGCCGCATCGCTTCGAAACCCGCCGCCGCATGACCGACGTGAACCTGCTGGTAGCGCCGCAATCGGTGGTGCGTGGCCGCTTCAGCTACACGCGCAACACAAACGAGGGGCCCGCGCTAAGCAGCTTTCACGAAGGCACGGACGTGCTGGTGTTCCAGCCCTGGGAAACGCACCTGGACGCCTACCAATTCGGAGTGGACGTCCGCGCTCTGCCCCGCACCAGCATCAGCTACGACCAGATTCTGCAGTACTACCGCAGTGAGACCAGTTGGCGCCTTGCACCATTTGCGACCTTCAGCTTGCCAAACGGTGCGCCGGTAGAACTCGGCCTGCCATGGCAAACGTCCGCCAATAGTCCCTGCGCTCCGCCAGTCGGCCAGCCGCTGGTCTTAAACGGCACCCTCCAGAACATCCGCTGCAACGGGTACTTTGAGTATGAGCGCTCTGCACCGCTGCGCACCTCTTATCCGACCGAGCAGTTGAGCTTTCAATCGCGCTACTTCCAGCGTGTGGAGTTGTCGGGACGCGTTTCCTACAGTGCCAGTGAAACCAATATCGCCGATTTCCGCGAATTCTTTAATGGCTTAGTGACTAGGACTAACGAGCGCCAGTTCCTGTTCAGCGGGCCGGTGAAGGCGCGGAGAGTTGCGGTGAATTCCGATGTCGGCGTGACGGCCCACCTTAGCGAGAACCTCCGTCTTGTGGATAGTTTTCGGTTCCAGAATTTTCGCATCCCGGGCACCTGGGACAGTACTGAGCAGGCGTTCTTTGCTCCGCCGTTCACTCCAGCTCAGCGTTCCGGCTCGCTGCTGGACCCTGTGAACATCTACAATCCAGCAACCTGTCCGCCGCCATTCACCGCTGCGGCGTGCCCAGGGCACACGGCCAGCTCGCCAGCGGACCTGGCCAGCCTTACGTTTAGTCGTTTTCTTGGCCAGGACGCGAAATGGAACACCATCGAAGCCGACTACAATTTTACGCGGTGGATTGGGGCGCGCCTCGGCTATCGGTTTGGTCACCGGAGCGTCAGCATCGGGTCTTCAGAGCGTGGCACCGAGACATTCTTTCCTCCCCTTCCGGGACGCGGCGGGTGCACGCCTGCCACTGGCCCCTGCCTTGAGCAGATTGTGCCTACCGGACCGTTTCTCTCTGAGCAGATCGAAATCAACGAGCACTCACTGCTATTTGGGATTTGGAGCAACCCGAAGGATTCCCTGCGACTGAGTTTCGACCTGGAGGCGATGTCGGCGGACAACACGCTGACCCGCATCAGCCCCCGCCAGCGGCAGCAGTACAAGTTCCGCCTGGGCTGGGAGCCGGTGCGCTGGATTGACCTCAACGGCTCGTTCAATATCCTGGAGAGCCGCAACAACGTCACTGACGTCCGCCATCGCCAGCACAGCCGCGTGTACGGCTTCAACCTGTTCGTCACCCCGAATGACCGCTTTGCCCTGCAGGCGGGCTGGGACCTTACTGACATTCAATCGTTCACCAACATCTGTTTTGTGGCTACTCCGGCGCCGCCGGGAACCATCAAGTGCGCCACCGCACCCACGTTTCTCTCCGCCATTTCGCAGTACGACAGCAATGTGCATTTTGTGTTCGGGAACGTGAGCTACCGGCCGCTGCAACCGCTGAACCTGAGCCTGGGATATTCCTTCACCAACAACGACGGCAATTCGCTCATCCTCAATCCCAATGCTCCCCCGGGGACGCTGAAATTCGACTATCATCGGCCCAACGCCTCGGTGAGCTACGATTTCACCAAAAACTGGACGGGAATTGTCGGCTGGAACTACTGGCAGTACAGCGAAAGCGTGTTCGCTGCCCTGACGGCGAGGCGCGATTTCCACGCCAACGCCGCCACGTTCTCGGTTCGATACTTTTTCTGAAAAACGTGTAGGCGCCCGGAACCTCGAGGAGGAGCACCCTGCCATGTACCAGCTGCAGGCCACGCCCAAGGCTCTACTGCTGGCGTTGATTGCGGTCGCGATGGTTATCGTTGTGTGGCTGGTGGTCAGGCCGAGCATCACCCGCTCGCGCGAGGGCAAGATGCTCGCCTTCGTGGCCCTGTTTATCCTTCCCGTGCTGGCCGCGAGCTTCGGCGGAGCCAACCACCTGCAACGCTCCAAGGAGACGCAGTTCTGCCTCTCCTGTCACGTGATGGAGCCCTACGGGCGCAGCCTGCGCGTGGACGACGCCTCCTATGTCCCCGCCGCTCACTATCAGAACGGGCGCGTGCCCCGCGAGGCCGCCTGCTACACCTGCCACACGGATTACACCATGTACGGCCCGCTGCGCGCCAAGATCCGCGGACTGCAGCACGTCTATGCGCAATACATTGGCGGCGTCTCCCGGCCCATCAAGCTCTACCGGCCCTACAACAACCGCGAGTGCCTCCACTGCCACGCCGGAGCGCGCTCGTTCGAGGAGGGCGCGGTGCATAGCGCCAGTCCCGAGGTGATGGCGGAAATCAAAGTCAACAAGCTTTCCTGCCTGTCAAGCGGCTGCCATGAAAACGTGCACAACGTCGAGCACCTGAATGAAGTAAAGATGTGGGAAGGAAGCGAAGCGCGATGAATGTTGAACAGCGGCTGCGGCGTTCAGGGCTGCTGATCGCGGCAGGACTGGCGGTCGAGGCGGTGACCCTTGCCTGGACCCATCCTCTGGCATTTCTCGTCTTCATGCTGGTAGGAGGACTGCTTTTGGCAGCAGGGGTGGTGATGTTCCTGCTCATCCTGCTGGCGTCCTCCTCAAACAACCAGGAAGCTCATCCCCAACAAGCGAGCACACGGGAAAGCTAAAGCGACGGGCAAAAATCAAGCCATGCCCATATCCGCGTCCGCCGACATGCTGGCGCCGCTGACGGGAATGAGCAGATTAAAGATCTCCACCAGGTCGCCCTCGCGTACGCGCAGCAGCGGTCCGGGTACGCGCCCTTCGAAGCCCCAGTAGTCGTCGTAGATGATGCCTGGCGCAATCTCGGCCTGCGTCTCCTTGATCTCCCGGTGGACAACCACGCGTTTCTGTTCTTTCCGGTGGATCGGCGGCGGCACGTCAGGGGCAAAGGTCCAGGAGCCGGGTTCGGACCTGAGCTCCGCCTTCGGCTGCAGGACCAGCGGGGTGCGCCCCTGCGGCTGTGATGCCGCGCGCGTCGCCTGGGGCCTGGCATAACGGAAGGCCAGGCCCAGTGTGAGGAAGAAGAAAAGCGCCACCCAGAGTGGATTGCCGCGAGTGAGTTTCATAAATGCTCCCACAAAAAGACAGCAGTCTGAATGCAGTTAGGAGGACACCTGGCGACGCGCTATGACTTAGTTAGGTCACGCGAATGTGCCAGGGCTCTCTCTCAAAACCTTCGACTCTTGCCCGTGGGCCGCTGCTCACGCACACCTGTGACCTGCATCACAGTTCCGGCAATCGCGTCACACTACGCTATGAGCCCGAGGAGCATAAGGAGGCGCAATGTCCACCGCCGAGAACATCGGATCACTCGGCTCCGCCGGGTTATTGGACCCGCTGGGAAACAGCCGGCATGCGGGTCGTGAAATCCCCTTTCCCAGGCTGGAAGCGGAGTGGCAGTACACTCCGCTTTCCGCAGTAGCCGAGCACATTGAGACCGATCATGCGGTGATTTTTCGCGCGGCGGGCAGAATCGAACGGATGCTGGATACGCTGGTCCATCACGGCGACGGGCGCCCGGAGCTGCTGCTCATTCACAGCCAGTTCGAACTGCTCGCACGAGATTTGGCCCAGCACATGGACCGCGAAAAAGGGACTATCTTTCCGTGTATTCGCGCCATGGAGAAGCAGCGCGAGTTGGGCGAGATTTGCGATCCGCTGCCATTCGGCGGAATGGCGCGGCCCCTCGGGAGATTAACGGTGGAGCATGAACGCATCGCCGAGCAGCTCAGGGCTATCCGAGAGCTTGTGAGCGACGGCACCCCGCCGCGCGGCACCTGGCTGGGGCCGTCCGGACTGTACGTATCGCTCAAGGATCTGGAACGCAAGCTCGGCAACTGCTTGGAGCTGGAGGACGAGGTCTTGTTCCGGCGTGCGCTGCAGCTTCAGGACAGAAGAGCGGCAGGTTCACAAAGCGATTTTGCGGAGCGGGTATGAAATCGGTTTCCTGGCTGTTGCTGTTTCTTGTAGCCATTGCGGGCTTCGCTCCCAGCGGCGATGTTGGAGGCGTGTACCACAAAGCAGCGCCCGGCGCGGGTGCCAAGCTGCTGCCCATTCTCCCGGCCGAGCAACTTTGGGGCGAATACGGGCAGCCGCACCAAAAGCGCGCCTACGCCCTGGCCCAGAAGTACTCCGGCGTGATCTATCAGCTACCCTGCCAGTGCCATTGCGAGCGCCAGGGCCACACTAGCCTGCGAAGCTGCTTCGAATCGCTGCACGGCACGGGTTGCTACGTCTGCATGAAAGAGGTCTTCTACGCGGCCGCGCAGACGCGCCTGGGTAAAACACCGGCCCGAATCCGCCAGGGCATCACGCGCAGCGAGCATGACCGCATGGACCTGCAATACGGAGCGCTGCCCTAGGGGGAGGTGCCTGTTGGCGGACCCCATCCTTGTGCGAGAGTGGGATTCCGACCTGTTTCATCGCCGGGTTTTGGAACTGGAGTTGAAGGGCTACGTCGCCCGCCGCGAGACCTACACCATCACGCCGGAAATGAATCCTGAGACCGGGGCCATCGTTCACCTGTACTCGATTGAAATGAGCCCGCCCACAAGTAGTGCATCCTGCGACAGCAAGACGCTCTGAAGCCCCTGTTTATACAATTGGCGCATGGCGGAAGCAAACATTGGAAAGACGCTCGCGCGGGCCGCTCTGTTCAGCGGGCTGGCGCAGAGTGAGATGGCTTTCATCGCGCGCCGGGCGGTGCCGCGGCAATACGCGGCGGGCCAGGCCATCTTCAGCGAAGGCGAGCCCTGCCTGGGGCTGTACGTGGTGCAATCGGGCAGGGTGAAGATCTTCAAGGCTTCCGAGAGCGGGCGCGAGCAGGTGCTGGCCATTGATGGTCCGGGAGCCTCCATCGCCGAGCTGCCGGTTTTTGATGACGGCAATTATCCGGCGTCGGCGTCCGCGGTCACTGATGCGGGCCTGATTTTCGTCAGCAAGCAGGACTTCCGCGCGCTGTGCCTGGAGCACCCGCAGGTCGCGCTCAAGGTGCTGCGCGTGGTCGGCGCGCGCCTGCGCCGGCTCGTGGCCATCATCGAGGAGCTCTCATTCACCACGGTGCGGCATCGCATCGCTGCGCTGCTGCTGAACCTGGCGAAGCGCGGCACGAAGACCGCCCGCGGCATCGAATTCACCCTGCCAGCCACTCATCAGGAACTCGCCGCGATGATCGGGACGGTGCGCGAGCTGGTCTCGCGGAATCTGAGCCGCCTGCAGGCTGAGGAGATCATTGTGCTCGAAGGCCGGACCGTGGTGATTCCTGACCTGCGCCGGCTCGCGGCGGAACTGGAGGGTGCCGAATAACGGTTCGGACGCCGCGGTGACAAAAGTCATCGCCGCGCAAGCGGTCGTCTTTCTATGGTGGTGCTGTCGCGCCCAAACCACTAAAGGGAGAGCATCACAAATGCCGATCAATACCGAGAAGACCGTGGGCCAGATGGTGGCCGAAAATTCTGCCGCGGCGCGGGTGTTCGAGCAGGCGGGAATCGACTATTGTTGCGGCGGCCAGCGCAGTTTGGAAGAGGCCTGCCGCAAGGCCCGGATGTCATTGGCCGAAGTTGCCGCGCTGCTGGAGAAGGCCGCTGCCGCCCGCACCAGCGCCGACCGCGACTGGCTAAGCGCAAGCCAGGCCGAACTGGTCGAGCACATCGTCCGCAAGCACCATGCCTATGTGCGCGAGGAACTGCCCCGGCTGGCTGCGCTGGTCGCGAAAGTCAACGGCGTCCATGGCGGACGCCATCCTGAACTGGCGGAGATCGCCCGCATCGTCTCCGAAGTTGCCGGCGAGATGACCATGCACACGATGAAAGAAGAGAACATCCTCTTCCCTTACATCGTGGAACTGGAAGCCGCGGCGCAGGGCGAAGCTGCGAAGCCCATCCCGATGTTTGGCACGGTGCAGAACCCCGTGCGCATGATGATGATGGAGCACGACTCGACGGGCGCCCACATGAAAGCCCTCCGCGACCTGAGCGGCGATTACGCGGTTCCGGCTGATGGGTGCACGACCTACCGGGTTCTCTATGAGGCGCTGGCCGCCTTTGAAGCCGACCTGCACCAGCACGTGCACCTGGAAAACAACATTCTTTTTCCACGCGCCATCGAGATGGAGAGCCTGTAAGCGAATCGGCCATGTCCAGTTCTTCCATTTGCGTGGCGAGTGAAGCGCCGGCGGGGCGCGGGTCTGCCCTGGGCGAGGTCTTCCAAGTCACTAGCGCGCGCGAAAAGCGGCTCTCGCGGTTGCTGGCGGCGTTTGTGGTGAGCGGCATTGGTTTCATGCTGCTGCCGGGGACCTTCCTTGGCGTCTGGAACCTGCTCACAATCAGCGGCCGGCAGGCGGCGGAGTCCATCTCTCCTGCGTGGGTCCAGGCGCACGGACAGGCGCAGGTTTTTGGCTGGATCGGCAGCTTCATCTTGGGAATCGGCTTCTACTCTATTCCCAAGCTGCGCCGCGCGGAACCGTTTGCCTTGGCCGCGGGATGGGCAGCGTGGTCGCTATGGTGTTCCGGCGTCCTGCTGCGCTGGATGGCGAACATTTACCAATGGGGATGGCGGGTTCTGCTGCCGCTCTCAGCCGCGCTGCAAATGACCGCGTTCGCCGCGTTTGCGAAGGCGGTCTCTTCCCACCGCCAGTCGGAAGCGAGCAAGACAACCGAAGCGTGGCTTCGCATGGTGATGGGCGCGGCCGC
>Ga0070741_10020984_pt1 | contig 10215 bp, 5 predicted proteins | sample Coa_R1_4_FD_66440 | JGI IMG/M metagenome (GOLD analysis project Ga0070741, IMG submission 66440) | Surface soil microbial communities from Centralia Pennsylvania, which are recovering from an underground coalmine fire - Coalmine... | ecosystem: Environmental > Terrestrial > Soil > Unclassified ...
CCCCCTGGCCCGGCAGCTTGCCTTGTTCGACAAAGCACAACTATAAAGACCCTAATCTATTGTTTTGAAAGGAGATCGCGAGTTGGTGACCTCTCAGCCTGATTTTGATATTGGCATTATTGGAGGCGGCCCGGCGGGTTCGTCCATGGCGGCCTACCTTGCCAAAGCCGGTGTAAAGTGCGTCGTATTCGAGAAAGAATTGTTCCCCCGACCGCACGTAGGCGAGTCGTTGGTTCCTTCCTCGACTCGGGTGTTCAAGGACCTCGATTTCCTTCAGCAGATGGAAGACGCCAAGTTCCCGCATAAATTCGGGGCGGTCTGGACAACAGACGACAAGTCAATCCCCTTTGGACATGATCTCGAGGGACTGGGGCCGGATTGCAATGTCGATATCCGCTTCGAAGAGCGGATGCAGCCAGGCGTGGACAAGAACTACACCTACCACGTCGACCGCGGCAAGTTCGATCTCATGCTGCTGCAGCACGCCAACAAACTGGGCGCGACCATCTATGACGGCGTGAAGGTTAACCGGGTGGATTTCGATCCCGCCCATCCGGACATTCACTTCAGCATGGGTTCGAAAGAAATGAGCGTAAACTGCAAGATGGTGGTCGATGCGAGCGGCCGGCAGACCTTTCTGGGCAATCAATTGAAGCTCAAGGTCAAAGATCCCGTCTTCGATCAGTACGCCATTCACTCCTGGTTCGATGGTTACGATCGCAGTGTGTTCGCCAAGCGCGACACCAATCTCGATTACATCTACATCCATTTCCTGCCGATTTCGAATACCTGGATCTGGCAGATTCCGATCACCGACTCGGTCACCAGCCTGGGCGTGGTCACCCAGAAAAAGAATTTCGCCAAGACGCGCGAAGATCGCGAGAAGTTCTTCTGGGAATCGGTGGGTACGCGTCCGATGATCGAGGAGACCCTTCGCAAGTCGCAGCGCATTCGTCCTTTCAAGGAAGAAGGCGACTACAGCTATGCCATGAAGCAGCTGTGCGGCGATCGATTCGTAATGGTCGGAGATGCCGGGCGGTTCGTCGATCCCATTTTCTCCACCGGGGTCAGCATTGCACTTAACAGCAGCCGCTTCGCGCATGCCAACATTCTCGCCGCGCTCGAGAAAAATGACTTTTCTCGCGAAAGTTTTTCGGAATTCGAGAACAAGATCAAGCGCGGTACCAAGAACTGGTACGACTTCATCACCGTGTATTACCGTCTCAACATTCTGTTCACCTACTTCATCAGCGACAAGAACTACCGTCTGGACGTTCTGAAGCTGCTGCAGGGCGACGTGTACGACGACGCCGCGCCCCCGGTGCTCAAGAAAATGCAGGAGACCGTCGCGAAGGTGGAACAGAATCCCAATCACCCGTGGCACAAGATGCTCGGCGACTTGACGGCCAACGCGTTCCGTCCAGACGCGTAAAGACAAACAGGGGAGTTCTGACCATCAGGACTTCCCTTTCACTTTTGTCTCTGCAGTCGTGCGCAGTGCTCCTTTCCGCACGACCTCTGTTCGAAGGGGCAAGAATCAAACGGCCTATGTCTCGTACGAACCGGAATTTCGTGATCGCTTACGTGCTTCTGGTCGGCTTCCCCTTGCTGGGACTCCTGACAATCCTCAGGAATGGAGAAAGGCTTGCTGCGCCCGTTTCTCTCGAAGGAGTATGGAAGGTGGAATCGAACCTCGCTGAACTGCCGTGTTCCTCCACCCTGCGACTTCAGAATGCCTCGCTGCGAGTGTCGCAATCCGGCAAACAACTGCTATTCAGCGTTGAAGAGTCTCCCCGCGGCCAGGCGCTCGGCTCGCTCGAGGGTCGGATGGTTCGAGCATCGCTTCAGCCGTCCGCGTTCGCTGCCGACGATTCCTGTGCAGACGACCGGACCTTAACCCTCATTGCGAGTGTCGATTCGCATGCAGACGCAAACACGTTGACCGGCATTTTGTCGGTTGATGGATGCGGCTCCTGCAGGCCGGCGGAATTCCACGCCGTTCGCCAAGGCGCAACTCAGCGAGAGGCGCGGTGATGCCCAACTTATTCACCCTGGTTCTGCAGATCGCGGTCATTGTCGTGACCTCGCGGGTGATGGGCATTCTTTTCCGTAAAATGCGGCAGCCGCAAGTTGTCGGCGAAATGTTTGCCGGCATATTGCTGGGCCCATCTCTTCTTGGCTGGGTCTGGCCACACGCCTCAACTTATCTGTTCCCCGCGACCAGTATGGGTGCCTTGAATGCGCTGAGTGAAGTCGGCTTGACCATATTCATGTTCCTGATTGGGCTCGGCATCAATCCGCAGGAACTCAAAGGCCAGGGGCATGCGGCGCTTTTAATTTCCCACGTAAGCATCACTGCACCATTTGTGCTCGCTTCAGGACTGGCGTTGTACCTGTATCCCAAGCTATCGGACAGCAGCGTGGGCTTTACCGGATTCGCGCTGTTCATGGGCGCGGCCATGAGCATGACTGCCTTCCCTGTGCTCGCCCGGATACTCACCGAGCGCCAGATGCTGCAGAGTCGTTTAGGAACGGTGGCTGTCGCTTGTGCCGCGGTGGGTGATGTCACGGGTTGGGCAGTGCTCGCATATATCGTCGTGCTGGTCCGAGCTCATCATAGCGCACGCCCGTTGTGGGTAACGCTGGCCGGAGCCATAGGTTTCGGCGCGTTCATGATCCTCGGTGTGCGCCAGGTGCTGTGGCGTTTTCACGTGGCTTACAAAAAGCGCGAGCGCCTGAGCGAAGACTTAATGGCCTTGATCCTCATTCTGGCCTTGTTCTCCGCCCTCTGCACCGAGTACCTGGGCTTGCATCTGCTCTTCGGCGCGTTTCTGATGGGTGCCATCCTCCCTAAAGAACGCAAATTCGTTCAATACATTCTGGACCGTTTCGAGACCGTAACGGTTGTGTTGCTCTTGCCCCTGTTTTTTGCCTACACCGGTTTGCGTACCAGCATCGGTCTGGTTCATGGCCCGGAGATGTGGATGTACTGCGGGCTGATCACGCTGGTCGCGATCGTCGGGAAAATGGGTGGAACCATGATTTCCTCACGCCTGGGCGGGCTGGCGTGGCGAGAATCCGCGGGATTGGGTGCCCTGATGAACACTCGCGGCCTCATGGAACTGGTCATTCTGAACGTCGGGCTGGACATCAAGGTGATTTCTCCTGCCTTATTTTCCATGATGGTCGTTATGGCGCTGGTCACGACGTTCATGACCGTGCCGCTGCTGGAACTCATTTGTCCCGCGCATACGCTTACCGCGAATTTGCCGGTGGAATTCGCATCGCAAGATGCGGTGCTCGCCCCATTGAGCCTGGAGTCGACGGATACTTCGGCGGCTTAGTAGGGCAGGCTAAAGTTGCAACAACTTGCAACATGGGACTGGCACGAATGGGGTATGTGAATGAATCAGTACAGCGTGGTACTTTGAATAATTCTGTAGAGTCGTAATCATAGGCGTTTTGTAGTTTTATTAGCTGCGTGCCATCGTTCCCCCCAATAGGAATTTAGAGCAGCTCCCCCGCTGTCTAAGCACATAAAGAGAGAATTCAGAATGAGTATCGCTTTCTGTCCGGCGTTATCAGCATGGGATTGCGGTCGCTTCAATCGTTGCTTGCGCCTTGGATTTCTGCTGTCGCTGCTAAGTGTCCCGGCCTGGGCGCAATTAAGCGTGTTGACACATCGCGCGGATGCGGCCCGCGATGGCCAGAACCTGAACGAGGTGCTGCTGACGCCCTCCAACGTAAATACGAGACAGTTCGGCAGCTTGTATTCGTATCCTGTGGACGGTTACGTATCAGCGCAGCCGCTGTACATGCAAAATGTGAACACCGTCGGCGGACCACACAATGTGCTTTTCGTGGCCACCGAGCACGACAGTGTGTACGCTCTCGACGCCGACAATCCCAACAGCGCACCTTTGTGGCAAACTTCGTTTATCAATCCCGATTCCGGTGTAACGACGGTCCCAATGACCGAGCAGGGCTGCACCAATGTGACGCTGCTGAATGAAGTGGGAATTCTCAGCACACCGGTGATTGATCCGGTTTCGCAGACTCTCTACGTCGTGGCGAAAACGAAAGAAGTCATTGGCGGCAACACTAACTATGTGTTCCGGCTGCATGCTCTCGATATCACGTCCGGCTTGGACAAACTAACGCCTACAGTGATTACAGCCACCGTGAATGGCTCCCGCGGACCGGTCAACCTGGACACCTTCCACGATTTTCAGCGCCCCGCGCTGCTTCTCTCGAACGGCACGCTGTACATCACCTTCGGCTCCAATGGTTGCGACACTAACGCGCACGGCTGGGTTCTCGCCTATAGCGCCTCGAGTCTGCAGCAGATCGCGGCCTGGAACAGCACTCCCAACCAGGTATATGGCGGTTCGATCTGGATGAGCGGGGAGGGTCTCGCGGGCGACAGCAACGGCTACGTGTACTTCTCCACGGCGAACGGCACTTTTAATGCGAGTACCGGCGGGTCTGACTACGGGGACACGGTTCTGAAACTCAACTTGACGGGCAGTTCGCTTACCGTGGCCGATTACTTTACGCCTTTCGATCAGGCCAACATGCGGCAGAACGACCTTGACCTGGCATCCGGCGGAGTAACCCTGTTGCCCGATCAACCAGGAAATTACCCCCATCTCGCGGTCGCCATCGGCAAAACCGGCACGATTTATTTGCTGAATCGCGACAACATGGGCAAGTACAACCCATCGGGGAACTCGCAGATTGTGCAGTCACTCGCCAACGCGACCTTGGAACATTACGGAGCGCCCACTTACTGGAATCACTACCTCTACTTTTCGGCTCGCAACGACTACATCAAGCAGTTCACGATGACCAACGGACTCCTGTCCACCGCGCCCACGGCGCAGTCGCCGACAGCTTACCTGGTATTTGGAATTCCGGTAGTTTCGGCCAACGGGAATACCAACGGGATCCTCTGGACCGTGCGTAACGTAAGCAGCAAAGGCGCAATGGTGCTATCTGCATACAATGCGACCACGATGGCGGAACTCTACAACACTAACCAGAACAGCGGGCGTGATGCGTTAGGGACGGCTCCTCACTTCGTGAGTCCTGTGGTTGCCAACGGCAGAGTGTACGTCGGCACACAGGGCGTTGTTAAGGTGTACGGCTTGTTATCCAGTGTCAGTGTGACCGGAGGAAACAGGCAGACCGGAACCGTGGGCACGAAGTTACCGGTGAGCTTGAGCATTCAGGCTGTCAGCCCCTATTCGGGTCCTGTGGCCGGCGTCTCCGTCACTTTCAGCGATGGTGGAGCAGGGGGCACGTTCGGAACTCCCACCGCCACTACCGATGCAAACGGAAATGCAAGCACGACGTATACCCTGCCGGGCACCGCGGGGACGGTCAACATCACAGCAACCAGCAGCAATTATGTGTCAGCCTCATTCAGCGAAACCGCGGTAGCCAGCACGCCTGCGTCGATCGTCGTGCTCTCCGGCAGCTATCAGTCGGCTACCGTAGGAACACAATTGGCCGCTCCGCTGGTTGTCAAGGTGAAGGATGCATCGGGGAACGGCGTTCCTGGAGTCTCCGTCACCTTCTCGGATAACGGAGCGAACGGGAGTTTCTCTGGCAATCCCATCGTCACTGACTCGGGCGGGAAGGCAACAGTGAATTACACGGTGCCAACAAAAGCACGCTCCATCACTATCGCTGCCAGCACGGGAACACTCTCCGTCAATTTCCAGGAGAAGGCTACTGCCGGGCCGGCGACCACTTTGAACCTGGTATCCGGAAATAACCAGAGTGCTGCAGCCGGCACCCAGTTGCCCGGTGCCTTGGCGGTATCGGTCAAAGATCAGTACGGCAATCCCGTGGGCGGCGTCACCGTGACATTCTCTGACAACGGAGCGGGGGGATCGTTCTCGACCACTACTCCGATCACAACCAGCGGCGGACAGGCCAGCGTGACCTACACGCTTCCCTCAACGCCGGGCGCCGTCGGTATCACCGCCACCATTAACGGACTGACGGTGACGTTTACAGAAACGGCAAAGTGAGGGTTCACGAGATCGCAACAGTGACTTGCCACTCCAGTCAATAGACTCAGCCGTGTGAGCCCAACGACTCCGTTGCAAGTTGTTGCATCTTGACACTTTGTCGAGGTGGGTTGCACACTGCCAAACAACGAGGACGGCTTTCCCCAACTCTCCCAAAGATTTGGATCACATTGATTTACATCAATAGTTTTGCCATCCCGTAGGAGGAGTGCCCTTGAAGTTGTCCCCCGTGGTTTTGAGCCTTTGTCTAATAGTGTCTACCGCAATCGTCTGGGCTACTAACACATCGGAGTCTTCCGCACGTTTGGTTTCAATTAGCGGCAGAATGCCATTGAGCTTTGAGATGAATCGAGGTCAGACCGATCCGCAGGTCAAGTATCTCGCGCGCGGCGGTCCCTACAATCTCTTCCTGACTGGGGACGGCGCGGTGCTGGAACTCGCTCGTACCCGAAAAAAAGGTCTGCAAAAAAAGCTCGAAGAATTGGATGTCGTGCGCATGCGCGTTGTGACCGCAAGTGGGGCCGCGACTGTTTCCGGGGAGGACATTCTGCCCGGCAAGGCCAGTTACTTCAGCAACGGCAGAAGTCTGGGCCCAATCGTTAACGTGCCCGAGTACCAGGCTGTTCGCTATCACGAAATCTATCCTGGCACCGACCTCGTCTATTACGGCAACCAACGGCAACTGGAGTATGACTTCATCGTAGGACCCGCTAAGGATCCCAGTAGAATTGCTTTGGCGTTCGATGGCGCGTCCGTCAGCGTCGGCCCCGATGGCGATCTGGTGCTCGCCGTAGGCAAGAGCCGGCTGCGCTTCCGGAAGCCAATTGCGTATCAGCAGGATGGCTCAAAGCGCATCCCCGTCCGTGCGGAGTTTGCCGTTTTAAGCGGAAACGTTACATTCAGGCTCGGCGCCTACGATCGCAGCAAGGCTCTGATCATCGATCCGTCGTTGGTGTACTCGACATTCCTGGGCGGTGGATTTACCGACTACACCGGTGGCATCACGGTAGATGCATCCGGCAACACCTATGCCGTGGGATCGACCCTGTCCCCGGGTTTCCCGACAACCACGGGCGTGCTTCAGCCCCATTGCGGAACCGATACCTACTGCAATCTGGGAACCGTGGAAAATCCATTCGACGCGTTCGTCACCAAAATGGACCCCACCGGCGCCAGCGAAGTCTATTCCACATTTCTGGGCGGAGAGAATGACGATCAGGGTATGGCCATTGCGGTGGACGGCACCGGCAACGCTTATGTCACTGGTTACACACTTTCCTGTCAATTCCCGGTGACTTCAGGCGCGTATAAAACGAGTTTTCCCAATTGCGGTGCCGGCGGCGCTACAGCAAACTTTGTGGCGAAAATTAATCCCACTGCCAGTGCTCTGGTCTACTCCACGTTCATTGGCGTCAACAATACGAATCAGGGACACGGAATCGCGGTTGACTCCGCCGGCAATGCCTACATCACCGGGTACTCGTCCGACAGCTCATACCCCACAACTTCCGGCGCCTATCAGCCGTCCGCGCCTAATCCGTCCGATGGCAAACTCGTCTTCACCGAACTGAATGCCGCAGGCAATGGGCTGGTGTACTCGACGTATCTCGCGGGCTCAAGCACAGGCAATTTCGGTACGGGCAACGCGATCGCGTTGGACAAGTCGAAGAACGTTTACATTACAGGACACACCGATGCAACTGACTTCCCGGTAACCAATGGCGCGTACCAAGCCGTCAACGCAGGCGGCTTTGATGTTGTGGTGGCCAAGTTCAACCCCTCGCTTTCCGGCGCAGCTTCGCTCGTATATTCGACCTATCTCGGCGGCGGGGAGTTCGATCGCGGAAATGGCATCGCGGTCGATGGCAAAGGTGATGCCTACATCGCAGGTATGACCGCCTCCGGCGACTTCCCCACCAGCGCCAAAGCATTCCAGACGACTTGCCCGGGAGGGTGCTCCGGCTTCGCCAATGGTTTCGTAAGCGCCTTGAATCCCACCGCTTCTCAACTGCTGTATTCCACATACCTCGCCGGCACGGCAAACGGCTCGGATACAAGTCTTGAAGGCAATTGGGCCATTGCGCTCGACAACAACAACAACGCTTATGTGACCGGGGCCTCTGTGGCAACGGATTATCCGACCATTAACCCGGTACAGAAGGCGAACGGCGGTGGCGCAGACGTCGTCGCCACGGAACTGAATCCCACCGGAACCGCGGCCCTGATGTCGACTTACCTGGGTGGAACCATGGACGACGGCGGCACCGGGATCGCAGTGTCTGCCCGAGGGAACGTTTACGTCACGGGCAGCACGGCATCGCCTGACTTTCCTACCACCGCCGGTGCGTTTGCCACTTCCTGCGGAAGCGACGATCTTTGTAACGGAACAACCGACGCCTTCGTCAGCGAAATTTCCGCGGTACAGACCGATGGCTACGTTCAGCTCACCGCGTCCCCTAATCCAGTTAAGAGCGGCGCAATTTTGACCTACACCATCACCGCAGGAAATAAAGGACCCGACACGCTGGCTGGGTTGAGAGTTTCAGATTCCGTGCCCACCGGAACCACTTTCAGTAGTGTGACCATTAGCTCTGGTACCTGTGTCGCTCCAAAGAGAGGCGCCACCGGTACCGTCTCCTGCACAGCTCCCGTGCTGGTGAGCAATGCAAAAGTCACAGAAACCCTGAAGGTGCAGGTCACGGCTAAGGCGGGTGCACAGATTAAGGACACGACGAACATCCTCCTCAACACCGCCGATCGAAACAAACTGAACAATACCGCGTCAGTCACGGTGAACGTACAGTGACGCGCGGCAATATGCGTTTATCAGCCCTCGCCCGGGCAGGCGCAACCTGCTTCACGCGCGGGAATTCACGGTGTGATTTCGTAGTCAGAGAGGACGCACAGTTCGCGGAGAAATGGCAGGCATGAAAAGACTGACTTGGCTGTTGTTCCTGGCTGCATTGTCCCTTTCGGCCGTAGCACAAACGGTGAATTCTTTCGATGGGATCACCGCTGCCCAATTGACCAGGCCCGGCTACGAGGTCGATGCTAATGGTGCTGTGGGTACCAAGCAGTTCCTTGAGTACTCAAGCATCTACTACCAGGCTTACGACAAGGTAACCTTCGCGCCGGTTTGGAATACTCCACAGCAAATAACCGGAGTTTTCACCAACCACGGGATGTCCGACTGCTCCAACATCTCTGGGGATGGCGTGGTCATCTTCGACCGACTCGCCTCCCGTTGGGTGATGGGCGCTCACACCGCAACTCCCGGAACCTACTTCTATTGCATTGCTGTCTCCAATACTGACGATCTCACCTCGACGACGCTCAAGTGGAACACCTACGAGATCTCGCTGAATCCGCTTCTGGGCACCAATCCGCAAGGTCACGTGTATTTTCCCGACTGGCCCAAGCTAGGAACCTGGCCGGATGCATACTATCTCGCGATCGATCTGAACGACACAGACCAGAATTTCCGCGAAGTCGGCATCTTGGCCTGTGCTTTGGATCGCACCAACATGCTGGCCGGTGGGACGGCTAAATCGCCGCAATGTTTTAAGTATCCCAGCTCGATTCCGGGAACGGTTTACCTCGGCCATAGCCTGATTCCCGGCGACGTGGACGGCAACAATCCCCCTCCGGCCGGGCGCCACGAGTATTTCGTCAGCATTGAAAATCCCGTTATCGACCAGGTGACGACAACTTCGACTACCTTCAACCTCTGGGATTTTCACGTGGACTGGAATAATCCGGCTAACTCGACGTTTACCCAAACCACGCCGTCAGTGTCGAGCTATACGCCCGGATGCTATGAAACCAGCAATCCCGCGCAAACAGTCTGCGTTCCCGAACCTTCCACGCAGAATACGGGCCAACACATCGACTCAGTGGGCGACCGTCTCATGCCGCGACTTGCTTATCGCAATTACGGAGGGTATGAATCGTTCCTCTTCGCTCACGTCGTGCAGGTAGGAAATGGGCAGAATTCGCAGACGGGCATCCGCTGGTATGAACTGCGCGGCAGCGGCACGCCTGCCGTATCACGCTGGGGCACGCTCAGTCCTGATAATTCCCAATATCGCTTCATGCCGAGCATCTCCGAAGATCAGAACGCCAATGTGGCGATCGGTTACAGCATCTCGGGAACAAGCACGCATCCGGGAATCAGCGC
>Ga0070741_10020985_pt1 | contig 10215 bp, 12 predicted proteins | sample Coa_R1_4_FD_66440 | JGI IMG/M metagenome (GOLD analysis project Ga0070741, IMG submission 66440) | Surface soil microbial communities from Centralia Pennsylvania, which are recovering from an underground coalmine fire - Coalmine... | ecosystem: Environmental > Terrestrial > Soil > Unclassified ...
CGCTCGACGACCTTCGTGTCGCCGGTGACGATCTGGACGCCGGCGCGCGCCGCCGCCTCCTGCATCGAGGCGACGACCCGCTTGAGATCATCAATGGCGAAGCCCTCTTCGAGGATGAACGCGCACGCCAGGTAGAGGGGGGTCGCGCCGCTCATCGCCAGGTCGTTCAGCGTGCCGTTCACCGCCAGGTGCCCGATGTCGCCGCCCGGGAAGAACAGCGGCGACACCACGAACGAGTCGGTGGTGAAGGCCAGGCGGGCGCCGCCGACGCTGAACACGGCCTGGTCGTCCAGCTTCGCCAGCAGCGGGTTCTGGAAGGCCGGCAGGAAGACCTGCTCCACCAGGTCGGCGGTGAGCTTGCCGCCGCTGCCGTGGCCGAGCGTGATCTTGCCCGGCTCGGTGGCCGGCACCGGGCAGCCGAGCTGCAACAGGTCCACGTCTTCCAGCGTGCCGGCGCCGCTGCCGTCATCCGACCGGGGTGGGCTGCTGCCGTTCCACATGGAGCCTCCCGTACTTGTAGTAGGCCGCGCAGGCGCCCTCCGGCGAGACCATGCAGGCGCCGACCGGCGTCTGCGGCGTGCAGACCGTGCCGATGATGCGGCAGTCCCACGGCTTCTTGGCGCCGCGCACGATGTCGCCGCACTCGCAGGCCTTCGGGTCGGCCACCTCGCTCGTCACCTCGAGGTCGGGGTACAGCGCCTCGGCGTCCCAGGCGGCGTACTTCTCGCGGACGCGCAGTCCGCTGGTGGGCACCGTGCCCATGCCGCGCCAGCGCGCGTGGCACGGCTCGAACACCTCGCCCAGCGCCCGCAGCGCCACGGGGTTGCCCTCCGGCTTCACCACGCGCGTGTACTGGATCTCCACCTCTGATCGGCCCTCGCGGAGCTGGCGGGCGAGCATCAGGATCGCCTGCAGCACGTCGAGCGGCTCGAAGCCGGCGACCACGAGCGGCTTGCCGTAGCGCTCGGCCACGAAGCGATAGGGCCGCGTGCCGATGATCGTGCTCACGTGGCCGGGGCCGATGAAGCCGTCCAGCTTCACGTCGCGCGAGTCGAGGATGGCCTTCAGCATCGGCGGCAGCAGCACGTGGTTGGAGAGAATGGCGAAGTTCGTGAGGCCCTGCGCCTGCGCCTTGAGCACGGCCATCGCCGCGGAGGGCGCCGTCGTCTCGAAGCCGATGGCGAAGAAGATCACGCGCTTGTGGGGGTGCTGCTCGGCGAGCCGCAGGGCGTCGAGCGGCGAGTAGACCATCCGCACGTCGGCGCCGCGCCCCTTCTCCAGCATCAGGCTGGACGCCGAGCCGGGCACCCGCAGCATGTCGCCGTAGCTGGTGAGCATCACGTCGGGCCGGCGGGCGAGCAGGATCGCCTTGTCCACCTTGTCGCGCGGCGTGACGCAGACCGGGCAGCCCGGCCCGTGGATGAGGTCAATGGTGGGCGGGAGCAGGCTGGGCAGGCCGAACTTGAAGATGGCGTGCGTGTGCCCGCCGCAGACCTCCATCAGGTTCATGGGCACGGTCGCCAGCCGTGCGATCTCCGCGGCCAGCGCCTTCGCCACGTCGCCGCGGCGGAACTCGGAGACGTATTTCATTTGAATGCCCTCACCCCGGCCCTCTCCCAGGGGGAGAGGGAGATGGACGTGCCCTCACCCCAACCATCTCCGGAGATGCCGGATACCCTCACCCTGGCCCTCTCCCAGGGGGAGAGGGAGTAACGGGACTGGCGGCGAGCGCCTGGTCCTCGGCCTGGACCATCTCATCGAACAGCGCTAGCAGGCTCTCGGCCTCGGCCTCGTCGATCTTCTGCAGCGCGAAGCCCACGTGGAGCAGCACGTAGTCGCCCGCCTGCACCCCCTCGACGAGGTCGATGGCGATGCGCTTGCTGGTGCCGCCCACGTCCACCGTGGCCCACTGGGCGTCGTGGACCGCCAGCACGCGCGCGGGGACGGAAAGACACATGCGGCCCTCCTCGGGCGCGGCCGGCGCCGCCGCTACGACTTGAACAGGAAGGGATACAGGTCGGCGAGCGCGGGATCGACCGGCTCGGCCGCCTCGGTCGGCGCAGGGGCGGCGGCCGCTGGCGCCCCCGCGGCCGGGCGGCGCACCGCCGGCTCGTAGTGCAGCAGCGTGTGCACCATGTCCCACAGGATGTGGTAGAGCGTCAGGTGGCACTCCTGGATGCGCAAGATGTTGTGCGAGGGCACGGCGAAGGCGTAGTCGGCGAGTTCCGCGCAGCGGCCGCCGCCCTTGCCCGTGAGCGCCACCGTCAGCAGGCCCCGCTGCTTGGCCGCCTCGATCGCCTTCACCACGTTCGGCGAGTCGCCGCTGGTGGACAACCCGATCAGCGCGTCGCCGGGCCGCGCGTAGACTTCGACCTGGCGCACGAAGATCTCCGAGTAGTCGAAGTCGTTCGCCAGCGAGGTGACGATCGCCACGTCGGCGTTGAGCGACATGGCCGGCAGTGGCGGCCGCTCCTTGATGACCGGGTTCGTGAACTCGACGGCTATGTGCAGCGCGTCGCTCGCGCTGCCGCCGTTGCCGCAGCTCAGGAGCTTGCCGCCCGCCATGAGCCGCGCGGTGAGGTCGCGCGCGCACGCGGCCACCTGCGCGGCGTGGTCCTTGAAGAACTTCTGCTTGATGAACGCGCTCTCGCTCGCCCATTCGAGGACCAGGTCTTGCAGCTCAGCCACCGTCCGCCGCTCCCCTCAGGCTGTGCGCCACGACCGCCTGGCCCAGCGCGAGCCCGCCGTCGTTTGTGGGCACCTCACGCTGGAAGTATACGTCGAGGCCGGCGGCGCGCAGCCGGGCCAGCACCTCGCGCAGCAGCAGCGTGTTCTGCCACACGCCGCCGGAGAGCGCGACCTGGCGCAGGCCCGTCGCGGCAGCCAGGCGCTCGCACACCGCGGCCGTGAAGTCGGCCACCGCGCGGTGGCAGCGCATGGCGATCGTCGGCAGCGCCACGCCCGCCCGCCGGTCGGCGTAAGCGGCCCAGACGAGCGGCGCGGGATCGACCAGCCAGCCCTCCGGCTCCGCGTGCAGGTCGTACGGATACGTGCCCGCGGCCGCGGGATCGGCGAGCGCCTGCAGCTCCATCGCGGCCTGGGCCTCGTACTGCGCCACCGGGCAGACGCCGAGCAGCGCGGCCAGCGCGTCGAACAGGCGGCCGCAGCTCGTCGTGAGCGGCGCGTTCAGGCCGCGCTCGACCTGCCGCCGGGCCACGGCGACCTCGCGCGCGTCCAGCGTGTCGAGGAACGGGGCGAAGCGGGCGAGGTCGGCGGGGAACCACGCCACGAGGTAGCCGAGCGCCATGCGGTAGGGCTTGCGGATCGCCGCCGCGCCGCCGGGCATCGGCGCCGCCCGCAGGTGGGCGCGGCGCGCGAAGCCGCGCCAGTCGGCGACCAGCCACTCGCCGCCCCAGAGCTGGCCGTCGGTCCCGTAGCCCAGCCCGTCGAACGCCACGCCGATGGCCGGCCCCGCGAGGCGGTGCTCGGCCAGGCAGCTCACGACGTGGGCGTGGTGGTGCTGCACGGCCACCTGCTCGACGCCCTCCAGGCCGAGCGCGAGCTTCGTGGATAGGTACTCGGGGTGCAGGTCGTGGGCCACGATCTGCGGCTGCACGGCGAACAGCCGCTCGTAGAGCGCCAGCGTCGCCCGGTAGTGCGCCAGCGTCTCCAGGCTCTCCAGGTCGCCGATGTGCTGGCTCAGGAAGGCGTAGCGGTCTTTCAGCAGGCAGAAGGTGTTCTTCAGGTGCGCGCCGCAGGCCAGCACGGGCCGCCGCGCGGTGAACGGCAGGTCGAGCGGCGCGGGCGCGTAGCTGCGCGCGCGGCGCAGCAGCGCCGGCGCGCCCTCGACGATCCGCGCCACCGAGTCGTCGTAGCGGCTCGCGATCGGGCGGTCGTGCAGCAAGAAGGCGTCGGCCAGCGGCGCCAGGCGGGCCCGCGCCTCGTCGTTCTCGGCCGCGATGGGCTCCTCGCTCAGGTTGCCGCTCGTCATGACTAATGGGCCGCCGAACGCCTGCAACAGCAGGTGGTGGAGTGGCGTGGAGGGGAGCATCGCGCCCAGCTCGCGCAGGCCGGGCGCCACCGAGGGGGCGAGGCCAGCCCTCACCCCCAGCCCCTCTCCCAGGGGGAGAGGGGAGCAGCCTCGTCCCTCCCCCTCTCCCTCTGAGAGAGAGGACCAGCCTCGTCCCTCCCCCTCTCCCTCTGAGAGAGAGGACCAGCCTCGTCCCTCCCCCTCTCCCTCTGGGAGAGAGGACCAGCCTCGTCCCTCCCCCTCTCCCTCTGGGAGAGGGTCGGGGTGAGGGCGCATCCCGAGCAGCACGATCGGGCGGCGCGGCGACGCGAGGAGCACCGCTTCGGCCGCGTCGACGGCGCAGACGGCGCGGACGGCGGCCAGGTCGGCGAACATGACCGCGAACGGCTTCGCGCCGCGCCGCTTGCGCTGCCGCAGGGCCGCGACGGCCGCCTCGTTGCGCGCGTCGCAGGCGAGGTGGAAGCCGCCCAGGCCCTTCACCGCCACGATCTGGCCGGCGCCCAGCCGCGCCACCGCCTCGGCCAGCGCGTCCCCGGGCGCCACCACTCCCCCCGCCTCTAGCCAGAGCCGCGGCCCGCAGGCCGGGCAGGCGACGGGCTGGGCGTGGTAGCGGCGGTCGGCCGGGTCCGCGTACTCGCGCGCGCAGGCCGCGCACAGCGGGAAGCGCCGCATGGTCGTGTTGGGGCGGTCGTAGGGCAGCGCCTCGATGATCGTGAACCGCGGCCCGCAGTTCGTGCAGTTGGTGAAGGGGTAGCGGTAGCGGCGGTCGGTTGGGTCGTCCAGCTCGCGCAGGCAGTCGGCGCAGGGCGCCGTGTCGGGCGGCACGGGCTGGGCCGCGCCGGGTTCCGCCTCGCTGGCCCGGATCGCGAAGCCGCTGGCGCCCACGGCGGGCAGCGTGGCAACGTCCAGCGCCTCGATGCGGGCGAGCGGCGGCGCCTCGGCCTGGAGCGCGGCGAGAAACGCGGCCAGCGCCGCCGGCGGGCCCTCGACCTCGATGGCCACGTCGCCCGAGCGGTTGCGCACCCAGCCGGCCAGGCCGTGCCGCGCGGCCAGCCGGTACACGAAGGGCCGGAAGCCGACGCCCTGGACCGTGCCCCGCACCCGGATGGCTTGGCGCTGGACCGTCTCGGTCGCCGCGCGTACCATGCCCGCTCCCCGGCCTAGCCGGCCCACGGCGGGGCAGCGGCGCCGGGGAGCGGCGCGGCCTCGTGGGCGTGCTCCGCGAGGTGGCTCGCGGGCACCTCGACGGCGACTGGCGCGTCGCCCTCGGCACCGGGGCGGTAGCGCCAGCCGCTGGGCAGCTCGACGGCGTCCACCAGCAGCTCGTCGCCGGCGACCAGCGCCACGTCGGCCGCGCCGCACTGGCGGCAGAGGAAGGGCGGCGCCCGTAGCTCGCTCTCCGCGCCGCAGCCGCGGCAGACCACGCGCGCCGGCACGTCCGTCAGCTCGAGGACCGCATCGGCCGCGGCCGTGCCCTCCGCGGCAAGCTGGAAGCAGAACTGCAGGCTGTCCGGCACGACCGCTTGCAGCGCGCCGACGCGGAGCCGCACGCGCCGCACCGGCTCGCCGTCGGCCGCGTCGAGCACGACGGCCAGGACGCCCTCGGCGAGCGCCATCTCATGCATGGCGTATCCTCACATGGTCTCTATCTTCAGGTAGCGCTTCAGCTCCGGCAGCGACGACACGACCATCACCACGACCGCTGCCAGCAGGACCGCGAACAGCGCCGTGCTCACCATGCCCACCGCTTTCATACGGCCTCCCCTCGTCTCGGTGTCTCGCCATCTAGGGCGCGACGGCGCCCCCGCCAGCCCGCGCCGGCCCGGGCGGCTCCCCCAGGGCGCGAGCGATCCACGCCTCGACCAGGCCCACGGCCTCGTCGACGGCGGCCTGCACCGGCGCGCTCAGCCCCATGGCGCCCTCCTCGTCGGCGTCAAGCGTCGCCGGCTCGCAGCCCACCACTAGTATGCGTCGTGGCTGGCCGTCCATGGCCTTCACGAGGCAGAGCACCTGCACCGGATCAATGGTATGGGCGTCCACCGCTACGGCTGACGCGGCATCCAGCGCCGCGACGTCGGGCTCCAGCACGTACAGCGTGCCCGGCGCGCCGCCACGGGGCAGCGCATCCACGAGGATCGCCAAGTCGTAGGCGTCGAGCAGCGCGTAGGCGAGATCGAAGCCGCGGATGCCGAAGTCGGCCACGCGCACGCCGTCCGGCAGCGGCCGCGCGACCAGGCGCCGCACCACCTCGACGCCAAAGGCGTCGTCGCCCAGGAAGATGTTGCCGATGCCGGCGACGAGGACGCGCTGCTCGGTCATGGCGGCTCCAGTGCCGCGTCGGCCAGCGGCTCGACCTCGTCGGGCGCGAAGAAGAACCGATGGCCGGGCTGCCGCCCGAGGCCCAGATCGCGGCCCGGATCGTCCGCTACCGTCACCGCCAGGTGGATGCGGCCCTCATAGTCTTGCTCGATGCTCTCGACGAATGCCAGCCGCCCGGCCAGCGCGAGGTCCATGACGTCGGCGCCCGGCCGCGGGCGCAGCCGCACCTTGCTCCCAACCGTGACCTCGACGCCGCCGACGCGCACGCTCGCCGGCGCCGGCCGCTCTAGCCCGGCGAAGTACGGGTCGGCCTCCCCTTCGCTCCCGAGCATGCGGAACTCGCGGATCGTTCCGTGGAGGTTCACGAAGTCGTCGAGCGTTAGCGCCTCCGTGCGGTCCAGGATCTCGCGCGCGCGGGGGTCGGAGGCCCGCATCTCGGCTTTCTCCGCATCGGTCAGCGTGAGCACGTTCAGCACGAGGAGCTGGTCTATCTCCGTGCCGTCAAACAGATCGCCCGGGCTCTCCGGGGCGATGCGCGGGTAGTCGGGCAGGATGATCGCCGAGGCGAGCAGTGTGTGCCGGTCGCCCTCCTCGCCGACCAGTACCGGCCATAGCTTCACGTTCTCGCAGCGAGCCGCCGCGCGCGCCACCGCCTCCGGCGGGTCGGTCAGCGACACGAACTCCCCGGCCGTGGCGCGCAGCACGACATGCGTCGAGACGAACGTCTGGCGCAGCGCCCGCTCGCGCTCGGCGTCGGCTGCCTCGGCGCGATTGGCGACGCGCACCGTGAGCTGCCAGAGCCCCGGCTCGACCGCCCGCGCGGCGACCTCCACCGTGCCGGCGAGCGCCTGCCAGCTTCGCACCAGCACGCCGACCGCCGCGCCATCTGGCCCGAGTAGCGGCTCCTCCGCGCGGCCAGCGGGGATGTCTACCGCGACCTGGCGGGGCGCGCCCAGCGCCGCCAGCGGCAACGCCTCGATGGTGACCGCGCGCTCCGTCGCCTCGTCCCAGGTCAGGTAGCGCTCGCCGCCCACCTCCAGCGCGTCCGCCGGCACGAGCGCGCCATCGGCGCGGCGCTCGGCCGCCTGCCGCGCCACGACGTGCAGGAAGCGGACCTGCACGCCGACGACCGGCGCCCCGCCGACCACCAGGCACTCGGTCTGCACCCACCAGGGGTCCACGCCGCCGCTCGCCGCGCTGTAGGCGGGCGGATACACGCCGCCGAACGTCCAGCGCCGCTGGTTCTTCGGCGCGGAGCGCCGGTAGGGCCACAGCACGTAGCCCTCGTAGAGGACGGCCGCGGCGATCTTGTCTACGGTATCCACGGACGCTCAGTCCTCTCCGCCGGCGCACAGCAGCCGCTCCAGGGCGTCGTCCCAGGTGGGCAGGCCGTGGCGCGCCTTGTAGCGGTACAGCCGGTCAAAGGTCTCCCGGCGGACACGCAGCCAGGCGCTGCGCGGGAAGTAGTGCTCCATCGTCTCCTGCCACACTCGCACCGGCAACGCGTAGCGCGCCTCCTTCTCCCAGGAGAGCTGTTCCGCCTGCAGCCCCCGCGCGCCGGCGTAGAACACCGTGCCGCTGAACAGGAACTCCAGCGGCACCGTCCCATCTTCGAGCGACGCGAAGTACTTGGCGCTCGCCACCTCGAAGTCATAGGTACACGGCACCGGCATGTCCACCACCGCGCTCTCGGTGAAGGGCGGCACGAGGACCGTCGTGTGCGCCCACAGCAGGCTCTTCAGCGTCTCGCTCCAGCGCGACGGCGCGCCGAACAGCTCGACCAGCGCCTCCTGCTCGTCGGGCGTGTAGTGCCGCGCGTTCGGCGCGATGCGAACCTGCGTGCCGAGCATGACCGCGCGCACCGGCTCGCCCGTGGCGTTGGCGACGCGCAGGCGGAACAGCAGCGACGGCGCCGCCGCGAACGGCAGCATCTCGGCATGCTCGACACGGAAGTCCAGGTCGGGCAAGATCTGCTCCTCGCCGCCTCAGGGAACACTGGGGGACACTCCCCACCCCCCCCCGTCCTGTCCGGGCGCGCTCAGGCCGGCGGCAGGTTCGGCATGCTTGGGTCAATCGGGTTCCGGTTCTGTGGGTTGATGCCGGTCGAGCGGCGGGCGGTGGCGCGGCCATTGGGCAGGTGGCCCGGCTCGCGCTCGTAGCTGCCGGGCTCGTTGCCCTCGCGCACGCCCGCCGTGTGCGCCGACTTGGACGGGGTCGTGTCGGGCTTGCCGACCCGCACGTTCGCGATCACGTTCATGCCGACTCTCCTCGGGTTCTCCGTGTCCGGGCGCCAGAGGCGCAGCAGCGCTCACGGCTCGCGGCGCACGGCGGTCGCCCGCGCTTGCAGCGCCTCGAAGAACCGCCCGATCTCCCCCCAGACCGCTGGTCCGCCGCCAAGTCCCCGCCAGTGGCGGCGGACCAGCCCCACCAGGCTGTAGCAGTCGTCAATTGGCGCCAGGTAGTGCTGCGCTGTGCCGCGGGCGCGGTTGACCAGCAGCGCTTCCACGTCCGGCTCCACCTGGCGCAGCAGCGGGTTGCTCGCCTGCAACTCGTCCCAGGTGTCGAGCCGCAGCAGCGACTCAACGGGTCCCGCGGGGCTGGGGTAGTAGGCCACCTGCCGGCCGGCGGGCGTGCTGTAGAAGAAGAACGCGATGCCTACCGGCACCCGCAGGCTGTCCCACTGCGCGGTGTCCATGGCGAAGTCGGCCAGGTAGAGGCGCCGCTCGGACACGAGCCGGTAGCGCCCCTCGCTGGCCGCGGCGCTGCCGAACAGCAGCCCGCACGCCCGGCAGACGCACTGGATCTCGCGCGTGGCGATCGTCAGCAGGTGGCGGTGCGCCGGCGCGACCAGCTCGCCGCACACGTCGCAGCGCTCCTGGGCCGCCGCGGCCGCCCGCGCCGCGCGCTGGGCGAACCGCTGCAGCGTCCCGAACGGCCGCGCGCGCTCGCCGATCATGGCCGGCCGCCTGCCGCTGGCGCGGCGCCAGCCGTACGCGGCCGCGCCAGAAACGTGATGGGCCGCCCCGCTGGCTCCGCCATCTCGGCGGTCTCGACGCCCTCCAGGTCGGGCGCGGCTTGCAGGACCGCCTCCTCGACGGCCCGCTTGAGCGTCACGGCCGACGAGGGACAGCCGTTGCCGCTTCCCGCGAGGCGCAAGCGCGCCACCCCGTTCTCCACGCTGACCAGCGCGACGTCCCCGCCGTGCGCCGCCAGGTAGGGCCGCACCTCCTCCAGGGCGCGCCGTACCCGCGTCTCGACATCCAGCGGGTGCAGCCCGTGGAGCAGCAACAGGTGCGAGACCAGCTCGTCGGCAGCGAGCGCCTCGACGAGGGCCTCGCCCCCCGCCTGGCTGGCGCTCGCCAGGATGCGCGCCAGCCCCTCGCCGTACAGCTCCAGGATGCCCTGCACCGCCTCGGCGGCGGTGGACCGGGCGGCCGGATCGGGCAGCGCTTCCACCGCCGCGAGCAGCGCCGCGACCTGGGCCACGCGCTCGCGCATCGCCGCGTCGTCCAACGGCTGTTCTCCTTCCTACGGGGAGGGCAGCAGGCCCTGCCCTCCCCAGGCTTCCGTGCCGTCTAGCCGCGCACGCCGAGCGTCGGCGAGTGCCGCTGCTCCAGCACCGCGCCTTCGCCCAGGTACATGTGGACGCCGCAGGGCAGGCAGGGGTCGAAGCTGCGGACGGCCCGCATGATGTCAATGCCCTTGAAGTTCTCGCGCCGGTTCTCCTCGAAGATCGGCGTTCCCTGCACCGCGTCCTCGTAGGGGCCGGGGGTGCCGTAGAAGTCGCGCGGGCTGCCGTTCCAGGGCGTCGGCGGGTAGGGGTGGTAGTTGGCGATCTTGCCGTCGCGGATGACGAGGTGGTGCGA
>Ga0070741_10020986_pt1 | contig 10214 bp, 8 predicted proteins | sample Coa_R1_4_FD_66440 | JGI IMG/M metagenome (GOLD analysis project Ga0070741, IMG submission 66440) | Surface soil microbial communities from Centralia Pennsylvania, which are recovering from an underground coalmine fire - Coalmine... | ecosystem: Environmental > Terrestrial > Soil > Unclassified ...
GAGCCCGCCGTCGCGGCCGTGCCTGAAGCGGACGACGAGGACGGCGAAGAGGAGGAGGAAGAGGAGAAGCCCGCCGCTCCCGCGCCCGCGAAGAAGGCGCCGCACCCGAAGGAGAAGGCAAAGCCGGCGCACCACGCCGAGCCGGCGCCCTCGAAGAAGACGCATCCTCCGCCCCCGGCCGCGAAGAAGGCCGCGCCAGCGCCGGCAAAGAAGGCAGCGGCGAAGAAACCGCCCCCGAAGCCCGCCGCGAAGAAGGCGGCGCCTGCGAAGAAGCCTGCGGCCAAGGCGAAGGCGAAGGGAAAGAGATGATCCGCATCGTCACGCTCTCGGAGTTTCCCCCCGACGTGATCGATCTCGTCACCCGCCGGCTGCACGCGGCGTACGGCATGGGGTCGGAGCTGGAAGGCGAAGGCGACGTGCCCCACGGGGCGATGGACGACGAGCAGTCCGCGTACGACGCGGTCAAGGTGATCGACGAGATCGACGACGACGTCGCCCTCTATGCCGACGACAAGATCCTCTACCTGACCGCGGAGCCGCTCACCGCGCCTCCGGGCCCCATGGGCCGCGGCCCGGTCGACGGCTATGCGCAATACGGCGGCGGCAAGGCCGTGACCACTTCGCACGGCCTCGGGGACAAGAACATCCCGCTGGACGTGGGCCTCGCCAAGCGGGCCGCGCACTACGTCGGGCACCTCTGGGACCTGCACCACTGCTTCGATCCGCGCTGCGCGATGCATCCGGGATGGGCTCCGGGCTTCACCGCGTATCCCGAGGTCGCGCTCTGCCTCTTCTGCCGCGAGAAGAGCGAGCGGAAGATCAAGCTTGGGTCTACGTAAAGCGGCCTTCGCCGCGCTGGTGGCCATCGGCGGCGGGTCGTTGCTGTTCGATCTCACCCTCACCTTCCGCCTCCCCTCCGATGCCGACTGGGCGGAAGCCGCGGGCGCCTTGCGCGCAGCGGCCGCTCCTGGCGACACGGTGCAGATCTGGCCGGCCTGGGCGGAGCGGGCGCGGCTCTTCGTCGACGTCCTGCCGGTCGTCGCGGAGGAGGATCTGCGCAGCGCCGACTACGTCGGAGTCGGGCGGTTGTGGGTGCTGTCGCTTCCGCGCACGCCCTTCTTCTCCGCGCCCGATCGCGCGCTGCAGGCGCGAGGAGCGACCGCGGCGGCGGAACAGCGGTTCGGCGCCCTTTCGCTTCGCGCCTGGGACCTGCACGCGGCGCCGGTCGCCGCCGACCTGACACGCTCGGGCGAGTGGCACGAGGTGGACTACGTCGCGCGCGATTGCCTGCGGGTGCCGATCGGCGGCCGGTTTGCCGCGCGGGGGGCCGCGGGAAAGATGCTGCACCTGCGCGCAGGGGTGATCGGGGAGCGCGCTTACGACGCGGACCGCCCGCCGATCGAGGTCCAGGTGTTCGCCGACGGCTCGCCGCTCGGACGGCTGGAGGTCCCGCGCACGACGCGCGACGGCACCGGCTGGCGGCGGCTCGACGTCGAAGTGCCGGAGGGTGCGACGGAGCGCGAGTTCGTCTTCGCGGTCTCCTCGCCCGACCGCTCCCGGCCGTTCTGCCTGCAGGCCTGGACCACGCGATGACGGACAAGGCGCTGGCGCGAGCGATGGGATTCGGCACCGCGGCCGCGATGGCGCTGACCCAGGCTTCCGTGGGGTTCGTCCGCGACGAGGGCTACTATTTCACCGCCGCGCAGAGCTACGAGGCCTGGCTCCAGCTTCTCCTGCACGCCCCGCTGCAGGCGATCGCGCAGACCGAGCGGTACTGGTCGTACAACTTCGAGCACCCCGGCCTGACCAAGCTGCTGTTCGCGGCCTCGCACCTGGTCTTCACCACCTGGCTGGGAATCCTGCCGGATGCGCTCGCCTGGCGCTTGCCGGCGTTCGCCTTCGCCGGCCTGCTCAGCTACTGGCTCTGCATCCTCGGGCTGTCGCGCTCGAGCGCCGCCGGCGTGCTCGCGCCGCTGCTCTTCTGGTGCGCCGAGCGGACGTTCTTCCACGGCCACCTCGCCTGCTTCGACATCCCCATCTGCGCGCTGTGGGCCGGCGTGGGCGTGGCCTGGCTGCGCGGCTCGGGTCCGCGCCTCGCATGGACCTACGGCGTCGCGCTGGCGATCAAGCACAACGCCTGGTTCCTGCCTCCGGTGCTCGCCGTCCACGCGCTGCTCCTGCCGCGCGGACAGCGCAGCGCGGCGCTGCGGAAGCTGCCCTGGCTGCTGCTGTCGCCGCTGGTGCTGTTCGCGGCCTGGCCGCTCCTCTGGCACCACCCGCTGCGGCACCTGGGAGACTGGATCGCGTTCCACCTCCGCCACGTGCACTACGCGTGGTGGTACTTCGGCGAGGTCCTGCGCGCGCCGCCCTTCCCGATCGAGTACCCGGTGGTGGTCGATGCGCTGGTGCTCCCGCTTCCGCTGGTGGTGCTGCTGGCAGCGGCGGGCATCTCCCTCCTCCTCCATTTCGCGCGGCTGCGCCCCGACCCGCAGCGCCTGCTCGAGCTTGCCCTCGCCGCGGCGGCGCTGCTGCCGTTCGTCATCCGGACCACGCCGATCTTCGGCGGCATCAAGCACTGGCTCGCCTTCGTCGCCCTGCTCACGCCGGAGGCGGCCTCGCTCCTGGTGCGCGTTTCGCCGTCTCCGCGCGCGCTGCTGGTCGCCGCGACGGCGACGCTGCTTCCGGGGCTCTGGCAGATCGCGCACGTCCATCCTTACGGGACCAGCGCCTACGGCGAGCTGGCGGGCGACATCCCCGGCGCGGCGACGCTCGGGATGCAGCGGCAGTACTGGTCGAACAACGTCACCGGCGTGCTCCCCTGGCTGAACACGCATTGCCCGCCAGGGGCGCGGGTGTACTTCCACGAGGTCAACGTCGAGAGCTACCGCACGTACGTGCGGATGGGCATGCTCCGCGAGGATATCCGCTACGCGCCCGGTCCGGAGCAAGCCGACTACGCGGCCCTGCAGTGGCACCGGGAGTTCCGCGACCGCGAGCCGGAGACCTGGAACGCCTTCGGGACCCGCCGCCCCGCCACCGGCCTCTATCTCGACGAAGTCCCCCAGGTCGTGGTCTACGCCCGCCCGACCCTCCCCGGCGCCCCATGAGAAACCCGGGGACACGATACACGTTCCTTTTCTTGCGCCGACGGCCGCGCAAATTTTGAAACTAGTATCGTGTCCCCACTTTCCGGAGGTCACCGATGTCGCGGTGGGAGCGGATCCTCGAGCAGAAGCCGCAGGAGCTGAAGGAGTACGTGCTCGGCAAGGTGGCCGAGCAGCTCGTGGAGGATCTGCGGGAGTTCCCGCCGAGGATCGAGGAGTGGGTCGATGAGACGCTGCGCGCCCGGTACGCGCAGGTCCTCGAACGCGTCGGGCGGCCCGAGCTCGACACCTACCGGGTGGCCTGCGAGATGGCGCGCGAAGAGATGCTCCGCGAGTACGAGTTGATCGACCGGTTCTGCCGCAGCGAGGAGTTCCGGCGGCTGCTGCCGACGGAGCTCGAGCAGCAGACGGCGCACTTCATCACCCGCTACCTGGTCGACTCCGCGCTGGCGTTCCAGGAGTACGCGCAGGACAAGTTCAAGCGCCGCGACCTGGTGACCTTGATGGAGAAGGTCGAGGACGGCCTGCTGCGCGGGTATCGGCTGCGGCTGTAGCTCGGGATCACTTCTTCTTGCGCCTGCACTCCGCGGCGCGTTCGTGCGCCGTCTTCGCCGCCGGCGCCGACTTGTGCGCCTGCTGCACCTCGTCGAAGAAGAGCAGCGCGTTCTGGCAGTCGCCCTGCGCCTGGAACGACATCCCGATCTTCAGGAGCGCGTCCGGCACCTTGTCCGAACCCTTGTAATCCTTGAGCACCTTCTGGAACTCGACGATGGCGTCGTTCCACTTCTTCTCTGCGTAGTACGTCTCGCCCAGCCAGTACTGCGCGTTCGCCGCCAGCTCGTCCTTGGGGAAGCGGGTGAGGAAGTCCTGGAAGAGCTCGCGAGACTTCGCCGGCTGCCCCTGATCGAGCCGCTGGCGGGCGAGGTTGTAGAGGGCGCCACGATCCGAGGGCCGCTCCTGCTCCTTCTTCTGCTGCGCGACCACCTGGTTCGCCGCGTCGAGCGACTTCTGCTGATTCTGGGTGATCTTCTCCAGCGCGTCGAGCCGGTGCTGCAGGACCTCGATCTGCCCGCGCAGCGCGGCCACGTCGTTCTGCGCCTTCTCCAGATCGACGCCGAGGTCCGCGCCGGACTTCCGCGAGGCGCGCGAGAGCTGGTCGAGCGCCTCCTGCAGCGCCTTGCCGCGCTGCTGCTGTTCGACGGCGAGCTTCTGCCGCTCCGTCGTCGCGGTCTCGATCTCCTTCTTCAGATCGCTGCGCAGGGCGGCGATGTCCTGGCGCATCTGCTCGCCTTCCTGCGCGGTGGTCACGCAGGCGGTGGCGAGGGCGAGGCAGGCGATGGCGGCAAAGCGCATGGCGCGCACCTATCCGCGCACGCGCGGAGTGTCAAGAAGAGCGAGCTTCTCGCGGCGGCGCAGGCGCTTGAGCTCGTGCTCCCGGCGGAGGGCGGCGGAGCGGGTGCGCGCCGGTTCCGAGTGCACCAGCGCGAGCGGCCCCCGCCCGCGCGTGTAACGGGCGCCGCGGCCCTTCTCGTGCGCGGCGAGGCGCCGGGGAAGATCGTTGGTGATGCCGGCGTAGAGGGTGCCGTCGCCGCAGCGGAGGAGGTAGACGCACCACATCGCGCACGGAGAATCGCGGGAGGCGCGGAGTTGCGCAAGCTTTTGCTCGGGGACAGATCCTCGATGTCAGTCCTGCGTTCACATGGACGAAAAGCCTTCGCCTGATGCATGCTTCGCGAACCTCCGATGCCCAAGCGCCCGCAATCCGACGTCGCCGGCCGCACCCTGATCGACGGGGACGAGACGGCCGAGGCCGCGCCCGACGACGCGCCGGGAGCCACGGCGTTCGTGCGCGTCGATCGCTCCGCGCCCGCGCCGCTTCCGCCCGCGCGCCGAACCGATGCGGCGCCGCTCGCGCCGCGCAAGGGCTTGCAGGTCTCGCTTCCCGACGACGAGCCGGCGCCGGCCGCGCCGCCGAAGCCCGCTGCGCCGGTTCCGGAGGAGAAGAAGGGGCGCCGCGGCGCGTGGTGGGACGCCAAAGCCGAACCGATCCCCGAGCCAGGCCCCGACGATCTTCCTGGCGGCACCGCGGTGTTCGAGGCGCCCGAACCCGCACCGCAGCCGGAGCCTGCACCGGTCGCCGAACCCGAACCGGAGGTCGAGCCCTACCGGCCGGTCCCGGCGCACGATTACCAGGGCCATGTGCCGCCCGGGCCGCCGCGCTGGAAGGTGCGGCTGCGGCGCGCATCGATCGCCGCGGCCGTGCTCGCGGTCTTCGCGATCGCGGCGATCGCCCTCGGGTACATCTACATCTCGCGCGAGATCCCCACCTTCGATTCCGTCCGCGACTACCACCCGTTCGTGGCCAGCAAGGTGATCGCGGCGGACGGCAGCGTGGTGGGCCAGTTCTATCGGGAGCGGCGCACGGTGGTGAAGATGGACAAGATCCCGCGGGTGCTGGTCCAGGCGGTGATCAGCGCCGAGGACAAGGACTTCTACAAGCACCCCGGCTTCAATTTCTTCGCGCTGCTGCGGGCGGCGGCGGTCGACGCGCTCAGCGGCAAAAAACGGCTCGGCGCGAGCACCATCACCCAGCAGGTGGTGAAGAACTTCTTCCTCAGCCCGGACAAGAAGTGGAAGCGGAAGCTGAAGGAGATCCTGCTCGCGTCGCGCCTCGAGCACAATCTCTCCAAGGACGACATCCTCTTCCTCTACCTGAACCAGATCAATTTCGGGAAAGCGCATTACGGCGTCGAGGAAGCGTCGCTCTACTACTTCAACAAGCACGTCGAGGACGTGGACCTCGGCGAGGCCGCCATCCTCGCCGGGCTGCCGCAGAATCCCTCGCGCATCAACCCGCGGCGGCATCCGGACCGCGCGAAGAAGCGCCAGGTCTACGTGCTCGACCGCATGCTCGCGAACCACGTCATCTCCCGCGAGGAGCACGACCGGGAGGTGGAGAAGCCGATCGTGCTCCCCCCTCCGCCGGCGCCGCCGCCGGGCGCGTGGTACGTGGACGAGGTCCGTCGCCAGCTGGTCGCACAGTTCGGCGATGCCGCGGTGGACACGGCGGGGCTGACGGTCGAGGTGGCGATGGACCCCCGGCTGCAGGACGCGGCCGAGGTCGCGCTGCGCGAGAACCTGCGCACCATCGACAAGCGCCAGGGCTGGCGCGGGCCGGAGCTGAAGATCGATCCCGCGCGGCTCGACGCGTACCGCGCCGCCCTCGGGCGCCGGCTGGCTGCGGTGGCGCAGACACAGGACGTGGCCTGGGTGCTGGATCTGGAGAGCATCCACTCCGCGGCCGTCCGGCGGAACGCGGATCGGAAGGCGCCGCGCCGTCCGGAAGAGGCGGAGGACACGGACACCGCGGCCGATGCAGTCGCCGGCATGTCCCAGGGCAACCTCGCGCCGGACGCGGTGGCGCGGGCGGCGAAGGTCCGGCCGCTCTTGCCCAACGAGATCTACGCGGGGATCGTCACCAGCGTCGGCCGGACCGACGCGGTGGTGGAGCTGGCGCCGGCCATCGCCGGGAACGTGCCGTTCTCGACCATGATGTGGGCCCGGCCCTTCAAGCCGGAGCACGCGACGCCGGCGCCGAAGTCGCCGGCGGACGTGCTGTCGGTCGGCGATGTCGTGGCCGTGCGCGTGGCGCATCTCGCCACCCAGCGCACGGCGACGGGCACTCGCGTGCAGCGGCTCGAGCTCGCCCTCGAGCAGACCCCGAAGGTCCAGGGCGCGTTCGTCGCCCTCGACCTGAAGACGCGCGGCGTCCTGGCGCTGGCCGGCGGGTACGACTTCGCGATCTCCTCGTTCAACCGCGCCACCCAGGCGCGCCGCCAGCCCGGATCGGCGTTCAAGCCGTTCCTCTATGCGGCTGCCATCGACACCGGGAAGTACACGCCGATCACCCGGGTGGATGACTCGCCCGAGGTGATCATCGATCCCTGGACGGGCAAGTCCTGGAAGCCGCAGAACTTCGAGAAGGACGAGTTCGACGGCCGCATCCTGCTGCGCAAGGCGCTCGCGGAGTCGAAGAACACCGTCGCGGTGAAGCTGCTCCTCGACGTCGGGCTGGACAAGGTCCGCGCCGAGGCGAAGGCCGCGGGCCTCTCCAGCGAGATCCCGCAGAGCTATACCGCCGCGCTCGGCACCGGCGAGGTCGGCGTCCTCGAGCTGGTGAACGCGTACGCCACCCTCGCTTCGCAAGGCCGGCGCGCCGACGCGGTGCTGATCCGGAAGGTGCTCTCGCGGGACGGGAACCAGCTGCTCGCGGCCGAGCCGAAGCTCGAGGAGACCGTGAAGCCCGAGGTGGCGTACGTGGTGGCGGACATGTTGCGATCGGTGATCGAGGATCCGTCCGGCACCGCGTACTCGCTCAGCGTGCTCGGCCGGCCCGCGGCGGGAAAGACGGGGACCGCCAGCGAGCACCGCGACGCGTGGTTCATCGGATTCACTCCGTCGCTGATCGCCGGGGGCTGGGTCGGGTTCGATACGCACGAGATGATGGGACCCGCCGAGACCGGCGGGCACGCGGCGGGACCGATGTGGCTGCAGTGGATGCGCGCCGCGACCGCCGGAACCGCGCCCGAAGAATGGCCGGCGCCGCCGCCGGGCGTGGTGCAGGCGCAGATCAACCGGAACACCGGCTGCCTGGCCGCCGCCGGAGACCCGTACGCCGTTCCGGAGGTGTTCATGGCGGGCAGCGAACCGACGCAGGCGTGCGGAGACGAGCGGGCGCCGGGGCAGGAAGACTGGTACCAGAACCCGCGCTGAGTGTGGCGCGCCCGCGGGCGCTGGTGTAGTTCACCCGGCCATGAACGACATCTTCCAGCAGACCTTGCGGCTCTCGCTGCCGGCCATCGGCATCGCCTTTCGCGACTCGCCGCCCGCCGGAGTCCCTCATGCGTCCACCGGTCCTGCGAGCTGCGAGTACTGGAAGCGGGCCGCGGCCGGCGAGGTGTTCTGGACGGACGCGGCGGATCACCAGAACTGCCCGATCGGCGCGCACACCCACGGCGTCCAGATGAGCGAGGCGAAGAAGCAGGAGCTGATGGGTCTCGTCGGCACCATGGTCCAGCTCGGCTACATCCGCATGGAAGAGGTCCCGGGCATCCCCCACCGCGAGGCGCCGCTCCGGGTCGCCGTCTATGCGCCGCTCTCGAGGATGCCCTGTCCGCCGGACCTGATCCTGGTGCGCGGGACCGCAGCGCAGCTGATGGTCCTGGTGGAAGCTGCGCAAGCGGCGGGCGTCGCGCCGGATGCTCCGGCGATGGGGCGGCCGACCTGCGCCGCGCTGCCGCAGGCGCTGGACTCCGGCCGTCCCGCGATGAGCCTCGGGTGCATCGGCAATCGCGTCTACACGGGGCTGGCCGAGGGAGAGGGCTACGTCGCGCTTCCGGCTGCCGCACTGGGCGCTGTGGCGGGCAAGCTCGCCGGGATGGCGAAGGCGAATGCGGAGCTGGAGAAGTTCCACCGGGCGCGGGCGGCCGCGACCTGACTCTGGAACATTCGTTCCTGAAATCGGGGACACGTACTCGTCTGCTGGGGATCGAAGGTCCCTGGTTTCGGGAAGCCCCAAGTGTTGCGGACTCGGGACCAGCCTCTGCGTCGCTGTATCTTCCGCTCCGAGCTGCGCTCGGAGCGGTGTTAGCGGATCGCCGACGCCTTGATCGCCGCGCGGCCGTCCTTTTCGTAGACGGAGAAGCGCACGCCCTTGCAGTTGTGCTTCGCCAGCAGGTCGGTGCGGTTCTTCTTCAGCTTGGCGGCGAACTTCTCGAACGAGAGGCGGTCGGCGGGCTCGCCGAGCTGGACCTTCAGCTCGCGGAAGCGATCGTAGGTCTCCCGCCAGTGCAGCTCGTCGGGATCCGCCTCCTCGGCGCCTGGCATGGAGAAGTCCTGCATGGTGACGTTGGCCTCGGGCGCCGGTTCCGCCGCGGGCTCCTCGTCGCGCTCGCGAAGCTTGTCGATCAGCGCCGCGCTCACCCCCTCGACGAGCGTCGGCTCGTCGCCGGGAAACGGCTCGGCGCGCGGCTCCGGCGCCGCCAGCGGATCGAGGATCTCGCGCACCGGGGACGGCGTCTCGCTGGCGTCGGCCGGCAGACCGTTGGTCACCTGGCCTGCAGGAAGCTGCCAGTCGTGCGCCGCGACCTCGTCCTGGGCGGGCCGCTCCCACTCCGCCGGCTCCGCGGCGGGCTCGCGGGCCGCTTCGGCGGACGGTCCAGCCTCGCTCTGTGGCGGAGGCCACGTCCCGGGCTCCGCCGAGGGCTCGTGGAGAGCCTCGGCCGGGGGCTCCGGCGCGGCCTTCGTCTCCGCAGCGGCCGGCGGCGGACGCGGCGGTTCCACCATCTTGTGCTCTCCCGACGGCCCGTCGCCCGCGGACCAGGGGACGTCGCGCGAGCGTGCCGGCTCGCTGCGCGGCTCACCGATGTCCGCCCCGATCAGCGTCGGCGTGCGCGGGGCGCGCCGCGGAGGGCTGACCACGCCATCCTCCGGCTCCACCGGCGGCGGCGCGATCACGTGCTGCACCACGGGCGCCGGCGTGCGCGCGAGCAGTCCCCAGACGAAGCCGAACAGCACGAGCAGCGCCAACCCGAGCAGGTAAAAGGCCTGGTACCGGCCCAGCCAGGCGAGATACGGCGAGGCGGGAACGGTCAGCGCGGCATGAACGCCGCCATCGAGCGGCAGCAGTGCGCCCCGCACCGCGTAGCGCGCCGTCCCGCGCGGGAGCTTGCCCGAGAGCGCCGTCCCGACGAACGGCAGGCGGATCTGCAGGACGCCATACCCGGCGGCGGGGGCGGCGGCCCAGCGGGTGAGCCGCACGCGGTCGTCGCCCTGCGGCAGCGAGCTGGCGAGGATCTTCCCGCCCTGGAGAAGCGTCACGTCCGCGTCGACCTGGCTCTTCAGCTGGGCCGCGAACCGGTCGTCGACCAAGGTTCCCACCACCGCAGCCGCCGTCGCGCCGGGGACACGCGCGGCCGCGAACCGGTACACCGCATTGTCGAAGGTGGCGAACGTAGGCGTCGGCATCGCGCCGCTCGCCGTCTGCGAGAGGGGAAGCTGGGCGGGATCCTCGAGCGTCTGCACGGGGCGAGCGCGCCGCGAGACGATGGC
>Ga0070741_10020987_pt1 | contig 10214 bp, 12 predicted proteins | sample Coa_R1_4_FD_66440 | JGI IMG/M metagenome (GOLD analysis project Ga0070741, IMG submission 66440) | Surface soil microbial communities from Centralia Pennsylvania, which are recovering from an underground coalmine fire - Coalmine... | ecosystem: Environmental > Terrestrial > Soil > Unclassified ...
TCCTCTGCCGCCGTCAAACCTGCGACAGTCGTCGCGTCCGTCACCGCTGCCTGTCCTCTCCGTCTGCGCATAACGCCAGACTGCCAGGCCAGGGACTTACACCGTTGTTATTACAGACCCCCCGCTATCCGATCCAGGTCTAGGCTCGCACAGAAGGGCGAAGTCGCGCGAGCTTTCCGAAGCGCCTCGGCCGGAGCGGAGCCGGCGATCTGTCCGAGGTCGGCGACGGCGACGGTTCGATAAGACCGTTCGGCGATCTAGGCTCCGCCGGCCTGCACGCGGGCGATGATTCGATCAGCCGATCTCGCCTCGGCTTCGCGCCATGACGGCGGGCACCCATACTTGACAGTCATAGCAGTCGCAACCGTCGGGGCAGCAGTGGCCTTCCCCTGAGGCCCAATGGACGCCCGGTCTTGACGGGTGTCCGCATTCGCACCGTGGCAGATGGCGGTATGCAACCAGGATGGCGCCGGAAGCGAGCTGGATGAGCGGCTTGCCGCAGCGCTGGCAGTAGCTCTGCCAATCGTCTTCGACGAGGTCGTGACCCTCTCGACAGCATCGACAGAGGTAGCCGTTTGATCGGTCTTCGTCAGTCAGCGGACCGTTGTTGCACTTCATGAGGAGGGGCCCCGAGCCGTCCCCCCGGCAGCGTCCGAATCGACCCACTGCGACCTCCTGCGGTTGCACCTTCGAGGACTGCTCGGAGCTTCGCGCTCAAGAGACGCGCCTGGGCGCCGTGAAGGCCACTGCACCTCGAGGACCATGAGATTTGTCCCACTTCGTGGAGGCTGGCCGTGGTCGACGCCATTTCGACCGTGAGTTCGGTGGAGGATGATTGTCTTGTGCCGGTGGGACATGCCGGCGGCCGGTCCGAGCGAATACGGGTCGGGACGGTGATCGCGCCCTTGGAGTGAGATCACGTGGACCTCGAGACTTGGCGACGGGGCGACCTGTGCATGCACGACATCGCCTTCTGCGCACTGTGCAAGCCGAGCCCCTATCCGGCCGTGGTGGTCGTGAGCCTCGGATGGGGGAACGCTTTTCATCGGAGTGATCGCTGCATCTGGCTCCGGAAGGGCCAGCAGTCGGTCTCATTGAAGGGCGGTCAACCCGCACCGGTGGAGCACGTTGCACTCCAAGTCGCGCTCGGCATGGGCAGGTTGCCGTGCGTCTCCTGTTTCGGCTGACGGCATGCAAACCGCCAACGGTTCCCGCAGGCGAAAGGGGACGGGGACGAGGTCGTTCGTTCTCACCGCCGTCAGGCGTGATCCCAATCGGGCTGCGTTTTGGCTCGGATGCGGGCATGGATGTTGGGACCGGAGGTGCCGGCGTCGGGCGCTGCGAGCGACGAACGCAAGCAAAACGTCAGGCCGTGCTCAGCGGTGCGTCGGTCCAGCGGAGGGCCCTGGGATGAAACAGCGGCGGGCGTGACCACCGCCTTGCCTCGCCACCAACAATTTCAGCCTGCGCCACAGCATCAACGCCGCCGGCAAGATCGCGGTGGGCTATCTATATGGCCCGGGGGATTTCCCATTGACGGGGGCGTTGCAGGAGCTGCCCGTCGCCCGGCAGGTCAGTTGAGGGAACAACGTCGAGCGGCTTCAGGAGTCGGGTGGCCGGCCCTCATGTCGCGCCGGCTTCGATACTACCCGTGACTTCATGGAGGTGAAGCATGTCCGTTGCGTCCGAGTACTACGTGATGTTCCGCCGTGGCGTGTCGATTCACCGAGCGGACTGCCCTTGGGTGGGCAGGCCCGCTGCCCGTTTTTGGCGTGGGCCATTCACCTATGAGGATGCCTTCGAGAAGGCGGACCATGCACCGGCCACGATGACGTACCGAAACCGAACGTCGGACGGCGAAGTCCAGTGGGCGTGCCAAGGCGACTGCCCCGAAGAGCTGCTCCTCGACCCCGAACGCGACAGCGGTCCTGGTTGGGAGGGTATCCATGAGGGCGCCGTGCCGGACGAGGCCGGAGGTGCCGCCCCATTCCGGGCCGGGCTGTCGGTCGAGCGGGCCGCCGACATCGTCTCGACCCTCAACAGCACCGATGTTCTTTCTGCTCTTCACGGAGAGCCCCCGCTGGACGGCGGATGAGTACGAGCGGTGGCTCGCTGACACGTGGATTCGGCTCCTCCTGGATTGACCGCGCCCGACGGGCCGTCGTCCACGTGCGCCTCGGGGAGGGCCGCACAGCGTGATGGTCGGACGGCGCGCCTCGCTGCGGCTGGGCTCGGCGGTGGTGATCGTGATCACGTCGAACACGGTCTGGTGGCTCGGGCCGTTGCCGTGTCATGCCGCTACGATTTCGGTGTGTCAGCCTCTGAAATCGACGCGTATCTCGCCGGGGTGGAGGAGCCGGGGCGCAGCACTCTTCAACGTCTGCGCGAGTCGATTCTTCGGGCCGTCCCAGAGGCGGAGGAGGGCATGGCCTATGGGATGCCTGCCTTCAGAGTCAACGGCAAGGTCGTCGCTGGCTTCGCTGCCTTCAAGAACCACCTGAGCTACCTCCCGCACAGCGGCTCGGTGTTCGATGAGCTTGCCGATGAGCTGGCCGGCTACGCGATGACGAAGGGATCGTTGCACTTCACGGTGGACGACCCGCTTCCCGACGACCTCGTCGCGAAGCTGGTGTCCGTGCGGCTTCGACAGGCCGCCCACCCCGGCGGAGGGTGAGGGCGTAGGACGGGTTGATTCGACAGTGCTAGGGGCTACCCACGTGCCGATTGCCGGTCGCCCTCAGCCGGAGGAACCGTCGTCCCAGGCGCCGTCGGGTGTGGGAGGATCGGTCGTGTGGCCGTCGCCCGGGTCAACGGCATCGAGCTGTACTTCGAGTTACATGGTGCCGGCGCGCCGCTTCTGCTGATCCCCGGTCTCGGCGGCGATGTGCGAATGTTCAAGCACATCATCGGCGGTCTTGCCGGGCGTTGCCGGGTTTTGGCTTTTGATCCGCGCGGTGCGGGCCGCAGCGGGAAACCCGACGTGCCGTACTCGATCGAAATGATGGCCGACGATGCGGCAGGCCTGCTGCGAGCCGTCGAGATGCCAATGGCGCACGTCCTCGGCTTCTCCATGGGCGGGCGTGTCGCACTGGAACTGGCCCTCGCCCATCCCGAGCACGTGAAGGGCCTGATCCTCGCGTCGACGTCGGCGCGGACCGTCGAGCCGTCACCGATGAGCTGGCGGTGGGTCGTCATGGACCTGCTGCCCCGGCTTCCCCTGCCCCGGCGGATCGACCCGCAGCCACGCTTCGCCCATCTGCGCCAGCGGGCGGCGTCTCGGGCCTACGACTGCACCGCCCGCCTGGGCGACATCAACGTCCCCACCCTGATCCTGCACGGTCGCCGAGACCGGATCATTCCCCACGAGCTGGCTGTGGAGCTCCGACACGGCATCGCCGGCTCGAACCTCGTGACCGTCAATGGAGGCCACTTTGCCCTCCTGACTCGCGAACGACGACACCTCATCGACGCCGTCACCGACTTCGCCTCGTAACCTGCTCCGAGCGCCTGGGCCTCGTCGAGGAAGCACCGGCGGCTCGGCGGGCCTTCGGCACAAACGCCTCGTTCCGACGGCTCGGACCACGAACGCCCGCCGAGGTGCCGCTCGGCCTGCCGACCAGCCGGTCCGAAGCGTCGTTCGGGCTACATGTCTGTCGCGCCCGGGACGGGCACGATGGGACAGCTTCCGCCTTTGGTTGACGCGTCTACTAGCGTGGCGCTGTGAGCAGCCCGCGCGTACCCGGTGGGGTGGTGCACAGGCTTCCAGGAGACCTGCGCAAGGCGTTGATCGCCAACCCCACGGCTCTCGATGCCTGGAAGGACATCACGCCTCTGGCCCGCAACGAGTTCATCTGCTGGATCGAGGATGCCAAGCGGGAGATGACCCGAGAGCGCCGCATTCGCCGGACCCAGGAGGAGCTCGGGGAAGGCCAGCGTCGGCCCTGTTGCTGGCCAGGGTGCAAGCACCGCGAGCGCACCAGCAGATAGCGTCGGCTGGGTGCCCCCCGAACCGCCGACTGTGAGGCAGGCCCGACGTGCCGCTCGGTGCGCGCGTCGCCGGCGGAACCCCGTCGTTCGGGCGCGTCGTTCGGTGGGTAATGAGATGCCGCCGATCGCCGAATCCGTGCTCTTGGCAGCCGACGTGCGCGACCGGCGACGGCCGGCCCTGGCGCTCGGTGTGGCGGGTCGGGCCACACGCCATCGCGGCGCGAGAATGTCCCACTGATGACCTGGAAGCCGGACCCTGAGGCGCTGCGCGGGAAGGTCGCGGTGGTCGCGGGCGCGACCCGGGGGGCGGGCCGAGGGATCGCCTGTGCCCTGGGTGAGGTGGGCGCGACCGTGGTGTGCACTGGACGGACAACCCGGGCAGCGGGCTCGGCTCGCTCGGACTACGACCGTCCGGAGACCATCGATGAGACGGCTGAGCTGGTGACAGCGCTCGGCGGCGTGGGGATCGCAGCTGCGGTCGACCACCTCGTGCCGGACGAGGTGGGAGTCCTCGCCGACAAGATCGGCCGCGAGCACGGTCATGTCGACGTGCTCGTCAACGACATCTGGGGAGCGGAGGTGCTCAAGGGTGGCCCCGCTGATTGGAACACACCGATCTGGAAGCACGACCTTGGCGCCGGACTGCGGATCCTGCGTCTGGCGGTCGACACCCACCTGATCACATCCCATTACCTGCTACCGCTGCTGATCGACCGTCCCGGCGGACTGCTTGTGGAGATCACCGACGGCACGACCGAGTACAACGCGGCCCACTATCGCATCAGCGCCTTCTATGACCTCGCCAAGGTCGCCGTCAACCGGCTGGCGTTCTCACAGGGCCACGAGCTGGCGCCGCACGGCGCGACGGCCGTCGCCGTCACGCCGGGCTGGTTGCGCTCGGAGATCATGCTCGACCACTTCGCCGTCTCGGAGGCGAACTGGCGAGACGCTCTCGACCGAGCGCCCAGCGAGGGGCCGCCCGCGCCACCAGGCTTCGCGCAGTCCGAAACACCCCGCTTCGTCGGTCGAGCGGTCGTAGCCCTGGCCGCCGACCCGAATCGCGCCCGCTGGAACCAGCAGTCTCTGACCGCCGGGCGACTCGCAAGCGAGTACGGTTTCACAGATGTGGACGGCAGGCAGCCGGACGCCTGGCAGCTTCACGACACTGACTGACCGGGAGCTCCCGAGGTGCCGATCGGTGGGCTGGTGGCCGGCACTGAGACCGTCGTTCTGGAGCGGCGTTCTGTTGCGATGGCCACGACCCGTTCGGCGAAGGTGTCGCCAGTGCAGACCGTAGGATTAGCGAATGCCTCGCACGGATACCGCATCGCGGTTGATCGCCGCCCCGCTCGGCGACGTCTTCGCCGCTCTCGTCGATCGGGAAGCACTCACCGTTTGGCTTCCCCCCGACGGCATGACCGGAAGGTTCGAGCATTTCGATCCGCATCCCGGAGGCTCATACCGACTGGTCTTGACCTACACCGACCCTTCTCACGCCCCGGGCAAGGGCACTCCCGATTCCGACATCGTCAAGGCTCGCTACGTCGAGATCGTCTCTGATGTCCGGGTCGTCCAGGCAGTGGACTTCGTATCCGATGACCCTGCTTTCGCTGGCACCATGACCATGACGTGGGCGGTCACGGCTGTCGACGGCGGGACCCGCATCGACATCACTGCCGACGACGTCCCGGACGGCATTTCCGCCGAGGACCACACGGTAGGACTCGCCTCGTCCCTCGCGAATCTCGCCCACCACCTTGAGCGGTAGGCTGCGCAACGCCAAGGAGTACCAGGCGATCCACCTGTGATGGGTCGTCAGCCTGACTTCAGGACTATTTAAGTGTCCCCTTCCGGACGTGTGGGCAGGAACTGGAACAACCTGGCCCAAAAGTGACCGGAGGGAACGCTCATGTTGCATCGGTTCAGAACCGCGGTGCTCTCAGTGGCCGTGACCGCCGCCATGGCGGGAACGGGCAGCGCCGCCTTCGCCGCGACGCCTCAGCAGGCCGACGGCTTCACCTCGCCGAAGACACCCGTCGCCGTGACCGCCGCTGACCGGAACTCCGGCGGCCACGATGCCCACCAGGACAACGACGGCCGGAGCGACGCCCACCGCAACAACGAGGGCCGGGACGACGCCCACCGCGGCGACAACGGCCGCAGCGACGCCGACTTCCACGGCGACCGCCGTGCCCACCGGGACATGGACCACGGCCGCTGGTATGGCAACGGCTGGGACCACCGCGGCGGCACCTGGTACGGGTGGAGCTGGGAGCAGCAGTGTGAGTGGGCCTGGTACAACGACCCGGGCTGGTACAACGAGTACTGCGGCTGAGCCCGGCTCGCCGCTGACATCTCCGTGACGGGCGGGAGCCGGCGCGCGAGACTGCGCCGTCCCGTCCCGGGGAGGTGGATCGATGGAATCGGTGGGCACGCCGCCCGGCGGACTGCCGGGATTCGGTGACGGCGGCGGCGGTCATCACCGCCATCCAGGGCGGCCTCGGCCTCCTGCTCGGGCTGGTGCTGCTCGGGCGGGGCCGGAGAATCCGGCGGCTGGGCATCGGTCTGACCGGTGCCCGGCTGCGGGGTGCCGGCCTGGTGTTGCTGCTCGCCGGGGTGGCGCTGATCATTGTCTGTGTCGGCCTCGCCCGGCTGCGGCCCTGGGCCCGTATCGGCGCCTTCGTCCTCGAGGGGCTGAGCGTGGTGTCGAACGTTTTCCGCCTCGGCGGAGCCCGCCCCGGAGCGGCGCTGGTCGGCATCGTGGTCAGCGCGGCGGTCATCGTCGTCCTGCTGACCGGCTCGGCCGGACGGGCCTTCGCCGCCCCCGGCCGGCCACCCCCGTTGCCACCGGGGTCGTGAGTCAGCTCTCGAGCACCGCCACCGACGGGCTGGGTGCGCCGGCGGGTGGCGCCAAGCGAACCCTATAGCGAAGCTGATCGCCTTGCGGCTTCGGCAGACCGGGCTCGCACGAGGGTGAGGGAGCCACCTGCCCGCACGTTCTCCCTCGCATCAACTGGGTCGTCCGCATCGTGGCCACCGGAAATCTGCACGGTGATTCCGCGGAATCACTTCGTGTTGGCATCGGGGCACGGAATTACGCCACCGTCAGCGGAGTGTGGCTTGCCGGAACCGGCGATCGGTGCATCGGTCGCCGTCAGCCCGAACCGGCAGGGCCAGCTCGACGGCGAGAGTGGTTTCCGTCTTGTTCGCTGCGGGAATCGTGGCCTTGATGGGGTTGCTGTTGTGGTCTATTGCCCGGGTCGCGACGGTGGGCGGATCGGTCCCGGGGCGCTGCTCATGGCTCTGAGGAGAGCCATCCGCCGCTGGATGCTGGTCGGCGTGGCGGTGCCGGTGGTCGCCACCGTGGCCGACCGGCTGGGCCGGCGTCTGGAGGCGAACCACGGTCGGAGTCTGTCTTCCCGCGGCCTGTGAGGCACGGCCGCCGGCCTGCGCCGTCTGCAGCCCGCCGCCGCTAAGAGGGCCGCGCACCGCCGCCGGTTAGCCACGGTGTGGTCTGGGGCACGCAGTCTGAGCCGAGGAGCGCCGCCTGCCCGGTGGCGGAGGCCGTCCTCTCGGCGCGGCGGTGGCCAGTGTGGCATAGGACTGTCGAAAGCGGCCGGGCAAGCGTGGGAGATCGGCCGAGATGGCGGTGACCGGACGGACGTTCCCTGCCCGCCCTGGCCCCTATTGAAAAGGAGGGTTTCCTCTAGAAAACGACGTACCGGAGAGGCCTGCGCTCGGGGTGGGCCAGGCTGAGGCGTATCTGATCGCAGCCGAGCTGGCCACCGCCGAGGCGGGCGGCGCCTGGGCGACGGTGGCGGCCGGCAACGCCGTCCTGGCCGGCATCGCCGCCTCCGACGCCGAGCCGGTCGAGCGTCAGGCGGGTGCGCTGGCATTCCCGCCACCGTGGAGGCGTCCACCTTGCGCTCCGATGAACGCTCCGGCTCGGGCGGCGCGCCGGCGGAGCAATGATGGGTGTCGACATCGACGACGTTGGAAAGGAGGAGCCGGTGAACCCCGTCGTGACCGCGGTGGGCGTGGTGGCCGCCTGTGTCGTGCTCTTCCTCCTGCTCGGTCGACTCCTGGTGGCCATGGTCGAGGGCCTGGTCGGCCGCCGGCGAGCGCACCGGGATGTGGGCTGAGCCCGCTCCGTCCCGGCCCGGCCCGGCGCCCCACCTCAAGCCGTGGCGAAAAGACGGGCGCATCCGTTGCCTCGGCAAACCCGGATTCGGGTCCTACCGGCTTGGGGGCGGCCCCGCCTCGTCAGCCGACGCCGGTCAGCGCGGTCGTGCCGGCGCCGCCATCTTTCGCCTTCCGCTTCGTTGCTTTGGGCGTGGGCGCCGCCAGCTGTTCGAGGGTCCGGTAGGTGCGGTTGGCCCGGGCCGCCTGGCGGGTGGCGTTGGCGGTCGCCTCGATGTATCCCTGTGACGTGTTCAGGCTTTCGTGGCCGAGGAGCGCCTGGATTTCGGTGGCGCTGGCCCCGTCTTCGGCGAGGCGGGTGGCGTAGGTGTGGCGCAGGGCGTGGACCATGGCCCCGGCGGGGACCCGGTTGGTGAGGCCGGCGGCCTGGTAGGACCGTTCGACGAGGTAGTGGGCGCCACCCCGTTTGATGCGGTCGCCGCGCCGGTCGACGAACAGTGGCGCTTTCGGGCCGAGCTTGACGTCGGGGAACCGTTCCCGGCGGGTGTCCAGGTACCGGTCGATGACCGTTTCGAGTGGTGCTTCGATGGGGACGGTGCGTTCTTTGCGGCCTTTGCCGACGACGGTGATGCGCCGTTCGCCGGGGCGGCCGTCGATGGCGCCGAGGTTGAGGCCGATGAGTTCCGAGAGGCGCAGCCCGGTGAGCAGGGCGGTGGCGATGAAGGCCAGGTCCCGTTCCGGCCACGGCCAGCGGGCCGGCCGGGCCCCGGCGGCCACGGTGTGGAGGAGCGCTTCGGGGGCATCATCGCCCTGGAGCGGCTTCGGCGTGCGCCGCCCCACTTTGGGGTGGGCGACGGCGGCCATCGGATTGCCGGCGACGACGTCTTCGGCGACGAGGAAGCCGTAGAACTGGTTCCACGTGGACCAGCACCGGGCGATCGACGAGGCGGCATGGGTTTCGGCGAACCGGGCGAACGCCAGCCGCAGCCGCCGCGTGGTGACCTCGCCGAGCGGCATGTCGTCCTCCCGGCCGACGATGTCGACGAGCAGCGCATGGATGGCGGCGAAGTCGGAGCGGGCCGCCCGCTCCGAATGGGGCGACGGTTTCGCCGCTCGGCGCGCCACCTCGAAGTCGGCGAACAACGCGGCCAGGATCGTCTCCACAACCGTCTACATTATCCAGCATACGTGTCCGCCGCGTGGACCTCCGGCGCGGTGGGGAGAGGAGGTACGGACCGGCGCGAAATTCGGTGGCGATCCGCGCCCCGGCCGGCCTTCGGTCGGTTCCGCACTTCCCCCGACGTTGAAGGCCGGCTGGGGGCCGGCCCTTCCGGAGGGGGCGGGGTCACCCTCGCTCGATCCCGCCCCGTCACGTCAACGCTGGAACGGGTGCCGGCACACTGGTAGTACCGCTGGCGCCTGGAGCGGGAGCTCCGGCCCGGTACGCGTGATGCGTCGCTAATTCGGCCGGACCACTTCGAAGGTGACAGGGAATCCGGCGGCGATCAGTGCGTTGGCATCGAGGCTGGCGCGGTTGCCGACCTGGTCGATGAGCCAGAAGAACTGCAACGTCCAGGTGCCGGCTTCGGCCCCGGCGGGCACCGTCATCGTCGCTTGGTAGACGCCGTCCGAAGGGTCGCCGGAGATCAGCTTGTAGACGGCGGCATCTGCCATCTGGTTCCCTGACGGGCTGAGGAAACGAATCTCTGAAGCGCCGTGGGTGTAGCCCTCGCCGGCCACCCCGACGCCGGCGTCAGCCATGTGCGCTCGGATGGTGATGGTCTGCGCGCCGGTGGATGTGTCGACGGACGCGGGCGTGAAGCTGAAGTCGCGAAGTGTCGGGGCGGCTGTGTCGCCGGCGCCGACCTGCTCGAATGCGGTGGGGTAACCGTTGGCCCGCAAAGCGGCGGCATCAAGGCTGGCCCGGTTGCCGACCTTGTCGATGAGCCAGAAGAACTGGAGCGCCCAGGTTCCCGGCTCGGCGCCGGCGGGGACTGTGAACGTGCCCTCGTAGACGCCGTCGGAGGCGTCGCCGGAGATCAGCTTGTAGATGGCGGCATCTGCCATCTGGTTCCCTGACGGGCTGA
>Ga0070741_10020988_pt1 | contig 10214 bp, 9 predicted proteins | sample Coa_R1_4_FD_66440 | JGI IMG/M metagenome (GOLD analysis project Ga0070741, IMG submission 66440) | Surface soil microbial communities from Centralia Pennsylvania, which are recovering from an underground coalmine fire - Coalmine... | ecosystem: Environmental > Terrestrial > Soil > Unclassified ...
GTCGCGATCATCTTCCTCGTCCTCGCGTTCACGATGATCGGCTACGCGATGGACGACATCCTGAACCCCAAGCTGAGGACGCGATGAGCATCGTGTCGGTGCGGAATCTCTTCGTGACCTACCGGACCCAGGCCGGGCCAGTGCCCGCCGTTCGCGGCATCGATCTCTCCCTCGAACGCGGAGAGGTGCTCGGGCTGGCCGGCGAATCGGGGTGCGGGAAGTCCACGATCGCGGGGGCGATCCTGCGTCTCCTCCCCAAGGACACGGTGGTCACAGGCGAAATCCTGTTGGATGGTGAAGACGTCCTCCGGATGACGCCCGGGCGGCTCCGGGCCGTGCGGTGGACGCAGGGGTCGATCGTCTTCCAGGGCGCGATGCACGCGTTGAACCCCGTGCAGCGGATCGGCGACCAGATCGCGGAGCCACTCATCGTGCACGGGATGGCCGGCGAACGAGAGGCGTTGCTCCGCGCGGGGGAGCTCCTGGAGGAGGTCGGGCTCCCCCCGAGGCGCCTGCGAGACTATCCCCACGAGCTGTCCGGCGGCCAGCGTCAGCGCGTGATGATCGCGATGGCGCTCGCCTGCAGCCCAGACTTCGTGATCGCCGATGAACCGACGACCGCCCTCGACGTGATGGTTCAGGCGCAGGTGCTTCGCCTTCTGAAGGAGCTCCAGAAGGAGCTCGGTCTCGCGATGATCTTCATCACGCACGACCTCTCCGTCCTCGTCGAGACCTGCGACCGTCTGGCGATCATGTACGCCGGCCGCATCGTGGAAACGGGCCCGGCGCAGCGCGTGTACCACGAGCCCCTCCATCCGTACACCGAGGCCCTGGCTGCGGCCTTTCCCGAGATCGGCGACCACAGGTATCGCGGCCGCCCCTCGGGACTGCCCGGCGACCCACCCTACCCCTCCGATCTTCCGGGAGGATGCTCCTTCCATCCTCGGTGCCCGAAGGCGTTCGATGCCTGTTCGAGGGTGGACCCGCATCTGTACGACGTCTCACCCGGCCGCCGGGCCGCGTGTCTTCTTCTCTCCGGAAACCGAGATGTGGAGGATCTGTCCCCGGCGTCCCTGCAGGAACTGGGAGAGCCGTGACCTCCGCCGAGATGGGTGCCGACGGCGAGCTCGTCCTCGAGGTCGACGACCTCCACGTCGTGTTTCAGGGCCGGGTCGGCTTGGGCGCCGGGATCCTGGGCAAGAAGGCCGTCGAGGCGCGGGCCGTCGACGGCGTCTCGCTCCGCCTCCAGAAGGGGGAGATCCTCGCGCTCGCCGGTGAGTCCGGATGCGGAAAGACGACCCTGGCCCGCACGATCATGGGGCTCGAGCGTCCGCAACGTGGCACCGTCCGGTACCAGGGACGAAGCATCTGGGACAACCTCCACGCGTACCGGAGGCGGGTGCAGATGGTGTTCCAGGACCCGACCGGCGCGCTCAACCCGCGGCAGACCGTCTACGAGTCCGTCGCGGAGGGGCTCCGAATCCATCGGGTCGGCGGTGACGAGAAAGAGCAGGTCGCCCGGGCCCTTGCGAACGCCGGGATGCGGCCGCCGGAGCGGTTCTTCCTGAACTACCCGCACGAGCTCTCCGGCGGCCAGCGGCAGCGGGTCGTGATCGCCGGGGCATTGGCGCTCGAACCGGAGATGATCGTCGCCGACGAGCCGGTTTCCAACCTCGACGCGTCGGTTCGCGGAGAGATCCTTCGACTCCTGCTCCAATTGCGGAACCAGCTCGGCCTTTCCATCCTGGTGGTGACCCACGACCTCGGCCTCGCGTGGACGGTTGCCGACCGGGTCGCCGTGATGTACCTCGGTCGCATCGTGGAGATCGGCCCGGCCGAGGAGGTCCTCACTCGACCACTCCACCCCTATACGAAAGCGCTGCTCGACGTGGTGCCAGAGCCCGGCGGGATCGACCGGCCGATCCTGGCGGGAGAACCGCCGGATCCGACCCGCGTACCGCCCGGGTGCCGCTTCCACCCGCGGTGTCCGGAGATCGCGTCCGGCAGGGCACGCACCGCCGGCGTGGAGGAGCGCTGTCGAGGCGAGGACCTGGGCCTCGTGGAGCTACGGCCGGGACACTTCGCGGCCTGCCATCTGGCGGCGCTCGGTGCGCCCGACCGCGGAGGGGATCACGTGGCCGGCGTCCAGGAGGCCCCAGGCAAGGACGTCGAGATCGGCGACGGAGCGGGGCGGCCCACGAGGGCCGCGGAGACCTAGGGCTCGATCAGCCGGACCCCTGGTCCCGCTCCGATTTCAGGACGCCCAGGATCGCCTCCATCTCGCTATCCCCCATGGGGATCTCACGGCCGGACCCGCGCGCGGCGGCGAGAAGCGTGCGGAGGTTCGATTCAGCCATCTCAGCCCTGGCCTCGAGGTCGCGCACACGCCCCGCGAGCGCTTGGGCCTGACGCTCGGCCTCGTCGCGAGCCTCGCGCGCGAGCCTCACCTCCTCGCGCGTGGCGCGGAGCGTGGCTCGAAGCGTGGCCACCTCCCGTCCGAGCTCGATCAGCCTCTCGATCGCCTCGCGCCCGACGTCGGAGTACGTCGGGCGGGACGGGGCCTCGGCGCGGGACGCTCGACGCTCACGGGCGCGCCTGGGGCGCCTGGGACGCGGGATCTGCTCGCGTTCCCCCGGTTCGATCGGCCTGGGATCGAGCAGGCGGTACTTGCCGTCGACGGCCTCCAGACGCCGCCGGGCGAGCAGAGCCCGCACCGCTCTGGCCGCGGCCAGGGGCTCGGCCAAGCCGAGGGCCTTGCCGATGTCCGCCGGCGAGACCTCGAGCAACTCGCCCGGGGCCACGCGCGCGGCCACGGCCGCGAGAAAGGCGTTCGCCCGCTCCAGGCTCTCCTGATTCATCGGCCCTTATCCTCCCAATTTGCGGCCGAGGACGCCACCCGCTCCGGCGGTTTCCATGAAGACCGCCGTCCCGTTCCGCTTGACCGGAGATGCAGATACGGTGTAGAAACCCCATGGAGCCGCTGGGACCTTCGGGTTCCGGCGGCTCCACTGTTGCGTCTGCTCCAGGAGCCCTCCGGTGCCCGACGACCCAGTCCGAGCCGCCGGTCTCGCGGCGGCGGACGACGGACCCTTGTCCGGCATCCTCGTCGCCGACTTCTCACGCGTGCTCGCCGGGCCGCTGGCGACCATGATCCTCGCCGACCTCGGCGCCGATGTGGTCAAGATCGAGCGGCCGGGCGCGGGCGACGACACCCGGGCCTGGGGACCGCCCTTCGTCGGGGAGGACGCCGCGTATTTCCTGTCGCTCAACCGCAACAAGCGTTCGGTGGCGCTCGACCTGACCGAGCCTCGGGGCGCCCGCGCGGCACGCGCGATCGCGGAGCGCGCGGACGTGCTGGTCGAGAACTTTCGCCCCGGGCTCATGCGAACGTTCGGGCTCGACTACGAGTCGCTCTCGAGCACCAATCCCCGCCTCGTGTACTGCTCGCTGGTGGCCTTCGGCGAGGATGGGGAGGCCGCCTCAAGGCCCGGCTACGACATCATCGTGCAGGCCCTCTCGGGGCTGATGAGCTTCACCGGGCGAAGGGAGGGCGAGCCGACCAAGGTGGGGGTGGCCCTCCTCGACGTTGTGGCCGGGCTCTTCGCCGCCAACGGGATCCAGGCCGCGTTGATCGGCCGATCGCTTACGGGGCGAGGCCGCCGACTGACCGTCTCGCTGTACGAGGCAAGCCTGGCCGCCCTCGTGAACCAGGCGGCGAACTTCCTGCTCGGGGGAATCGTGCCGAAGCCGATGGGCAACGCACACCCGAACATCGTTCCCTACCAACTCTTTGAGTCGGCCGACCGGCCGTTCATCCTGGCCGCGGGCAACGACCGCCTCTTCCGACGGACGTGCGAGGCCATAGGGCGACCGGAGCTCGCCGTCGACCCGCGATACGCGACGAACGAGGCGCGCGTGCGCAACCGCGACGACCTGATCCCGGCACTCCAGGACATCTTCCTCACACGACCGGCGGCAGAGTGGCTGGCGCTGATCGAGGAGGCCGGGGTTCCCTGCGCGCCCGTGCGAACGGTGGACGAGGTCTTCACCTCGCCCGAGGGCGCCGCGATGGTTCAGGAGGTGGACGACCCGGCGCGGGGGGTCCTGCGACTGGTGGCCAACCCGATCCGCGTGTCGGGCCGGCTCACAGCGGTCCGCCGTCCGCCGCCCCGCCTCGGCGAGCACACGGACGAGGTGCTCGCCGAGCTCGGCCTGCGTCCGCCGCACGACGACCCGGACTCCTGACCGCGCTCCCGGTCACCGCCCGTGCGGGGAGCACCGTCGGCGCTCCCGATCCCTAACCCTGCCTTAACCCAGGCGGGGGGAGCCGATAACGCGTGGCGTGGTTGCCTGGAGGCAGTTGCCTGGAGGGGGAGGGAATCCGACCCCAATGACGGAGGAGGTGGGGATGAAGGCGAGGACCGCCATGATCGCAGTGCTCGTCGCGCTCCTGGCCACGCTCCTTCCGGCGGCCTCGGCGCTCGCCGACGGCCCCGACGAATCGGGCGCCGAGCTCACCGGCGTGATCGAGAGTCTGCCGGCCACAGCCGACCTCACCGGCGACTGGGTCGTGAGCGGGAGGACGGTGCACGTGAGCTCGAGCACCGAGATCGACCAAGAGCACGGCTCGGCCGCCGTCGGCGCCACCGTGGAGGTCAAGGGCACGCCGGGGGCCGACGGCTCCATCACCGCGACCACGATCGAGGTGAGGGAATCGGCCGAGGAGGACGACTTCGGCCAGATCGAGTTCCAGGGCATCGTCGAGAGCCTGCCCGCCACCACGGGGTTCGTCGGTGACTGGTCCGTCTCAGGCCGCACTGTGCACATCACGACCAGCACGGAGATCGAGCAGGAGGGCGGCACGCTCGCGGTGGGCGTCGCCGTCGAGGTGAGAGGCCTGGCCGAGGCCGACGGCTCCGTGACGGCGACCAAGGTCAAGGTCAGGGACGAGGCCCAGATCGACGACGGGTCGGTGAGCCTGGTCGGAACCCTGCAGCGTATCCCCGACAGTCCGTCGCGGGTGGGCGCATGGCGCGTGAGCCGCCACACGGTGCGCGTCCGGGAGACCACCCGCATCGTCCACGCCGCCAAGCTCCGGCGCGGCGTGACGTTGATGGTGTCCGGACACTGGAACAGCGACGGCTCGATCCGGGCCTCGAACATCGTGGTGCGAACCCGCTGACGAGCCTTTGAGTGCTTCGCGCGAGGGGCGGCGCCGGCCGCCCCTCGCCTTCTTTGCGTAGGCTTGCGGCGTGAACGCGCTCGATCGGTGGGCGGAGGATCTGCGCGGGTGGGGCATCCCCGAGGAGATCCTGGCACACGCGCCCGAGTCGCCGTGGGGCTTCCCGCCCGAGCTCATGCGCCGCCGGATAAGCGTCGCGCTCGCTGAGCGCCCGACGCCCTCGATCCGCCGCGCCCGGGAGGCGCTTCCGCGTGGTGGAACCGTCCTCGACGTCGGCGTCGGCGCGGGCGCCGCATCGCTGCCCCTCGCGGCGACGGCCGCCGAGATCACCGGCGTCGATAGCTCGGAGGAGATGCTGGCAGCGTTTCGAGACGCGGCCGTCCGGCTCGGCGTGCGCACGAGGAGCGTGTGCGGCCTGTGGCCCGACGTCGCGTCCGAGGTCGCGCCCGCCGACGTCGTCGTGTGCCACCACGTTCTCTACAACGTGCAGGATCTGGCGTCCTTCGTCCGGGCGCTCCACGGACACGCGCGCCGACGTGTCGTCCTCGAGATCACCGACCGGCATCCGCTCGCGTGGATGAGCGGCCTCTGGCTCCGATTCCACGGGCTTCACCGGCCGACCGGGCCCTCCGCGGACGATGCGGCCGAGGCGCTCGCCGAGCTCGGCCTGGAGGTTCGGCTCGAGCGGATCACGCTCCGTCCTCGCAGCGGCGGGTTCGAGCGGCGTGAGGACGCAGTATCGCTCGTTCGACGCCGGTTGTGCCTTCCCGCCGAGCGGGACGACGAGGTCGCCGAGGCCCTCGGCGACCTGCTGGTCGAGAGCGACGGCCTGTGGTCGGCGGGGCCGGTCGAGCACACCCTCGTGACCCTGTGGTGGGACGCCGACGGCGCCTGATCGCACCGGCGGGTAGAGAAGGCGTTTTCGCGGGCCGGACGGGCCCAACAGTCAACAGGTCGTGCACCGCAGGCGCAGCAGGTTCGTCGAGCCGAATGCGCCGCGGTCCTGGTCGGGAGCCTCGAGGCTCACTCGAGCCCGTACGGCATCATGCCGCACCCGAGCGCGGATCACGATCGAAAGCGTGGTGGCGCGAAACCCCCCGAGGTCGTCCGAACCCGCCGCGGGCACGTGGCCGACGTCGATCAATCGGATCGCGAGATCGCGGGAGCGCAGCTCACCCGTCACCACCAGATGAAATCGCCGGATCTGCAGCTGCCCCGTCGGAAACGGGCACGGCGGCGCCTGAGAGGTGAGCCTCGCGACCCCGGTCCCGCGCACGGTGCCACGCGGGGCCACCTCGAAGCGAATGCGAGTCGTCCACGTCGTGGTGCAGGTCCCGCCGACGTAGAGGCGATGGAACGACGTTGATCGGAGGCTGCCGAGCCAGGTCTGGACGGGTCGCGCAGAAGACGGCGACGGGCTGGACGGCGGCACGGTGACCGACGGCGACGCCCCCCCCAGGACCTGGGGAGGGAGCGGGTTCGAGTGCGCAGCGATGAACGCGCCGACACCCGCCGAGCCGCCCAGCAGGAGTATCCAGAGGAGCACCCTGGCCGCGATCCGCATGCGCCGACGTTACCGCGTCGACGGGCGATCAGCGTTCGCGACGGGCCACATAGTCGCGCACGATGAAATCCCCCAGCTCCCGGTCGTCCATGAGAAACACCCGGCCCGCGGTGAGCTGGGCGAGCCGCTCCATGAACCGGATCAGCCCAGGGGAGTCCTCCAGCATGAACACGTTCAGCGTGACGCCGGCCTTTGAGAGCCTCAGCGCCTCGGCGAGCGTGAGCTGCATGGTCTTGGGCACCGGCGGCCAGGAGAAAAAGACCTCGTCACCCTCGAGGTGCGCCGTCGGCTCACCGTCGGTAACCATGATGACCTGCCGGGTCGCGCGCGGATGCTGGGCGAGGAGGCGCCCGGCCAGATTGAAGGCGTGTTGCATGTTGGTCCCATACACCCGTTCCCACCCGGCGGCGGTCAGGTCCTGCGGCTGCATGCGGCGTGCGTAGTCGGAGAACCCGATCATGTACAGACGGTCGTACGGGTAGCGACCCTCGATCAGAGCGTGAAGCGCCAGAGCCATCTTCTTTGCGTGCACGAAGTGGCCGCGCAGCGGCATCGAGAACGAGAGATCGAGGAGCAATGCCGTTGCGGCCTCGGTCCGTTGCTCCGCGTCGACGAGCTCGAAGTCCGACGGCACCAGCCGGAGCGGCCTCGCCCCGCTGCTGCGGACCACCGCGTTGAACACCGTGCGCTGCACGGCGATCTGCCCCGAGTCGCCGAACTGCCACGGACGCGTCGATCCGGTCGGCTCAGCGAGCCCGCCGGCCTCGCGCACCTCGTGCGTGCCCTCGCGATCGCGTCGCAGCCGCTCGAAGACTCGCACCAGGGCTCGTTCACCGAGCTTGCGGGCGCCTTTCGGCGTGATCTCCAGCCGACCGTTCCGGCGCGTCACCAATCCCGCCTGCTCGAGTGCGCGCTCGACCTGCTTCAGGCGACGGAGATCGCGCGCGGCGTCCTCGCCTAGGGTTCGACGGAGCGCATCCTCGTCGATGTCCTCGAGCGACGCGCCTGCGTAGTCGCCGCGCATGGATCGATCCAGGTCCTCGTAGTCGTGCAGCCGCTCCATCGCGTCGACCGTCGTCGAGAACGGCATGGCGTCCTCGCCGCCCGCGAGCGCAGGCTCGCCCCACGGCATCTCGGGAAACATGGCGGCGAGATTGGCTCCCAGCCGATCGACCTCGAACGCGAGGTCCATGTCCTGCAAGACGTGCTCCGCCAGCGCCTGCAACTCGGCCCGCTGGTCCGGCGTCAGCGAGGCCATCAGCCGGCTGAGGGCGGCCATGCGCCTGGCCATGTTCTCGAGCAGCTCGTCGAGCGTCTTCGGCCGATCCGGAAAGAGATCTCCGTACCTGTCCATGAACGCCTCGAAGCCTTCCTGCACGGGCTCGCCGCGGCCCCGTTTCTCGATCAGGTCGTTCAGCTCGGCCAGCATGTCCCGGAAACGGCCAAGCTGCTCCGTCGACAGGTTTCGGAGCCCCTCGGCCATATTGCGGAAATAAGCGCCCAGGACCTGCTCTCGCAGGTGCTCCATCAGCTCGTCGAACTCACGCTGGGCCTCGGGATCCACGAAGCGGTACCCCGAAAGCTCGCGGATCGCCCCCGGGACGTCGGGGGGGAGCTGGTCCAGATAGGCCTCGCGCATCCGCGCGTCATCCTCGGCCCGAAACGAAAGGGTCGAGCGCTCGCGCTCGAGGATCCGCTCGAGGCGCTGGCGCAGCTCCTCGAGAGGCCCTTCGAGGTTCAGACGAGCCTGCTCCTTCGCGCGGGCCTCACGTAGCCGCGCACGAAGGGCATCCAGCCCGGAGAACCGCCCCTGCATCCCCCGCCGGAACAGGCGCGATAGCGCACCCTGAGCCCCGGCGCCCGACAGCAGGTCCTCCGACATCTCTTCGAGCAGGTCGGCGGCCGGGACGTCGGGCCCGAGGGGATCCTGAGTTCCATCCCACTCGGAGTAGCGAGTGCGCATCCAGCCAGGGTACGCCCCGCCACGCGATACGGCAGGACTATCCAGCCGCCCCTCCATGCCCGCCCGCGACGGAAGAACGCGCACCTCGTCGCCCAGCCTTCCTCGAACGCTGCGGCGGACGTTAGGCCTTGAGCAGTCCGGTCATCAACGCCCGAAGCGTGAGACCGAAGTTGAAGAACGCCGCCCAGGCGAAGGGCACCCAGGGGCGGAGCGCGAACCTTGGCTGTCGCGCATACCCGTGTCCGATTGCGAGGACCACGAGCGGCCCGAAGCCGTACACGAGGTGCAGCCACGTGTTCGGCCGATACCCGAGCGCGAGCAGCAGCACGCCGAGCAGCGCCTGAAGGACCGCGACGACCTGCGCCGCCGCGAGCCATCGCCAGAACCAGGCGCCCGCGTCACGCCTGCCGATCCAGATGACCAGGCCCCAGATCCATCCGATCGCGAACAAGGCGACCACGAGGAATCCAACGACTGCGTGGACGTCGGGCACGTCGGCAATCCTACGAGGTCTCGACGCCCCCGTAGCGGAAGGCCCCCAGCCTCCCGGTCTGCTCCTTGTTGAGCCTCCGCGACAGGTGGAGACCGTCGAGCGCGAACTCGACGGCCGAGGCCGCAACGCCCGGACTCTCCTCTTCTACCCCCAGGCGCTCGAGGAGCTTCGCCAGGCCCGGCAGATCACCGAACTGGGAGAGCAGATCGGATGCGGGCATGAGGTCCGAGGTCTGCGCTACGAAGCCGCCCGCGAACTTGGCGAGCATCGGGTGGAAGTCGAGCCCGGAGAGCCGCCGTCGGAACACCTCGAGCTCCGCGGTGCGAACCGAGCGGAGCAGGATCTCTTCCTCCCGGCCCTCCTCGATCGTGTCGAACTCCACCCGCCCGAGCGAGGCCTCGAGCACGGCCGGCAGGTCGCACACGCGCGGAACCGCCTCCGATTCCCCGGTGCGGGCGGCCCGCCGGATGGCCGCCGCGATCAGCGTCTCGAGATTCCCGATCGAGTAGCGGACCGAGACGCCGGAGCGGTGGTTCACGTGCGGCGAGCGGCGCAGCTCTGCGGTCAGCGCGGCGAGCACCTCCTTCATGTAGCGGGGCACCCGCACCGGGATATCGCCGGCCGGCGACCTCGCCTCCTGGTCCATGATCCGGATCTCGTCGTCGAGCGTCTCCGGGTAGTGGGTTCGCACCTGAGTCCCGAACCGGTCCTTCAGCGGCGAGACGATCCGCCCACGGTGCGTGTAGTCCTCGGGGTTCGCCGTGGCGACGAGCAGCAGATCCAGCGGAAGCCGGATGCGGTAGCCGCGGATCTGAACATCGCGTTCCTCGAGAATGTTGAACAGCGCCACCTGGATCCGCTCCGGAAGGTCCGGAAGCTCGTTGATCGCCACGATCCCGCGGTTCGTCCGCGGGATCAGCCCGTAGTGAATCGTGAGCTCGTCGGCCAGATACCTGCCCTCTGCGACCCGGATCGGGTCGACGTCGCCGATCAGGTCGGCCACCGACGTGTC
>Ga0070741_10020989_pt1 | contig 10214 bp, 8 predicted proteins | sample Coa_R1_4_FD_66440 | JGI IMG/M metagenome (GOLD analysis project Ga0070741, IMG submission 66440) | Surface soil microbial communities from Centralia Pennsylvania, which are recovering from an underground coalmine fire - Coalmine... | ecosystem: Environmental > Terrestrial > Soil > Unclassified ...
CTACGTGTTAGGTGCTACGTGCTGAGTGCTCCGTGGCGGGTGCGTCGTGCTTCGTGCTGGGTGCTGGGTGCCGTGGGCTGGGTGCTCGGCGTGGCCGTTGTTGCGCAGGCGCCCTACCGGATCGATCCCGCGTGGGGCACGCTGCCGGACGGGTTGAAGTGGGGGCTCACCGCCGGCATGGCGATCGACGCCGCCGATCGCGTCTACGCGTTCACGCGCGCCGAGCCGCCGCTCATCGTGCTCGACCGCGACGGGCGCGTGCTGCGCACGTGGGGCGAACGCCTGTTCGCGTCGCCGCACGGCATCCGCGTCGACCGGGACGGCGCCCTCTGGATGACCGACTGGCGCACGCGGGACGGCAAGGGGCAGCAGGTGTTCAAGTACGACGCCGACATGCGCCTGCTGCTGACGCTCGGCAAGGCCGGCGTTGCCGGCGACGGTCCCGACACCTTCAACGGTCCGACCGATGTCGCCGTCGCGCCGAACGGCGACGTGTTCGTCGCCGACGGCCACGTCAATTCGCGGATCGTGAAGTTCTCGAAGGACGGCGCGTTCCTGAAGGCGTGGGGCCGCAAGGGGACCGGCCCCGGCGAGTTCGACGTGCCGCACACGCTGGCGTTCGATTCGCGCGGCCGGCTGCTGGTCGGCGATCGATCCAACAGGCGCATCCAGATCTTCGATCAGGACGGGACGTTCATCGATCAGTGGACGCAGTTCGGATCGCCGAGCGGCATCTACATCACCCCCGACGACACGCTCTACGTCGTCGACTACAACGACAAGCAAGCGCTGTTCGTCGGCAGCGCGCGCGACGGATCGATCCGCTACACGATCACCGACACGCTCGCGGAGGGCGTCGCCGTCGGGTCGGACGGATCGATCTACGTCGGAGAGACGGTGCCCGGGAAGATCGGCGACGTGGTCACCGGTTCGCGGGTGCTGAAGTTTCTGCCCAGCGCACCTCGAGGTAGGTGATCGTTCCGTCGAGATCCTTGTACCAGTGCGGCATGCCGGGCGCCACGAGGATCACGTCGCCCTTCGACACGCGGCGGCTGGCGCCGTTCTGAATTTCCCCGCGCAGGATCGTGCCGCCCGTCACCAGCGTTCCGGATCCTTCGATGATGTGGTGCAGCTCGGCGAAACCCTGATGCGCCACCGCCCCCGCCGCTTTCGTGCGGCGGACGATGTTGATGCGGTGGCTGGCGGTGTTCTGCACCTCGGCGGTCAGCATGTCGGCGTTCGCCGCGCTGGCCTGCAGCGCCGCCAACAGCTCGGCTTCGCGTTTGTAGGTCGCGGCCGCTGGTCCGTCGGCGCGGACGAGCGCGGCCGTTGCGACGATGGCGAGAACGAGAGCGGGCTTCGTCATGGCCGCGAAGTATAGTCAACGCAGGATGACCGAGCCACTGATTCGAAACGTGTCTGACACCGCGCGGTGGGTGGCGGTGTACCGCGCCCTCGAGAGCGAGCGGCGCGACGCCGTCTTCAAGGATCCCTTCGCGCGCGCCCTCGCCGGCGACCGCGGCGAGGCCATCGCGAAGGCGATCGGCATGACCGAGGAGATGTCGTGGGCCGTCGTCGCGCGCACGCACGCGTTCGACCGGTTCGTCGCGCGCGCCGTCGAGGCGGGCGTCGATCTCGTCGTCAACCTCGCGGCCGGCCTCGACACGCGCCCGTACCGCATGACGCTGCCGCCCTCGCTGAAATGGGTCGAGGTCGACATGCCGGAAATCCTCGACTACAAGGCCGGCGTCCTCGCCTCGGCGCAGCCGGTCTGCCAGCTCGAGCGCGTCCCGCTGGATCTCTCCAACGCCGACGCGCGCCGCGGGTTGTTCTCGCGCCTCGGACGCAGCGCGTCCAACGTACTGGTGCTCTCCGAAGGGCTGCTGATCTACCTCATGCCGCAGGACGCATGTGCGCTCGGCGCCGACCTGGCCGACGCCGCGAACTTCAACCACTGGGTCGTCGACCTCGTGTCGCCGGGGCTGCTCGTGATGCTGAAGGACCAAACGGGCGCCCTTGTCGCGCAGGCGGGCGCGCCGTACCTGTTCGCCCCCGACGAGGGGCCGGCGTTCTTCGAGCGCTGCGGATGGAAGCCGGTCGAAGTGAAGTCGATGCTGAAAACCGCCAACTCGCTCGGGCGCCTCTCGCTGAAGTTCCGCTTGTTCGCGATGTTCCCCGAGCCGGCCGGTCCCGCCGGATCACGCCCGTGGTCGGGCGTGTGTCTGCTCGCGCGGCTGTAATCCGGCGCCGATCCGTTCCGCGACCGGCCCCTCGAGCCGCACCGGCGGAAATTCGACGACGGCGTAGGTGCCGCTGGCGATACCGATGCCCGCCTGGTCGAAGCGTTCCATCACGAGCCGCGTGAGCTGGTCCATCAGATAGCGCACGCCGCGGACCGGCACGAGGATCCGCAGGTTCATCTCGATCCAGTTGTCGGTGATGCGCATGAAGACGTGCGGCTCGAGCTCGCCGAGATCGATGAAGTACCGCTTCTCGAACACCGCCTTCGCGGCTTCGGCGTGCTCGCGCACCGGCTCGGTGACTTCGCGCGCGCAGTCGAGCAGGATGTTCTCGGCCAGCGCCCGGTCCGTCCGATAGCCGATCGGGATCTTGATCTCCTCCCACATGAACGGGAACTCGCGCGTGTAGTTGTAGATCGGCTCGTCGAACACCTTGTCGTTCGTCACCGACACGATGCGGCCGGTGTGCTGACGCGCGCGCACCCAGATCGGCGCGCTGTCGCTCTGCGACGTCGGCGGCTCGCCCATTTCCATGATCCGCGTCTGCAGGAACCCGAGCGAGATCACGTCGCCGCGCACGCCGCCCATCGTGATGCGATCGCCGACGGTGAACGTCTTGCCGCGCAGGATCACGAGGTAGCCCGCGAACGCGGTCACCACCTTCTGCAGCGCGAACGCGAGCCCGGCGCCGATCAGCCCGGCCGCCGTGCCGAGCCGCGTCGGATTCTCGAACCACACCGACACCAGCGCCACCGCCGCCACGATCGTCGCGGCGAGCGCGGCGCCCTGCCGCGTCCAGAAGACGGCGCGCTCGTTGGGCTCCTCGCCCGTGGCGAGACGGACGAGCCAGACGATGACGTAGCGCAGCAGGAAGGCGCCGCCGATCACCGCCAGGCTGATCAGCAGCTTCGTCGCGTTCTCGGCGTTGACGCCCAGCAGGCGGATACCGAGCAGCTGCATATCGACGGGCATTGCAACCGACGCGCCGACATGACATTTGCAGATGGCAGCCGCGTGGCGACGTCACCAGTTGCGGAAGTTCAGGAGCGCTCGTCTCCGACCGGCACGATCGTCTATCACGCCGTCAGGAAAGAAGGCGAAGACGAGCTCGAGCGTACATCCGCGTCGCTGGCGTGGTCCGGCCTCGCGGCCGGGCTCTCGATGGGATTCTCGTTCGCCGCCGAAGGGCTCCTCCGGAGCGCCCTACCGGACACGCCGTGGCGGCCGCTGGTGGCGAAGTTCGGGTACACGCTCGGATTTCTCATCGTCGTGCTGGGCCGGCAGCAGCTGTTCACCGAGAACACGCTGACGGTGATTCTGCCGCTGCTGCGCCGGCGCGACCGCGTCATGGTTCAGAACGTGGGGCGTCTGTGGGCGATCGTGCTCGCGGCGAACCTGGTCGGCGCGGCACTGTTCGCGATCGTCGCCGCCTGGTCGCCGGCGTTCGAGCCTTCCGTGCGAGACGCTCTGCTGGCGATCGGCAGCGAGGCGATGTCGAACCCGTTCGCCACGACCCTCTTGAGAGGCGTGTACGCGGGGTGGCTGATCGCGCTGATGGTGTGGCTGCTGCCGTTCGCCGAGAGCGCGCGCGTCTGGGTGATCGTGATGCTCACCTACATCGTCGGTGTCGGCCAGTTCAGCCACGTCATCGCGGGATCGGTGGAGTCGCTGTACGCGGTGGCGGTCGGCGCCCGATCGTTCCAGGCGTACGTGACCGGCTACCTCGCGCCGTCGCTGCTCGGCAACATCGCCGGCGGCGTTTCGCTCGTCGCGGCGATCGCGCATGCGCAGTTCGTCGCCGGGGTCAGCGAAGCGGAAGTGTAGGAAACCGGGGGACCGCTCAGTCGTCGGCGACGCTCAGCCGGTCGATCGCCAGCGAGAGCCGGCGGCGGTCGTCGCCTTCGCCCGCGTCGCGTGGAGACATCGCCGACCCGAGAAAGAGCTCGAGCTCGTTCACGCCGATCTGCCACGCCCGCGCCGGCGCTCGGAACGAGACATCCTGCCATCCCTCGCCGATGTCGACGGCACCGAGCACGACGCCGTTGAGCGCCGCGGTCAACTGCTGGCGCCCGCCGCGCGAGGCGATGTACGGCTGGCACGTGATCCGGATCGCGGCATCGCGTCGCCGCAGCGAAGGGACGAGAACCGTCGCGCGCGTGCCGTCGATCCACGAAAAATCGCGGTCGACGGCGCGTTCGTCGCCGGAGAAGCCGGCGTACAGCAGCGGCCGCGCGTTCGCGCCGCCCACATCGATCGAAGCGCGCGGCGCGACCACGACGAGCAGCGTCAGCGCGAAGGCGACGACCGCGGCGGCTGCTGACGCCGCCCACGGGATCCGTTCCGTGCGGACCAGCGCGGCCGATGCGAACAACAGGAACACATCGAAGTACACGTAGACGACCGGCCACAGCGTCGTCATCGAAAACACGAGCAGCCCGCATGCGGCCCACACGGCGGGATCGTCCCCGCGGCGCAGCCGCGCCCACGTGAGCGCGATCACCACGGCCATCGCGGCGATCTGCACCGGCTCGACGGCGCGGCTCCAGCCCTGCGCGAGCAGCAAGCCGGTGATGCCGATCGTGTGCTGCGCCCAGTCGGTGGACGTCCACACGAACCCTTTGATGACGCTCTGGTAGCTGCCGTAGAACGCGTACGCGAGCGACGAGGGGCTCGCGATCGCAAACGGCAGCAGCGGCAGCGCGATCGATGCGCCGAGTGCGGCGACGGCGCGTCCGAAGTCGGGCCGCGCGCGCTGCCAAACGGCGATCAGCAGGGCCGGCGCCACGGCGACCATCGTGGTGCGGCCGACGATCAGGAGACCGCACACCACCGCGGCGGCGACCCAGCGCCGCCGGCGCAGGCACCACGCGAAGATCGGCAGCAGCGGCCAGTACGTCGGCGTGTGGCCGATGGCCATGAACGTGCGAACGTCCGTGGCGAACGCGATGGCGGCGGCGACCACGAGCCATTCGGGACGCCTCGGGGCCGCCAGCGCGCACAGCGCCGTGACGAACAGCGCCGCGAGCACGGTGACGAACCGGATGTCGGCGTGCAGCAGGTGCGGCGCGATCATCGGCGCCCACATCACCGGGCCGTACGGCAGCGTCGCCGGCCACGGCACCTGGTACATCGCGTACGGCGTGTGCCCCTGCAGCAGGCGGCGGATGCCGAGCTGAATGACGATCAGCATGTCGGCGCGCTGGGCGTCGAGCGGGACGGTCAGGATTTGCGCGAGCCACGCGTGCGCGGCGATCAGCAGCAGCGCGATCCCCGCGGCCGCAATCGCCGCGCGCCCGGCGCGTGTCGGGGCGAATTCGTGTCCGGCGTCGGCGCGGCGCAGCAGCCCGACCAGTCCGGCATTGTTGGCGACGACGAGCAGGGTGGCCAGCCAGAACGGCCGGACATCGAGCAGCGGAAAATTCAGCGCGAGTGACACCCCATACAGAAGTGATCGTCCTGACGCACCGCTGAAAGGTCCGCGAGCCATGCCTGCGCCTTGCGATCGTAGACCGTTCCGGGCAGCTCGCGCGCGATTTGACGCAGGTAGGCGCTCGCGCGGTCGGCGTTGCCGCTGATCCGGTAGGCGGTCGCGAGGCCGCCGAGCAGCTCGCCGCGCGGGTGCTCGGCGAGCGACGCGACCACCGGCGCTTCGATCGCGAGCACCCGTTCGTAGTCGGCCGCCGCTGCCGCCGCCATCGTCCGCGCCTGCGCGGCGGGCGCGAACCGGGCGCTGGCCAGCAGGATCGCCGCGCGCGGAATCAGCACCTGGACGTCGTCCGGCTTCATCGCCGCGGCGTCGTCCATCTCGCGGAGCCCCTTCGCTCGAAGCGCCAGGCCTTCGTCGGCGCGGCCGCCGCGGAACGCGATGCCGGAGCGGACCATCAATCCGGCTCCGTGCCACACGAGCGCCGCCGCGTTGTTCGGATCGGCGGCGAGCGCCTGCTCGCAGAACGTCATCGCCCGATCGAACCGCGCCATGTCGCCGGACATGCCGGCGAAGAAATCTTCCCGCACGGCGTCGTCGAATCGCTGCGCGCGCAGGCCGGAGCCGATCGCGAGGATGTAGACGAGAGTCACCAGCGCAATCGCGGTTCTCATGCGGCATTGGACGGGAACCGGCGCTCGAGCGTTGCTTACTTGAAGAACGGGTAGGGATCGACGGCTTTGCCCTGCCACCAGCGGCGGGCGGGCGTCAGCTCGAAGACGGCGAAATGCAGATGGGGCGTGTTCTTCGGGGCGTTGCCTGACGTGCCCACGTAGCCGATGACCTGTCCCGCGGCGACATGCTGCCCCTCCTTCAGCCCCTCCGCATACCGTTCGAGGTGCGCGTAGTAGTACGCGTAGGTGACGCTCGGATCGAACTCGTAGATCGTGTTGCCGCCGCCGCCCTTGCTCCAGAACAGCCTGGCGATCGTTCCGTCTTCCACCGCGTGCACCGGCGTGTTGCGCGGTGCGAGGATGTCGACCGCCTCGTGGGGATGGCCTTCGCGCGCCTCGTAGAATCCGCGCTTGACGGTTTCGGGGTCGACGCCGTCGATCGGGATGCGCAGCCGCGTGTGTGCGTGGAGGCCGACGCTGCAGGCGAGCGCGACGGCGACCCGCCACTTCATTTGAAAATCACCGGCGTGCCGCGCGTCACCAGCGATGCGACGCGCGCGGCATCCCAATTGGTCAGCCGCACGCATCCGTGCGACTCGACGTGGCCGATGCGCCCCGGTTCGGGGGTGCCGTGCAGGCCGTAGTGTTCGAGGTCGAGCGAGATCCAGACGACACCGACCGGGTTGTTCGCTCCCGCCTTGATCGTCGCGCGCGCATCGTCCGCCTTCGCGTCCCAGAACAGCTTCGGGTTGTAGTGGAACACCGGACGCCACAGCACGCCGGTGACCTTCCACGTGCCGGGCGGCAGCGGATCGTGTTCGCTCCCCGTCGTCACCGGCGCGAAGAACGCCAGCGAGCCGTCGGCGCGGATGGCGCGCAGCGCCGATTCCTCGCGCGAGACCTGGATGGTCAGCGCTCCCTCGTCGGCGGCGGCCGTCGCCGTGGCCGCGCCGCGCTGACGATCGCCGCGGCCGTGGTCGAGCGCCGGCTTCGCCTTGGCGTCGAACGGCGTCACGGCGGGCACCTGGATCTCGCGTCCGGCCGCGAGTCGCGCGCCTCGATTCAGCCGTTCGAGCAGCGCCGGCGACGCATGGAACCGCTCGGCCAGCATCTCGAGCGGCGAGCGGTATTCGAGCGAGGGCAGCTTCGCCTGCGCCATCAGATCGCCGGGAATCGTCTTGACGAACGGCCCCTTCATGTCCTGGTCGGTGACGCGGTAGGACGTGATCGCCGGCTGCATTTGATCGCCGCCGAGCGCGCGCCACGTGTCGCAGTCCGGCTGGGTCGTCAGCGGGAGCTGTCGCGACTGCTGCAGCGCGACGATCGCGTGGGTGAAGTTGTCGCCCGGCTTGCCGTCGATCTCGCCGGGCGAGAACCCCGCGCGATCGAGCAGCACCTGGAACGCCAGGTAGTCGCCGCATGCGAGCCGCGGCGGCGTGCGGCGCGGCGATTTGGGGACCGGTTTGCGGGCGCGGCCGGGCGGCGCGGTGCGGACGCGACCGGCGAGCGCGCCCGCGGTCTCGACGGCGGCAGCCCTCGCGGCCGCGGCAGCCCCGGAGGACTGCGCGACGGGAGCGAGGGTCAGCGCGAGCGCAACGGCACAGGTCGCGCGCATCTCACCGACGAGATGTGCAGGACGCGTGCCTATCAGCTGTTGACGACGGCCGGAACCGCTTTCTTCTGCCGCGCCTGCATCCACCCCTGCAGCTGCGCCATGTAGGTGTAGACGACCGGCGTGAGGTACAGCGTCACCAGCTGCGAGAACACGAGGCCGCCGACGACCACCAGGCCGAGCGGCTGCCGCGCCTCGCCGCCGGCGCCGTAGCCGACCGCAATCGGCACCGCGCCGAGCAGCGCGGCCATGGTCGTCATCATGATCGGCCGGAACCGAATCAGGCAGCCCTGGTAGATCGCCTTCTCCGACGTCATGCCGCTCCGCTCCGCTTCGAGCGCGAAGTCGATCTGCATGATCGCGTTCTTCTCGACGATGCCGATCAGCATGATCATGCCGACGAAGGCGTAGATGTTCAGGTCCATCCGGAACAGGATCAACGTGACCAGCGCGCCGAACGCGGCCGACGGCAGGCCGGAGAGAATCGTCAGCGGGTGGATGTAGCTCTCGTACAGAATCCCGAGGACGATGTAGACGACCATGATGGCGATGACGAGCAGCACGGCGAGGTTGCCGAGCGAGCTCTGGAACGCCTTCGCGGCGCCTTCGAACTGGCCGCTGACGCCGTCGGGCAGCGTCGCGTCCGCCACTTCGCGCACCTTCGTCAGCACGCTGCCGAGCGACGCGCCCGGCGCGAGGCCGAACGACACCGTGACCGCCGGCAGCTGCCCCTTGTGGTTCACGGTCTGCGGACCGATGACCTGCGTCGTCTTGGCGAGCGTATCGAGCGGGACGACGGTGCCGGCCGCGGCCGACGCGCTGGGGGCGAGACCGCCCAGGTTCGCGCCGCCGGCGCCGCCGCCCACACCGGTGGTCGTCGTGCCCGCCGCCGGCCCACCGCCCAGCGCGGTCGCCGCCGTCTGCGACGAACCGAGGTTCGGCGTCGCCTTGAAGTAGAGCATCGACAGCGCGGCCGGGTCGGCCTGGAACTGCGGCGCGAGCTCGAGGAGGACTTTGTACTCGTTGACGGGCGCGTAGATCGTCGACACCCAGCGCGGACCGTACGCATCGTAGAACGCGTTCTCGATCTGGTTCGCGGTGACGCCGAGGGCCGCCGCCTTGTCGCGGTCGATCTGCACGTCGACCTGCGGGCTCGTCACCTCGAGATCGCTCGTCAGATCGACGAGCCCCTGCACCTGCGATCCGAGGGCCTTCACCAGCGTCTGCGACGCGGCGTACAGCGCCTGGCGGTCCGGCGACACGAGCGAATACTGATACAGGCTCTTGCTCACCTGTCCGCCGATGCGGACCGTCGGCGGGTTCTGCAGGTACACCTGCATGCCGGCCACTTCGGCGAGCTGCGGCCGCAGCTTCTCGATGATGTCGTTCGCCAGCTCCTTGCGGTCGCCGCGCGGCTTCAGGTGCACGACGATCTGTCCCAGGTTCGGCCCGCCGAGCGTCTGCGACGCCGTGCCGCCGATCGTGGAGACCAGCCCCTCGACGTTCGGATTGTCGCTGATGATCTTCGCGATGCGTCCCTGGTACTCGACCAGCTTGTCGTACGCCGTGCCCTGCGCGGCCTCGGTCGTCACCGCGATCTGATCGGTGTCCTGCTCGGGGATGAACCCTTTCGGCACCAGGATGAACAGCAGCGCCGTCAGCGCGAGGACGACGGCGAAGGCAATCATCGTCGCGGGACGGTGGCGCAGCACGACCTGCAGCGTGCGGTCGTAGCCGCGCAGCATCGCCTGGAAGGCGCCCTCGGTGATCGCCTCGAACCGCGACACCTTCGACGGCGCCGCGTGCTCGCCGGCCTTCTTGCCGTGCGGATTCTTCAGGAAGCGGCTGCACAGCATGGGCGTCAGCGTCACCGACACGACACCCGAGATCAGGATGGCGACGCAGATCGTCACCGAGAACTCGCGGAACAGGCGCCCGAGCACGCCGCCCATGAACAGCACCGGGATGAACACCGCCGCGAGCGACAGCGTCATCGACACGATCGTGAACCCGATCTCCTTGGATCCGACGAGCGACGCCGTCAGCGGGTCCTCGCCCATCTCGACGTGCCGGAAGATGTTCTCCAGCATCACGATCGCGTCGTCGACGACGAAGCCGACCGAGAGGATCAGCGCCATCATCGACAGGTTGTCGAGGCTGTAGTTCAGGAGGTACATCACGGCGAAGGTGCCGATGATGGAGAAGGGGAGCGCGAGGCTGGGGATGACGGTCGCCCAGATGTTGCGCAGGAAGACGAAGATGAC
>Ga0070741_10020990_pt1 | contig 10213 bp, 8 predicted proteins | sample Coa_R1_4_FD_66440 | JGI IMG/M metagenome (GOLD analysis project Ga0070741, IMG submission 66440) | Surface soil microbial communities from Centralia Pennsylvania, which are recovering from an underground coalmine fire - Coalmine... | ecosystem: Environmental > Terrestrial > Soil > Unclassified ...
GTCGCTACATCCTCGTGGATCATGCCCTCTCCCGCCTGCAACGCGGACTAGCCGGATACTTAATCGTGGAAGGTCCCGCCGCACCTGAAATCTTCAGCGGCACACCCATGCCCGGCAGTGGACATTAACCAAAAAGAATCCTCCACGAATTGACACGAAGTCCCCGAGTCTGCATATGACCCGGGGACTTTCATCTTGTTCACAATTATGAAAATTCGCGTTAATTCGTGCCGCCGTTGCGAGGTGGCCGCGCAATAGAGCCATAACCTTCCGTGTATAATCACGCTCATGCAGTCCAGCGTCAACCCATGGCGCGCGCTCCTCAAAGGCGTCGCTTTGTTTCTATTGCTCGAATATTTCTTCCTCACATCCGGTCTCAACTTCGGAATTCTCGACGTTTATCACACACTTGGCCTCCAACGTCAACGCTTTCCCATCAGCACCTATGCTCCAATAGACCGCGCCCTGGATGTCGGCAACCTCGACGCGATGTTTGCATCGCATATTGCGACACAACCTAAAGCCGCCGACGAGTTTCGCGTGTTTGTGTTCGGCGACTCAGCAGTGTGGGGAATTTCGGAGACGCCGGATCAGACTCTCCCCAACCAAATAAACAATCTCGGCTTGACCTGCGGCGACAAAAAAGTGCGCGTCTATAATTTGAGTTATCCGCGCTCATCTGCCAGCAAGGACCTGATGATTCTCGACCAAGCCACGCAATACAAGCCCGATCTGATTGTTTGGGTGGTGACGCTTTACACGTTGATGCCCAAGACGCGCGTGGATCATCCGTTGATCGCTCAGAACCCGGATGAGTTCTACAAACTCGCCGCGCGTTTCGATTTCCTGCCAAAGAATTACGAGTCATTCACCCTCGCAGATCAAGTCGCGGCGAGAGAGCGCGGTCTGTTCCGAACGATTCGATATGAAGTTTACAGCCTGGTCATACTTGCCACAGGCAAAGATCAAATTCAGGGCGATTTCGAAGTGGCGCCGCGCGACTTGAGCGCCGATCTTGCGTTTGAAGGCATGAACCCTCCAACCGTCAAGCCTTCGCAAATTTCCATAGATCAAGTTCAGGATTTTTACACACTGGCAGGCAACACACCGATCATCCTCGTCAATGAACCGATCCTGATCGAGAAGAACGTTCCCAACAGCGATGTGCGGTACAACTATTATTACCCGCGCTGGGTGTATGATCAATATCGCCAATACCTCGGCGAGGCTGCCGGCCAAAACGGATGGAACTACCTCGATCTCTGGAATGCGTTCCCACCCGAGTCGTTCACCAACACCCCTCTACACTTGAATCCCGAAGGCGAGCAAAAACTGGCAGAGATGATCGCGCCTTCCATTCAAAAGGCTTGCCCATGAAACGAGTCATATTTTTATTGTTGGCCGGCGCGGTCCTTATTGCCTCGTGCGGCTCGAAGAAACCTGATCCCAATGAACAAATCTTCATCGCCGTTCAACAGACTCTCGCCGCCATCCCGACCTACACGCCATATCCGCCGCCTCCTGTTCCCACGCTCGTTCCGCTCACAGGTCTCTTCTGCGAATATCAATTCTGCATTGGCCATCCATCGGACATGGCCTTCTTCGACGTCAGCGCACAACGCAACCCGCTTGCGCCGAGCACGGCCTCGCAGGGTTTTTTGGCGGCGTACAATTCCAGCCTGGTGATTCAACTGATGTGGCAATCCGCTCCCGGCACGTCGGATGCGGGGTTCATGTTGGACCTGATCATTGACAAGAACGTGGACGCGCGCAGTGGCAGCTTGGATCCGCTTCTGGTCCGCGACTTGAATGTGCTCTATGTGCCGATTAATTCCACCGCGACCTCCATCCTGCCCTACGGCGGCGCATCGGCCTGGACCTGCGGCGGGCGCGCCTTTGCGTGGAAGTCTTATACGCCTCAGCCTGATCTCGCCAAGAACCTGCTGGGTGAAGCGTTGAAAAAATTCAGGTGTTGAAGATACGTCCAACAGAAGGCTGAATCACCATGCGAGTCTTGAATCATCTTTTCGAGAACAACAAACGCTGGGCGGAGAACATCAAGGCGCAGGACGCTGAATTCTTTTCAAAATTATCGCAACAGCAATCGCCTGCCTACTTGTGGATCGGATGCTCCGACAGCCGCGTGCCGGCCAATCAAATTGTGGGACTCCTGCCCGGCGAACTCTTCGTTCATCGCAATGTGGCGAATGTGGTCGTCCACACAGACCTGAACTGTCTTTCCACCGTTCAATATGCGGTGGATGTGTTGAAGGTCAGGCATATCATCGTGTGTGGACATTATGCCTGCGGCGGTGTGCGCGCCGCGTTGCTCGATCAACGCTATGGGCTGATTGATAACTGGCTGAGATACGTACAGGATGTGCGCCAAAAATATGACCCGCAACTGGCGGCCATCCGCGACGAAACGCGGCGCTGGGATCGTTTGTGTGAGTTGAATGTCATCGAACAGGCTGTGAATGTTTGCCAGACTACCATCGTGCAGGACGCCTGGGAACGCGGACAGGAATTGACCGTTCACGGCTGGATTTACAGCGTGCAAGACGGCTTACTGCATGATTTGAACTTGTGCGTCAACAGCCCGGGAGAGATTGCGGCAGAATATCAATCGGCGTTGAGTGTCTTGAATTCGCCGGCCAACAAATGATCAGGGCTTTTACCCATCCAGCGGACTTTTGACGGCCAACCCGCCGCGCTGGAGGACGTGAGTATAGATCATGGTGGTGCGGACATCCTTATGTCCAAGGAGTTCCTGCACGGTGCGTATGTCGTATCCGCTTTGGAGAAGATGGGTGGCGAAACTATGGCGGAAAGTATGGCAGCTGACGCGTTTTCGGATGCCTGCTTGTTGGGAGGCTTCTTTGACGGCGCGTTGGAGTCCCGATTCGTCAATGTGGTGGCGGCGCTCTTTGCCGCCGCGCGGGTCTACGGAACGTTTGGAGGCGGGAAAAAGGTATTGCCAAACAAGTTCGCGATTGGCATTGGGGTATTTCTTTTCGAGCGCACCGGGAAGGTGCACTTCGCCATAGCCCGCGGCCAGATCTTCCTGATGGTAGAGGCGGACTTGTTCAATTTGACGCTGGAGGGCGGGGATGATGGAATCGGGCAAGGGCGTGACGCGGTCTTTTTCCCCTTTCCCATCGCGGACGGTGATGGTTTTGTATTCAAAGTCAATGTCTTTGACGCGCAGTCGGACACATTCCATCAGGCGCAAGCCGGAGCCGTAGAGGATTTGCACCATGAGTTTGAAGAGGCCGCTCATTTGTCCGATGATGCGCATGGCTTCTTCGCGGCTGAGGACGGTGGGGAGACGTTCGGGACGTTTGGCGGCAGAAAGGAGAATGGGTTCGATCTCTTTATGGAGAACTTCTCGATACAAGAAGAGGACGGCAGACAGGGCCTGGTTTTGTGTGGAGGCGGAGATGTTTCGTTCGCCGGCGAGATGTATGAGGAAGGCCTGGATTTCGGGAGCGCCCATTTCATTTGGGTGACGTTTGCGATGGAACAGGATATAGCGCCGAACCCAATTGAGGTAGGTTTCTTCGGTGCGATAGGAGTAATGTTGCAGGCGGAGGGCATCTTGCATTTGTTCGAGAAGTTTTTTTGCCATGAGCAATTCCCTGAGTGGTAGAAAAGTTGTATAATCGGCTCATCGAGCGAATGGTGGTTTTTTGCAGTTTAGGCGGAGGTTGCATGAATTTTACACTATTACAGAGCAATTCAATCCATAGGCAGTTAAGTGGAGTCTTTCAGCCTAGCGCGTAGTTGGCTTGCCCCTTGCGCAACAAGGCAATAGTAAAAATCATCTCACCTGTGGGGGATGAATATTTGGTAAACGAATTTTCGGTTATGATTTAAGCAACTACAAACCAACATCCGTAATGGGAACTAACTTCATGCCTTCTGATTTCTCAAAAATCGTTCAATCCATCCGTGAAGCCGTGAAAGTTGCGGCGGCTACTCCACAACGCCCCGAAGGTAAACTTCGTGACCTTGTTGCCCCATTATGGGAAGAATACATGCGGTCAAAAAGAATTGACTTGACTTTCAATCCCCGTGATGAAGTGATTTTAGCCAATGGACGCGCAGACACAGTTTTCAACCGTTTAATTCTTGAATACAAAAAGCCGAATGTTATCAAGTCTGATAATAGCAAGAATCGCGCTTTGATTTCACAGGTTCAAGGCTATATTGAAGACCTTTCCAAAGAAGAACGCTGGAAAGAAGAACGCTTGCTTGGGGTGGCATTTGATGGAAATTATTTTCTCTATGTTCGCAAAGTAAAACGCTGGATTGAAGAAGAACCTGTGCCTGTCAACGAAAAAAGCGTTGAGCATTTTCTACTCACACTTGAAAAACTGACCAGCAAAGCCGCACTTGTGCCAGATAATCTGATTAGAGATTTTGCAGTCGGCACAGATTCAAGAAACTACCTTGCGTCAAAAACTATTCGAGCGTTTTATTCTGCCCTCAAAGATGGATATGTTGAGCGCGTAAAAGTTTTCTTTGAACAATGGGCGCTTCAATTTGCAGAAGTACACGGAGCGATTGAAAACAAGAAATTTGATTCCAAGACTCTTTTTGAATCGTATGGCTTCAAGAAGCAGGAACAAAAGGATTTTGATTTTCTGGCTTTCTTTTTTGCGCTTGATACTTACTATGCAATCCTGATGAAATTATTGGCTTATCAAGTAGTTGGTTTTTATACGCTCAAAAATATTTCTGGCTTACCTCTCGCAGAATGGGAATCGCTAGATTCTGATACTTTGCGAGAAAGACTAAACGAACTTGAAGAAGGCGGCATTTTTCACCAACTCGGTATTCGTAATTTTCTTGAAGGCGATTTGCTTTCTTGGTACTTGAATGATTGGAGCGATGAAATCGAACAAGCAATTCGAGAAATCATCACCCGCTTAAATCAATACGACCCGCAAACGCTGGAATTATTGCCCGATGAAACCCGCGACATTTTCAAGAAACTGTATCAATATCTTGTTCCGAAGCAAATTCGGCACGACTTGGGAGAGTATTACACACCCGACTGGCTTGCAGACCGTTGTTTGAATCAATTGGGTTATGGTGAAAAGGTTCGTGACTTGTTGAAATTGCGTTTACTTGACCCTGGATGTGGTTCGGGAACTTTCCCCATTCTTGCCATCAAACGCGCCAGAGAAAATGCTCGTATCAATAATGTCAGTCCAACCGAAACACTTCAATTGATTACAAGAAACATCGTCGGCTTTGACTTGAATCCTTTAGCCGTCATTGCGGCGCGGACAAATTATCTTTTGGCAATTGCCGATTTGCTTCCCCACCGCAAAGGCGAAGTAACCATCCCGATTTACCTTTGCGACAGCATTAACCCGCCCAAACCCAAAGAGCAAACATCGCTTTTTGATGTCCACGACACAGGCATTTACACCGTGCCGACCAGCGTGGGGAATTTCCGCCTGCCCAGCGCGCTCGTTCAACCTGACAGGCGCGATTTGATTCAAAAAGCCGCCAACCTGCTGGAAGAATGCGCCAAAAAACAACTGCCCGTAGAAAAATTTGCCCAACGCGCCCAAACGGAACTACAACTGGATGACCTGACCATCTTGAACGAGACCTACGCCAAATTATTAGACCTGGAAAAGAAAGGCATAGATGGCATTTGGGCGCGGATTATCAAGAACGCCTTTGCGCCCCTGTTCATGGGCGAATTCGATTTTATTGCGGGCAATCCCCCCTGGGTCAATTGGGAAGATTTGCCGCAGGAATACAGAGAAGCCACCGCCCCGCTTTGGCAAAAATACGACTTGTTCGAGCATAAAGGCTTGCGCGCCAGACTTGGAAGCGCGAAAGATGATATTTCGGTCTTGATGACCTATGTTGCCATTGATAAATACCTGAAAGACAAAGGCAAACTTTGTTTTGTCATTACGCAATCGCTTTTCAAAACCAAAGGCGGCGGCGAAGGTTTCAGGCGTTTCCAACTTGGCAAGACTGGAACACCGTTCAACGTCTTGCAAGTAGATGATATGGTTGAATTGCAGCCTTTTGATTCTGCCACCAATCGCACCGCTGTCTTCCTTGCCCAAAAAGGCGAGAAAACAAAATATCCTGTGGATTATGTGATTTGGAAAAAGAAAGAGAAAGGCTCAATTAGTATTGACCTCACATGGGAAGAAGTGCAAAAGAAAACCATCGTTCGATATTTGAAAGCGCAGAGTATAGACAACACTTTGCAAGGTTCTTGGATTTCTGCTAAACCTAAAGCCTTGAATGCAGTTAAAAAAGTTATAGGAAAATCTGATTATCAAGCACGTGCAGGCACATGTACTTGGTTAAATTCGGTGTATTGGGGAGAAGCCAAGCCAACAAAACAGGATTATGTCGTTTTTGCCAATATAGCCAACGACGATTCTAGCATTTCTCCGTTGGAAACCGAAGTTGAACCTGATATAGTTTATCCTTTGCTAAGAGGGCGGGAAGTAGCAAAATGGACTGCGACTCCAAATTATTCAATTTTAGTGCCACATATTTCAAATCAACCAAGTAAAGGAATACCTCTTCCAACATTCGAAAGACGGTTCCCAAAATCATTAGAATACTTTAGAAAATTTCAAACCGCTCTTTCCAACAGAAGTGGATACAAAAAATATCTGCAACCCGCAGGCGAACCTTTCTATTCGTTATACAATATTGGGCATTATACCTTTGCCCCATTTAAACTGGTTTGGAAAGAGCAATCGAGTCCTTTTCAGTGTGCGGTAATATCAACTCATAATGACAAAACAATAATTCCCGACCACAAGTTAATGCTTGTTCCGTTTGACAACGAAAAAGAGGCACATTTTGTTTGCGCCCTTCTAAATTCAACTTTTTCGCAATTTATCGTTCAAGCATACACAATTTCCACTCAACAAAGCACGCATATCTTGAGCAATATTAAAATTCCAAAATACGATGATAAAAGCAGAATACATCTTGACCTTGCAAATCTTTCAAAACAATGCCACGAAAAAACCGCCGCAGGAATTGACGTGAGCGACCTTGAAGCCCAAATTGACGAATTGGCGGCAGAACTTTGGGGCTTGACCAAAGATGAACTGAAAGAAATCCAGGAAAGTTTACGGGAGATGGCATGAGAGAGTTTACCGAAACGCTCCGTTCCGTGATGGCAGTCGTGGCGCATCAGTTGGAACTCATGCCCGCCAGCGAAGGCGCAACGGAAGAAATGACCTTCACCGATGAAGACGAGCGGGATGATTCGAGATTTTCGCAAGATAATCTCGAAGTAGATTCCATGCTTGAAACGCCCCGCCCCAACTGGAAGTATCGGGAAGCGCGCCCCATTCACCGCAAGGAAGAACACTTCTTCCGCTATTTTTTGGATGGCTCATATCGGCATTACTTCCTTGCCACAGGCTTGGAGCATGACCGTTCCACCCCGATTTTCCTTTCTCAAATCGCGCTTGCCATTATCCATCGGGACGATAACGGCAAAATTCACACCGTCAAACGCCAGCATCAATGGCATTTGCTGATTGCCAAATCCCGCATCTCTGACGCGGCTTGGCAGTCCATTCAAAACGCCGCAAAGAACACGCCCTACAATATCAAGGTCGGCGACTTGCTGGAAAAAGACGAATATACCGACGATTTCCGCGAAGGTCAGGAACTGCGCGAAAAGGGACGCGGCAAAACCCGTCACCTGATGAGCGCAATGGAATTTGAAGCCGCCGCCGCTTTCATCCCAACCGTCTCAGAAGGCTGGATGATAAAAGACGGGCTGGTTTCCTTTGGCAAATATGGCGCGGGAATGCAGACCGAGCGCGTGATTGGCGTGGCGAAAAACTTTACCAGTATGCAAAAATTCTATGTGGGCGGCAAATCGCGGGAAAAGGAAAGCGTGGTTTCGTTGATTGCGAACCTGCCGCACCATCACCGCACCCCCGCATTTGAAGGCTTTGCGGGTAAAACCGCTTTTTGGTATGTGCGCTTGCGAAGTCCTCAACACATGCAATATCCCATGCAGGGCGTTATCAAAGTTGAAATTCCAAATTTGCCAGAACAGCCCATTACGACCGAACTGATAGACAAAATTTCGGGCGCGCTGCTGGCAGAGCAATTCGTCACCCCTTACGGGTCAGATGACCGCTGGCATTCTCATCTTTACCCGATTTATCAAGCCGAACACGCCGCCAAACAGCAATTCATCTCGACCCAAACCTTGCAGGGCATCATCAGAAACGCATTAAGGAGTTGAACATGAGCGACAAGAATAACGTCATCGGAAGAACATCCGCTACCGACCGCGAACCGAACACATCCGATAAATTCAATTTCTGGATTACTGCGGATGTCATCGTCAACCCCTTCGACATCGTTCAAGCCGACCATTTGAACGGCAGCAAAACCTATGGCTTGGTGACAACGCTGGAACACCGCACAGACGCGGCAAGTCATTTGGCAAATTATGTGTCCAACAATTTTGGGTCAGTTGCCGAAGAACCCAATACGCCCCGCGTAGGAACAACGCTTGCCCGCGCCAATGTGATGATGAACGACGGCGGCGGCACGAACATAGATGGAACGCCAAAAGACGGAATTTATATGCCCGTTGAAAATGAGCAAGTCGTCCGCTTTGCCGAAGAAGCAGGGATTCACGCGGCGCTTGGGATTGATACCATGCGACCAGAAAACCGCATCCCAGCGGGATTAATCAAGATGAGCAATCAAGTTGAAGCGGTGGTTTATCTTGATAAGTCTTATGTCATTGGACCCGAATCCGCGCACGTCAATATTTCAGGTATCAGCGGCTTGGCAACCAAGACCAGTTATGCAATGTTCCTTTTGCAATCCATTTTACAAAAAGCAGATGGTGATGATATTGCCGTAATTATTTTGAACGTCAAACACGGTGACTTATTGAAAATTGACGAACCGCCAACGCGGTTAGATGAACAACAAAAAGCCCTTTGGGTAAAGTTGGGACTTGAACCGCGCCCGTTTGATAATGTCCATTACCTTTTGCCACGAGCGAAAAACGGCGAACCGAACAGCCACTATCGCCCGCGCAATTTCAAAACGTATGCTTATCAATTAAGTGATTGTGTCGAAAAACTTGACCTTTTATTTTCAAGTGTGCCTGACCCAACCGATACCATTGATTCACTTGTCGGAGAAATCGCCAATGGATTGATGAACAAAACCGCTAAATCACCGTTTGCCAAAGTACAGGATTGGAACAGCCTTCTTAATGATGAACCGCTTGCCAAAGAAGGAAAATCGCAAGGCATTGGCGATGTAAAATCAAGTTCGGTTGGAAAATTCCGCCGTCACTTAAGGCGCATGGTACAAACTCGCACAACGGGAATATTCACCAACCAAAGAACCCGAAACGAGCAAGAACTATCGCACGAAATACGCGGCATAGAAGGCGGTCATACTTACGTTGTAGATATTGCTAAATTACAAGAGCATGAACAGGCTTTTGTTTTTGGCGATATTATCCGCACCGTCTATGAAATGTTTGCCGAATCTGATGAAACGCTTGACCTTCCCAAAAAGGTTTTGATTTTCGTAGACGAATTAAACAAGTATGCTCCCGCTGGAACGAAAGACTCGCCGCTCATTGAGCAAATCCTTGACATTTCAGAGCGCGGGCGTTCTTTGGGTGTGGTTCTGCTTTCGGCGCAGCAATTTATGAGCGCAGTTCACCCTCGCGTAACTGGCAACGCCGCAACTAAAATTATTGGTAGAAGTACGTCAAGCGAAATCATGCAACCTGATTATCGTTTCCTTGACCAAGACTTAAAGTTATCAACAACCCGTTTATCAAAAGGCGAGTTATTGATTCAACATGCCGTCTATCGCCAGCCTGTAAAAATAATTTTCCCCAAGCCAGCATACAAGCAGGATTAATGTTTTTGTCGAGTCGTCAAATGAGTCTGAAAAGCAAAAAGCAAGCCAACATTGCGTGCAGCGGACGGGCGGGGGCTGCCGCCCCGCCCAAAGGGATTCAGCCCCTTCGAGCGTTTTCTACCTTCGGCATTTTCCTGCCAAATCCCCCGCCCGCCGCTAACGCCTGCCGTTAGCCAGCAGAATTTCTTTTTGAATGTGGGTCGCTTGGCAAAATGAGGAAGGCTGAAAAACGATGTCCGTTTGTTCTGTCCGCCGTCACGATTTGCCCGCCATGTTTTTGTAGGCC